>Ga0268244_10001038_pt1 | contig 10071 bp, 10 predicted proteins | sample AgamicMgSfe_FD_200258 | JGI IMG/M metagenome (GOLD analysis project Ga0268244, IMG submission 200258) | Agave microbial communities from Guanajuato, Mexico - Mg.Sf.e (v2) (version 2) | ecosystem: Host-associated > Plants > Phyllosphere > Phylloplane/Leaf | place: Guanajuato, Mexico | collected... | reverse complement strand
CGACGGAGGCTACTTTGTTTACCTTGTTCGATGATGCTTCCACTGCTTGCCGTTGTTCTATACGGGCTTTCCCAGACATGACGCCCTCGGCCGTCTCCTTCTTGGTGGGCTGCAGCCTTGCTGAGCGTCGTGTGCCGTCATGGCGGTCCGTATCTGTTTCATCACCACGCTTCCTCGCCACCCGCACCTGTCCGTTCAAGAACGCTTCGCCGAAACCTTCGAACAAGTCGCGTGCCTCTCTCGACATGGTAGGTATTATCATAGCTTTGCGTAACACGGGCGACGGCGTGCCAGGACGTTCACCCTCCTCCGGGTTGACCTTGCTTTGTGGGTTTGGCGAGAAGACTGTACTGTGTTGGGTAGCAGGCGTGCTTGCCGCTGATGCTGCCGAGCTCTGCAAGGAAAGCATGCTTGTTGTCGGGCTGCTTGGGTTTACGGCAGCTTCAACGGACACGTCATCATCCATCGCACCATCCAGATTGAACATCGACACCGTCACCCGAGGCATGTTCTTTGTCGCCGTGACGGAAGCATCAGGCAAAGGCTCGCACATGCCTTTCCCATTCCACAGCCACTCCAAGCAGAAGAGACAGGAGCGTTCTGCGCTCTCGAGCTGTCTTGGCTGTCCGAGAATGATATAGTATGCTCCGGGTGGAATGCGACACTCCGGTGCCGGGCAGTGCGGGTGCGCACACATGATAGTGAAGTTGACTGGACCGAGTCGCTCAACTGTGAGAACCGCGCCAGCGATGAGCTTGTGCTTGATCCTGCGCATGATGTTGCGGAGGAGGAGGTCGTTCTGCCATTTGTTCTTATCGTCATCGTCGTCATCGGCGGCGAGCGATTGCTCATACTCCTCGACATTTGGCCGGCATGCGCTACACTCGTCTTCGTCAGCTTCGGCCTCCGCGTCATCCGCCTGATCGTGCTGCTTCGAGCCTCTGCGGTCAAGCAGGTTGTATTGGTCAGCAAGCTGCTGAGCGCGCTTCAGGTGTTGCAAGGCCAGTATCGCTTGGTCGGGCAAAGTCGCCTGCACTTTCGGATCGTCTTCAGACCGCAAAGCGGCGGACCAGCTGTCTTCTCTAGCGTTCGTGTGGTAGACACTGTCGTGGCCATCGTCAGTATCGACCCCAATAACAACATCATCGTCATTATCCTCAGCGTGGGGAATAGAGGCAGTGAACAGTGGTGTGCGCTTTCCGATGCGCTTGCGAGGCTTGACATCCGTTGGCTCAAGGGGAAGTGGGTATGGCCCACTCCAGGTCGGGACAGTCCTGGGTATCGTGGCGATGCTGCCGTATAGCGCAACTGGATTTATCGTGAGCTTGGTCTCAGGCGACTGCGTTGAGCGCAGCGCTGACTCCTCGTGGTACACTAGAGGCAGTGCCCATGGTGGTGTTGACCCTAGATCGATGGTGTCGCTCGGCTGCAGAGGCACGCCGCCTGCTTTGCGCTTGGTGCCGTCCATGTTCGGTTCTGCAAGGGTGAGCTACATGGGGTTTAGTCGAACAATACAAGCAGTTCGGGTCATCGGAGGGCAAGGGAGATGTATAAGAGAGAATTGTGCGATGCGGAATTTGGGGGAAAGCGAAGGTGTGAGTAAGATGCTGGCTCCGCAAATTCTGCACTTCTCGATGGCATTGAGGTTCAGGCCAAGGTGCAAGGCTAGGTGGGGCGCGAAGGCAGCCATCTCCAGTGGTCGGTAGCACAGCGAGTGCCGGGCGACATGTGATCGACGAACATTATATTGTTCGCGCGTTTGGAAGGTTCGGAATTAGTGTAGAGGAATCCGGACGAGAGTATGAGAAGACCATACAGTACCTTCCAATAGCATCTGCGTCGCTTCACTGTTTGTGTGCTCGGTGGCCTGGTCCGGCCTACCTTATCCTCTCGTGCCTCTCCACGTCGGCACAAGCCAGCAGTGCATCATCCTACCATCAGCGAGGTCACGGTCTTCAACGCATTTCGTTGCGTGAGTTGAGACTGAACGTATCGACGCCAGCATTATCACATGCCATGCATCGAATTGTCAATGTCTTGCGGAAATAGAAATATCACCGAACGTCCATGGTCCATACACCATCAATAAATGCGATACTTTCTCCCGCAAGCAGATGCGTCGCTGTCCTGAAGATACCATATGCGTATCGCAGTTTGGGAAGGAACGAACAAAGCAATGTGAGGTCAGAGAGAAAGGAGCGGAGCGTGGGGATGGCCGGAAACGAACCGCAGCCAGAGCCGATTGGACCCTGGCGAAACGTCAGCGCAAAAGTCTCGCCACTCTTTCATCTGGCAGAGATTGGGGGAGACAGGCTACAGCTTCTTATTTCGCTCGCTGCACCACGCTCCTTTGCAGTTTCCAACGCAGCCGCTTTTCACATCTGTCGAGTGAAACAACACTGGGCTTTGACAGCATTAGACGACGCAAGACAAACCAACATTGTTTCCGAGCACCTCCGCGCAAGTCGCACCGCTCCCACGATGCCTGGCCGCACGCTTCCAACGCTGCCACAAGCAGATGTCGCAGCGCACAGCACCGCGAAGTCGTGCTATGTCACGATCGGCACCAAAGTGTACGACATCACGCCGTTCCTGGACTCTCACCCGGGCGGAGAAGAGTTCATTCTACAATATGCGGGACAGGATATCAAGGAGGCGATGGAGGACCCGATCAGCCACGCGCATAGTGAAGCGGCATGGGAGATATTGGATGAGTACTTAATCGGCTTTGTGGCGACGGAGAAGGTGATGGAGGCTATCAAGGAGTGTGATGACCCGTTTGCCGTTCTGCCGATGGAGCCGACTGGGAAGGGCATGGCGGACTTGGAGGAGGCGAGTGGTGAAGCAGCAGACGAAGTAAGAGCGAGGAGTGAGGCGCATGTAGCTGGCAAGGAGGCAGAAAACAGCAACAAGGAGGTCTACACCACCGGCATGAGCTCAGCAGAAGACCTAAACAAGGAGACGGATTACTCGTCAGACTACAAACGACATCAGTTTCTGGATCTCAGCAGGCCACTGCTGATGCAAGTTTGGTTCGGCGGTTTCAGCAAAGCTTTTTACCTCGAGCAAGTCCACCGGCCGCGGCACTACAGAGGCGGTGAGAGCGCACCGCTCTTCGGCAACTTCTTGGAGCCGCTCTCCAAGACACCCTGGTGGGTTGTCCCGACCGTCTGGCTACCTCCGGTCGCCTATGGTACCTTCCTCGCCAGCCAACACCTCAATCCACTCTCTACCATCAGCTACTGGTTCACCGGCCTCTGTATCTGGACACTCGTCGAATACGTCCTCCACCGCTGCCTCTTCCACGTCGACCACTACCTTCCTGACAACCGCGTCGCTCTCACCCTACACTTCCTGCTCCACGGCATCCACCACTACCTCCCCATGGACCGCCTACGACTCGTCATGCCGCCTACCCTCTTCGTCGTTCTCGCGACACCGTTCTGGAAGCTAGCGCACACCGTCTTCTACTGGGATTGGTACATCGCTACTGCGGTCTTTTGCGGCGGCATCTTCGGATACATATGCTACGACCTAACGCACTACTTCCTGCATCACAAGAACCTGCCGGCGTACTGGCGGGAGCTGAAGAAGTATCACCTCCAGCACCACTTCATGGACTATGAGAACGGGTTCGGCGTGACGAGCAGATTCTGGGACCGTGTGTTTGGGACCGAACTGCCGCCCCCACCTGTGCCGAAGGTGCTGAAGACGACTTGAGTTGGTTGTTTTGCATTTAGCATTGTCTGGCGTCTGGACATGATGGTGACTTGTTGTATGGCAAGACAGGGCAGGGCAGGGTATGGTGCGGCGCAAGTTCTGCTTTCTCACGTGTATAGAGTTTAGACATAATTCTAATGATCAGCATCAAAAGTCGTCGAACACGTCTGGATGACAACGCTACGACAGCTCAGCCATAAGCACTATTGAATTCTCGGACTTTAGCCAGGAGCATCGCCGAGATGGAGGTGTGCTCGTGACTTGACATGACTAGGTGCAGACTCATAGCACGCACTGCCACGCTTCGGGCTTCTGGTGGTTGGCCGGGTCGACGCACTCGTTTCGTAGCGGGTACTTGCAATGACTCCGGACGAAGTCAACACCGAGGCTCGCCGTATCCTGCAAAACAATGTCAGCACCACATGCCGGTCACATCAACGGTATGGTGATAGCAATTTACGTTGATGAACTTCGTGCCGGTCAATGTCACCGGCGCCTCACCATTCTCCACCCAGTCGATCATACGTAGCAGAACATTATTCTGCGCATTCAAAGTCGTGTTCGCAGCTCCCAGAGCAGTCTGCCCGATCTGCCAAGCGCCGACCCCGCCGGAGCAGTGGCCCATGCCGCTGATGCGGAAGAAGCGATAGAATTCGTCGAGACTGCTGGAGGGTAGGCCCATGGTGGTTACGACGTGGTCGTAGTATCGAGGCGAGTTCTCCGAAGTGATGATGGGATCAGCCTTTCGCGCTTATATCAGCTTGTGGACCCATGATCTACTTCTAACGTGCATCTTACCTGACCATGGTAATGGAGAAGTTTGCCACCCTTGTTCTGGAACGCAGACAGATCGCCCTTCCATGTTGCGATGCCACCTGGGTCCTCCGCTGCGGCCAGAGCGGCAAGTTGGACTGTGAGATCGATTGCTTGCCACGTCGGGTTTTCTAAGATGGCATATCTATACCAGTCAACCGTATATGGGAACGGCTGGCCACTGTAGTAGATACCCGCATCGCTCAACTCCGACCCAGGCTGCATACGCGGGTAAATCAGGCTGCCGTTCACGCCGTAGTATGGCTCAAAGACCTGGCGCACGGTCTGGACTTTAGCGGATGAGAGACAGTTGGTGCTGTTTCCTGGGGCGCATTGGAGGTTCTCTGGGCGGTAAGTACAAAGGTCTGGATCCTCAATAATCCCGTCAACGACGCCGTCTAGGCCATCACATTGAGCGAGGATATCTTGGTGAACTAGCGCCCACTCTGCCGGGTCTAGCCAGGTGGTTGAGGTGTTCGAGCCTGTGATGAGTACTACAGGACCGTCAGACACTTTTCACACATTATCCGGCGGAGCGACTTACGGAAGTGTCCGGACCACGAGCTGAGATTGTTAAACGCCAGGGCTGGTGCTCCGGCAACGATACCGTCGAAGTCTTCCGGAAAGTCCTGCGCTGACTTGAAACCTTGCCGCCCTCCGGTCGAGCAGCCAAGATAGTAACTCTTAGAGTAGTTGCGATTGTAATAAGCTTCCGTGATCTCCTTACCAACAACGACACCGGTATGAACCGAACGGTAGGCAAAATCAGCGACGATCTGAAAGTTCTCATAGAATGCGTTGCCACTTGTGCCGTTGTGGCCATTGTTGGCGCCGACCGTCGCAAAGCCGAAGCTTGTGGCGTAGGCGATGTCTTCGTACTGGATGCAGCCGCTCACTCCACCATTACCGATTGATAGGAAGCGTCCAGTCCAATTCGTGGGCAACCAGGCTTCTAGTGTGATATTAGAGATGTGGCTCGTCTTGACCAGCATCGCTATGCGGCAAAGATCCGCAGGCACCACTTGCGATGGACGGTCGCAGGTGGCGAGACTGCCATCTTGTTCGAATGTGAGGTTCGTGCCGGCTGAGACATATCGGGCGAAATTGACGGTGACATCTTGTGTAGATTGGAACGACTGGGCGATAGATGCGCATGCGGTCTTGGGATCGGACACGCCATATTGAGAGAATGCCGTCGTTGAGGCCCACAGCAGCAGGGTGAGCGTCCGGAGAGACATGTTCGCCTTCCTCTAGTAGACCTCAAAACAGCGCAAAGGTCGCAACAACGTTCTCACCTTCGGAGCGATTGGAAGGCATCAAGCCTACTATATATGATCGTTGTGGTTCGTTACAAAAAAATTTACCTACTCGCTCTCGCGGATGCACTAGCATCGCCTCGAGGCATCTGCAGCGACTAACAATGCAGCTACTAGGTGCTAGGTATGGTATGTCTTTCAATTTGGTTCATCGGCAGATGGTTGAGCCAGGACATGCAGTCCGTGAGGGGGGCTGGTTCAGGGCTTTTGCGGAGGCGGAGGCGGAGGCGGAAGCGGATTTGGGATACGTCGATCGTCATCTCAAGTTTGCCCACTTGAGACTCCTCAATAGCTACCTACCTAAGATGTGGTCTATATTAATAAGGTAGTCGGATCGTATATGTGTCGCTCGCTCACGCCTTTACTTCCGAAGGCGGAGGAGGCGAAAACACCCTCGGGGAACGCTAGTATCGAGGTAGTACGAGTTAGGAAAGTACGGGGTCAATGACAGAGAGCGCGACCATGACGTTTACAAAGTACATACCGCCACGCGAGGTGATGGCAAACCCACACCCATCATACATATACTCATTCACCCCGTACACTAGCAAAGCGATCCTTACCTACAGACTCCACCAACGTCGCATAGGGTATCCAGCTATAGCAATATGGCTTGCCTGATCATCGCCGCTAGCATGGCCCTCGCAGACAAGCTTTCGGAGAAGAAGCAAATGAAGAGGGAGAAGCAGAAGGCAATGGACAGCGTTCGATGTCAAGACCTGCAGACAGAAACAAAGCAGCGGCTGGCGCGCACACAGAGTGGAAACGTGATTCCCGTCGCTTGTCATGAGATGGACGATGGAGAGGGCTCGCGGCACTCGGGCGATGAAGCTCCGCCCCCCTCTTATACGGAAGCAGTGAAGAGCGGACGGCGGAGTTGAAGATGATGAAGAGATATCTGGCCATACAGAGATAAGCGGCTCGCTCATGACAGCAAAGGCAAAATCACGGCATGAGCAGGTGCTTAACCTCGCCCGAGTTATGCTTGCATAACGCTACAGCTTTCGTGTGGCGTTCAAGAGACAGTCTCATTATTAGAACCATGCGTGCTCTGCTTAAGCTGGTATTTGACACCCTCGACCTGTACCGGCGAGCCAGGAGAGCTCATTCGACTCAACACGATCAGCTGTCCACGTCGATACAGGACCTAAAGGCGCTTGCTCCCATTCATCCCACGACGAGCACGACCCTCAAAGTCAGCGGTGTTTGGCGATTTTGAAGGTTATCGAATCACCACCAAAAATCGCTGCGCTCTCCAGAAGATTCGAAGTTAGCTTTCCGCAAACTGTTCTATTCCTCGAAGTTTGGATCGCACTTACACTGGTATCAGAGACATTCGGTCTTGCGACGTTGTGCCGGTGCGCGAAGCTTCTGGAGCGAAGCTAGGGCACGTTTCTGGGAATATGTAACTTAACCGACGAGCTTCAGGTTTACCTATTAGTGTCACTATTATGTAGAGATATATACATGGTTTAGGGAGGAAGCATCCGACCAGCAGACAAGTCGATACCGAGAATACACTAGTGCCTCTGCTAAACTAAACCATGCCCTTCACCTGGTGCTTTACCGCTATCTTGGCAGTCGACGCGTTAGTCAAGGGGTGTCAGAACCTAGGTAGTCATCGTTACGACGGCGTTTGCTCCTATGAGGCCGTAGCTCTTCATATCAGGGTGCGCATCACGAACGCCGCACTCACCTACCAACGGCCCGCGAAGGACGAAGACGTGCCCATCCTGGATTTCATACACAGCTACCCATGCGCTATGTCAACGTCAAGCGAAGTCGAATCATGTTGTACTTGATCCCTTCCGGCAGAATTTGATGGTCCCGTAGAGGCGATCTATAGCTGGATTAGATAATCAGAGCTTCAAGGAGTTGGCCACTTGCATGGCGTCTCTCCCATGAAAGACGCTGCTGTGCACGTACACGTTGCTTTAGTCCACGCTCCTCTACTCGGCTCTAGCTGACAGTGAGCGCTCACCGTAGGTGGATCCGATGATTCCTACCGCCGCATATCAGAAAGCCTAGGGTATGCTTCACATGTTCATCCTGAGCGCGAGCTACGTTGTCTGCGATCATAGCCTTCTCCGCACCTTTACTGGGATGTTTCACACTCATCTCACCTACTTGAGCCAGCTTATGCGATCGCACCTATTGGAGATCACTTACTCGCTTACACGTTCACCTGTTCACTCATCTACCCACTGACCTGCTTGCTCACTTACCTTCTACTCACTCATTGACCGCAAGAGCTCACCAGCAACGCTTCCGAGGATGAGTCAAGGAATGTGGCCCTTGACCACGATCTTTGTGCGCGCTAAGCCAGTCATTCTCGTAGCTGGTCAGAAGGAGCGTGCTGAGATGCTCGACTTGTGGTGCCACATTACGTACCTCCGGCCCGGACTCACAATGATAGTGTTCAAAGACACTGTCTTGAAATCGCACTGGGAGCGGTGAGGAATCCGGGCATTGCGCGTCTGGTGGGTGGCATCCACTTCAGCTAAAAGTGGTACAAGTTGCACTTAGCTTCCATATGTATCCGACATGCACGTCCTGCGTCTCTCCATGGCCAACAGCAAAACTCCCACCCGGGGAAGGTGAAAGCCAGGCGAAACATATCTGAACTATTTTCGCGGAGATAATCCGCCGATCCGGGCGAAGGAGTACGTTGCACAGCATTACACGGCATGTCCATATCTATACATACACATCCACCGTCGTCAGCGGCATCATCCACGTCCTCTACCATCTCATGAGCAAGCTGGCCAGCGGACCTGCTCGGAGATCCTCGTTTATCCTACATACATCTCCACAAAACTTTTCATGCACATCATTGCTCGGAGCCCATAATTAGTTCGTCGCCGTCATGCAAGCCATTAATGGGCGTCAAAGCCATGCCGCTCCGTAATTGTTACTCCGTGTATAAGTGCAGCGCACCTCTGCTCACTGTGACTGGCTGTCCCAGGTACGCTAAGTGAATAGCCGTGCATGTTCATGCAGGTGATAATGTCGTGCATATCTGCCCGATTGGGTGACCACTCCATTCAAACCGTGTCGCTGGATCGCAAGCGACAAGCCTTCGCATACTAACGTGCACCTCGACCATGCGTTTTGCGGTGAGCAATGGTCATCGACCTCTCGCGCCAGCTGCGATAGAGGATGCGCTCTGTGCGTCTGCTTCACCGGTTCTTTCTCCGGCTGGGTCCAACCGCGCTAGACAGCGTAGTATTACCACATGGAAGTTAGCTTCCCAAACGTGCATATCAAGACAGGAGAGGACCCACGATCCATAATTTCCTCCTCCGCGACGCCCATCTGGTAGTCGACCAAGCCATGCCGCTCCACCATGTCGCAAAGTCTCACCAGCTCTCGAGAGATGTTCTCCAAAGATTGCGTCGTCATGATCGACTGTGGTTCTCGTGGTGCCTGATTGGCCCTAAACATCTCGTCTGTCATATCGTATTGTCGTTGCAACGTGGTCAACCAAGCTCTGTTGAATTCATCCCACAATCGGATTCGGTCATCGTGAAGTGCTTCATCGTCTCGAGTGAGACCTGAATGCCAGTGTTAGCTGAGAGTGCCGGTCTCGGCGATGAGAAAGTTGCGGTACGCACCCAGTGCTTCGGCATTGCCTAGTAGGTACTGCGAGATTTGTAGCAAATGCGTCCCAACGTCTCGCAACGTGCCGTCTCGGACTAATGTGAATATGCTGCGAACGCGCGATTGATACTCGTTGAATGCCTGATCTACAGTATGTCCGGGTTGCTGCGTGGTGTACTGCGGCTGCTGAGCGTAAGTGGCATATGCTCCGGATTGGGAAGAGTCAACCATGGCAGAGGGATATGACTGTGAAGCTGACGGTCCAGGCTGAGGGTAGGTTGCCTGCTGATATTGAGCAGCTATTTGTTGACCCGTAAGTTCGGGCGCCGGCGCGCTAGTCGGACCTGCTTGGCCTGCAAGGTAGTATTGAGCGGCCTGTGGTACTCCAAATCCGGTGGCCAATGTCTCGGATGCAGCACTTGGCCGCTGCCTGTACTGCGGGACTTGCTCGTATGCGGATTGCGATGGCTGCTGCTGAGTCTGCGGCTGTGCCATGCCGTACATAAGGCCGCTTCCGTACGACTGATACTGGGCCTGCTGCTGTTGTCGTTGAGCATTTTGTGTCTCCATGTTCTGCCCATACTGCAATGCACTTGAAGGCAATGACGGCAGTGCGCCGTAT
>Ga0268244_10001035_pt1 | contig 10079 bp, 13 predicted proteins | sample AgamicMgSfe_FD_200258 | JGI IMG/M metagenome (GOLD analysis project Ga0268244, IMG submission 200258) | Agave microbial communities from Guanajuato, Mexico - Mg.Sf.e (v2) (version 2) | ecosystem: Host-associated > Plants > Phyllosphere > Phylloplane/Leaf | place: Guanajuato, Mexico | collected... | reverse complement strand
TCGGGAGACACTTTCAACGATGACACTTTCGGCGATGACGAGCCTGTCACGCGTCAGGGGGTGGGCAGAGACTTTGATTTCGCCGGCGAAACTGCGAAGGTGAGGGACACTCTCATCGAAGAGCAAGCGTTGCACCACGCCCGACAGCCCATGCAATTCGCTCAGGCGGCCAAGCCTGCGCGGACTGGTTACGAGGCGTACAAACAGCCGGAGTACATCCCGAAGCTGGAGGCAGATGCATCGATCTGGGGGAAGCCGGCGGCGAAAAGGCCTGTGGAGCAAGTCACCAGGCAAGACAGCTCGACAGCCAGGAAAATGATGAGTTTGGGGGAAGTCGAGGCGATGATGCGCGCCCAGGCGAAGCCAACTCCACCACCCGCGACTCAAGATGTCGAAAGACAGAGTCAGGGTTTGCGGGATATGCTAGGGGTGGGCCCACCGGCGCCAGCTGCGTCTCTGCAGGAGCCATCAAGACCGACCCAGATCCTGCAGCGACCTCAGCAAATGTCCCAAGATCCGCCACCACAGCAGCCAGCGCCAGACTATGGCCTCCGCGCACCACAGATCCTGCAACGGCAGTACTCCCCTCAGCCGCCACCACAAAACTTTCAAGGCCAGCCTCCGCAGCCTAGGCAACCCCGACAGCCTCCGCACATGCCAATGGGTGCTCCTGCAGTGCAACCGCACCGTCAGCCGCTCGAACAGATGTCGCACAACCGCGGACCTTCGTACCACGGTCCACCCATCACTCAAGCCCAGCAGATGATGCAGATGCCTCCAGAAGAGCGAGAGGCTTATCTGGCGGAAGAGGCCAACCGGGCGAAACGCAACCACAAGATTTTCTTGCTGAGCAAGAACAACGGTCTGATGACTCCGCAAGATAAGAATTTCATCACCCGCATTCAGCTGCAGCAGCTTCTGACCGCCACTGGAGGCATTGACAACGAATTGGGCAGCGAGGAGCAGCTCGCCGAGGATTTCTACTATCAAGTCTTCGCCCAGATCAGAGGTCCGCCACGCAGCGGTCCTGGTCAGCCATTGAACCAGTTCGCTCAAACCTACCTCTTTCAAACCGGCAGCAGATACGGCTATGGACGCAGCCGACACCACCCGCGAGGCGGCGACAACCATGTGCAGCGGATGGAACAGCAGGTCGCTCGTGCAGTGGAAGCGGCGAAAGCGAGACCGAAGAACAAGCATCTGGTCGTGGAAGGCTCACTCGGCAAGATCGCCTTCAGCAACTCAAAAACGCCCAGGCCGCTGCTGAACCTCAAACGACACGACTCGGAGGCGAGGATGAGGACGACTGCAAAGGCGGCCATCTTCGATCGCAAGGGAGCATTGCGAGACATTGAGAAGATGTATACGACGTTGATGAAGCTGGAGGACCACGAGAGGAACCTTCCACCACCGCCGAACGAGGACAGCCCGCCCGACGAGATTGAAGGTCACATGAAGTGGCGAAGCGAGATGCAGTCGCTCAATCAGCAGTTGTGGGAGTCGCTCAAGGTCATGGAGCCGATCCAGCCAAAGTGCGTATCACAAGCTCGTGTCACATCGTTCCGCTATGCTAACACATCGCAGCCCAACCTCACCGCATCCCTTCATCCAAATCCTCTCCCACTCCAAAGGCAAAAAAGCGATCCCGCGCGTCTTCCGCCACCTCGACGACCAACAACGCCTGACCATGCTCACGCTCATCGTCATCCACCTCGACATCCTCGACGTGATCCGCGACGCCTACCCTTCGCCAGACCCCAGTGCCCCTCTCCCCGCCCGCGTCAAAGAAGAAGTCGACCTCTTCGGGCACGCCGTCATGCCCCCGCTCTTCAGCTACGTCAACGAAGCGCCCTTGACCATCATCATCGGCCTCCTCGGCCTCGTCCTCGACCGCGTGCACGTCCCCTCCATCATCCGCACCAAAATCGGCGTCTCCATGCTGACCATGCTCGTCTCCCGCGCCGAGCTCGTCAAACAAACCCTCTCCTCCTCTTCCACCACCCAACCCGACAACAACAACACCGCCACCGACGACTGGCACCAATGGTCCGACCTCTACAGCCGCCTCTTCGACACCCTCGAGCCCGTCCTCCCCTACCTCTTCCCCACGGACACCGACGTCCGCGCCTCCTCCTCCGAGGACGTGCACGTCTGGCAGTTCCTCGCCGCCATGGGCGTGGGCGCCAGCCCGGACCAGCAGCAGCGGTTGGTGTTGGGGGTGAAGGATCGGGTCATGGAGACGGTGGGGGTGAGCAAGACGCTGCCGGACGAGATGGCGGCGCGGAGGCTCGGGGATGTGAATTTGTTCATGAGGGCGATTGGGTTGGATGTGGAGTTGCTCGGGTAGGTACCTACGTAGGCAGGCCACTGTTGATCGAAGAATATGCAATTCCGTTTGTGTCAAACACTTGAATTATTACAATTGAATGTGATACCATGCGGAATTACAGGAGATGTGCGACTCCGTAGTTTCTATGCGGATGCACATGTCCACCTTCTTCAGCGAGAGAGGGAAAAAGCTGCTATGGTTGTCCCTTCGAAGTAGTATTTTCGAGATACTTCGCTACCTTAGTCAAGAAGCATGTCATGTGGCATTGGAGAAATACATGGTGGAGTTGGCTCGAGACACCTGTGACTTTAGATGGGAGGAAGAAGCGTACCTAAGGTAGTAGACTTTATCTTCGGCATAATTGTTGCCGGTCTCGGAGACAACAGACCATACACATACAGTCTGGAAGTCAGATACAGTAGCATCGAGGCCCTTTTGTCCTCATGAGAGGCTGTATGTAAATGATAAAGCGAAAACCACTGTGGGTTGTGAACTGATCAACATTGCAGACCCCCCACCGTCTCCTCGTGTCACCAAGTCAACTTCCCCTCCTCACTTCTACCCTTTCACCGTCTTTCTCTTCTCCCCCAACGCTGCAGAGCACAACAAACCATGAACCAGAAATCAGGCCAATGGCGCGTCGCCGCTCGCCTCGAAAAGCAGCGTTTACTCTTCGCCATCAACTGCGTGGCGGCTCTGAGTATCTTCTTCTTTGGTGAATATCCTCCTCACAATCCCCGTATACCCCTGGTCACTCAGGAATATCAAATCTAGTGATCGCTGACGGATATCTTCCCTAGGGTACGATCAAGGCATGATGGGCGGCGTGAACAACGCGAAAGACTACATCGACCTGATGGGCTTCGGGTACGTCAACGAGGCCGGCGACCCGGTGGTGACAGATTCCCTCCTCCAGGGCGGGATCGTGAGTATCTACTACCTTGGCACGCTGGCGGGTTGTCTGTTGGGAGGCTGGGTGGGAGATAAGATCGGGCGGGTGAGGACGATCGCGTTCGGGGCGGTGTGGGCGGTCTTGGGCGCGACGCTGCAGTGTTCTGCGCAGAGTAGTGATTGGATGCTGTGGGCCCGTCTGGTGAACGGGGTCGGCACCGGGATTCTGAACGCCATCGTCCCGGTCTGGGCCACGGAGACGGCAGAGCATACGTCGCGCGGGCAATTCATCGCGATCGAATTCACCCTCAACATCTTTGGAGTCGTGGTGGCGTATTGGCTGGAATTCGGCCTCAGCTTCATCGACGGAGGCGATAGCGCCGTTAGATGGAGGTAAGGAAGCCTGCTGTCCACATGACCCAGCCGACTACTAACGCGCTACCAAGATTTCCCATTGCATTCCAGATCCTCCCGTTGCTCGTGCTCTTCGCGGTAGTGTGGACGATGCCTGAGAGCCCACGCTACCTGTGCAAAGTCGGCCGGGACGAGGAGGCACGATACATCCTAGGTCGTTTGCGCGGCGAGACTGGAGAGGACGCGCTGAGAGCGGATGCGGAGTTCCACGACATCCAGAACATCGTCCGACACGAGCGCAAGACGGCCAGTCGGAATAGCTACTTCTCCATGCTGTTCGGGCTCGGATCGGGCAAGTTACATACCGCTCGCCGGGTGCAATTGGTGATCTGGCTGCAGGTGATGCAGGAGTGGGTGGGCATTGCGGGAGTGACCATCTACGCGCCCACCATCTTCCGCATCGCTGGCTTTGGATCGCAGAAGAGTCAGTGGATTTCTGGCCTGAACAACATCTTCTACATGTTCTCGACCTTGATCTGTGTGTTCACACTGGACCGCATTGGACGGAGATGGACGTTGTATTGGGGTTCGGTAGGCCAAGGTATTGCTATGTTCCTCGCGGGCGGCATGTCTCGGCTCGGCCTGGACGCCACCACTGCTGGTGACCAAGGCGCCGCCGGGTCGTATGGCATCGCCGCCGCCGCGTTCGTGTATCTGTTCACGTTCGTCTTCGGTGCGACTTGGCTTACCGTCCCGTGGCTCTACGTAAGTTGCGGCTCTTCCTGACCCATCAAGTCCACAGCTGATTGCACCAAGCCCGCTGAGATTTTCCCGCTGGAGGTGAGAGCCAAAGGGAACGCCTGGGGCGTCGTCGGCTGGTCGATCGGAAACGGCTGGTTGACGCTGTTATGTCCAATCATGTTCAACGCGATCGGCGAGAAGACGCTTTACATCTTCGGTGCCTGCAACGTCATCACCATTCCCATGGTGTGGGCGCTCTATCCAGAGTCCAACCAACGGACGCTGGAGGAGATGGATCTGCTGTTCGCGGCGGATTCACCGTGGACCTGGGACGCCGAGCGGAATTTCGCGAAGCTCAAAGCGGAAAATCCTGAGCTGGTACGAGCCGCTGGCAGAGGCAATTCGACCACGGACCTGGAGACGGGCTTGAAGGTGGCCGAACAGCCGGAAGCGCGTCAGGAGGTCACCAAGGTTGATGCTTAGTGACGGTGATGATAATCCTTAGTTTGTCGAAGGTTGCAGGATGATGTTGTCAATCAACCGGACGGGCACTTTGTCCTCTCCAAGACCAAACCTCTCGCCTTCGTTCATGCGTTCGAGTGGGAGCATCTTGATAGCACCGCTCAGCACCGCGCCTCTGCTCTCATCCACTGTCTCCACTTCTTCCAGGGTATCCGGATCCGCCAGCGAAATGTAATCGACCTCAAAACGCGCTCTTTCCGTCTCGGTCAGTTCATCCTGCTCCATACTCATCCTCTTCGCAACATCCCAAGCTAGGGCCAACATATCATCTCGGCTCCGCTTCCCCATCTTGTGCGCAGTTTCGGCCGCCCGCAACGCCTGTGACAGCACGATTCCAACCTTGCGTCTGCGCTCACCCAGGTAAACGTTCCGACTGCTCATCGCCAAGCCGTCCTCTCCACGCTCAGTCGGGATGATGCGCACTTCGGTGTTGAGGTGGAAGTCCTTGACCATACGTTTGATAATGACAGTCTGCTGCACGTCCTTCTGGCCGAAGTAGACGCGCTCGGGCTCGACGATGTTGAAGAGCTTCATGCAGACCGTGGCCACACCGCGAAAGAACACCGGACGACTCTTGCCCTCGAGAAGACTCGCCAGAGGCGTGATGGTGACAAACGAGCCTGTGCCTGGAAGCGTGGAGTCAGGCGGAAGGGTTGGGTACATGACCTTTGTAGTAGGCGCAAACACTGTCGTAATCCTGCCCTTCCCCTCTGCTTCCAGCTTCTTGTCCAGCTCATTCAGCATGTTGATGTCGCTGTCCCAAGTCTTGGGATAGCTGTCCAAGTCTTCGTTGACGCCGAATTGGGTGGGGTTGACATAGATGGTCACGAAGACCTCATCATTCTCGGCGGCTGCATGGCGAGCGAGAGAGATGTGTCCTTGGTGCAACGCGCCCATCGTCGGCACCAGACCAATCGTGCGGCTGTTCAGCGTGAGCTCACGCCGGCGCGCTCGCATCGATGGTACGTCGCGGAAGACGTGGAGAGCTCTAGTCAAGGCATGCCTATGACCAAGGTAACACAGGCTCGACGAAGGCTGCAAGCGATGCTGAGCGCGTGCCAGACGTGCCACCAAAGTGCTAAACATCCTGGCTCTTCAGACACGAACCGACGTCGTCCGCGTGGTTGCCGGCTGCGGATGCGGTCGAAGAGTTCAACAATTGGTGAAAACGTCGGCAGCCATAGTCGACTCAGGCTGCCGGAACGTACAGAACTGCCATTGTGTTGTCACAGAAGGAGGAAAGTTGGAAAGCTGTTGTCGCTGAGCATCTCAGGACAACAATGTTTACCACCGCCGATATTGACCGTTGGGCCCTAAAAGCTTAATAATATCCAACCTCTGGTGGGAACGTGGGGTTATTTGCACTTGACCCGAAGGGGGTTGTCCCTCCGCAGTTTTTCCCGATAAACCTCATTCTCGCCATCGTTGTGCCTGGAGCTGGAGCGCATTGTATAACCCTCGTCAGGAACCATGGCTGACGATGGCATGCTACTCAACTTCGACCTGTCGACGGATGCATTCGCGCCAGTCAGGACGTTCAAAGGTGGCAGTTGGAAAGATCGTTTGACGGCGAGAAAGTCGGCAGCTTATGGACGAGCGAAAGCTCAGGAGAGGGCCGCAAGTGGCGCAGGTCGCTCGTTACCAGCATTTGGCGAAGTACAGAGCGAGGAGGAAGAGTTGATTGTACCCAATGGTCCACCGCACAAGCGAGCGAAAACGAGCGAGCATGGAGAGTTCAGACACAGCGGCCAATGGAATTCGAATAGACCAGCGAGAGTGGGACCTAGAGCATCTGATCAATTGCCAAAGTCCACCACGGGTGAGGTCATATCGTCGTTGTTCACGTTCAATCCAGCGGCGAAACCTCGACCGGAAGCTGCGCCAGTAGAGGACGAAAGCCCAGTGGAACCGTCCAACGCCCCTCTCAACGATGAACTCGCCACGTTTACCAGTCTCGGTCTATCCAGTACTCTCGCTAGTCACTTGCTCAGGAAATTGAGTATCAAGGCACCAACTGCTATCCAGCGCAAAGCCCTTCAGCAGCTCTGTGCGACGAATTCAGATGCTTTCATCCAAGCCCAGACGGGTTCGGGAAAGACTCTTGCATATCTTCTACCTGTTGTACAGCACATTGCTCAGATTTCAAAGCAAATGAAAGAAGCCGGCCAGGAACTTTCGCGTGAGAGCGGGCTCTTCGCCATGATCTTGGCGCCGACACGAGAGCTGAGCAAACAGATCAGTAACGTGCTGGAGAGTCTGTTGTCGTGCTGCCACTGGATCGTGGGTGGAACGGTCATCGGAGGCGAAAAGAAGAAGTCGGAGAAAGCCCGCCTCAGGAAAGGTCTGAACATACTGGTTGCCACTCCCGGGAGGCTCGCAGACCATCTCAACAACACCGAGGTTCTGGACGTGAGCAGAGTGCGCTGGCTGGTGCTCGATGAGGGTGATAGATTGATGGAACTGGGCTTTGAGCAAGACATACAGAAGATCGTAAGCGTACTCAATCTCCGCAGCCGTAAAGCACAAGACAAGCCCACGCCAGGTCTACCTGAGAGAAGGACAACCGTGTTGTGTTCCGCGACGATCAAAGCGAACGTGGACCAGCTGCGCTCAATCGCGCTGAAAGATGCAGTTTCGATCTCTGCCGATCCATCCGAAACCATCACAGGCACAGAAGTGGACGGCGCAGAGATAGAGCAAGCGTTCTCTGCTCCTGCTCAACTAAAGCAGAGCTATGCCGTCGTGCCGGCGAAACAGAGACTGGTCACGCTCGTCGCGGTACTCCGACAGACTTTCAAGCGCAAAGGTAGCGTGATGAAATGCATCGTCTTCATGAGCTGTGCGGATAGCGTTGACTTCCACTTCGAGGTCCTCACTCGGGCTGATGCTGGGGCGGGTGAAAAGCCAAATGAGAAGAAGAATCCATCCCAGTCGAGGGTTGTGCCAGTAGCGAAGTTGAATACGACCGGCAAAATCCCGCAAGGTAACACCATTTCCGAGACTCGTACACAAGGCCCCGCGACGTCCATCGGCAACGCAGAGAACGACGTCCAGCTTTTCCGGCTGCACGGCTCGCTCCAACAGGCCACGCGAACCTCCGCCCTCAAAGCCTTCTCAACCTCCACCCAACCAGCCATCCTCGTCTGCACCGACGTCGCCTCCCGCGGCCTCGACCTCCCCAATGTCGACCTGGTCATCGAATACGACGCCCCCTTCAGCAAAGACGACCACCTCCACCGTGTGGGCCGGACCGCGCGCGCAGGCAAAGACGGCCGCGCCATGATCTTCCTCATGCCCGGGTGCGAAGAAGGCTACGTCGAGATCTTAAAGGAAGGCAAACCCCGCAACCTCACCCGCCACGACGCCGACGAGCTCCTCCAAAAATCTTTCTCCGCCTCCACCGGCGTAGTGACGAACAACGACTGGGAACAGCGCGCCACAGATTGGCAAATTGCCGTCGAGCGCTGGGCCGCCGACCACCCCCGCCACCTCGAACAAGCGCGCCGGGCCTTCCAATCCCACATCCGCGCCTACGCCACGCACGTCGCCGCCGAGCGCGCCGTGTTCGACCTCCAACAGCTACATTTGGGGCATTTGGCGAAAGCTTTCGCGCTGAGGGATAAACCGGGGAGTATCCGGGTGCCCGGGCAGAGACCTGGGAAGGGTGTGGGCGATAAGACGAAAGTGGATCGTAGGAGAGCGGCGACGGCGGGGGCGAAGAGGTCTTCGCGGGGAGGTGGTGAGGAGGATGAAGGAATGGATGTGCCGGCTGCGACGGACGAGCAGGATGCGCGCAGGAAGATGCATGCGAAGATGAGGGCTATGAGTGGTGCTTCGGAGTTTAATTTGGGGTAGGACGAGCTCGTGTGATGCCACTTTTCATATCATCCATGTTCTGAGTGGTCTTGGATGGTTCAGTAGATATCCCACAACGAAACCTTCCCATCCTTACTCCCCACCGCAAGCCAATGCGTCGCTCGCGCCTTCGCCACCCGTCGCTGCGCGACCGTAGTGCCTCTTCCCCCTGCTCTTCTTCGTCCCATCACCGCCACACCATCCTCATCACCATCCCCATTCCCATCTTCACCTCCATCCCGATCGTCATCACTCACAACCCCAAAATCAACCGCATAACACCCCTCAGAATGCCATTTCAACACCGCCACCTCCCGCATCGTCTTCGCGCTGTACACCCTCACTCGCCCATCCCAGCCCGCCGTCGCGAAGAACTTCTCATCCGAGCGGACGGTGAGGGATTGTTGGCCCGCGTGTTTGGTTTGGATGACTTTCATCGCTCCTGCTCCAGCGATGGGGCTGATGCCGGATGATGATAAGGAGGCTGAGGGTAATAAGGGGTGCCGGGTCACGAGGGCGTCGGCGGAGGAGGTGTAGAAGGCATTTTGGTGCTGGGGGGCGAGGGCGAGGGAGAGGATGGGTTGGGTGTGGGGACGGGCGATGTAAGTCGTGGACCATTGGTTTGGGATCGAGGAGGGGTCGGTGGTGGTGGTGGCGGTTGGGGACTGGGTCCAGATACAAACGTGTCCGCTTTCGTAGCCCGCGAGGACGGAGAGAGGGCTTTGTTCACCGCTTGAGGGGTGATGGAGCCGCAGGGCCATTACCATGCCAGTATGGATGTCCTTTGGACCGGGGATCGTGGCGAAACGTGCTTCGCTCGGGAGGGAGGTGAGGTTGATGTGGCCGTCTTGGAGTCCCGGGACGGCGATGAGGAGACCTGTGTTTTCGATGTTGGTGGCGAGGGGTGGTGGGAGCGGACATGACGCGAAAGAGCAGAAGTTTAATGCGTTGACGGGAAGGGTGTGCAGGAGGCTGGGGTCTTTTCGTTGGCATGTTGTACTGTCGGTGTCCTCAATGGGTAAGAGGGAGGAGAACGTCGCTTCCTTATCCAGGGGGAGATGCCAGACGAGCAGTTGATTATCCCGACCGTGTCTGTCGCCAGATCATCAGAATCAGTCCAGGGCTACTTGTACTGAAATAGATGTCAGGTACCCACGTGATAACCCTATCCTCCCCCCAGCTCCCCACCCCCAAGACGGCGGCGTCCCGGTGTGCGTGCCATAGCGCGAGGGGACGTCTGACGGGGATATCCCAGAGGATGACCCAGCCTTCGGCGTCACCGGTTAGGAGCCGGAGGTTGTGTCGGAAGAAGTGGACGGCGTGGATCGGGGCGGTGTGGCCTCGGAGGACGTAGACTGGTTGGGCGGGGGGTAGTAAGGTGGTGGGT
>Ga0268244_10001033_pt1 | contig 10104 bp, 6 predicted proteins | sample AgamicMgSfe_FD_200258 | JGI IMG/M metagenome (GOLD analysis project Ga0268244, IMG submission 200258) | Agave microbial communities from Guanajuato, Mexico - Mg.Sf.e (v2) (version 2) | ecosystem: Host-associated > Plants > Phyllosphere > Phylloplane/Leaf | place: Guanajuato, Mexico | collected... | reverse complement strand
TGGCACTGATTCTTTGATGCCATGATTTAGATTAACGAAGGAAGATACTGGATTATGTATCGTTTTCAGAATACGTCCAGTAGATGTTCAGCCGTCTGGAAGTGATGCTTGCGACTTGTATCAGACCTGCAGGCGAAATGTAAGCAGTCAGGTAAAGTGAGAGTACAGGTGAAGGCAGAGTGAGCTAGATGTTGAAGCTACAAGTAGCGACCGCTTCCACTCTGTAGCATACTCACGTTTGAGACGGTGGTCTTATCTGAAGGAAGAAAGATGTGAGTAGAGTAGCAAGAATACCAATGGAGAGAAATATAAATAGCAGTCCGAGCAAGGAGGTAAAAAGAGGCAAGAGAAGTGCACTGGGCAGATCTGGAGACGAGAATAAAGAGAAGGTGTTGGTTCGATCGCAAAGAGAAGCAGGGTGCGCTTAAAATGTCCGTAAGCCTTTCATTCAATTACATGCCTTGCCGTTTCCCCCTCATATGGTGTTGGTACGATCCTGTGAATTGCATCGATACAGAGAATATCGCGCTGACGCCGAGATTTGTTTACCAGAAGCCATTCCCCTAAGTACGCCAGCTCCGAGGTATTCCAACAATACAATTTTTTGTCCCCTTCTTTTGCAGAATATACTGCAGGCTGGGGTGGCCGAACATTTCATTCGTGCGAAATTCGAAGTGTTTCTCTTTGAGAAGTAGTCGCATCACTCCGCTCAGAATCCTCTGCCCCTGCCTCGGCCTCTGAAGCCACCTCCACCTCCACGACCCCGTCCACCGCCTCTGCCTCCGCGAGGTCCACCGCGACCACCACCTCGTCCACCATCGGCAGCCTCTTTCCTGGCCTTGTTCTTTGGCTTCGGTGTGTCGTCAACAAGTAATGTGTCCAGCGGTAGCGAATCAGGGAGAATGTAGTATCTGATCATTGATCCGCGAATGTTCATGGAGTCGAGTGATATCGTGTCGCGACCGCGTGGGGTCATCTTTACTGCGCGGAGGGCGGTGTTCATTTGTGGACTGACAGATGCGATTGAGCCGTGGACCATAGTGCCTGTGCATGTTATTAGTACGTGCTTGACTGCAGGCCCAGAGGAGGTAAATTACCATTCTTGAGCTCAATGGTGACCGTCTCGTTCTGGCATTTCATAAGGAAGCGTACGAGCTTCATATTGGCGGCGCGTGGGTGGATGTTTTTCTTGTCTTGTCTCTTACGCGGATTCTAGCGTTTTCAGTTGAGCAGTGTATTCGATAAATATCAATGTATAAATGCGCACGCGGTTGGAGATGTACACCCATCAACAGCCAGACGTCGTGGAAATCTCAAAGTGATATTCTTGGCGCGCCAAGCATTATGGTAAAGAGAGCACGTGAGACAGCAGCAATTACATTGGCAACGGGAGTCCAGTGCATGATACCGTATAAGATGGCCAGTATGTCATGGCCACAATGATTAGTCAAGTGATGCAGCGCAGACTCGATGTGATACTACAGCTATGGTGGGTATAACAGAATCAGAGCGCCAACAATGCTTATGCCTAAATCCTGCGCCAGTATCACATTATCCATAGACCAATGCATACCTAATTGATCATCGCTCACCCTCAACCTTCTCCCACTCACTGTCGGTGCTAACCTCTGATGCCGTCATTCTCTGCCTCGCCTCGCTGGCGCTGCCTCTTGACGTGCCGGAGGCCATATTTGCTTGTCCACTCTTTCGAAGATCATCCTTGATCTTGTTCTCTAGCTCCTTGTCTTCCCCGATCGGTACGAACTTGAGGGGTTCTACCGTGCCGGATGTCTTCGTCTCACTATCGTTACCTTGGTTGCCTAAACTTCCACCAACTGTGTCGCGCTGTGTCGATTCATCGCCCTTTCGTGGACTCTGCACTTTACGTATGCGTTTTGCTTCCTCCTCTTTCTGCTGTGCTGCCTGAAGCTCCATTGCGAACCAGTTGATCGACCACCATAATCCACCGCAGAGGAGACTCAGTATGACAAAGTGAATCGAGTACGTGGCGATGAGAAGAGCGAAAAGAAGAAGCTGGAGAGCGCCAAATGTGACATTCGTCGCTAGTAGAAGAGTGGGAGTGGCACCCGGTGTGAAAACCGACGACCAGAGATCGGTCATAAAGTCCGCCATGATGTAAGCCTGGCAGAGATATCCGGAAGATGAGGGTGTCGCACAATTCCTCTGATATGCTGGACAATGTGATAGTTTGATCAACGCACTTAGAATTGTATGGTGGTCTGCAGTGTCAGGAAGCAGAGTCGGGCAGCGAAGCGGTGTACGGGGAAGTGGATGAAGCGGAGGAGGGCGGCGATATACGTCAACTTTCTCTTGAACCTGGGCTATGCGCGGAAGTGACCACCTTGACAAATTCGCAAATGTGAGAAAGCAAAGGAGGAGATCTGTCAACTCCTTCAAGTACAGAGAGGAGTGCACGTGTATCAATGCAGGTAATAAACGCTATAGTTGTTATCAAGCCTCGTGACGATGACGGATGATGCATGTGTGAGAACGGTATAGAGCCTAAACTGAAACACGGGCACAGTCACGCCCGCAATCCCCTAGCATACGACTAGAGAGACGAGTTATTCAAAATATGATAGTCACGTTCCCGGACGAGGGCATGGCTGACAAGTTTATCATAATTCTTGAGTTTGGGATGTCTGTATATGCTGCGTGTACCAGGATTACTCACAAGCAAGAAATCCCGGTCGTGACAATCAGGACAACTATCGATGTTCATCTCGATGACCATGCCTTGTAGCGCCCCAATTCATGTCGGCATCATGCCAATCCCACCTCCGGTGCCTCTCCTTGTTGCGGTCCGGGTATCAGAGTTGTAAGCGTACCTGTCGAGTCCTTTCCCTCCATCTCCACTCTTCTTACTAGTACGTCGCTTGGCCACCCCTGCTCCAGTCCTTGACTTTGTCGAGTCTCCAGAGGTCTTGCGATAGTTCTTGCGAAAGTTACCCCGACCTCTTCCACTCGCTCCCGCGTTGTGTTCTCGGGGTGGGTCAGGAGTGTCCTTCTTGGACGTACCATTGCCTCGTGCCCTTGCAATATTGGCATTGAACTCATCGATGGCCCGCTGATCCGCCTGGGATCTCTGGAAGTATTGACTAGCCTCACCACCCTCCTCATCGTCTTCTCCCAGGTCAGATGGATCATCGTTGACGCTACCGTACTCATCCTCATCACTCTCAATAACGACAACTTCGCGGTGATTTGGATCGAATACAGGTACGTTTTCTCTTTGCATATCTCGGTAATTTTCGTGGTATCGATGCAACAGCTGGAGGAACTGGTTGCCGTATGTGCCGACTTTGTAGTGGTCCATCTCTGGCATCTTTGAAAGATCCATCTTGGTCAAAGGCCACTCGATGGCCATCAATCGCAACTGGGTGTCAGTGAAAGGAGGTTTTGTAAGAGAACGTCTGACCATTATCTTCTGGATCTCAGCCTTTGCTTCTTGCACAAAGGCCTCCACCACGTCACGGTGGAGCTCGTCCAGTGACTCGAGCTTCTCATCTACGGTGATGGGCTGGCCAAAGGACTTCTTGTCAGCTCTCGGTCTAGACCCGACCTCACGTATGGGTGCGAAGCTGTCAGCATCCGAGTCCTCGTCGACGAAGTTATCGTCCTCGGGATCAGAGAGCACAAATCCGTCTTTTTCGTAGCCGTTGGCATGATTGTTGGTGGCACCGTTATCTCTGCGCTTGATAGTGCGCTGGATTGGAGAAGACACATTGGTAGAAAGGGGATACTCTGAGCGCGAGGCCGACTTCGTTTTCTTGGAAGCACCGTCTGCTTTTGCCTTCCTCTGAGGGGGTGCCATGGATTTTCCGTCTGGTGACATTTTGACAGACATCATGATCCGCTGTTGACCAGCGTTGACCTTTCTGCTGGCTCGGCCGGGTCGAATATACTGTGACGCGAAACCCGCCTTGTTGACCACGTTTTCTTCCATGAGAACATCCTCCGTGATCAAACGATATAGCAGGCGCTCGAGCTCACCACGTTCGAGGTCGCTAGCGGACCCATACTCTTCGTAGTCGTCGTACCCCTTGTTCATCACGGCCTTGCTCTTGCTGCCACGAAGAATGTCGACCAGCTGTAAGAGCGTAACAGTATCATTTCTGCCAAATCTTTGAACCAATGCGACCGCGAGTTTTGCTTGAGCGGTGAAGTCCTTTGTTTCGAACCTAGAGGTAGAATTGCAATTGTCGCATTCACCACCGCATTCGTCCTTGGCGAACCTCTCGCTAAAGTACCCAAGAACCTGGACTCTTCGACAGTCCGCCTTATTCTCGCAATACTGAACCATATTACGCAACATGGCTAGCTGTCGTTCCTTTTGATCAAAGTTTCCCTCGCCATCCATGATCATCCTCTTGAGCACAGCGGTATCTTGGTAGCCGTAGTACATATAGCAGCTCGAGCGTAGACCATCTCGACCAGCACGGCCAGTCTCTTGATAATAGCCCTCCAAACTCTTTGGTAAACTGTGGTGTATTACGAATCGCACGTCTGGCTTGTCGATACCCATACCAAACGCAATGGTTGCTACGATGACGTGGTATTGGCCTGTCTGCCACTTGCGCTGAATCTCGGACTTTTCCTCGGATTTGAGCGCTGCGTGATAATGATGGGCCTTGATCTTGCACTTTTTTCGCAGCTCCTCCGCTACCTGCTCACACTTCTTGCGTGACAGACAGTAAATGATGCCGCACTTGTTGCGATATTTGGAGGTGATCAGGTTGCCAATTTCATCGATGTGTTCGGCAGCTTTTGGTTTTGGTCGAACCTCATAGTAAAGGTTAGGCCTATTGAAACTCTGGGTGAACACTTCACAGCCCGTTATGCCGAGGTTATGAATCACATCCACCTTGACATTCTCCGTGGCGGTTGCGGTCAAGGCAATGACCGGGACTCCTCTGAATTGTGCTCGAATCTCGCCAATGGCTTTGTAGTCTGGCCTGAAATCGTGACCCCATTGGCTGACACAATGAGCTTCGTCAATGACGAGACGGGCAAACTCTCCGTTGTCGTTGAGTCGTTTGAACGTATCGATCATGCGTTGATTCTTTGTGAGCATTTCTGGGGTCACGTAGATCAACTGAATCATTTTACCAGGATCGCTGCCCCGTAGCGCACCAAAGATAAAATCCTTCTCCTCCTTGGTGGTGTCACCGTTAATGACAAAGGCCTGGATATTGTTCTTGGTCAGATGTGATACCTGATCTTCCATCAAACTGAGTAGTGGAGAGACCACGACTGTCACTCCTCGGGTCTTGCCAGATTTGATGACTGCTGGCAGTTGATAGCAGAGCGACTTGCCTCCTCCTGTTGGCATAAGCACAAACACGTCTTTCCCATTTAGAGTTGCATTGATTGCATCCAGTTGATTTGGACGGAAACCTTTGAGACCGAATTGGGTTTTAAGAGCCTCTCTGACGTCGTTGGACCACGGGTGGTTCCATAACGTGCTTTTTGAATTATCTGCTTTTCTAGCAGACGTGCTCTTTTGTCTAGCTGAACCATTCATGGACGTCTCTGCAAAGGGTGTTCGTCCGGAAGTTGCTGGACCTGTCCGCCGTGAAGAAGTGGCATTGATATGTCTTTCTACCTCTAACAACTGCTCTTCGTCGTCCGCAAATTCATCATCAAAGTAATCATCAGGCTCAGCTCTTTGAGCCGGTGGAGTTCCCATGACCGCTTCGAAAAGATTCTCGTCGGTCTCGAAATCGTCATCAATGTGCATTGAATTTGTGTAGTTCTCTTTGCCTTTACCGAGAGACTTGTCTTTGTCGCGCTTAGTGGAGAAGTAAGATTCGATTTGTCGACTGTTGTCGTCCTCTAGAAAGCGGCTAGATGTCCTTGTGGGAGAGTAAGAGACGGTCGCTGGTCGCGGTTTCGGAGAAGGTGGAGGGGGCATCATCTTCTGAGCAGCTTCTGTCGCGCGACGGGAACCAGGGGCCTGCTCGAGAACCTCTTCTCTACCTTTCCTCGCAGATTTGGCAGGCTGAGGGGGCGCAGAGTGTTCAATGGTCTCCAGCGTCGACCTTATTTGGCGTAACAATGGCAGACACTCCAGTCTGGTCTGCACGACAGATTTCTTGATGTCGTCCAATTGATCACGCTCGGCTTGATGCGCAGTTCTTGCTAGCGCAAGTTTCTTGATCTTTGCCATCACTGTACGTTTTTCCACCTCTAGTATTCCAAGTCGATCCATGAAAACCCGCAAAGATTCCAGTACATCAATATTTGCCTTCAAGCCCTCCGCTTGTTTGAGTTCCTCATCAGGGTCACCTTGGTAATATTCGTCTTCGAGCAGTTCCAAATAGACCGAGATGACTGCCTCGTATTTCTTTTCCATGTTGACAATGAGAGAATTCAGGTCGTCCGCCTTCAACTTGGCAAAGTTTTGTAACAGGTTGTCATCTTCAGGAGACGTGGAAGTCTGTAGATCCGGTGTGCTCGAAATATTCTGCGTGGAAGATGCATAGACCTTTCCTGTCGAGTTTGGCAGTACTTGCGCGTTCTCCTCGATTGTGCTCGTGGGTCGTGTAAGATCTGGAAATCTGACCTCAGGACTGGCTCGGTCGACCGCACGGCGCGGGGCCGCTTTTGATGGCGATCTTGGTGCTACGGTCGAATATGGAGGCGGAGGTTCTGCAGGCTCAAGTTGTACATCATCGATTGTCGGGAACTCGTCCTCGGAGTCTGGAATGTCCTGTAGTACGGGTTTAGGCACCGAGCGCTTATCGCGGATCGTGTCTAACGTCCTTTCCTCAAACTCCTCGCTCTTTCTCTTTCGTCCGATGATCTGTGGTGGGTTTGGAATCGTTCGAGAGCTCTGACTTGGACCATCATCAGATGTCAGATCCAAAATTTCAACATCATCCCAGTCGTCGATGTCTGCAGCCTTGATCCTTTCAGGTGCTGGAGAATACCTTGCAGGCTGATTGATAGACTGCTGCTCCTGCCTGGGTTGTGACACAGCTGGAGCCGGTTCGTCTCTTTTCTTTCCTCCATTGATCAATAAAGCTGGCTTGCTCGTAGGAGTCGCCGCAGCGCGCAGTCGTGCCATGTCCGGTCGCGTGATACTATCCAATTGGGGTAGAGGCAGCTCGGCAATGTTTTCGGAACGCGACACCGGACCAGTTCTCAAACCAGGGTTTGCATCGTTCTGGGATGGCGGGGGCAGACTAAGTAGAGCCGGTAAAGAAGGATGATCCGTTCCTGGTCCTGGGATGCAAGATTTCGAGGATATGAGCCAAGCGAGGTGTTCCTTGAGATTATTGCGAGTCATTTGTCATTTGTGATAGCGAGTTCGACGTCCCTCTTCATCGAAGCCGTCATGTGTGGTGCATGATACGAAAGTTCAGACCCCTCGTGGCGTATCAGAGGTCGATTTGTGTGACACGACGCGTCGAGATTCTACTCTGTCATTTACGAAGTCGCGAAGTCACCTGATGACATCGTTGTCTCCATTCCGGTTAAACCACGGTCAAAATTTCGCGCTGCAGCCAGCACAATCGCGAAAACGCCGGCTTCAACATCGACAATCTCGAGGGACTATTCGTCAGACGATTAATCGCATACGACATCATGGCGGACTCACAACCTACTTCCGCGAATACGATGCTCAACGGAGCTGAGCAGCAGGGACAAGCTCCCACAGATGTCGCCAAAGAGTACAGCATCCTCCCACAATTGATCCCCCACCTCGACAGACATCTGGTTTTCCCGCTTTTGCAATTTCTCGAGGACCAGACCGAAGATGAGGAGACATCACCGGATCAGCTTAAGCTCAAGTTTGAGCTCCTCAAGCAGACGAACATGACCGACTTTGTGGGTGATCTTTATGCGCAAATCAATGGACTGGACGAGAGGCCGCAAGAATACGTCTCGAAAAGAGAGGAGGTTTTGAAGAAGCGGGACCAATACCAGGAGGAGACCACCAAAATTCAGGATCTTTTGGCGGACGAGACTGTTGTCAGCAACCTGCGCAGCGACAAGGTTGCCAACTTGACCTACCTTAAGGACAACCACAATGTTACTCCGGAGATGGTCAGCGCACTTTTCGACTTTGGACAGTTCCAGTACAGCTGCGGTGACTACCAGAGCGCATCAGAACTTTTGTACCAATTCAGGATTCTCAGTACCGACAACGACAAGGTTGCTGCGGCCAACTGGGGAAAACTTGCATCGGACATTCTCACCACGAACTGGGAGTCTGCCATGGAAGAGGTCAACAAGGTCCGCGAGATCATCGATACTCGTCTCTTCAACAACCCACTTGCACAACTCGAGCAAAGATCATGGCTCATCCACTGGTCGCTTTTCCCATTCTTCAACCACGAGCCATCTCGTGACGCTCTCACCGAACTCTTTTTCTCGCCCACCTACATCAACACAATCCAGACCGCTTGTCCTTGGGTCCTTCGCTACCTTGCTGCAGCAGTCATCACAAACCGCAACAGACCACTGGGAAAAAACCAGCAAACACAATACCAGAAACAATTGAGGGACATGATCCGCATTGTCAGACAGGAAGGATACGAGTACAGCGACCCATTGACCGACTTTATCAGGGCTCTGTACGTCGACTTTGACTTTGAGGAGGCACAGAAGAAGCTCCTGGAGAGCGACGAGTTGCTTAGATCCGACTTTTTCCTGGTCGCGACCGCCGACAGCTTCAAGGAGGCTGCTAGACACCTGATCTCAGAGAGCTACTGCAGGATTCATCAGAGGATAGACATCAAGTACGTATTTGCGGGATCATGTCCGTGAGAACGTTTTACTAACCTTTATTAAGGGACCTTTCAGCCCGTCTCGGTCTTTCACAGGATGAGGGTGAGAAGTGGATTGTCAACTTGATCAGAGACACCAGAGTAGACGCCAAGATCGATTACAAGGAGGGCACAGTGGTCATGAACCACCCACCACAGTCGGTTTATCAGCAGGTCATTGAGAGGACCAAGGGTGGCTTCTTCCGGACGCAAGTGCTTAGTGCGGCAGTTGCGAAATAAGGGAGCGGTGGTGGACATTGGTTTGTCATCATAGCCAGGCGTTTGGGGATCAAAAACATCTGTCTCTGGGGCTTGAGCATTGCTCTTGGGCGAGTGATCTGATCAAGAGGAAGAGGACTATAGTCCATGAATCAAGATGAAATAACAACAATTATCGTACCATGATTTGTGCCACTGTTAGTGTTTGAGCGACTTACTTCATTCGTTTCCGACATATTGACTCAGTCATTCGCTGACGGATAGTATCCACGGTGGTGTACAGTGAATGTTGTGATGCATAAGGTACTGTAGTTTAGCCGTGACGCACCGCCACCCTCTCACGCCACATCTCCATACCATGACTGTGACCATTCCAAAGCAGATCAGCATCTATTGTTGCTTCCACCTCATTCATACATCATAATCTTAATATCGCAAACGAGCCTATCAGTCATTGCCAGTCATCCACGAGACCTCAACCAGTCGCTCGAAATTCGACGTTTTAGAAAACCATGTCCGCATCTCTAGCGCCAGAATGCAACGAAGTGAAAGAGTAGGTATAGCGCCAACGATGACCTCTGCCCCTCTAACAACCATGCCAGGAGATACGATTCATGCTTTCTAAAATGGTATAGCGAAAGTAAGACCATAATCCATCTCCAACTCATTTATTTCGCATCACAAGCAATCCATACACAAAATACACCTAGAGAAAAAATGAACATGGAAAGACATCAACAACTGATCGCAAGCACAGAGTACCTCCGCGGCACAGCCAAAACAGACGAATGCGAGCCTTTATTCAGAGACTACAAGATGTGTTTAAGTGTACGTATCACTTCATTCTTCGTGTCCCCTGTACCTCTCTACATTATCACTCCATTTCCCTTCTTTCACCAAACCCAGTCGCCTTCGACAAACCACAACCATACAGACCTTGTCTACGAACACGACGGTATCAGAAGCTGAGATCGCGAACAGAAAGCGCTCAAAGAACGCGGCCTCGATAAGATGCTCGACGAGGCTCGGGCGGATAATGCGGAAAACGACGTCGAGTACATGAAACCCAGTAACAATCGATCATGATCTC
>Ga0268244_10001032_pt1 | contig 10124 bp, 7 predicted proteins | sample AgamicMgSfe_FD_200258 | JGI IMG/M metagenome (GOLD analysis project Ga0268244, IMG submission 200258) | Agave microbial communities from Guanajuato, Mexico - Mg.Sf.e (v2) (version 2) | ecosystem: Host-associated > Plants > Phyllosphere > Phylloplane/Leaf | place: Guanajuato, Mexico | collected... | reverse complement strand
CCTTCCCACCCGCCCCAGCGAGCAACAGGCAGCCTAGCGCGTCCGTCGAGCCTTCGCCTATCACAGTCAATCCATCCCAGGTGTACGACGACCGCGCGGAACGACAACGCAAAGCGCAAGCTGAGGCAGAGAAGAAGCGAAAGGGCGAAGCCGAGGAGGCTGCGCGCAAAGCCGAGCATGATCGCCTCGCTGAGGAGGCGCGCAGGGTTCAGGAACAGAAGCGTGAGGCAGAGAAAGAAGCTGCGACGAAGAAGGCTGAGCAGGAGCGCAAAGCAGACGAGAGGCGGAAGGCGAGGGAAGAGAAGCGGCAGAGCAAAACTGCCGCAACGGCGTTGACGAAGATGGCCTCCAGTGGGGGGAGTGTGCTACAGGTTGGAGATGATGGACTCCCACCACCTGCCAACGCCGAAGAGGCTGAGATGCGCGCTATGTTCACGAAGATGCGTGAGTTCAACGCGCGTAACCCAGCAATGTTGGCGAAGCTGTGGGAGGAAGAGCGCAAATCGCATGCTGCCACGCAATCGCCACAGCCACCGCCATCAGCTCCCAAGGTACCAGCTGCACCAACTGCTTCTAGCCCACCACTGGCACAGCAGCAGGCTGTCACAGCGGATCCCTCGAACAAGTCCGCGCCACAGCAGTACCGCCCCTTCTCGAAACCTCCCCCCACAACGACGAAACCTGCCCCCAAGCCGGTTAACTCGGTGAATACATCACTCTGGCCACCTCAGAAGAAAGGCACTCTTTCAGAAGCCGCTAGTCAGTGGCTAATGTCCCTCCCAAAGAACGCTGGCAAGACTATAAGCAAGGATGACGTTCTGGGCATTCTGGAATCGAATCCTTCGTATGTGCAGCTGTGTGAGGCGCTAGAGCGCCACGGTGTACGCTTCGAGCGCTCTCTCCTGGCTCGCGAGCTCCTCAAAGCAGTGCCTGACGGCCTGAAGGCTCAGGCTCAGCCTTCACTCGTCCCCGGATCAACACCACAACCCGCTGTGAATGGTACATCACAGGCAAACGGGGCGCACAATGATGCACCTGTACTCCCTAAGAAACGCGGCAGACCGCGAAAGAATCCAATCATTGATACTGCTACGCACGATGGGAGTCGCATGTCCAACGAGAGAACTGTTGACTACGAGACGCCCACGTTTCCTTCGCTCGCGGAGGCAGCGCGCGAGACCGAGGTCATGAGTGATGCCCCAGTGGCGATGATGGGCGGGCCAGTACAAACGCCCACGCCTTACCACACACAGCCGCAACCCATTGATACCGGCAGTAGAGCACCCTCACAGTCTCAGGCACCGGAGCAAAAGCCTCCAATCAAGGCCGAAGAGCCGCGGAGACCGCCAGCGAATAAAGAAGAGGCAGCTCGCAAACGCACGTTTGGCGACTTGGTCGACCTGACGGCGGAAGATTCAGACGACGAAGGGCCCCCACCGAAGCTGATCCAGCCGCCGAACGGGCCTGTAAGTGGAGTGAATACCCAGCCGAACGCACCAGCAACCTTCCTTAAGCCCATGACGTTCACGGAGTTCATGTATCGTCCGGCACAAGGTACCATGCCTGGTCAAGGGCCGTTACATCCTGCTGCGCCAACTGCGCAGATGATGCCACCGGCCCACATGCTGCCTCCGAACGGAGTCCGTCCCTCAAGCCAAGCACCGCCACCAAAGCCGGCTCCACCCAAGCCAAAAGGCCCGACAGCGGAGTTTCTCCAACAGGAGCGCATGCGCGGCCGGATGCTCGTGGAGCCAATCATGCGCGACCGTGTGGCGCGTAAGTCCAAGTACGACACGAGGACCATCGCGCGGGACGTCTTACTTGCGACGGGTCGCCACCCCGACATGCGGGCGCTCAATGCTCATCTGAACAGTATGCAGAAGCTGCTCGGTGATCATGGAGGTTCGTACGAGACGGATGGCACGAAGGGCAACCGCAGCGACCTGTCAACGATCAGATGGGACATCATCGATCCTGGCGCGCCAGCGGACGCCGCCACGACTGGCCTGCCTACACCGGGAAAGAGGGGCGCTGAAGTATTCGACGATGCTGATGACGAAGAGGATGAATTTGCGGCTCCGGCGCCGCTCGTCAGGGGCATGAGGCAGTCGGCTGTGGACAATGGTGACGGCACGGTCAGTCACGTCTCGGTATATCCGCAGGCGAACGGCAAAGAGGCTGGACCAAAGAAGCGTAGAGGTCGAAAGCCACGTCACAGTGCTCCCGGTGAGGTGTCCCTTGCAGGCGGCCAAGGCGAACGGCAGACCCCTGCCCACGGTCAGCATGAGAGACCATCAGGAACACCAGCGCGCCAACCATCCGCAGGACACGGTGCGACGCCCTCAAGTGCTCCAGCTGGTGCTGCGCCGATTGGCTACGGTGCCTTCAATCAAGTCGACGAACACGGCAACAAGAAGAAAGGTCGGCCCTTCGGCTGGCGCAAATCCGTACACAGCCGTGAAGCACATGGTCTCGCGTCCGCCAACGCGTCCACCAACCCCGGTTCTTCGAAACGACCCAGTCACCTCCAGAAGTCGCAAAAGGCGAGCGAAGCCCAAGAGCCCAAGTATTCGGTCTACAAGTGCCAGTGGGAAGGTTGCAAAGCAGAACTGCACAACCTCGACACGCTGAAGAAGCACATTGTCAGGATCCACGGCTACCCAGCGGAAGACGGCGAGTATGAATGCCATTGGCAGCCGTGTGACGGCGTCGTTGATGCAACTGGTGCCGTCGGAGCTAAGGGCAAGCAACGTGTGACGGATGTTGCGTCGTTCCCAGACATTGAAGCTTGGATGGGACATGTGGATAAGCAGCACTTGCATCCCGTGGCGTGGGAACTGGGTGATGGGCCCAGGGGCGGCGTGTCTGGTATGTCATCGCATCTGTTCATTCGTCCGACAGAGCGTCTCCGACTTCGGTAACGATTACTGACGTTCCGATATCGCTAACAAATCTCGAACTCCGCAGAACACCTTTACAACACCGACTCTGAGGCGGCTTATCTTTCCGATGCGCAAGGGAGATCGGTGACGCCTGTCATTCGCCCCGAAGCTCCGCCATCGTCCGAGGCAGATCAACAGCAGCAGCAAGCTTCTGCGCGCACGGGGAGGGTGGGACGTCCGACCACACATGGCATGACGAAGGACGAACGGAAAGCGGCGGAGGAGCTGCAAGAGCTCGCGGCGCACAAGGGTAAGCACAGTAGCTTGTATTGTGTGTAAGACTCATACTGACTTTTCGACAGTAAGCACTGCATTCGTGCATATTCGCGTAAGGTGACCAGGGCGCTTATCCTGACCTTTGCATAGCGAACTGTAGGGCCCGGGATGGAGAAGACGGGATCGACCTTGGTGAACCGAAAGCGCAGGGGTGGGTTCTACGACGACGAGGATTTCGAGGATAAGATCGAGAGCGAGGGAGATCCGGGTGGGGATGAGGAGGAATGACTCTGAGGTAGGTGATGGGTGGATTGATGCATTCCTTCGACTTCAGCCGGAGCATGCAGAAGGTCTGATGTCGACGGACGGAGGCTGTCCGATCATCGAGCGCTCATGGAGCATCTCGAAGTGCAGTCTGGCTTGCTACCGTGCCCACCTGCCTGCTTCCCTTCCCATCAGAGATCCAAGTGATTGTCGAGTAGAGCATGTCGTATAAGGGTATCAAACGCCATTCGCCATCGCCAATCCATCACTGCTTCGCACCAGTCCTAAACCCTGCGTACTATTCCCATATACCCTCAACTTCAACCTTCATCTGCACTCATGAGCTCACAACACGAGCAGCAGGCTGTACCTCCTCTCCCCCTCGCCATCTCCCGTCATATCCCCAACTCCATCAGCCCTCTTCCGTCTTCCAAAAGCGTACGCATGCGATCGCAGTACCCGTCCTACCTCGCCTTTTGAGGCAACGCATCGGCTTTGCGTTCGCTGCTCAGCGGGGTCTTAGCATTGGGTCCGTCTTCGGTTTGGGCGTTGATTTCGAGGAAGTGGTAGAAGACGATGAGGAGCATGGCGGCGCTGCCGAGGAAGATGGCGAGGCTGTAGAGGGAGGCGTCGGATATCATGTTGGGTTATGTTGCGGACGTAGGCGGTGATGTGGATTTGTTCTGTCACGCTGGCGGGTAAAGTGACTTCGGGGCTGTGTTAGCATGAAAGACATATCAGTGTTAAGGGAATACTCATCGTACCTGATGCGTCGTGTCGTGAGAGTGACCGGATATACAGTATGCTGCTCGACTGGCCTTCACATGCGTTGCAAACATGAGAGCTGTCCTTCAGGTCAGTCTCCAGAGTCCAGGAACGTCTTGGCGCCCGAGCCGCGCCCGCAACCGCTACCGTGCCGTTGCCGTTGCCGCCGCCCCCACCCCACCGGCTGTGCGTCACTTGGTACACTCGCCGATTCCGAACTTTCTCTCCCTCAAGAACCACCATCATCTCTTCTTCGAAGCCTCACGAAGCACACGTCTTGCCAGGTCTTGCGCGACTCGATGGAGAGCTTTCCCTCGCCGGCGACTTGAGTAGTGATTCCGATTGAACCTGCCCCCGGGCCCGCAGTACGCCAGAGAGCGAGAGTGCGATAGAGACGACGTTAGACCAACCCGAGCACACGACCACATAGAATATATCGCCCAGCATGCCGCCCAAAAAGCAGGATAATGCGCCTGCCAAGAAGAAGGCGAGCGTACAAGACAAGACCTTTGGCATGAAAAACAAGAAAGGTGGCGCCGCGCAGAAACAGATTAAGCAGATCGCGCAGGCCACTGCCACGGCCAAGACGCCTGAGGAGAAGAAGAAGGCGGCGGAGAAAGAGGCGCGGGAGAAGGAAAAGGCGGCCGCGGAGCAGGCGAAGCGAGAAGCGGCGGACCTGTTCAAGCCGGTGAACACGCAAAAAGTGCCCTTTGGTGTGGACCCCAAAACCGTCATCTGTCAGTTCTTCAAAAAGGGCGCGTGTGAGAAGGGGAGGAAATGCAAATTCTCGCATGACCTGGAGGCGGAGCGCAGGACGCAGAAGAAGTCGCTGTACACAGACACACGAGAGGGCGAGGAGGGCGAGGAAGGCGAGGAAGGAGGAGACGAGAAAAAGAAGGATGACATGGCCGACTGGGACGAGGAGAAGCTGCGATCGGTGGTCATGAGCAAGCACGGCAACCCCAAAACGACGACGGACAAAGTGTGCAAGTTCTTCATCGATGCTGTGGAGAATCAGAAGTACGGCTGGTTCTGGACGTGTCCGAACGGGGGCGACAAGTGCATGTATAAGCATTCTCTCCCGCCCGGGTTCGTGCTGAAGACGAAGGAGCAGCGGGCCGCCGAGAAGGCGTTGATGGATAAGAGTCCGTTGAACACGCTGACGTTGGAAGACTTTTTAGAGAGCGAGAGGCATAAATTGACCGGCACGTTGACGCCTGTGACGCCGGAGACATTCGCGACATGGAAGAAGGAGCGGCTGGATAAGAAGGCTGCCGAGGAGGAGGCGAAGAAGCTGAAAGAGGCGACGGGTAGGGCAATGTTCGAGAAGGGCGATTGGCAAGGGAGCGATAGTGAAGAGGATGATGACGACGACGACGGCAACGACGATGCCTGGGATCTCGAGGCGTTGCGACAGGCGACCGAGGAGGCGAGACAGAGGAAGGAAGAGGAAAGGTTGGCATTGAACGGTGGTGGCGAGATGATGCAGGTCGCGGCCGAACCGAATGGGAACGTGGGCGATTCATGAAAGAGCGTTATGCATGGATTGGCATGAGCATTATGAGCGTGGTGGGGTGGCTATGGCATCTCATGAGATTTTCTTCATCTTCAACCGCAGTCAAACCCTCCACATGAAGTTTCCCCTCGCGTGTCCAGTGCGAGTATCCAGCATGGGGATATCGATGTGGCCGGTCACTTCCCACAGGTCCCTCTTAACCCTTGGACCTACAGCCGGCTTCAGCAAAGGAAAGGGTTCACGCTGTACTTTGATCTGCAGCGCACGTGCCAAACAAGCACCTGGTTGTAATCGCCCGGCCAGGAATACGCCTTTGTACTGTGTAGGGATTTTGGTAGGTAGCATCAATATGTACCTACCGTACCTAGGAAGTTGAGCGCGGTGTGTTGTGGGTGGGTGCATGATTGTTCGGTTGAGAGACCGTTGATGACCGTGAAAGCTTGGCCTTTGACCTACCCGGAGCTAGTGTTGAGCTTAAATGGACCTTAAACCGTGAAGTCCACGTACCCACGTACCTCGATAAGCTGACGTTGCGAAAAATCACGCGTCGACCGTTGGCCATCTCCTCGACTCCTCCCTCCCTCGCATATACACTTCCTCCCCAACCCCATCGCTGGCGACCTCTTGCTGTGCTGCTGCTAACTGTCTCTGTTGCTGGCAAACGTGGCATTTCGGCAGCCGTTGGAACGACTCGTTTCAGCATCCCCGTCCCCGGCCTCCGTGCCATCTCCGCGTTATCAAGGAGCGCCATCAGTCTTTCGCAAAGTCGGATATCACAATCGCACCACCGACCGATTTGCAGCAGAACCATTCTTTCCATAGGCCTGCAGGCCTCGTCCCATGCTCCCCTCGCATGTCTCCTCGACGGCCTACGACGAGAAGATGAACCGGCACGGCTACGGAGGCGCCAATGGCCAGGCGGCCGGCGGCGGTGCGTACCCTCTGAGCCCGACATTCCTAGAGCAGACGCCGACGAGTCGATCGTTCAACATCCGGCCGGACAAGTATGAGAAGTAGGTGCATCCCATGCCTCATGGGCGGAGATGAATAGGAGGGAGGACACGTTGGCTGGGATTAGCGCAAGGGAAATGTGGTGCTGACCCGAGGACACCGTAGATATCAGCCACGAAATACACGAAGCACAATATATCGACGAAGAGGGCTGTTGATGCGGATAGGCGGGGTTCTTTCCCTCCTCGCCCTCCTCGGCATGATCTTCTTCCCTGCGTTACGACCCACCGCCATCGTGCCTGCACTTTCCATGGGCCTTTTCTCGGCGGGAGAAGAGTGGCAGATTGAGACGGTCCGCTACTATGACCTGTCCAACGTGGGCGGGACATCACGCGGTTGGGAGCGAGAAGAACGGATATTGCTATGCGCGCCTCTCCGGGACGCGTCACCACATCTCCCAATGTTCTTCAGCCATCTGAAGAACCTGACGTATCCCCACAACCTCATCGATCTGGCATTCCTAGTCGGAGACAGCAAGGACAACACTGCGCAGCTCCTCAGCGACCTTCTGGCCGGTCTGCAAGCTGCCGAAGACCCCAAAGCAGCTTTCGGTGAGATCTCCGTGCTGGAGAAGGATTTCGGTCAAAAGGTCAACCAGGATGTGGAGTCCCGACACGGCTTCGCCGCTCAGGCATCGCGGCGAAAGTCCATGGCGCAAGCTCGCAATTGGCTTCTGTCAGCCGCGCTGCGACCAACGCACAGCTGGGTTTACTGGCGTGACGTTGACGTCGAGACTGCACCTTTCACCATTCTGGAAGACTTGATGAGACACAACAAGGATGTCATCGTACCCAATGTATGGCGGCCTTTACCGGACTGGCTCGGCGGCGAACAACCCTACGACCTCAACAGTTGGCAAGAATCCGAGACGGCGCTCGCGCTTGCCGAAACACTGGACGAAGACGCCGTAATTGTCGAAGGCTACGCCGAGTACGCCACCTGGCGTCCGCATTTGGCTTACCTCCGCGATCCATATGGTGACCCGGACATGGAAATGGAGATCGACGGTGTTGGCGGTGTCTCCATCCTAGCCAAGGCCAAGGTCTTCCGCAGCGGCGTGCACTTCCCGGCCTTTTCGTTCGAAAAGCATGCCGAGACGGAAGGCTTCGGCAAGATGGCGAAGCGCATGCAATTTTCCGTCGTCGGCCTGCCACATTACACGATCTGGCATCTGTACGAACCGAGTGTGGACGATATCCGGCACATGGAGGAGATGGAGCAAGAGCGCAAGAAGCGCGAACAGGAAGAGAAAGAGAGGCAAGAGCGGATGGACAAGATCAATAATCAGTTCGACACCGAGGGCAAGAGCCAGTGGGAGAAAGACAAGCAGGCATTGGCGGATGCGGAAAAGGCGGCGGCGACGGCGGCGGAAGGGAAACGGTTGGACGATGACGCGGCGAAAGCGTAAGTCATTGGTGTTTCTTTGGTTTCTTGCGCATGCTGGCAAAGAAATTAAGCTGTCACGAGCGGAGACTATGTTGACATGAAGTTGAGGTCCAGCGGCAAGGACTTCGCTGACGCATTTACGCTGGACCAAAAGCGCCAAAGTGAGCGCCGCTAACTCGTATGCCGCGGTTAGTGAGCACGGCTCTTCCAAAGAGGATGCTGGCAAAGCGACTTCTGACGACGCAACCGTACACCGAAGTGATGCTGGAGGTCAGAAGGACGGATCTCCGGATAAGGTCGACGGCGAAGAGAAGCCGAAGTCGGTCGCACAGCAGATCAAGGAAGGCGCGGAGCGAGCGGAGAGGGATCAGAGGGAGAAGATGAAGCAGGCCGCGAGGCTTTGATGTGGCTGCAGAGCCTGTGTTGTTGTTGTTCTTAGAGACATAGCTGAAGACTTCCGAGCCTGCGAGGGATTTGCGTATCCACAGCGTTGTTTGGGATCTCTTTGTTTAGATTTGGGAAAGGAACTTCTGCTGTACGCATAGCGAGAGACGGACTGCTTTCGAGTCTGGGGACTTTGAACAGTCTGCACGGAATCTTACGTTTGAACACATTCTGCCACTGCTACTTCTGGCCGAGAGCGTGGTAGATTCGCTTGCCCTTTTTTGCGATGTGTACTCGTTGATTGCGTCTTATTATCTGGATTGGGAAGATCGGTAGCAGAGTCTTTGGTCGGAGTCGGACGAACTGCTGTTGCTCGGCACGTGGATTAGCTGCGGGGGCCCCGGATTTCCCACGAAGTCGAAGCAGGGTCCGCTTACATAAGGTAGATCCCTGATGACGCCGTCTGCGATATGTGCACATGCAGTCGCCACCTACATTCCCTTGCCACAACCTCAACACCTCAAAGCGGACATCTGCTCTACCATATTCCCACTCGTCAGTCTCTCACTACGGTCGATATGTCTTCCGTCGGAACCGAAAAGCAGCCCCTGCTGTCAACCCCACAAGACGGCGCCGATGTCGAAAGCCAAGAGCCCTCGCTCTCCGAGCTCCAGCAGAATGTCTTTACAGCCCAGCGGGCGTATATGAAGGCGTGGTCCCGAACGACGTCGGGCAAACTGCACAAGCGCATCATGTGGTCCGTCACCGCGCTGCTGCTCCTGTTCATGCTGTTCTGCCTCGCGGTCATCGCCCAGGACGCCTACGATGACGACTACGATCCGACGTGGACGGGCCGGGTGCCGCTCGAGGCGCACATCATGAGCAAGTGTCCTGATGCGAGGGACTGTCTGCATGATATGATTTTGCCCGCGATGCAGAATATTTCGCACAAGGTTGACTTCAAGTTGTCGTATATCGGGACGTGAGTTACTCAGTCCTTCCACTAAAACGGTCGGGTGGCGAATGCTGATCAGGAGCCAGCGTGACCGACCACGATGATGGCGTCCTCTGCAAGCACGGCCAAGAGGAGTGTCTCGGCGACATCGTCGAGCTCTGTGCCGCCAAGCTCTACCCAAATCCCAAGATCTACCTCGGCTTCACGATGTGCTTGACGCGCCAGTACGAGGATATCCCGAAACGCACGCTGTTCGAGGACTGCGCGCTCGAGCACGGCATCTCCATGCAGAAGATCAACGACTGCGCCGTTCAGGACGACGGGAGCCTGAGCGTGGATATGCTGCAGTCGAGCTTCAACCGGAGTCGTGCGGCGGGCGTCAGCAAGAGCTGCACGGTCAGACTCAATGGACAAACGAGGTGTGTCCGGGATGGTGGCGAGTGGACGGACTGCGAGGGTGGGTCTACGGCGCAGGACCTTGTGCGCGATGTCATGAATGTGACCAGTACGGACTACGTGCTGGCCAAGTAGTTCGGCAAGGTTATGTATTGAGGCTCAGAATGCAAGTATACGAGTACCTCTTTAATTCACAGGACAACTAAACAAAGTAGCTTTTCGTTATGATCAGTCCTGCTTTTGGCCTTGTCAGGCCTCGATGGACTCATCGCCGTCCACGCCCCTACCA
>Ga0268244_10001031_pt1 | contig 10129 bp, 14 predicted proteins | sample AgamicMgSfe_FD_200258 | JGI IMG/M metagenome (GOLD analysis project Ga0268244, IMG submission 200258) | Agave microbial communities from Guanajuato, Mexico - Mg.Sf.e (v2) (version 2) | ecosystem: Host-associated > Plants > Phyllosphere > Phylloplane/Leaf | place: Guanajuato, Mexico | collected... | reverse complement strand
CCCATCCAAGCAAATCCATCGCGACCTTGAACGGGAACCCAAAGAACGCGGTGAAAGCATCCGGAAACGTGGGCACATACACCTTCGCACCCCCAATGCCTCTCACGGTCAGATTCTCCCACACCACACCGATCTGCTTCGACTTGATGCCAGCCTCGTCTTCCATTTGCTTATTGCCCCTCAGCGTATCCTCCAAATCGTAAGGCTCTGAATCCTCCTCGCTCGCGCCAGATGCGATCGCCTTCTCCACATCCTCGCCCGTCCGCCTCTCACTCCGTCGACTCTGCTGCCGCGAGAGCCTCCGCGAGACATTGCTCAGCTCTCGCTGTAGCTCGGCGAACTCCTTCTCCGCTCCGGCCACATCGACGCCAAGACCCTGGCGATCCGACGACGTCCTGCCGGACGATGCACGAGCACCCGAGGTACTCGTATCCTCAGCGACCGCGTCCTTTTCGACATCGGCGAGGGTGTACTCCGAATCGCGACTGATGCCATTGCCGTTGTCGGTAGGGTCTTCCAGCTCGGCTGTCGTCGACGGCAGGCCGCCGTGCTGATGCACGTGATGATTCAGGCGCAGAGCCTCTTCGATCCTGTGGCCGACTTCTTCCATGCTAACCCGAAACTCGCGTACTCATCGGGACGCCTGCCGCCCACAAGTCCGTGGAGTCCAATTCATAAAGATGCAGAATAGAAGGCTTAGGCGAACAGCATATGTCCAGATGCAGAGATGTTATCGTAGCGCGAAAGGAAAACACGAAGGTGACTCTGACTCACTGTATACCGCCTTGCCTAGATGCGGCCACCGACCTACACAGGACTTTTAGTATGCGATGTCTATTCCCGAGAAGGTCAAGCATGCCGCAGAGCGTGTAGAGCTGTACTATAGTAGATCTTGGGATTATTTACCTAAGTAGGCAAATGAACAGGAGAATGGACTTCTTTCACCCCGCTTTTGGAAGTCAAGAACACCTCGGGGTTCGGTGTAGTGTCACGCCGACGACTTCTCATCCAAACCATTTCCAGAATCAGGCAAAAACGAAACATACACGGCAGCCACCACCCAATTGCACACAAAACGACAGTAAGGTATATACAAAGAATATCACAATACCCAGCCTCATCTCATAGAACACCAAACTCCTCGCTTTCAAGCACACACCATCCCATCCGGGGACACAAACAACGCGCACCCTCCTGACTCCCTAGTGATCATAACACAATCCGTACACGTACATGTATGTACCGCAATGAGCGAGACGAGACCCCGGGCATCACAAGACTTTCCAGTCTCTTCTCTTGACTCATCACTTCTTGTACGGCCGCTCCATGCCACCCTCGAGACGAATGTAGACTCCGCATCCACCCCTGCGGTGAACTTTCCGATGTCTTCTCTGAGGGATCGGGTAATCCTGGTGGTACACCTTGATCTCTGCAGCGATGCCCTCGAAGGATGCCAGACTACCTCTGTACTTGTTCGGGGGGCGCGTTCGATAGTCGGAGGCCGGGAGGCGGTACTCCACGTGGTCTCCGATCGTACTAGACTGATGGGTGGACGCGCGCAACAGCTTCTGCATTGCGCGTTGCATAACCGACGACTACTCAGCAGCAGCAGCAGTAGTCGCAGCCTGCGATTCATCACGGTCCATCCCATCCCGATCCACCATCTCCTCATCCTTCTCCACCCGCGATCTCTCATACCGCGCCTCGACCGGCCTCCGTCTGCCAACCATCCGAAGCCAGTCCTCCGCCTTCTCCAGCGTCACCTGGCACACCTGGCTAACCTCGGTCATCATGTCCAAGCCTTGCCGCGCGAAGGCGATCATGCGGTGCGCGTTGCGGCTCGTCTCGCTGTCGCCGGTCAGGTGGGCGGAGACGTGCCGCCAGCGGTGGGGCAGCGACATGAGTTGGTCTCGCACGAAATTGCGCGCGTTGAGCGGGAGGGCGCCGCCGGTCGTGTTGGAGACGAGGGTCACCACGCGCTTGAGGGTGTCCCAGATGTCGTCGGAATGCTTCTTGATTACGGCAGCCAGGCGGCGCGCCGATTCGTCGTGGTCCGGTGTTTTGGGCCTCTCGGGCCCCTTCTCGACAGAGGCCTCGCGTTGCTGATGCCAGTGGTCTCGTGCTTGATCGTACTGTTCGAGCACGATCTTCAGCGCCTCTGTGACGGTCGCGATGTGCTCGGCGGAACGGCTCAGTAAGCCCAAGCAGTACACGAGACTGCTCCGTGATGTATCGCTCAGAGCCACTCCGAGCCCGGACGCCGAGAGCACAACCTGCTGTGACCAGCTACGATTATGCGATGGCCTTTGTTGACCCGTTCTTGATCGTGGGGAAGCCGCCGGACTGATCTCTTCCCGGTACGAGGGAGGTTTGCTAGCACGATAAGCCGGTAGCAATTCGGTGGGCGACTCCTGAGAGTCTCGTCGCATCGTCGTTCGCGGACTACCAACGCACGCCTCGACGTCCATCTCGTCTGCTTCAAGCCTGCGTCTCTTACTCCTACTGAGATCTTCTTCGCTGCCATGTTCGGGTTCGCCGGGTCGGCGGGCGTTCAAGTACCACCTAGCCACATTCTCGACGCCGGTCATCTTGCCCACGCTGCCGACCTTGGTAGCCATGGGCAGCGCGATGTTGCGCTCGACCAGACTCACACCAGCGCGAACAAACCGGGGCGAGTAGTATTTCGTAGTCTCGTAAGCATTCATCGACCCGTTGATTGTTCCGCCCACCCAGGGATGCGCTTGCGTCAGTAAATTCAGCAGAGGTTCCGGCTCTTGCGGCATCATCGCGTGGTTGCCATGACTCGGGCCGGCATGTGAATACATGTGCATGCTGTTCGTGGGAGAACGCACAAAATCTGTCCGACGTGTGAATCGGAGGAACACTCTAATCCTACTTGGCTCAACCCACGTACCTGGATTCCCAAGTCCCGACAGCGCTTCTGCCGCAATCCGCACGTCCGGATCGTCCATCGATACTGTGCCTGTCGGCCTTCCCTTAGGATCATCCATGCTCGTCGCGCTGCCCGTCTCCAACGGACTGAATGTGCTTGACTCTGTGCTCTTTTCTGCCGCAGCAGACACATAATTAATCGCATCGATGGGCGGCAGATTCCCCATTGAGGTCGCCGTCGGGGATCCGTGCGAGGCGAAGCTTCCGTGATCTGGAGACGAAAGCACGGCGTGAAGGCCTGGCAGCTTCAGATCGGCCTGCGCGTGAGATGGTGCGAAGTCATGCTGTGGTACGGCAGGAAGCTTGATCGATTCCGGAGAGTGTGAGACATAGTCCGGAGGACGTTCCTGGTAGAGCTCCATCGGACAGGTTGCGGTTGGAGCGGGTGTTAGCTGTAGGGTGGTCGGTGTTTGTTATAACAGTACGGTGATCTTCTTATCGTGCGCATATGTGGCATGAGCATGGGAGAGAGCGGATTCGCAGGAAAAAGTGCATCACAGTAGGTAAGGATGAAGCAGAAAGCGTGGGCAGGTGACATGGATGGGGTGGAGAAAACCTAAGACGGGCTGTCCTTCATCTTTCACGTGCGCGTCGGTTTGCTTGTTTAGCCGAGCCGAACCCGGGCCACCCTGACACGTGAAAGCGGAACACGCAAGGTTGTGAATTGATACACGTGACATGTGACACGGGACATGAACGGAACGACTCGACATCGTAGCACTGACAGCTGCCGTCTCAACAAGGCCGACATGAAACGACATGTCGACTTTTGTAACAGGCGTTGATGGTTCGCGAGAACAAACCGCTCCCTACAGTAAAATGCGTGAGATTATTCATGGAAATCACCCTACGTTGGGTCGGAGCTGCCTTCAGATACATAAGGTATTATTCACACACCGCCCTGCTCCCGCCACCGCATCTGCTTTCTCCCTGTTATATACATATACAAACCTTCCATACTCTGTTATGCCCCCACTCTCTCCCGTACGCCATCATCTCTGTACGCTGGACATGTCGCTCCGCCCACACTCAGACCCAATCTCCGGGCACCTTATACACGTAAACCATCCCCACGACCGCCGTCAGTCCGTTTGCGCCCAACCGCGACGTCACACGTTGCTCCGGCTCATCGAACACGGACGCGAACGCCGCCAATCGGTGCGGACTCGTGGCCCGTTCAAAGGCACGCCGATCATGGACATCCTAAGCCTTTCTGCTGCGCGCGACCCTGCCCGACGACGGCGTCGCGGATGCCACTCCGTTCTCCTTGCCCGAGCTGAACGCCGCGCCCTTCATCGTCTGCGCGTTGCCCGACAACCGCCGACGCACCTCCTTGACGTCCGGGATCTGCTCGTCCTTCATCTCCACAAGAGCACTCGTCGCGCGGCCCCTACCCTTCTTGACCGGCTTCTTGTAGGTTGAGGCGTAAAATCCGATGAACAGCACCAAGTAGCTCGTGATGATGGCCATGCCGGCAAAAGCGGCAAACTCCTCACCCGCGCAGATCCCGGCCGATGGCAGCCAGGGGAAGTACGCCGCGGAGAAGTAGGTGTATGACGCGAAGTAGATGAAACCGAGGTCGATGACGAACTGAACGATCTGCAGCATCGTGATGTACTTCTTCCACCAGATGCGGATCCCGCGCGCGGACTGGAAGTAGTACCAGTACATGACGACGTGAACTGTGAGGTTGAGGGTGATCGGGACCCATGACACCGCCGTGTGGCCGAGAAGCTGGGTGTAGCAGAGGAGGGCCGTCGCACCGTGGTGGTAGGTGTGCAAGAAGGTCAGGGGCTTCTTCTTCAGGACGAGGAAAACGGTGTCCAAGAGTTCGAGGTACTTCGTCAGGTAATTGAGCTGGATAACTTGTTAGTGCTGAGGTGTGCACTGGAGGAGGGCAAGCTTGAACGTACGTAGTATAGCACGACCAACTCGTTTGTCCATCCACCGTCGTAGCTGCAGATCCCGAAAAACAACCCATTGTTCACCAGTGTCGGAATGAGCTGCTCCAGGAACAGCGACAGGAGCACCCCACTGATCACCGTCAAGTAAAAGTTGTGGATCTTAAACAAGCCATTGAGCTTCATCGGCGCACGTTCCCGCATCAGCTCGCGACCGCCGAAGATGATGATGTAGTAGGACACGAGCGCAATGGACGTCTGCAACATCGTGGACATGGGCGTCTCGGCTTGACGGAAGCGGAAGTTCTCGGCAGGGTACCCGAGTACCATCTCGAAGCCTTTGCTGAAGATGGGCCATAGCTTGACCTGTTGAGCCCAGAGAGGCCACGGTCAGTATGGGCTTCAATGGCGCAGAGGTTGTACTCTACTACTCACGCCGAACGGCCGGTCCAGCGTCGGCGCCCCGTACTCGAGCCATTTCGGTTGCGACATGGTTGCGACTATATTCGGAAGATGTACACTGGCGTGGACGAAAGAATCGCCCGGAGGTCGACGAGGTGTACGAGGAAACGGGACGCGGCGGATGCGCAGGATCGGTTCAGTGTCGCGTGAGGCTCCGACGTGTCGTGCTTGCCCACCCGCTCTCTCCGAGGACCACAAACGTCGAGGTGAAGGAGTGACTGGAAGTGAGCGAGCGCAATTTGCAAGGCCACCAAGGGAACAGAAGGTAGAAGGGAAAAGCGCGGTGTGAAATGAAAGAGAACGAGTCTAATGGGAGGGAGGGTTATTGATGGTTTCGTCAAGTCAGGGGCCCTCTAAAATTTAACTGGATGCGGAGAAAACGTCAAAAATCGCCAAGTCCGAACTCCGACCACACATCAATCATATCAGTCTAGCTTTCCCTCATCGCAGGACAAGGAGCAGAAAACTGATCAGCACAACGTTGAGTAACAAAGTTTGGCACAGCAATGGCACCTCTGCTGCGCGGCAGTCCTGCTGATGAACCTCTGCACGGCCTCTCAAGCTTTCGTCTTTCCGCACTCGAGCGTACCGTTTTCTTCGGGACTGCCAAAAACCTCTCACAGGGCAAAGAAGCTGCTTCAAGAGTTCTAAAGAATCGCTGGCGTCAGGCGGGGATGTCAACTCTTTGCGCCCCGTTCGAAGGGAAGATGGCCTCATCTGCAGACTTGTGTGCTTGGTTTCCTCATGGGCTGCCGACATGGTTTGCCATGGTAGGAAGTCCTGACCGAATGCCCTTCGCGCGCCTCTTTCTTCCCGCGACGAAGGCGGGTGAACTATAGAAGATGGATTGTGCAGGGTTCACGAGTGAATCTCGAGCGTACGCGACGCTATCATTGACTCGGTATCGAATGTGGATCTACTGAGGCTACGAACAAGGCGCTGAGCCGTAGCCTGGCGAGTACAGCGGTGAATGCCTGGACTGAGTCATCTCGTTGGAGCATGCTGCAGTAGTATGACATGGCTGGACAAGGGAAAGGTGCTGGTACCTCAGCCGAGCTCAAGGCCACCGTGCCTAGACTTCATTGGTACATGATGGTCTCTCGGTATCTACCGCACTGCTAAGGATATGTGGTCAACCGCATCAGCGTGCTCGGGTGCTTGCGCGGAATACCACAGACGTCGCCATCAAACTGAGGAAAAGTGAATCACAGCATGAGTAGATACATCTTGATCCAGATACAGCCTGTCCCTTTCCTTGGCGACCAGACTCATCTTGAGAGCCATGCGCAGCCGCTCCAGTCAACAAGAGACTCGGGGTCCATTGCAATGCCAGTACCAGGCCTCCGTTCATGACTGATGAGCGAGTTCTCTGCCCAATGGAGTGATTCCATACCCTTGCATCCAGCGAAGGGGGCGGAAGCGGTTCGAGATTCTGACGACGTTTGCTCTCACTTGGCAAGTAACGGAGACTTTGGATGGGTCGCAGAGTGGTCCGTTTAGTTGCAAGCTCCCAGGAACACAATGATTTACTCAACGACTACGGTCAAGGCCACAGCGTGTGGCTTGATGAGTCTGCTTTCAAGAGAATGGTGTGGCGGCCGGGCTCATATCCGTATCACCATTCCTCATCTCATGGGGACCATGCTGTTAACCTTCCAACAAGTACTCATCAAAGATCATGTACCATTAAGAGGTATTCCTGCTATACACATACGTCGACGTGTAGATATCAATGTCTGGTACATATATTTCTACATAACATACAGGTAATGTATATGTACATAGACAGCACCTCGAGTATGGAAAGGAGACGTCATGGCACGTGACATGGAGAAGGCCAAGCCCAGAGTTGGGATTGATGAGTTGGTCGGAAGCAGCCGCGAATCTCCCGACGAGGGAGAGCTCAGGAACATTCGGCTTTGTACCGCCCTGGACCTCGAGCTCGCAGCGCAAAACTCCCCGTGACCCCCTACAACCCTCTCCCCTCTACACCTCCATACCCATTGCCGGCATGTCGTTGTCCGCCTTCGCTCGCACCGCGCGGGCGGCCAGGCTCTCCTCCATCCCATCCTACCGTCTGCGGCCGGCCGCGCGCCTGGCACAAGCCAACCGGACTTTCGTCTCGTCACGCATTTCTCGCATGCCGGAGAACGATCCGCACGACCCGCACCACGAGGAGAGCTTTGAGGAGTTCACCGCGAGGTAAATAGACAACTACAACGATCTCGGGCATTGGGCGTACCCAATGGCTGGGCTTTGTGTCCGCGGCACACGAGCTCGGACCCGACCGCAACCTCGCGTCCATCCATGGACTGACAATATACTTCCACCACAGGTACGAGAAGGAATTCGAGCAGGTCCAGGACGTCTTCGAGCTGCAACGTAACCTGAACAACGCTTTTGCCTACGATCTGGTCCCCTCGCCCTCCGTCATCACGGCCGCATTGCGCGCGGCGAGGAGAGTGAACGATTTCCCTACCGCTGTCAGAATATTCGAGGGTGAGAAGCATACTTGTGGAGCGCGAGCGGGCCGGACGAAGGCGTGCTAATGCGGTTCTGATTTCCAGGCATCAAGGCAAAGGTGGAGAACAAGGGGCAGTACGACGATTACCTGCATGAGTTGCGAGCGATGCGGGAAGAGCTGGGCGTTTTGCTGAAGGAGGACTTGTACCCGGACAGCATGGCTGGCGAGCGTCTGGGTCAAGCCCATGGCGGCGCATAAGGGTGTTTGTGGCCGGCAGGGAATCAAGATCGGAAAAGGAGCGGTCCGGGTGGAGAGCAACGTGTACATTTGAACAGGTGGGCACTGGTGGCTTCGACTGCTGCTCGTGCATGCTACAATAGCCTCGCTCAGCAATATTCGAAAGGTTTTTGTGTACAGTTCTCCCTGCTTCGATCTTCAACCCCTTTCACCGCAGGATGTCCTACCGACCGGACGCCGGGCCAAAGCGACTTACCATGGCTGAGGGTCACTGACACAGAGATTTCCGCTATAGGACCATATGGCGCACTTCCCTCGGCGCGGGGCTCATCTGGATTGCACGAGGTTCACATGTTCCGCTTCCAAGAAGGCGACCATCCGTGTCTGCACCGAAGGCCAGGACCGACTGTATACTAACAGGTCGTGCTTTCTTCCATATATTAATAAACGCACCGCTTTATCGGTCGTTGAATCGAAGGAAAGCAAATGCGGCTAAGACTTTCTTACCAGCGTTTGCGGTGGCTATTGCCTAATCCGTCGAGTGCGGGTGAGTGGTGGCTTGCACGTCTCTTCACTGTCACTCTCCTTGCAATTCAAGCTTAACACCTCGCTGCTCCCTTCACGCACATCCATCCACGCCATATTATCCCATCCGCCTTTCATTCTACAGAGCACATCACTACCGGATGGATCCAAAGCTTGCACCTCGCCCTGATCAGGATCCCGAATTTCCGTATCGCACTCGCTTCCGCAAACCCGGCATCGACTTATCCGACATCGTCACCAAGGCCGAGAGCGGGTATTACGATCGTCGTTTCAACGCTGTCCTCGAGCATGGAAGGGAGAAATTCCAGGTTCGACTCTCGCCTGGCCTTGCGGAGCTATGGCAGGTGAAGCGCGAAACCAAGGACTTGATGGGTGTCATTACAGGTGTGTCGTAGAAGCCACCCAGCTCTTGGCTCGGATCACACGGGAAGATCAACCTGACTCTATTCCCAGCCATGGCCGCTGCGCTCGTTGACAAAGACGTCGAGGGCGTGGTGCTTGTCGTTACGAAGCTTCCGAAGCCCGGGACCAGTTACTCACAAACCCAAGCGCGAGCTCAGGCAATCAATTCACAAATGCCACCAACCGTCGATCCTTCATTGATCACGCAGCCGTGGGGTCATCCGGCCCACGCTCCAGCGCCGCAGCATCGAACACAGCACGATCACTTTTCGCCACTATATCAGCAAGCATCGCACATCACTCCCGCTCCTGCGCCACTTTCCTCGCATCCAAACCCCAATCCCGCTCAGCCAGACCCGATCTTCAGGCCCCAGATACCGCCCATGCACCAGTTCGCGCCCCATGTACATCCAGTGCAGACATTTCAGCCGAAACGAACCGCTCCACAGGCTCCGCAGGCTCCGAGCTTCCTAGCACGCCTTCACCACGATACTCTGCGAAGGACTCGATCCGCCTTGGCCTTGGCGTCGGTATCGCGACACGGCCTCCAGCTCTCAGACTTGGTACCATCGCGACCCACTGCTTTCCAGAGTTTCAACCTCCAACCTCAAGCCAGCTCCCACGCGACGTCTCCAGTACCGCAACCCGAGCCTGGCCCAATGTGGTACACACCGCCGCCTCCTCCTCCCACCGCCGTCCCATCCCCTCCCAAACCCACCTCTCAACCCATCGACCTCGACGACCCCCCGGGTCCCGTCTTCCGCTACCAATTCACCGTCCACCACCTCGACCACCACCACCAGCAAGCCACCTTCCCAAACGTCGCGCAGTCCGAAGTCCTCATGTCCGGCCCCTACCGCGCCACCATCCGCGAATCGCTCGAGGAATTCTACAACGCGCTCAAAATGCGGTACAAACTGGCCTGCGCGCGCGGGGTCTGGGCCGGTGACGAAGGGTGGCTGTTGGACTGCACGTGTGACACCGGCGTCGAATTCAACGACCAGGGCGAGGATTTCTTGAAGGGGGCCGGGTTCGGCGAGGCGGATCGGGGGCCGTGTCATTTCGACCCGGGGGATGTGGATGTGGTGGTGAGGAAGTTTGTGACGAGGAGGAGGATCAAGTATTTGGGGTTCGATTGGGCGGTGGTGACGGTGGATTTCAAGGG
>Ga0268244_10001026_pt1 | contig 10163 bp, 11 predicted proteins | sample AgamicMgSfe_FD_200258 | JGI IMG/M metagenome (GOLD analysis project Ga0268244, IMG submission 200258) | Agave microbial communities from Guanajuato, Mexico - Mg.Sf.e (v2) (version 2) | ecosystem: Host-associated > Plants > Phyllosphere > Phylloplane/Leaf | place: Guanajuato, Mexico | collected... | reverse complement strand
TTACAATATGTACTACATAGTGGTGTATGTAGATGTAGACCTGATCGAGCCAGATTAGGCCGAATCAGGTCATATTCACGCCAGATTAGGCTAGCTCAGGCCAATCTAGGCTTGCTCAGGCCAGATACAGGGTCTAAGTGCTGCTTTAGGCTAGCAATCACAGCTCCATCATGATCATTTGGCCTCCAATCGAGCAGCTACATGATGTATACATTATTCACATGCATGTAAGGGGGTATCTACATGCATGTAAATGTGAGTGTATTGCATCACCACTATCCCTACCTCGACCCCTTCGGCTTCTCTGGCGACCGACCTTACCATTTGGGACTCCGGATGTCGACACGCGCGTAGTGCCCCACCACACAAAATCTTTGGGGTCTACGATCCGCCCTTAGCACGTTGTTGTACTTCCATTTGGAGTATTCTAGATCTCACACGAAACAAAAACGAGGCTAAGATGTTGAAGCTAGCCGCGCAAGGCGTGCAACTCTCTACAGTATCGGTAGAGAGATGTGCGGTTTCTGCTCCAAAACCTCGGATACTCTCAGCGAACTCAGCCAGACGCGTCCGCACAGGCTTCGCTGAGTACGCCGTTATCCCTCTGAGTGGATGGGAAAATGTCAAACCTTGGGCAGTCCTTTGCGCTCGATCTCATCTCGTCAGGAGCGTGTGGTGTCAAGCGTCCAGCTTACGAATCTAATCTCCGTCGACTCGGTTCGATCGGCACATCGTGACAGTCATCAAAAACCCTGGCACTGACTGCAAACGGCAGGCACACTCTGTCGAGCCTTTATCGTTTTGACCTAGCCTTTCATACCTTGATCACATGCTCGTACAGGCGCACGAAGACACTGGAGATGCATAAAACAGCGTCTGTATGCCACACGCTGATATCACTCCATCATGGCCATTCTGCTGCCGTAAGAATTGAACTGGAAGTGATGTCGTACGTAAGGAGAACGATGCAAACGTTACTAGGCAGTTACACCTTCTCAAACTATTCTCGCCGGCACCAAGGCGAACGATTCCATTATAGACATTGTTTCGGCCTCTACCTGCAGTCCTTAAACACTCGCATAACCATCCGAGGTCAGCCACTGGTATGGTGCTCGTTGTAGCCTTCTTGCTTAATGTGACCGAAACCGTTGAGCTCAAGAAAACGCCAGCCGCAGAAGCGCTGTCGTTCGTTGAGAGAACTCATATTAGCCTCGTTTCCGTCGATGCAGTCTTCACTCATCCCGTCTCCATCGCCGGCACCCATGGGTGACGATACTCGCCTCACCATCACTATCCACAACGCCTTTGGGCGAGATGTACGACGCGTGCCGTTACTCCGGCGTCACCGCGACCGCGAGCACGGCTGCCAGTAGGGCTCCATCTTGCCTAACCCAAGACAGCCTGTCGTCATTGCAAGGTCAAGCACGTCGCTCATCTCTAGCCTTCTCAGACACTTATGCTCGCAGGCTCATGGGAGACAGCAAAGCGCCTAGAGTGTCTTGTAGACCAGTAGCCGTCAGATGAATTGTTGGGCAAGCTCCGAGGCTTGCCGTTCTCCGGTGTACGGCTTTCACTTCTCAACATCCACGGCACGTTGCAGGCCTGCGACCACATCCAGACTTGAACGACTCCACCCCGATCTATTATCGAGCGGCCGAACCCTCATCTTGCAGTATAGCTATCCTCACGCCTTGCGGTTGGTGTGAGATACACCTGCTTGCTCGCTACCATTGCCACATTGGAAGTTGCCGTCCGTCGCGGACAGTAAGGGCACCGCTCTGTCAACGTCACCTGGTCCGTTCGATAGTCTTCACAGAAGATCACTCTTGTCGCGTCCTCGGTAACATTCTTGGGACACAGGTGGGTGTGGATCGGAACGTGTTTTGTGCATGCGTGGTAATGTGTGTACTTGTGGTAGCACATCGTGAATGGCTGTGATGTCGGTATGCGGATCGTGATATTGTTCTTCGGGTAGACAGTGAACTGTGTGATGATACTGGCTATGCTGAGTGGTCGGGGGGTAGAAGGCTGTAATCGCAAGGCGCTACGCAAACCGACGACTTGCAAAGTTTGCAGTAAGACGAGCGATCTTGTGAGGTTGACTGAATTGCAAATCACAATCAGGGTGCTTGAGAACATACTTATGGTCAGTACCACGACTCACACATCCCAATACCAGGACTCATATCAAACGCTTTCTGCCCAACTGTTTGCCTCGGCTATGTGCGGTCAGCAATGCAACAAACACCATTCAAACGCAGCTTTCTCCACTGGAAACAGGCCTTCTAACTCCATTTCCGGCAGGCTTGTTGCTCTCCTCTTGCTTTCAACAACTATGAGATTTGAATGTTTGGTGGTACAGCCTTGCCTCCGCCAATGATTGCGAAATGCCGACCACTGCCAGCACACCACGCAGAGTGAGGCTTGTCTGTGCGCTCAGCGCATTAACGTGTTCGCCACAATCACTCCATGAGCTCGGCAACGGCTTTACACTCCGGATGTCTTCTCTTCACTGGTACTGCCGTGCTGTGAGCCTCCGTACTTTCCAAATGTATCGAGCTGATAACGCAAAGCTGGGGCTGGTGCTCATGCCGGCACCAACACAAACCGCCATGCTATACCCTCCTCCATGACCGGCGTTACTGGCATGCCCACAGTTCCATCCTTAACCCTAGCAAGCCACACCGCATCCGCGTTCTCCTCCTCAAGCGCCTCCCTCACATCCTGCCTGCCCTCTAACACAGGGTCAAGCATCTCCAGCGCATCATCAAACAACTCAGGAGGCAAGGGTACATTGCGCACAACAACCTCCAAGGCATTGACTAGTGCTTCCCAAACAAGGCGGATTGAAGTATCGCTGTAATCTGCTGGTGAGGACTGCATGCGTGCGACAGCGTGCTTAAAAGACGACCCACTAGGTATGAGGGCAGTGCCGAGCGACTGTTTCTTCTGCTTTGCTTGCACAGCAGTATTCGGATGAGCGCTGTTCAAAATATCCTCAACCGTCTTACGGTAGATCTCGAGAACACCAGGCCACAGCTGCACAACCCTCCCCGTCATAAAGTCACCACCATGCTCGCACAGCACGCCCACGATCTCCAGCGCTGCAGCTTGTACATGTGCCTCAGCATCATCTAATCGCGAGACGATCTCGGGCCACAGCGTGTTGATGAGCGGTAAGAAAGAGTTCTCGTGTCTTGCGATAGCCGGTACAGTCGTCCGTATGAGCGATAACAGTGAAGCGCGTAGTGAAGGCGAGGCAGAAGGCAAGAAGTGTTGCGTCAGCTCCGTGATCTTGAACAGCAAGTTGTAAGTCCTTGGCGCCGGTGGTGGAGGGTCACTGTCATCGGTTTGCTGGTCTTGGTGAGGAGGCGCCTCTAAGTCATCTTCCTCTTCGCCTTCGCCTTCGCTTTCAACACCTTTCTGAGAGCTCTTCCACGGATGCTGCGGATACGCTTCCTTCTCCTCCACCTCCACCTCGCTCTGCTTCGTTTCTTCGTCCGCCCGCTCTTTAAGCATTCCCACCAACCCATTAATGCTCGTCGGCCGCCATCTCTCCTTCGTAATACCAACAACCTCCCGCTTCTTACCCTCCCCAATAGCCAGCTGAGGTGCCTTCACGCCCTCCTCCGCCATGACATGTAGTACCTTGAACAGCACCTCCACCAGCAACGGATACCCATGGTAGTCCTCCAACATCGCGAAGATACTTTCCACCGTATCCTCGATATACGGTACCAGACTCGGGCCTGCCAATCTCAACATCATCAGAAGCACTTGCGGAGCTTGCGGACTAACGTCGAAGGCGTTCAGCTTGAGTGCCACGGCGTTGGTAAGGTAGTCCACGTTCTCGGTGATCAGGGCGGCAGTGGAGGAGTAGCCGCAAGCGGCGGTGAGGATACTGAGGGTTGTAATGCTATCGGCCTGCAGCTGCGCATCTGGAATCGCGAGGGTGTGGAGGACCGGGTAAAGGGCATCAATGAGCTCATAGCGGAACTCATGACCTGCCATCTGAGCTCGCAGCGCAAAGGTTCGCAGAGCCAGCGCCTGTAGGCGGGTATCGGGAGGCCCATCAGCAGAGGAGTCAGTCAGGATGGAGAGGGCGAAGGAGTAGAGCTCTTCAAGGCAGTCTTGGTAGTTGGTTGCGTTGGCATCTCCATCAAAGTCTAAGAAGGCGCTGATTGTATCTTTGCGTTGCAGTGCTGTCTGCGTAGCGGTCAAGAGCAGCGAAAAGTTCGCCAGCTGCGTCTCGCCCTGCGAGAGGCGGAGTGAACGTGCAAGATCTGCGGAGAATGCTGCGGATGATGCCGAGGTGCTAATGAGCTTTGCGAATTGCTCGATGCTCGTCATAACCTCTTCTTGACCTCTATATCGGACCAACGCTGAGCCAAACTCGGTGCTACCCTTCGCTTCACTCAACACTGTCAAGTCAAGCGACTGTACAGACGAAATAAACGTCTTGCCCTCGTGCTTCATCCCTGGAAGCTGCAAAGTGATGACCACACTATCTCTGAGACTACCAGCCAGCATCTTATCGATCATGCCGGTGTCGATGCCACTCTCAACAAGCAAGCCATAAGCTGCGCTAATCTGTTGCATCTTGCGCACTTTTGCTTGCTCATCCGCGCCTTGCATGACCGTTGGCAATGACTGGAGCCAGTCGTGCATCGTACTCTGTAAGAGGCTCGCGAGCGAAGGGTCGGCCTTGACGAGCATCTCGAGCCGGATGTTGACGGTACCATTGCGGTCGAGATCGGCGGCAGACAACGTGAGCAGCGTCTCCAAAGCCAGCGAAGAGCAATTAGCGAGGCTCTTTTGGCAACGCTGAAGCAGCATTATGCACAGCCCTCCGAGCGCATCCTTAACATCGTCCCGACTGTGCTCCCTCAACCGCATGATGGAAGTCAATGTCGGTTTCAGCTGCGTAGCTGCGTTTGCCTTCCATTTCGCGTCAATGATGCTATTGGCAGACTTGCCCGCCTTCTCCACTACTGGAAGCGGAGGGTCATCGCTCAGCGTGGCCCGTAGCAACATGCTCAAAATTTTCAGACAGCCAATGAGCACCAGATGATTTCGTCTTTGCATCGTACTCGGCGTCAACACCTTCGTAAGCTTCGACACAATACCCGGCAAAAAGCTCGCACAGATTTCCTTATCCGCCACATGCTCCACCAGTGCGTGAAGTGCGTTCGTAGCAGCAACTTGCGTCTCGACAGCCTTCGAGTCACCGATACCGTCCAAAACAACACTAATCGTCTGGCCCAACTGCGGGAAATTGGCCTCGCCGGTAAAGAAAGCCTTACACTCTGACGATCCTCCCGTGACAGCGAAGACGTGGTCCAAGCACGAAAATGCCGCAGTTTGAAGCTCCTCACTCGCCTCTCTGAAGGCGAAATCTTTCGGTTTCTTCTCCGCCATCAATGTGCAGAGAATGACGATCTGCGCCGCAAGTTGGGCCTGGATTTGGCTGTGCCATCCATGTTCGATGAGAATGGCGATGCATTGTAAGCTCAGCTCCAGACATGGCAACGAGATCTTCTGGCTGAGTTTGAGGATCTGGGAGAGAGGGAAGAAGACGTAGTCTGCTAGCTTCGGGTCGAGGCTGTTTGGCCTGCTGGTGACATTGTGCAGTATGAGCTGAAGTGGTTGTAGATGTTCAATGACTTCCAATGAGTTGGCTTTTGGTCTGTTCAAAGCCAGTGCCGCTTGACTCAAGGCGACGCATTGTGGCTTGAGTTGTTGGAAGATCTGGTTTCTGCCTTCGATGGTCGGGCCAAGGAGAGGCATGGCTGTAGGCTATCGCATCGTGTCCTGTAGCTGCACATACGCGGTGGTAGACTCTAGGCTCGCTGTGTGTGTTTTATGTGATCATGGAAATCATAGTTGGGCAGATCTGGGTGTTGGCAAATATGGCGAAGTGAGAAGACATATCGTAGCCTCAGGCGGGCCTCGGCTTCGGCAGCCGACGAACCCTGATGACATGCATCCACGGTTCAGCCTCCCCTCGCTCCCACGTTGGGCGGAGGTAACTCTGGACTTAAGCCTGCCTTCCCGCATATACTAGCTGCCCTCGGTCACAGCAAGAAGGCAGCAGAGATAGCAAGGCTTCAGCATGGCGCCTAATGGCACGACGAGTCGCAAGAGTAGGTCTACTACCCCCGTCATTCCTGCCGCGCGTGCCTCATCTAACAATCATACTTACAGCGCCTGCCGCTATGTCGAAGCCAGCTAAGAACGAAGACAGCAGTGTCGGTTTAGAGAACTTGTTTGACGACTTCAATGATTCGTCACCGAAGCTGAAGGAAGATGTCAAGGAGAACCTGCCGGTGCTGGAGAAGCCAGGCAGCTGGGAGAGCAAGGTTGTGAGAGGAGGTAGGTGACTGCCGCCGTCCGAGACATGCATACAGACCGCTCTTCCAACCATTCACCTCAAGCGACGGCTACTAACACTAGATAGGCACGAACAAAGACGCCGACCGACCAACACCTTCAATGAACAAGATTCCCTCTGCCCTCGCCCGCGCCTTCCCAAACGGCAAGCTCATGGCCGATAAACCCAACGTCCTACGATGCAACCACTGCAAGCGACCTGTCCTCAAGCATGCCATGGCCGCCCATATCGAGCGCTGCCTGAACAAGAAGCAGGAGAAGCAGCGCAAGAAGAAGGAGGCTAAGGACGCGCGAGACGCTGCAGCGCGCAAAGAGAAGAGCGCACCAGGCGACAGCGACGACGAGGATGAGGATGGGTCGAAGAAGACGTCCGCCGCTGGCAAAGGCGGGCTGACAGCGAGCAAGAAGCGCAAAGCGGTCGATGAGAACGAAGAAGCTGCTCCGACGAAGAAGAAGAAAAAGAAGGATGCTGCTGATAAAGCTAAGGTACCTAAGGCTAAGGCTCCGGTGGATGTGGAGAAGCAGTGTGGTGTCGAGCTTCCTCAAGGCGGGCAGTGTGCACGGTCTCTGACATGCAAGAGCCATAGTATGGGTGCTAAGCGTGCGGTTCCTGGGAGAAGCGCGCCGTATGATAAGTTGTTGATGGAGTACCAGCGCAAGAACCAGGCGAAGCTACAGAAGGCCGCTTTTGATGCAAATGCGCCGGCTAATATGGACGACGAGCTGGCGACAGGGCCTATTGACAGTGAGGAGGAGAAAGAGGCGGTTATGGCTGCTATTGCACGATCGTGGGGTGGACGACCGATATACGAACCGCAACCCGTACCGCTACGGAAGAAGTACGAGTACAACCGGATCAAGGGCATGCTTGGATCTGCGCTCGGTGGACGCAACGGCGGCGGTGGAGGAGGGTTGTTCGGTGGCGGAGGCGGAGGAAGCTTCTTTGGGCCTGCAGCTGCGCCTGCGCAGCCGGCTGTGGAGGCGGATGGCATTGTGCATGCGAGGAAGGGTAGCGTGAACCCGGGTGCGAGGAGTATGATGGTGCCGGCCGCGAGTCGTAAGACGAGTATTGCTACATGAGCTGTCCTAGGCACTTCAGGCACGTTTGAGTGCAGCGTGCTAATGCGTGCTGTGGTATAGATGAGCAGCAGCCATCTAGTCCGACGCATGTACTGGAGAATAACCAGCGAACGTCGTGTTCTACGAGCAGGACCTCGGAGACAGCGAGACGGCAACAGCAGCAGGTCACGGAATCTTCTCCAACACCTCTCGCTCCAATGCAGCTACTAAACGGCAAGATGGCGACTCCACTCTGCAGCACGAACACTGGAAAAGTAACACAACCACAGCAACAAGACATGCATTCTTCACCAACATCTGCCGCGACACCACGTCCGCTGAAGCGCAAGGCGTGCCTCCGTGCTCGACCAGGTTTTCGAAGAGAGCGCGACAGCAGCAGAAAGAAACAGGCGATTCTCACGGCACTACGACTCCACACAACAGACCTAGAACACGACCACGCATCATCCCAGTAACAGCTACCCCCAAACGTTTACCGAAAGGTAACGTCGAAGCATCTAAAGAAGAGCTGCAAGCTCTGCGCTCCAAGCAGAGCATGTTCTCTCGCGAGGAGATGGAAGCTCTGCAAGCCAAAGAGAATGTTTCTCCCAGTTCTAACGAGTCGTCATCTGCGAGTTCTGAGGCTCCGACCAGTATGCTGAAGCGTTCAAGCAAGCAGTTGGGAAGCGTGGGGGCGAAGAGACAGAGACAGGTGGAGGAAGGGCAGTCGTCGCCAACGAAGTCTGCAATGCCATCGATGAGGCGGGCTTTGCAGACTTTGCCAAACGGTATGAGTTATTGCGAGCGGGGAGAAGATGGACATACAGGGAGTCCGCATGGCGTTTGACTTGTTATCGTGATACCCCTGGGACTGATTGGCAGCGATGGCTTGCTATTATGGCTATTATTCAGTACGTCAAAGAAGAGCGTGTGGTTTCGAGGCGGTTTGCAAGCGCTAATATTTCTCTCTCTCTCCATCCTCTTGCTTCGATGCAGTCGTAGCAGAATAGCTCGCACGTTTGTCAGTTGTCGTCCATGATTCCACGTTTGAACGTTGAGCTTATTCGTTGTGCCGTAGATGGACAGGGATGTGGATCCTCCAGCTGGTAGGTGGGCGGTGCAGCTCTGCCTCATGTCCCTTTTTGGCAGCTCTGCCTCCTCCTGCAATCTACACATTGGGGCCAAAACAACACATGAGCGGCTATACAAAGCTTCAGTCGGCCCAGATGCCCACTTGAGGTAGTAGGTACCATTGTTCAATCTACGTCCCGATCTGGTCTTCGAAGAGAGTATACACAAGGTGCCTACCTACCTACTTTCGTTCAAGATGTCATTCCCTCCACACTCGCCCTGCTTCATTCTCTTAACGACTCTCTTGTCTTCTCTGCAGCTTAGCGATGCATACCCTCTCCATAACAAGCAGGAGACCCTCATAACGGACCCGACGGAGCCAAAAGCCGTGACATGCGACCCAGTCTCCACCTACACTACCGAAGGGTTCCTAGCCAACACGCTCCCGGACTACAGACGCGAGATCCACGACCACGCCCTCTTCTACATGCGCGGCACATCTCGCACTGCGCGCGACCTCGCCGAGCAGTCTGATGGCGAGTACATTACCATATGGGAGGTCTGGCCGTGCTGGTTGTACGATGATAGGCGTAAGGAGAGTAACAGGCTGAGGTGTATACATGGCAACGATGACAAGAGGACGATGTTTTATGAGAACATGAGCAGAGCTTTTGCTAGGATGGCGAGGAAGAGCGCAACGATTATGCATGCGTTCGCGGATTATGAGACGGTGCCGCAGGATGGGATATGGGCGAGGGTGGAGCTGCCTGCTTTACAAGAGGCGACTGACGTCAATCAGGTGAGGTTACCAAACGTGCCATGTTAGGTGTACGGCCATTTCAACTGACTACAATGCAGCTTACGAAAGTCAACGAGGATGTCAGTACGTCCATGGTATATCAGGTCTCAAATGATACTTGGGAGACGGCCAAAGTGGCGATTCAGCGGGCTATTGACGAAGTGCGCGCCATCTTCCGGCTAGCGAAACTCAGGCAAGGTGATGACGCTGTTGCAGCGGCCTGCAGTATCTGGAGCTCCGTGAACGATGAATGGCTTGATTTACTTTGGTGAACACGGTGGCGGCATTTCCGGTGTGTCGAAGCGGCGCTCTTACCTTAAAGAAAAGGCCCCGATTCCCTTACAGTCTCCAACGCCCATCTCCTGTCTCGTCACCGACTTACAAGCATTCTTTACTGCTGTGCGCCCATCTCTCCACATTCGTGCCTCGACCGGCGCCAACGTATTCAAGGATGGCACCTCAGAGCGACACGTTGCAGACGGAGAAGGTGATCTCTACGACCCTGTTAAGTCGGCAGTGATGCTGATTTGTGTGCAGAAGCGTCACCTGCTGTCTCTCCCACCAGAACTCCGCAACCGGATCTGGCGCGAAGTCGTCATCGAGGACATCACGTTCGATGCCGCGAATATACACCCGAAGGCACCAGGTCTCGTACGAACCGGACGCCAAGCTCGTCGAGAGGCGATCGGGGTGTACTTCCTCGAGTGCGAACACTTCTTCCACATCGTCGACTACGACGGAGCATGGCGGGTACAGACGATCCATGAAGTGTGTTGTATAGTGGCTTCCGCTATAGACATAGGTGCTATAAGCAGACGGGACGTGACATCTTGCAGCATGTGTG
>Ga0268244_10001024_pt1 | contig 10168 bp, 6 predicted proteins | sample AgamicMgSfe_FD_200258 | JGI IMG/M metagenome (GOLD analysis project Ga0268244, IMG submission 200258) | Agave microbial communities from Guanajuato, Mexico - Mg.Sf.e (v2) (version 2) | ecosystem: Host-associated > Plants > Phyllosphere > Phylloplane/Leaf | place: Guanajuato, Mexico | collected... | reverse complement strand
GATCTCGACACCCTCCGATGGTCGAAACTGGCGGATGGTAAGGATATGTTCAACCCCAATTACCGCTGGCATTACTGCTGTTTGAACGAAGATGGTACACACGCCTGGTTGCTGGGTTGCCCGGTCCAGGTACCAAGAAACGGACAAGCAGCTGATACCGAGGAGTACCTTAGCGATGTTCTCCACATCGACCTCAGAAAGCTTGGATTGCTGGGTAACAAGCTCACCCAGGAGTCCATGCTGGAGCAGTCTCGGCTACCTGCGTCAGACAGCCAAGCATCGTCTCACTTATCAGCGATCGGTGCAGATCTAGCTCGCACCTTTGATGTTTCTCCTGAGGGAGGGTCAGGTACCGATTTTGTTATCACGGCGAATCCAGATGACTCGGATTATTCTGCGGACGTCTCGGACGACGAGTCCATCATGACTTCTGGAACCAACAGAGAGTCTTCGACGTCAAAGCCAATTCATGTGCACCGCTTCATCCTCTCTGCACGTTGGCCACATTTTGCTCGTCTTTACAACGCGCAAATGTCGGAGTTTCACACAAAGAAGATGCATATACCCGAGCCCTACTCGGCTGTCAGAGCGTTCTTGTACTACTTGTATACCGATTCGATCAGCGCGAATCCCAACCCTTCCAGCTCGGCGTCACCGAACCCATCATCCAGCAGTGCCTATCGACCTGCAACATCGCCGACACTTGAAGACGTTGCTGGTATGCTGGTCATGAGCAACATTTACGACATGCCACGATTGCATCATTTATGCGTTAACAGACTTGTGAAGGAGCTAGATGTTCAACACGCTGCACTGATCTTCGATCGCGCTTCTGTCGCTCAGGAGTCCTGGTTGAAGCGGAGATCGGCAAGCTATTGCATGACTCACTGGGGTCGCATCGTGAGAACAGAAGGCTTCCGTCGACTCAGCAGAAGCGCCATGCTTGAGCTCTGCGAAGAGGTTGATACCGAAGGCAGAGTTGTTGGAGGTGACGAACTCGAGGTTGTCGGCGGCTTGGGAGGTGGCAGAATTGGAGGTCCAAGTGCATGGAGGGACAGAAGGAAGCGAGGCAGAGTGAACAGCTCGAGGGACGTGGACGGCGACGAAGACGACAGCATGGACGGCGAAGGTATGGATGTTGCATGAAAAGGGGCGTTTTTCACGTTGTCAAGCATTTATAGGGAGTGATCAGCCCACTATCAGACTAGGGACCGGGTTATTAATAGCATGGTGTTGCATATGGCGGCGCATATGACAGGTCTGCAGCAAGATTACCAGACAGAAATGATGGAAACGAATTTGCAATGATGAGGAGTTTGAGAATTACAGATGTGCAGTGGGTTGAATGTCTAGATCTGGTCGATGTTGAATGCAAGCAAACGCAGTATTTGGGCGGTAGTTGGCGCGGTATACTAAGAATACAGTATTAAGCGGTTAGTGAATGTTCTGGAACACTACAATATTGGTGATGACCCCTTTCCGGAAGGATCGGTCTGTGCTAGGTGCGTGATCAATCCTACGCCGATGCTGCACCACACTGCGCGGGCGGCAGACCAGAGACCCGTCACAAGCGAAACAGATTGCATCGCAGTCAGTCAGAACGGAAACCCGTCCCGCCGTAATGTGCTGTGCTGTGCTGTGCTGTGCTCGTACCTCCAACCACAGACAGACGGACACAGACCGCTGCTACCTAGCCTGCATACTCCGGTCGACTTCATCACTGCAGCACATCAACAACCAACCCACCTTCTCCATCAACTTTTTCCATCACTCCTCCGATCTCGATTCTTTTTTCGACTCTTTCGTCCACTCCTTCAAATCATAATCGCGCTTTTACTTAGGTGAGTTGTTGCCTTTTTCGATGCGTCTCGCCCGCGTATCACCCCTCAATTCCAGCTCCTTCTACCGTGTTGGTCGCAAATGTCTATTATACAACAGACGCACATGATGATCGGAATATGCCCACGAAACGCAAATCAGACATGCGATGGCCATACTTGCCCTCAGATACCGTGCAAGCGCCCTCTGCAAGAGCATTGTTGAATAAGGATCACAAATTGAAGCAACGTCGCGGTTGAGCGCTGTCATCATCAGGGCTGTTGCTGCGCCTTTCCGACTGCAGTAAACCAACAGCACATTCGCACCTGCTGCTTCAGACCGGCCAATTCGCATCGCCGTGTCACGTCGCGTGCTTTCTTCTCGGCTCAAGGCAATCTAACTTTGAACCTCGCATTACTTTTGCGATTTGCACCACGATTACACCACGCTCTTCTGCCTACACCGCTTGAACTTTTTTCACCTACCGAACAAACGCTAACAACATGGTTCAACAGCCACATACATCCAAAATGAGCAGCTACGAGAACTCCGTTTACTTGGCCAAGTTGGCCGAGCAGGCCGAGCGTTACGAGGGTAAGCAAAACGACTCCGTTGGAATCCCATTGTTCTGACACACCTGCAGAGATGGTTGAGAACATGAAGAACGTCGCTTCTTCCAACCAGGAGCTCTCCGTTGAGGAGCGCAACCTTCTCTCCGTCGCCTACAAGAACGTCATCGGTGCCCGCCGTGCTTCCTGGAGAATCGTCACTTCTATCGAGCAAAAGGAGGAGTCCAAGGGCAACGAGAGCCAGGTTGGCTTGATCAAGGAGTACCGCCAGAAGATCGAGGCCGAGCTTGCCCAGATCTGCGAGGACATCTTGGAGGTTCTTGACAAGCACCTTATTCCTTCAGCCCAGTCCGGCGAATCCAAGGTCTTCTACCACAAGATGTGAGAATAGCAATATCTGCGCAGACACGATTGGCCGACTGACAAATTTACAGGAAGGGTGACTACCACCGTTACCTTGCCGAGTTCGCTACTGGTGACAAGCGCAAGACTTCGGCCGACAAGTCCCTTGAGGCGTACCAGGCTGCCACTGAGGTCGCTCAGACCGAGTTGGCCCCAACCCACCCAATCCGCCTTGGTCTTGCCCTCAACTTCTCCGTCTTCTACTACGAGATCCTCAACTCCCCAGACAAGGCTTGCCACCTTGCCAAGGCCGCCTTTGACGACGCCATTGCTGGTGAGTGATTTGTTCAAGTACTGACAGACATAGAAACTGACATAAATGCAGAGCTCGACACCCTCAGCGAGGAGAGCTACAAGGACTCTACCCTCATCATGCAGCTTCTCCGTGACAACTTGGTATGTTCAGGCGTTTGTCTCTATCCGCTTCACCAACTAACATTACGACAGACCCTCTGGACTTCCTCCGAGGCTGAGCCATCTGGTGAGCCAGCCGCCGCTACTGAGACCAAGGACACCTCCGATGCACCAATCGGCGAGGAGACCAAGCAAGCAGAGTAGAAATCTGCAACTACATCTGCCCATCACCTTTTGCTTGGCGCTCACAAATGACAAGTTATTGGTAGATGATTCGACGCGAAACGAGCGATGATTTCTTCCTGGTCAATTGAACCAAGGGGTTTCTGGCTGGCTGGCTGTCTGGGGGAATTTTCTTCCATCATAACAACATGGTTATCCTGCCTTATTCTATTTTCCTTCGTCTAATGTGGACAACAACATCCTCAATAAAACTCACATCATCACCTTTATTACCTAGACTCAAGTCTCATGTGGTTCATTCCAGTAGAGCAATGGCACAGTTGCTGACGATAGATCGATCAACGCGAATGCCCAACGCTTCCAAACCAGGTCGCTCTTTCCATTAACTCCTTTACGTGTTGCAATTTTGCTTACTGACATCATGGCTGCTGCTACTGCCTTCGTGGGGGTGCCTGCCCGAATTTGTCAATCAACAGTGACGATTATAAAGAGCGTCAGCTTGCAGCTTGTATGAGCTTTGCATCACATTCACAACATTCCTTTACTGACCTCAACTTGACTTCTTCATTACCTTACACTATCATTGTAACAGCATACACTATTCCGCTCGGCTCACTCGGTCTTTTCGCTTGATAATCACAGCGACTGCCTTTACAAAGGTGAGGTCCGCCTCGTGAGAATTCTGGCGATGACGACGACTGGGATCGTACGAATCAATCCGTCGTCTGGCGTGAAAGGCACAACCGTTATACAAACTTTCGGCTCGACAGATTTGTGGCATACTTCGATAACTGGTTCAACGCATCTGGCCGCTTCAAAAAGCTCCCTGACAAGGGTCCTTCTCTACTCTTGGGGTGGGAAGCGTCCTTCCCTGGCTCCATCTATTTAGTTGGTTTAGGGGGTGAAGAATGGTTCGGTGAGATCCACCTTCTGCGTTATTGTATTTCGAAGCACCCTTGGGTTCACGTGTACATGTGTCGCTTCAACAGTATCGGGGATTCGGATAGGAGTTATGGTTCGTGCGAGTGGTGTGGTCAGAAGTCTGGTGTGAAATGGGAGGACTCTGAGTCGGAAGAGGATTCTGAGGTGGAAGGATATAATGAGGTTGAGGAGGATTCCGAGGTGGAAGCATCGGATGCCTCAGCTGTGACAGCGTGACGGAGCGAGAATGATCAGTGCCACTTTGAGGAGCCGCGGTTTGTAATCATTGATTGATTGAAGGTACACACGGTGCCGTCTTGTGTCTCCAGTCCTGGTACTGCCTTTTCCTTAGTAGTTCAGTGAATGTGAACGGGTGCAAATAGACGCGAGTGGGTTAGCCAAGGCTTCCAACTATAGAGAATTGGCTGCCAGACAAGTTGTCAATTCAATTTTGAGTATCTACTTCGTCAGTAGTCTTTTCATGATGCACAAATTCTGGGCCTTCGAGTTCTTTCCCACCCTCGATCCACACTTTGGCAAGCTCATCGTCGATTTCTGCTCTTCTCTTCTTCCAGCTGTCGATCTCTGACAATCGTGCCCTGAGCTCCTGTAACTCCTTCTCAACACTGCCCTTTTCGCTCTCTGTGCCTATTCGTTGGAACTCCCAGAGATTGCCATTATCGCCCAATCCCAGAGTCAGTGTAAATGTATGGTACCGCTTCAGCGACGCACGAGTCGAGATCGTGATCAACGCTATGACTGTCAGCAACGCAATCTTGGTATACATTGTGCGAGTGCACTTACTGATACCCTTAGTCTTGCAGATATGATACAGCACAGGCTCAACATCCGCCGAACAAGCACTCGTCGCCTCATCTAGAACTCCGTATCTAGGCTCATGATACAGCAGTCTCGCGAACGCCATTCTCTGCTTCTCGCCACCAGACAGAATATCCTTCCACTCCTTCCTCGTGTCCCACCCGCCTTCTCGCTCAATCAAATACCCCAGTCGCGCATCGTCTAGTATACCCTGCAACGCCCTATCCGTCTTGCCCGCGTCTCGCATGTCAAGTTCCGTGTGCGGATAAATGACTTGATCTCGTAACGTGCCCGGCGATAAATACGGTCGCTGAGGCAGGAACATGATGCCGTCTGCACCGGTGTCACGGGGTCGAGACACGAGACCACGGTACGTAGGCCACAACCCCGCGATCGTGCGCGCGACAGCCGATTTACCTGCGCCGTTGGGGCCGTTGATCAGCAGGTGTTGACCGCTGGTTATGATCATGTCGAGAGAGGCGATCAATTCTTCGCCGCCGGAGGGGTAGAAGCCTGGGGCGACGATCGGGACGTCTTCGAGTCGGACGCCGTCGAAGCCGCGTTGTGTTGTTCCTTGGACGTCGGCTAGGGAGTAGAGTTCGGCGTAGTGGCCTCGTGGTGGGTAATAGGCTGATGCGTGAACACGGTGGAGAGTGCTGATTAGTGTGTACACTCTGCTTGTGTAGCCTGCTAGCTCGGAGAGGTCTTTGATGCTGTACATCATGCGGCCTCCGGCGTCGGCTAGGGAGAGCATAAGGCGTTTGTTTGTGATGAATTGGCGCATTCGGCCGCCTGAGGCATCTGAGGAGCTGGCGATTGCTGCTTCGGAGACTGCAATGCGTGAAGTGGGCGTGCGGTCTTCGAGGCCACCCCATGCTGGAAGGAATACTGGGAAAGAGGTGATGAGATATCCGAAAGCCGACCAAGAGTATTTTAGCACAAAGTCCTCGAGCATGTTGTATCGGATTTTGAGAGTGTAGATGCCTTCCATCCAGCCTTTCAGCTCGCGGAAGCCTTTGTCAAGGAACACCTTTTCCATCCGGTCGCCGCCGTAAAAGGCTACTTCTTCTGCATTGGCGATCAAACGAGCGTGGAGAGCGCGGAAGTCGCCTTCTCGTTTGCCCTCGACAGCTTTGAGTTTGCCGAAAGGTGGTGAAAGGCGGCGGAGGAGAGTTGCTGTTGCGAAATAGTTGGTGAGAAGTCCTGTAAGGGCAACCGGACCGAGTGATCGATATAGCTGATAGTTGAAGACAAAGAGGTCGACCAATGGCTTCCCCAGACTGGAGTAGAGCGAGGCTGCAGAATCGCAGAAGAGGGTCAAGTCTTGTGTGATGAATTGATCTGCACCCTGTCCAACACCTCCATCCAGGTTTGACAGCTTGTAGAAGTTTAGATTGTCGTTGAGGTATAGGTCGTGGATATACCTGGTTAATCTCGTCCTGAAAGATATCGAGATCTTCGACTGCAAGAACTTGATCATGGAGTTGTTGTATGATGCCAGACTACCGACGGTACACCATTTGGCAATTCCCCACATGAATGCTTTGCCATTACCACCAACCAGATCTCTCACGAGTTCACCATCTAGTCTTGCTACCACAAGAGAGAGGTATGTTCGAAGCAGCAGAAACACTCCATGGCTGAACAACAGACCGGTCTCCTTGCTTCCCCATCTTGGTATCATGATCATAAGCAGACTCATGAATTGGTGTAGAAACGCCAGATTGAGACCCGGTCTCGTTTGTGGAGGCGGCACCTGAGGTACAGAACTATCGCTTAACCTGGCCTTGCGCGGTGGTTCCAGAAACAACCTTCTGTGCGCGTCAAATGTCGTCGGCTTGGTGGGGTATATTGTGACTCTTGCCGTCGAACTCTTGTATGGTACATATAAGGTTCTCGACCCATCCTTGCCTCGAAGCCCAGAGTTACGTCGTACCAACCTTCTTCCCTCCTCTTTGTCTTTCCGCCGCGTCTTCCACCAGCTCAACGAGGCGTAACTGCCAGAGATGATGCATATTGTGAAGACCACAGCGGCGAGCAGTCGAATAGTACGTGGGAGAGATTTCAGTTTCAGCTTCGTTCTTTCTAGAGTCGTCTTCAGTAGCTTTGCCAGAGGGTCCTCGGACAGCCGAACGGTCGATTGAGCGGCCATGGTGAGGATTAGGGGAGGGGTAGGACTATGCCTGAACTCAGTGAGTTATCATCGTTCGCATCTTAGCACTATAGTATCGTTTCTACGTGAGAATGACTGTAGAGATGTGTCGAAGCAATACAACAGGGCCAGCATGAAAGTGATAACTTTCACATGCTCTCGATTGTGTTGCGCAAGAGGTTCGCGTGGATCGCTGCATGGAGAAGGTGGGCTTTCCCCACGGGGGTTCCGGAATGGGAACCAATGCCGCGGCTGTTTTCGAAGCATGTGAAGATGTCTTTCAGGCTCCACACCAACCAAATACGAGATATATATATAACAACAATAAATCGATTCGCCAATGCGGGTATCTATGCTCATTTGAATTCCTTTCGCACCATCAAAGTTCAACCTCCGGCTCCTGGTTATGGTAGCCCTCCACGCTTGCAAGCGTGACATCTGTGCCCCAGCTTCGGTTTCCAACTCCCAGCGCTGCTTCAAACGCCTTGATGCGCCTGACAGTCGATTCTCCGTCGTCCAGGCTGGGTGGTTTGGATCGCTTTGCTGGAGTTACAGACGGTTTCTCATTGCTGGTCTTGACCGTGGTCTTGGTATTTGGGGGCTCCGAGTCGGCAACGCCATGACCAAGCAGATCCCAAAACAATGCATCCATGTCCAGACCAGCCTCAATAGTATTCGGGTAAAGCTCTTTCGGTGAGAAGGCTTTTACCAACGCTCGCAGCTCCTCGTATGATGCATGGCGAGAATAGGGGAAGGTCTGTCGTGGTCTGTCAGCTTCAATCCTGAGTCCGCCATACAAGCCACTTACAACATGTCTCGCCAGAGGTATATCGTCCTTCGGCTTCTCTGCAACTAGCACCTCCAGTGAGTCGAGCAGTCTATCTAATGGTGCATCGTCGAGTGCATCAGCTTCTTTGTCGTCTCCATACAGAGCCTCAAAAAAGCCCGCGGTATCAATCCTGACATTCTGCCCGCCTTGCTTGACGCTCTTCGCTAGCCAGGCGAGTACCTTTTGTTGCAATTCTGGTTTGTCGTGTAGTTTCTTGCTGCAGAATTCTATCAGACTGCCGACTGCTGCAATATCCCAGAGCTCGAGTTCGTGTATCTGATCCAGATCGCCTTGACCGCCTCCTGCACCCATTTCGGAATACTCGACGCCTTTGTGCCTCGTAACAAGAGGCGTGATGATCACAGTTTTGTCTGAACGATGATCAGTATGGTGTGCCATGAGGAAGGATTACCGCCTACCATTGTCAAATACATGACAGTGTGTGCCTCTTTCGCAGCTATGCAGGCGTATATCAGTATCCTCATTTGTGAGGCATCCTGGTGAGTGGGCACTTCCCAGTTGATATCCGATCAGGGGTGCTACATCGTTGATGTCAGGAGCCTGACTTTCTCCTAGAGATTGGTACAGTCGGTAGCGGTATCTATCCAGATGTATTCTCGTCTGTAGAAAGTTGGCAAGTGCTACCCAGACCTCCTCATATCCGAATGTCCATGCGTGGAAGTAGAAGATTGTGTCCGGAGGATACTGGGAGACCTTGCGTAAAAGCTCAGCAATTCCGTCTGCCTTTGGCGGAAATGTCTTGTATGGCCCTGAGCTGGATGCAAACGTGGTGTCCAGATAGATGTTGTCGAGTTGTTTGATCCCTTGAGCATATGGCACGAGGCACGGATGACGAATGAGCATATCAATCCACCATTGCTCTGATCTGATATCTCCAGTATACAATATTGCTTTTCCTTGACCCTCAATGAGGAACATGACCGCACCAGTACAATGGTTCGCATCGAATAATGTAACTCGTATCACATTTCCAGGGGCGAGCTCGATATCTGTCGGTGTGTGTAGCGGTATCGGTCTTAGCAGTGTTTTCAGGTGCCGATATGTCTGTTTTCTACTTTCGAGGATACCCTTGGTAAAATTCATTCGATGTGGATATTTCTCCAGTCTGAGCAACAGCTCTTTGGTGGCGGCTGAGCAGTAGACGAAGGGAGATTTGAAGCTTTCGAGGCCTCGCAAGTGATCGGAGTGAACATGACTGAGGAAGCACGCCAGTGGTGGCATACCGTTGCGGACAAAGTTATCGATGCGTATATGAGGGAACTCTTTCACTATACCATCGAAAGTGGACATGTTGGTCGGTAGTGCATGGAAAAGTGATGGTGAAGCTGCACGTCACACAGTCGCTGATGATTGGCTGCCTGATGCGCGCAACCAGCCATTTCATTCACATTGACGTCCTGCCGCTTGCCATCATTCTTCATATACGAATTTATCATTTCACATTGAGATGCTTGAATTGTGAAATTGCAGTTTGGCTGTTGAGTGCTCTGTCATCACCACGACCGATACTCAGCCCGCATCGATACACAGCTGAGCTTCCAAGAAGCGGCACACAAGTACCGACATGTCTCTGCGCACCAGTCGCCGAAGAGCAGATCTTACAGACTCATGGGCGGATGCAGACGAAGAGGGCAGTACGGAAGAGTTGTCGCCAGAACCAGAAGAACCCACGACCTTTATGCAACCGCCTTTACCGCCACAAGTCAATCTCTCGGACAGCCGTGCGGAACACTTAGATGATGCCCTCGGACGGACCAAATCGAGGAATGCTCGTACAAAGAATCAGCAAACGCCACTTCTACCGCAGCGAAACGATCACAAAAGTAACCTGATGCCTTCTGCTCAGACCTCCGCTTCTGACATAAGAAGACGAACACCTGCTTCCTCACAAGTACTCGACCAGCCGTCGTTCGTCATGCCCTCAGTCCAGCACGAAAGCGAGATGGAGGAGAACGAACCACGTATGCGCACCCCGACCTCATCGCAAAAGTCACGAGAGTCAAGTTCGAAGCCACAGCCAGGATCATGGTACGAGAAGTGTCGACCAGCAGCAAAAGCCAGACAGAGGCCTGTCGAGGAGAAGCAAGGCGAGAGTATGCC
>Ga0268244_10001021_pt1 | contig 10189 bp, 8 predicted proteins | sample AgamicMgSfe_FD_200258 | JGI IMG/M metagenome (GOLD analysis project Ga0268244, IMG submission 200258) | Agave microbial communities from Guanajuato, Mexico - Mg.Sf.e (v2) (version 2) | ecosystem: Host-associated > Plants > Phyllosphere > Phylloplane/Leaf | place: Guanajuato, Mexico | collected... | reverse complement strand
AGGAGCCGCTGCTCAGCGAACATCCAGAGGGTATCAAAGAGCTCTACGGCCTCACTACATGTCCAATCGCACTCGGCGAACGACTCTACAGCCGCTGGGACTTCAAGCGCTTCTTCGAAGACCGTAGCGTCGACATCATACAACCCGACATCTCACACTGTGGCGGAATCTCTGAGCTCAAGAAGATCGCTACGATGGCCGAAACGTACGATATAGCAGTTGCGCCGCACTGCCCGTTGGGTCCTATCGCGCTTGCTGCGTGCTTACAGATTGGCATATGTACACCTAATCACCAGATCCAGGAGATGAGCCTTGGTATCCATTACAATGTCGAGGCAGGAGACTACGATATCAACAGTTATGTGACGAATCCGGAAGTGTTCAATGTCAAGGATGGCTTCGTGGAGAAGTTGACGGGTCCCGGACTGGGCATTGACGTCAACGAGGAGTTAGTCCGACGGGTTGCGAAGAATGCGGTACCTTGGCCATTAGGAGGGTTCGTAGGCAAGGATGGCGGGTACCGTGAGTGGTGATGTCTTATACAAGTGTCTTCTTGAACAAGGGCTGTTTGCTATAGCTTTGTACGACTCGATTGCAGCGCGATGAACGCACGAGCGGCATCGCGATGGATTGCGAGCTTCAGAGCCAAGCCTTCATTCCTGACTTACTAAGAGGTGAGCAACGAAGACACGAAGCCCTAGAGGGTGAGCTTCTACGGAGTAGTAATGAACTTTGAGAGGTAAAAGTTTGAGTGTGAGCTCGAAAGGTGAGCTTCAGAAGTGAGCTTGAGAGGTGAATATTGATAAGAGTGATCGTTTATAGCAAGGTAAATCTTCGTTCGTATAGTTGAGTCTCGTAGTAACCGAGCCAAAAATGGTTGATGATTGAATTGCAATCGAGAGGCGACGGTGCAAAATACCATTGGAAGCTTTGAGAGATCGAAACAACACAAGATAACAACAAGGCATGATCCCTCGTATTACAGTCAAAATAAACTCTCCTAGGTATCATTATAGTAGACGCAACGCCTTGAAGCAATTGATTCTAGATCATCATTCATCATCAAACTTGAGTTACAACCCTTACTTCTGCTCAGGCTGCTGCTTCTTCCCACCACCGAACATGCCGCCAACATAGCCGCCGGCGCTCGAAGCTCCACTGTAGAGTGAACTGCCAACACCCTTGGCACCGCTCGACACACCCTCTCCAGCGGACTGGGCACCGCTGGTTACAGTCTCACCAGCAGACTTGGCGCCACCGACGACCGAGTCACCAGCACTGCCCATGTATGAGCCAGATTCATCCTTGCCACCGCGCTCGGCACGGTTAATACCTTCCTTTGAGAATGCGTCACCGACTGGCTGTAGGAGGCCACCTTTGCCGACCTGACCACCGACAAGGTTGTTGACGCCATCTTGGAGGGTGTCGACTTGCTCGATACCGGTGATCTTGCTCTTGTCGAGGGTGTCTACGAACGTGCTCTGTTAGTTTCCTATATACCCAGCACATGTGATGACTATAATATTACCCTTCGTCGCATACGAAGCCTTGTTGTCCTTCGTGAACCACTTGAGGTACGTGTCCTCGATCCAGGGCATCCAGTTCTCATACTGGTGATGGTAGCCATCCTTGATCCACTCCAGATAGCTCTTGCCCTGCTTCTGTTCTGTGGGTAGGCTGTCATACGTGTGCTTCTTTTGCTCTTCCGTCATGGCGTTCCATTTCTCAGTGCCAGAGCTGACGCCTTGTTGTGTCTGGTCGCTGGCGCCTTGCGCGGTCTGTTGGAGCTTGTCGGCCATGGTTGTGTGTGTTTGTGAGGCGTTTGACTATCACATGTCAGAATGCGAGCGATGAAGCCCGGGTCAAGCAGACATACAGCAAACGGTACGGTTTCTATGCTTTCGTCTGGAAACGATAGAGATGAGAGAGAACTTGACTCTGGCCTACCACAGGAAAACGCGTCTATTTCATGTTTCCAACTTTCCCTTCACGCCGGCGTAAACCTGTGACGTAGTGTTTGAGATTCCAGACGCCACGACCAACCTCGCGCAGATCGCCCGCGTAGCCAGGATTTGGCGCCGAACGAGTGGCTCTAGCGCAAGTGAAGTGCCACGGCCCACCTATGATGTGGCTGTGAGTCGTGACCCCCCGTCAAGGTCGTTCTCATGGAAGCGGCCGTGCGATGGTCACCGCACTCGACTGGCGATAGGCGGCGCTTCTTGATCGTGGATGTCGCAGAATCCAGCCTAATACTGAACGAGATATCCAAATCCGAGCGCGACCAGCTCGAGTACCATGCCGTCTCCCAGTGCAACAGGCTCCCGGCGTTCGGAGCGTTTGCCTGGTCTCCAGTCCAAGAGCAGATAGTAGCTCTTGGGCTCGTCTCTGGCAATGCGTGTCTCGTTAGGCTGGGTGAAGACAAGCAGTCATCGGAGCCCTTCGCGACTTTCAGGACGAAGCAACAGCGCAAATGCAACTCCATAGCCTTCAACACGCAAAACTGGCTAGCTGTCGCCTCGGACAAAACCCGCTCGGACGCGTGTCTCAATATTTACGACGCCAGTGGTGGTGAGTCTACAAGCCTCCAAGAGCCTGTGAGGCGGCTTTGTGCTGGCGAGCTTGTATCGAGTGTGAGGTTCTTTCCAAGCCAGCCACAGGAGCTGGTGGCCAGTATCCAGCGGTCGTACATCAGGACATATGACTTGAGAGGTCGGTACGGTGAGCAGCATGAAAGCATCGCTGCTGCTAATGTTACTATATAGATGGCTACATTTCCGGCGGACACAGTAACCTACAAGCTGCTACGCGGAATGTCCACAACGTCACGATTGACCCGCTAGACGAGAATTACTTCGCTTCGGCGGGACCTTCTGGCGATCCCTCGGTGACCGTATGGGATAGGCGATGGATGACGCAGTCTTCGTCTTCGGGGTCCAACAGTGGTGCAGTCTTCAACTTCTCTCCCGCAGTAGACATACATGCGCCGACCACTGTATGGAGCTTGCGATATTCCGGACAGTGCCGCGGCCGACTGGCCATCCACTCAAGCACAGGAGAACTACGGGTTGTCGATATGGTCGAAGGGTGCTTGTCGTCAACCCATTCCTCAGAGTACGCGCCAGTAAATCCATACGGTGGCACTCCCTGGTCTACTAACCGCTACATCTCCCGGATGAGAAAAGTACAGCAGTCTTCGCATCAGCTCGGCAACGTTCATATTAACGACGACGGCTCCCGTGTCATAGCCTTTGACTGGGTGAGCGAGGAGACTGCAAGCGGCAAACAGGCGATGGTTGCGCTTCGGCCAAACGGTAGAGTACAGACGTTCAAGGTGCCATCGGCGGACACATATGCAGAAGTCACAGCTTGTCAGGACCTCAACATGGTGCTTGAGGACCTTACTGTATGCGAAGCGCGACCATCCAAAGCCATATCAGATATTCCACAAGAACGAACCAGTTTCAGCTATGAAGAAGGTACAGCAGCTGTGCAATGTAGTCGCGACTCTCCGCTCGTTGGCAAGCTGCTGGCTTCATCGACCACGCAGCGTAAGCGATGTCGTCACGGCTACCTCTTCGACTGCCACAAGAACATGCAGATGGTAGCAGGCAATTGGCCGCTTGAGCGTCTATGGGAGATACTGGGCCGCTTCAAGGAGCATGCGGCAGACGAAGGCATGGTGTACGACTCCTTGGACATGAGCTACATTGGCGTCTCCGGACTATGGTCGGAGAAAATAGGAAACAAAGCCCGGCGACAACTGTCACCTTCGCCGACCAGAGTCGAGAAGGCCATTGTAGGCCTCAACAATCGGCGAGAGCTTCCGGCCTTCGAAGGCGAGCGTACTAGCTTCCCTGAACACCGCCAATTATGCTTAGCCGCCTGCGGCTGGAAGTTCACCATAGACGCGTTAGAAGCGGAGTGTCAGGAGATGATCGATCGTGGCCTGTACTACCAAGCCATCATACAAGCTGTGCTCCACGACTACCGTCACTTTGCACTCAACTTGCTGCGGACGCTCATCAGAAGCAAGACTATACCCAATATAGGGCTCGGCGCACTTCTTGCGTCGGATGGCATTAACGACGAGCAGCGCGAGATGTGCTTATGGATGGCTGCAGACACGGAAGACCCAGCTCTAAAAGCATTGCTCACCTTTCTCATTACGGATGATTGGCGTGATGTGATGAAGACGAATTACCTGCATCTCTGTGATCGGGTTGGGTTGGGCTTGAAGTATCTGAACGATACAGAGCTGTCTGGCTTCATACAGACGGAGACTGCTCGAGCGGTGCGAAACGGAGATGTTGAGGGTGTACTGCTGACTGGTCTTGGCGGAGAGGCCATGGATCTGTTCCAGGCATACATTACGAAGACCAACGATCTGCAGACTGCTGTGCTGGCAACGGCATTCACTAACCCGCTCTATGTGGATGACGCGCGGTGGGAGATGTGGAAGGAGACATACTTCATGCAAATGCAGTCGTGGCGTTCTTTCAATGAGCGTACGAAGTTCACAGTTCAGTATAGCCGGATGGCGAGGTGGAAGGATGGCAGCACATGGATCGAGCCTCCAACACGACCGGTCACGTTGCGATGCAATCACTGTAAGGGCTCACTCGCAAGGCGAGACGGCGAGACGAGCGGCAGAGGTATCAAAGTCACAGGCCCGTTAGCGAACGCCGGCACTGTCTGCTCGAGCTGCGGCAGACATATGCCTCGTTGCGCACTCTGCCAGCTATGGCTTGGTACACCAGACCTGACGAAGGCTGGACGCATAAAGGATATGTCAAAGCTTGAGGACACGATGGCAAAGTTCATAAGCTTCTGCGTGAGTTGCGGTCACGGCTTTCACGCTGACCATGCTAAGGCTTGGTTTGGGGAGCATGAGATGTGTCCTGTGCCAGATTGCCAGTGTATGTGCGGCCTCACTTGAATTACCGCAATGGTCACACTCAAGCAGTCTCTGCTTGTTCAGATATGCCTTTGGTGTAGTCTCAAGTGCCCACTTGTAGCCTCATGCAGTCGTGCTATGGCTTTAGATGAGTATAACACGAAATGCGTTTCCTGAACACCTTCGCATAAAAGCCGGTGGCTTGACCAGGTAAATCAATGCCATTCGCAAGAGAGTGGGTGTCTGGCTGGAGGTGGCGATTAAGTCATGGGCGAGAGTCACCTGCATAGTATAGATGAGGCTATACGAACCGCCCCGGAAGTCTTGCCCGCAAGCTAATCTCTTTAGCCACTCCGATACCTTTTGGCCACGTACTTCCACCAGTACTGCGTCGCATAGATTTTTTCCAGATCACTCAGCGCAGGCGCTTGTGCACTCCCACCGGACATCGCACGACAAGTTGCCTGCTGTCACTCCGACTCTCTGTCTCAGGTCTGAGGGTTGGATCAATCCACAACAAAGCAGCATCATTGAACCTTTTCCGACCGGCTTCGTCTAGCTGATCCTGCTCCGGAAATATATCAGGATCGAGTGGCATGATTGCGTTGAACAGAGCCCTTCTTGAGCTGAGGGTGATCTGATGACGTTCGATGTTTAGATTGGCCGTGTGGAGCAACCACTCCGGAGTTTGCACACTGCTCAAATGAGAACAAGAAGTCCAGCGCGAGTTTGCAGAACAGGATCCAGAGTCTGATGACGTAGGCATCCCAACCTTGCTCAGCTGCAGCGTCGACAGCAAGGGCCCGCTGGCTTAGTATCAGTGCCCAGAGGAAGATGAGGAGAGGCCGATGAGCACTGTGGTTGGCCGGTCCTTGTAAAGGCCAAGACGGATAGGCATATAGAACGGAGCAGGTAAGATACCTACGGACGGATGGTGTTAAAACGGGTTGCGTGGCGCCAATTCACGGGTGAGAGTAACTGAGGATCGCTCAACGTGTTGATGTATCATCCCTCAGACCACAAGTAGCAAATCTTCAATAGGTATGGAATACAGTCCTCATTTCCACATCTCGCATCACGGAGCGTCCGAAAGCTCGGCAAAACTGTATCGATCTAAGTAGGTACTACAAAACGTCTCTCTACTATCTACCAACACAGCAAAGCACTATGTAGGATGAACAGATTTTCCATACTGACTGGCCCACAACAAGGAGTGCCAGTCTACACCTCAACCTCCACTCAGACACTCCCGGAACTTCGGCCCCAGCGCACTCAACGTCTTCTCCACACTGGGCGCCTCCGGCGTCTTCTCCTCAACAACCTTCTCCGCCTGCTCCTCACTCACGAACCCCTCCTCATTCCCATCAACATCCTTGCGTCCTTCTTCCTTGACGCTCTTGCTCCCTCCATACCTCACGGGGCCCTTGACCTTGGCGGGCGTTACGACCGTGGTATCCATCAGGTGCTGCCAGCGAGCTAGATAAGCGCCCGGGCCGTAGGGCGTAGTATGTGTCCGTTTAATAACAGCCGCAATACGGGAGGCGGAAGAGGCGTGCAGGTCACCCAGGTACTTCGAGTAAGCCGCAAGCTCGGCTTTGATGGCCTCTTGGTCGCCAGAGGGGAGTTGCGTGAAGGCGGACTCCATAGCCTTCTGCGCCCCACCCGCAACCTTCTCTTCCGGCACGATAGAGGACGTGGGCGGCGGCTTCTCATCCCGCTTGAACTGCGCAGCAGCCATATGAACATACTCGTTCCACCAACCCGTCACCTCCTTCCCGTTCTTAGCCACTTGATGTAGGAACTTGTGAGTACTCCCCTGATGCCTATGCAGTAAATCCACAAAATCCTCCACACTCGGCGCTTTCTCCTGCCCCTTCGAACCCGAAGGTTTAGAAATCTTAAGCATATCCGTGACAAAGCGTTCGGCGTCCCAGATAGTATCGCTGAGATTGACGGCTTGGTGCACGTGCCGGATCATAGGCGTGTAGGCGTCTACGCCATCCCTTATGGCTGCGGTGAGGTGGTCGGGGTTTCGTTGGCAGAGGACTTTGACGATCTTTGAGCGGTCGCGGACGGCGAGGTTGAGGGAGAGGTATTCGAGGGCTTTGGCGTGTTGGGTTTCGTTTAGTTCGATGGAGTGGGGGGACATGGCCATGATGACGGCGACGATGGACATGGATTGTTCTTTGCTTCGTCTGCGGCATTCTTCGTGCTCTTCTCGTGAGCGGTTGATCCAGTCCTTGATCTCTTCGCGGACTTCTTTGGGGGGAGCGGATTTGTCTTTTTCGATCTTTTCGACGCGCTTCTTGAGTTCGCGTTTATCCCAGTTGAGGGTTTGGTAGATGATTCTGCTGAGTGTCAGAACCTCCAAATAAGGTCCAAATTAGTGTAGGACTCACTGTTGCAACAGGTTCATCCCTTCATCAGCGCCACTCGTGAAACCCATCCAGTTCGTCACGCTGCCCATGCTCGCTTTGGCTAACACGACCCTCATAACAGCACTGATCATCGTCGCCACATTGCCGATCTTGACCGTCTGCCGTATGGGCGTATAGGGTATAAGGTTGTGCACGTTCTGGATCATTCGCAGTAATGTCGGACCCTCGGGTGACAGGACGAGCGTGTAATGCATTAACGATGCGATACTGCCGCCAGTCAGCCATGTGTTACGGTGTCGACCTCCTCCTCTGTCTGAGTGGCGACGGCGCTTACCTACTTTACCACGACAAATTCATGCATCCCCTGCACCAGACTCGACTGCTTGCTCAGGTCATCCGTCTCGGCGGCTTTCGTGAACAGCTCGTCGACGAGATCTCCGTACACCAAGCATTGTACAGCATCGTACCAACTCTGCAGTACGTCGTCCGCATTCTTCGTATCGTACGTCCTTTTAGCCGGCAAATCCTTCTCTATCCCCTCCAGACATCCTCTCGCCGGATACTCGATGAGTGCCGAGATAGCTGTAGCCAACGTCTTCCTGATACCCAACACACCTTTGTCGTAACTCTCGCTCAACTCCGCTTGCGATAGCTCTTGAATGATATCCGAGACCTGCGTTTTCCAGAACTCCGGACTGACATCGCGGAGACCGGGCAGTTTGAGGGCGAACTTGGAGAGTAATGTCTGTAGGATAGGTGCTTGCGATTTGCTAATGTCATCTTGAAATGGCGGACCGTAGCTGTTGATTGCGCCAGGCTGTTTGAAGTCCTCAATCTCGTTGTACGTTTCGCGGTGGGTGAGGATGTCGAAGAGGACGTGCGATTCTGAGGGCGTGAGCCCCGCGGTGTCGGCCATGGTTTTGGTAGGTAGGTTCAGATCATTGCATGTTATGGAAGAAATCGTAGTAGCTACATAGGCACTAAGAATTACGTATCGTCTGGTCTTTGAAGATGGAAGAGGTCATCGACCATCATCCCTTCTGTGCACGAGATCGCGGAAAGTGTAAACATAATGACACCCATGACGTAAGCGGGGTAGCAGAGATGAATGTACTGAAGAGGAAAGCGCAGTCACATGTGATCAACACACTCAGAGCAAGATATAGATCTCAAAATAACATTGGAATTCATGGAGTATACAAGCATGAGCCAGCATGCTTCGTCAAGGGGTATCACAGTTGCGCCAAACCACATGATTGTCGTTAATGCTTCTCACCCAACCCCGCCATCCTCCTCCCCATATCCTCATTAACCCAACCCTCAATTCTCTCTGCCACATCGCCAACAAGCCTCTCATACCTCTCATCCACAAAGAACAAACCGCAGTGTGCGCCAACCTCGTCGACATTTTGCATGAACACTCTCACCCAACACGGATCCCGCTGCCCGTTGGAGTCCTTTGGAGGTAGGGTACAGAACTTCCGGTCTTTGGGTGGCTTATCAGGCTTTGACGAGCGAGTCGATCGGAGCGACGCAATAGCCGAGAGATCCTGCTCAGCTGGATCCGGACTATGCTCAGCCATCAAGCGCTGCTCCGCCGGGTCTGGAGAATGTTCGTCTGTCAAGTCCTGCTCAGGCGGATCGGGATGGTCGTCCATTGTATCGTCGTCTTCTACAGCACTCTCTGCCTCCGACACTGCAGGTGGCTCGGGCTCGGGCTCGGGCTCGGGTTCCTTCTCACCCCTCATCCTCCGCCCCTCAGCCTCCACCCGTAGCCTCTCCTTCTCCAACCTCATTGCCTCCTTCTGCGAATGCGTCAATTCCCTCTCGGAGTCCTTCCGCTGCCTCTCCACCTGCTTCAGCCGCTCAGCTTCGGCTTTCTGCGCCGCCTTCTCAGCATCCCTTTTCGCTCCCTCGGCGTCTTTCTTCGACCTCTCGGCATCCTTGCGCGCTTTCTCGGCATCTTTCTTCTCCTGCCGCTCCCGCTTCTCCTGCAACTTGGCACGCTCAGCAACAGCTTTCTGGCGGTCTTTGACAGCCTTGTCATAAGCCTTTACCGCACGCGAATGCTCCTTCTCCACCAACTTGCGTGTATCCGCATCTTGGATGAAGGACACGTTTAGCGGAGGTGGCGGGGCGAGTAAGTCCGGTATAGGTGGCAAGGTGTTCACATGCACGAGCGCGGGCGTAGTTACTGGCGAAGTGACATCACTACCGCCATTTGTCTCTACATTTATCTCTGCTTCGTCTTCGCCCTCACTTTCAATAGGTCGAGGGTCATGGATCGTCAGAGTCTCTGCAGCGTCCTCCCAATCCTCGTCAGCAAGTGCTTCATCGTCGTGATTGACGACATCACCATCATTTCGGTGCTCCTCGACCGAGATGCGCGGGCTGGGAGTACTTGACAGATCAGCTCCTAGAGACTCCGGCTCCGTCTCACGCCTATTGAGGTCGAGCGTAGAAGGAGCGGCGAGACTAGCCGCCTTACTCCCATCGGCACTAGCATTACCAGGCATAGCCGTCTGTTGTCGCGAAGATTGTGCCTCAGAGCGAGGCGACTTGACTCGCTTGAGTCGGCCGGTACTGGCGGTGTAATAATTGATGAATCTCACCCTTGGTGGCGTTTGACTGTCTTTGATCACGGATCTGCGGACTGCGGCATCTTCTTCCTCCAGTGCTCTCACTCTCGCATACCGCGTCTTGAGCTCGCCGTAATTCGCCATCGCGCCGCCAAACTCCATGTGCGAAGACACCAGCTGTTTCGTAGCTTTCGTAAGCTCGCCGGAGTGCTTGTTGACAAAGTGCCATGCGTTCCTCCACCCTTTCCTCATAGGCAAAACCACATCATTCGTAAAGGACGGGTTGAAGTTCGGGTCATTCTGGTCTGGCTGCCACAGCGTATCCGACCGCCTAGGCC
>Ga0268244_10001020_pt1 | contig 10208 bp, 7 predicted proteins | sample AgamicMgSfe_FD_200258 | JGI IMG/M metagenome (GOLD analysis project Ga0268244, IMG submission 200258) | Agave microbial communities from Guanajuato, Mexico - Mg.Sf.e (v2) (version 2) | ecosystem: Host-associated > Plants > Phyllosphere > Phylloplane/Leaf | place: Guanajuato, Mexico | collected... | reverse complement strand
CCCATGGCTTCGATCGTCCGCATCCTCACGAGCAGCGATGACGCGGAGATCACGCAACAGTTGCGGGAGATTGTCAGTACGACCGATGGACTGGGTTTGGTCCACGAAAGCATCAACACTTTCAATACCACGGACTGGACGAGGCAATGGTGAGTGCCCACCTACCCACCCACTGCCGAACATATATTGAACGCGAACCGCTGACTGAGAGTTCTAACCATAGGTTTTCATGGGCGAACGGCCTTTTCGGACAGATGATCTTGGATTTGGAAGACAGGAAGCCGGAGATCTTGCGAGAGAGCTTTCAAGGCGGCAATTGTACGTAACGGGAGCAGTCAAGTGCTTGTTCCAGGTATGAGACTTTTGCGTGTGAAGGCGGTCTGGTTGCAGAAATGGTAACGAATACACGTAACTCATTCAATACATGACCTTTCGTGACGACTGTGAGTGGGAGGTCGTGCTTCCGTTGTGCCACCTGCACCTGCATTCTGTCCTCGGCAAAATCGGCAGCGAACGTTCTTCTTGACGTCACCCCTCAGTTACATATCACTACATGTATTCCTCATCAATGTCTTCGGTAGAAGTAAGCATTCTACAATCATCTTTTTACATCTGTCAAGCCTATTCCGTCTCTCACACTCACCATATACACCAGCAATCATGGCACCACAAGTCTTCTTCATCACCGGTACCTCGACAGGGTTCGGGTATGAGTTGGTGAAGAAGTGTCTGGCGGAAGGCGACAAGGTCGTCGCGACGGCCCGGAACTCGTCGAAGCTGCAGTTCGATGGAACTTCCAAAGACAACTTCCTCGCTGTCGACTGCGACGTCACTGATCAGAAGTGAGCTCCGGATGCAGTCCTCGACTCATTGATCGTGGCTAACGCGAACAGGTCGATCGACAATGCCTTTGAGAAGTCATTATCCCAATTCGGTCGCATCGACGTCGTCGTGTAAGACTCGCATGGCCTCCATGAACAGTATGTAGCACGAGCTGATCTTCTGTACAGCAACAACGCCGGCTACGGCCTAAGTGGCGAATTCGAATCGCTCTCCGACAAGCAGATCCGCACGCAGATGGAAGTGAACTACTTCGGCCTGCTGAACGTCACCCGCAAAGCGCTCGAGGTGATGCGGGAGAAGAACTCGCCGCCCGGGGGCAAGATCCAGCAGATCACGTCCATCGGAGGCCAGCGAGGCGTGCCGACCTTTTCGATCTATTGCAGCAGCAAGTGGGCGGTCGAGGGCTTCACCGAGGCCCTCAGCCATGAGCTCAAGCCCGAGTGGAATATCAAGTTGACCTGTGTGGAGCCGGGTGGGTTCCGGACGGACTGGGCCGGTCGCAGTATGGTGTTTGGGGAGGAGAAGAACCCGGCTGTAAGTCTTCGTCACACGTTGTCGAGAGAGTTTGGGGACGGGTTTACTGATGTACGACAGTACGATCACATCAACGCCGAGGAGACGATGGGTAAACGTCATGGCACTCAAGCCGGAGACCCGGTGAAGGGCGCCCGGGCAATGTGGTACGTCTGGAAAATCCCTAGATCACATCATTGGACCACTCGTGCTGACCACTTTCTGCAGGGACATTGCGCAAATGGACGAACCACCACTTCGGACTGTCATTGGCAGTGATGCGTACACGGCCATCATGGGCAAGATCAAGGCGTATGGCGAGTTGTACCCGAAGTATGAGAAGCTCGCGAACAGTACGGATGTGGAGGGGTATCAGAGACCGTCGTGAAGAGAGGCGGTTGTGACTGTCTGAACTACGTAGCGAGACGTCCCTGCGTACGACTTTCATATGGTGTACGGATCCACGCGAGAGACTGTGATCATGACTGATACTACGAATGACCTCTAGAAGCAAGTAAGAGTAGCGTTCGGCATTGGCAGCGTGGGAACCGGGACACATTGCTCCTCATGAGTAGGGAGATTGAAACATACGTAAGGTACTTAGGTAGGTAGGTGAAATGTACTGCATCGAAGTGCTCACTTGCCGATGATTGAGACCTACATGTACCTATAGTACGTCTCGACGCCGTCCGTATTCCGCAGTTGCATCTCCATACAGTATGGGAGGGCCGGAGACGCGGGGGAAGCGATTTGTGGGCGGGAGGGAGCGGAAGCACCTGCACCGAGGGATTCCAATGTGAGGGGAAAGGAAAGAAAAGGGCTTCCTTCAACTTCTCACCATACCTTATATGATGATCACCTCATGTTTCCATTGATCCTCCTACTATATGTACCTAGCCATACAGTATTCCCGGGGCTCGTCGGTGTCACGTCAAGCTCCCCCACCTCCTGTGACCTGTCTCAGGCAGGTCACTCCTGTGACTGTCAACCCCATCCCTACCCTACCTGTACACGCTGATCTGATCGCCCTCTGGAGTACTCGACATTCGGCTTTAACTGGCCACGCCTGGCATTCCCGGGCCCATCGGCCAACCAGGCCAGCGCCTTCATCTAAGCTACCCGGTACCTCCTACAGATGTGACGAGAATCGAGACGAAGAGAGCAATGTTCGTGCCACGGACAAGCCCCGGCCTCGATGCGGCGCTCGGCTCGCTGCCGATGCCTGATGACAGCGTCGCCGACATGGCCGCTTCGTCTTCCAGCATGGGCACCACCCCGACCGGTCGTAGCAGTGCCGGGGCAATCACCTTCGCCATCGAAACAAACCCTAATCCCACATCCCCGACCGGCGGGAAAGCTGTCAGGACCAAACAGAAGCGGAACAAGCCTACTCTATCTTGCCTGTACGTTGCCCCGAACTCCTCCTGCCCACAAGACTGAACCCCCTTTCTCACCCCACCTCGAAAGGGAATGCGTAGAGCGGAAAACGAAATGTGACCGAGGACGGCCGTGCCTGGCGTGTGTGAAACGGCAATCCGGGTGCGAGTATACCGCCGTGGCCAACCTCATCGCTTCCGCAGACCACGGACCGAAGAGTAAGGCTCGCTTCGTGACGCGGCCGTCCGACAAGATCCGCAAGTCCAGCACGTCCACGACCGGCGTGACTTCGCCCGTGACGACGGACAATGGCTGGGTCACCATTGAAAACAGAGCCCATCGCAAGTCCATGTCTTCCAACGGCTCCTCGCCCTACCTGCTCTCCAACGTGCCCTATTCCACCTCCTCGCCGTCGAACGTCTTCGGAGTCGGCTCCCAGCATCCCTTCTCAAACTATTGGACCTGCCAAGGCGGGCTGCCCGAGGTGATCTCGGTCCTCCCAACCAAGGAGCAGGCGGACTTGCTGATCGCGAAATACTTTGAGGTTGTGGATCCTGTCTACCCTTTCCTCCACCGACGCACGTTCTACGCCGACTACGAGCGCTTCTGGTCGTTGCCCCCCGAGGCCAAGAACCAGACGGATGCCTCCTTTATGGCTTTACATTACGCCATGTATGCCCTCGGCACCCAGTTCATGCCTTTCCCTTCATACCACGAATGTTCGCAGAGCGCAGAATTCTACTGTTCGGCCGCCAACCAGGCTCTGCGCGTCTACTCGTATCTGAACCGCACGTCCATGCGGGCGATTCAGGCCATGACACTGATGGCATACTTCTTGATGAACGACAACCACGCGTCGGATGCGTACGCTTGGGCGGGAATACACCTTCGACAGGCGTACGCCATGCGACTCCATCGAGATCCCGACATTGTGGTGCCCGACGCATCCGTGTTAGAGAAGCAGCAGCGGCGGAAACTGTGGCAAGCCGTCTTTTTCCAGGACACCTTCCTCACCGTCCTGTTGAAGCTGCCGCCCACGGCGACCCACAGCGACGTCCCCGTCGAGTCAATGACCGATGAGAACGAACTCAGCATGGACGGTTTGGACATCTGTCTCGGCACGCACTCGCGGGTCGAGAACCTCATGAGCATCAGCGTCATCGCGCCGCAGTCCCGCGAACCCCTGGCACCACCCTTACCACACCACGTCGTCGATCCCATGACCATGAAAAGCGACGTCGAATACCTCCGCTGCATGTGGCACCTCGGGAACCTCGTACAAGAGAACCTCTCCTCACCCTGCTCCCTCTCCTTGCCCCTCGCCAACAGCCCCCGCCACAAAGAATCCCTCATCGCCGCCTTCCGCCGCCTGTACAAAACCTTCCCCGCCTACCTCACCACGCTCGACTACGCCGTCCTGCAACAACAAGCGAGCATAAACCCGCGCGCCGTGCGCCAGAACCTCTTCCTGACCTCCAACTACTACCACTGCCTCATGCTGCTGCAGGCCTCGGAGAACGAGTCCGCCGGTGTCGAGGCCAACGTCAAGGGCGCCCTCGAGGCCGCCCACGAGGCCATCTGGTCCTTCTTCAAACTCTGGGGCCTGTTCGAGGCCGAGGCGGGCGTGTGGTGGGTCTTTCAGCACCGCGCGTTCGAGGAGAGTCTGTTGATGGCGCATTTGCTCGCGACGCCCGTAGTGGCGGCGCCGACGGCGGAGGAGGCGACGGATGAGATGCCTCCTCCTGCTGCTGCTGCTGCTGCTGCCGGTGGTCTCGTCGAGCATCCCATTTATGACAAGGCTAAGGATGACATTCTGCGCATGATGGAGATCATGGAGCGGTATGGCGGGGCGTTGGCGATGCATCGGGCGAGGAAGGATGTGTTGCAGGAGGCTTTTGAGAGGATTTCGGTGTAGAAAATTGGCTTGGGGGAGGGGGGTTTTCTTTTCCTTCGGTCTGGAAGCGTGGGCAGTGTAGGTGGTTCTCAAATGACTGGGGGATGTTTTTGTCGATGCGGTCACGTCTTGGGACAATCAAATTACTGATGGGAAAGGGGTTTGCGTGAAATGCAGAGCGAGGGTGTTGTTGAGATCGGTTTATCAGGCCTACTACTGGCTGTGGACATAGTGCAATGTGTCGGTTACTATGAGCCGCGTGGGCAAATGTGCTTTGCAGATCAGCCTCGCCGATAGGTTAAGAAGACGAATTGAGTATTCTTAAGACTTGTGTAAAGGAGTGCACTGGATACCTGATCACTGTAAGGCGATTGTGCTGCGGGTCACGGAGCATCGCACGCATTGCAGACCTGAGAGTCAGTGATCAGAGCAGAAGAGTAGGTATCTACGGGCTTGTCTTCACGCTCGACGAAACTGTGTATGACCTGGTTCGGGGTATGTTACAAGGGAAACCCTCAAGCCTGCGACATAAGCAAACGTCAATGTAAACAAAGGCAAACGGCTGTGGTATTTACACGCGCAAGTTTCACTCAGAGGTTCTTGATTACCTATTACAAGGTCGTTAGCGTTCACCGGATCCCCCCCAATAACATACTGTGTAGAAAGTAGACTTACCGCTTCCGCGTACTCGGCCGTCTTCGCCTTGCCACCCAAGTCACCCGTGATCGTCTTGCCCTCGGCCAGCGTTTTGAAGATGGCGCCTTGGATCCGGTCGGCGTGCTGGTACAGGCCCATGTGCTGCAGCATCATGATGGAACTGAGCAGCAACGCGGTCGGGTTGGCGAGGCCTTTGCCGGCGATGTCGGGCGCCGAGCCGTGCACGGCCTCGAAGATGGAGCACTCGTCGCCGATGTTGCCCGAGGGCGTGAGGCCGAGGCCGCCGATCAGCCCGGCGCACATGTCGGAGAGGATGTCGCCGTACAGGTTGGGCATGACGAGGACCTTGTCGTTGTAGGGCGTCGGGTCCGTGACGACCTTGAGGCACGTGTTGTCCAGCAGCTCGGCGTCGAAGTCGACGTCGGGGAAGTCCTTGGCGACTTCGCGGGCGATGTTGAGGAAGAGGCCGTCGGACATCTTCATGATGGTGGCCTTGTGCACGGCGCGCACCTTGGGCCGGCCGACGTCTTGCGCGTACTGGAAGGCGAAGCGCAGCACGCGCTCCGAGGCCTCGCGGGTGATGAGCTTGATGGACTGCACCACGCCGTCGACGACCACGTGTTCGATGCCGCTGTACTCGCCCTCGGTGTTCTCACGGATGAGCACCGTGTCGACGTTGTCGTACGGCGTCTTGTAGCCTTGTATGCTCTTGCAGGGTCGAACGTTTGCGAATAGATTGAAGGTTCGGCGAAGGGTGAGGTTGAGGGAGACGTGACCTTTGCCGACCGGGGTGGCCAGGGGCCCTTTGAGCGCGACGTAGTTTCGTGTGACGCTCTGGATGGCCTCGTCTGGGATAGTCGTCTTGCCGTCCACAAGACGAGGGGTTACGTCGACGGACTCCCACTTGATGGGCGCGTTGGCGGCGGAGAAAATGTCCTTTACGGATTGCGAAATCTAGTGGACTGGTCAGTGCCTGCCCGCTGATCCTTCGTCCTCCTTTGCGCACCTCGGGTCCAATGCCATCTCCTTCTATCAACGTCACGGTGTATTTGCCCTTGATCAAATCAGCGACTGCTTGTCCTTGTCCACCGAGTACCACTCGAAATCCTCACATCGCTACCCTTCTGGCCCTTGAACTCGGCGACCTTCGCGTGTTGTGCAGTGCTGGCGTATGTCCTCGACGACCACTGTGACGATGACCGTCAGTTGCAGGCACCCCCGGAGCCATTGAGGGCGGAATGTGCACCTGAGCGAAGGTTGGTCGAGCTATCTGGCGCGCCTGTTGGAAAGCCTGTCGAGGGGCTGCTGCCGCGAAACAGCGCGGGGCCAGCATGGTGAAGGGTCGATCAAGGTTGAGGCCTGCGGTGTTCGGTCTGATGAGGCGTGGAGGTGTCGAGCCTTGGGGTAACGGTGGTGGTAGGCAAAGGTGCGTTGATATCCAGTAGATGCTCGAGAACCTCCAAAAGCAAAGAGCAGACTTCTTGCCGAAGCTCCAGCCCGCTGCCCTCCGCTAGCGCGCGCGGTCCTCGGCGTTTGTACTTCACATATCACATGTATACATCGATCTCCCTTCCATCTTCCGGTATGCGACGGCGACTGTTCCTAGACTCGAGGGCATTGGCGAGGAAAGGCTGACGGCGCTGATGTGCGCCGCCTGACACGGTTACTCGATCATTCACAATGGTCATCACGACCGACCAGGAACGGCGCCTCCTGAATCGATACAACCTCTCCACTCTTTATCCCGAACGCTGGCCTCATGAGGATGAGGATTCTTCCTCCGACGAAGACGAAGCCAAACAGGCCACGGCAAATGCAACACGTCAACAGTCAAAACTGTCGATGAACAGTCGCTCAAGCTTGTCCAAGTACAAATCCATCGACCGCCATGTGTCTATCCGCTCCGCCGGCTCACTTGGCCCGGACAGCGTCGTACAAAAAGATGAGCCCGATCCTCTGGGGATGGCGTCCAGCGTCACTGGCGAGCTCAGCAGAAGAGGTTTACCAGTCGAGGAAGATGTGGGCTTTCGCAATCGCTTCATGCTCTCCTCTACCACCTTTAGCCCCGCCCTGTTCCTCGGTCAAATGCATCAGGAAGCGAGCACGGAAGAACTGTTGAGAGGGCTGGAGTATCTGGGCAAGAGTATCGAACAAAAGAGTGCGAGTCTGAAAGTGCTGGTAGAGAGCAACTTTGAGCGGTTTGTCAGGGCCAAGGCGGTGATTGATAATGTCTACACCGAGATGCGCAATCAAGGCGCCGACTCACCTGACTCGCCACAGACGCCTGTGCCTGGTGCGCGTAGACCTCATTCGAGGCATGCGTCGCGCTCGCAGACACACTTCCGCAGCGCTAGTGGAGCATTCGGTACTTCTGGCAAAGCGCCGGGCGGCGACAAGAAGAAAAACGCTCTAACGAAAGAGTCCGAGTACGGTGTTCTCGGCATCAAGGCGCCGTTGCAAGACCTGACCATCAGAGCGGAGGAGGTTTGGGGTCCGGCATTGGGCGGACGGGAGAAGGAAGAAACGGTCAAGTCTATCCTAACCGCTCTCGAGCAACACAAGGACATTTTCCGCATTAGCGCTTCAATGGACGAAGCGGTGCGAAAGAACGACTACGACACCGTGATCGAGGAATGGAACAAGGCAAACCAATACACGAAGCAAGCACGTGAACTGGCAGGCCTAGCTAGAGAGAACGACGTCACGCTAGGAGATCAGGATGTGCAACAGATCGTCGTCACGGCCAAAATGTGGCACGATGTCTCTATGCAGGTAGAGGCGTTCAAGCGCGACGTTTGGAAACGGTTGAAGAACTCACACGGCCGCAAGCCTGTCGCGGTGGCCGATGAGACAGAGAAGGAGGTGCACATGGAGCTCATCGGTGTCTTGTTGCAATTGGGTGTGGACGAGAACCCTATCTGGCAGTGGCTGAACAGTCGCTACCTGTACCTCAGAGATCGAATCGCGCGAAGCTTCGAGCGGTCACGCATGGAGATTGAAGTGTCGAGGAGACGGCTCGCAGCGAACGACAAGAAAGATGTCAAGGTGCTGGCAAGGTACCTGCGCTCCGCTGCCGGTGCTTCCAGCTCTAGCCTCGCCAAACCCAAGGACGACGTTCGAGATGCGGACCGGCCCAGCATCATCGCCTTCTGGCAACGCGTGCAGTCATGCCTAACTAGTTTGCTGTCATCTAAAAACGGCATACTAGGCGAAGTGGTGGAATACTGGGTGACCGCACAGTCGTTCATCGACAACAAAGCGCAGAAGTCCTTCCCAACAGCAGTCTTCGCTGCTGGGCTCGAACGCCTCGAGCTAGAGCCCGACGACGTCGCGAATCTGCGCGATGGCGCTGTCGAGCTTGTCAATCTGCTTAGCGATAACGTTCTGTCGTTCTTTGCCGATACGCCTGTCGAGGACCTGTCGGATTTATACTCCCCGATACCACCCACTCCAATCACACCAGATTCCGCCGGGAATAGTGGTTTGTTACCCAGCGGCAAACGCCCATTCTCCTTCGAGCTCAGTAGTGTCCCACCGCTGAGTCCCAGCCGTGGCGACTCGTGGGAAAAGTTCGCTTTCTGGGCGCCTCACTCTAATAGCCTGTCCGGCTCGCACTACCTTGCCGATATCATGACGCTCATCGGCAGAGCGGCAAGCGAGATGGCCAGCTTGTCCGTCATCAAGCAGTCTCGCGGCTCAGGTGACCGCTTCAAGATGCTCGTTTCGACCGTGCGCGAGCGCTGTGTGCAAGCCGTCTGCGCCGCTTGGGTTGCGGACACGGAGGGGTGCAAGTATTTCGAAGACTGGGCACGTCTGCCCGATCGTCGTGACCTTACGTGTTTCCCAGTCAATTTCTCCGCGTTCCAGGAAAGGGTGTTGGTGGACTTCCAGCGTATCACGTACGTCAGCGAGGGGGCAGTGATGGCAGCAGCGGATGACGTGGTCACTCCGCCGCCAGCGAAGCTGTTGCAAGCCGTGCGCGGTAGTTTCGTCACGAGCTTGTATACGACGCTGAGCGGATTGGTCGAGAGTGCAGAGAGGCGCACGAAGTCTGCGGACGGGGCGAACGAGGCTGATGTAGACGGGGTGACGGTCGGGCTGAGAGGAGCGGACGGTGATGTGGCCGCCGGAGAAGGAAAGGTGGATGCTTCGAACAAGGTATGTGCAAACATGTGGATCTCAAGTTAGTTGAGATCAGACGCTGACTTGTCTTACAGAATGTACGCCTGCTGGTGACACTCTCTAACCTCTCGTATCTACGGACGGACATCATCCCGCACCTGATGTCTCAGTTCGAGTCCAGCTTTTCCGTCAAGCTGACCGACGAGACCAAAACGATTCGTGACGTGCTCGGGCAAATCGACGCCCGACTCTTCCAAAGCTACGTCAAACCGACCGTCGAGACCCTCTCCCAGACCATCAGCGCCGGCATATCAAGCGACACGTGGACCCCGAAGATCGCGCGCCCTACGGACGCCCAGGGTTACGTCTACGACGTCCTGCTCGCGCTCGTCCTCGTGCACAGCGAAGTCAGCACCACGGCCGCGGGCCTCACCAACCAAATCCTCAGCTACCTGCTCGAGCAAAGTAGCCTCGCCTTCCTGGCCGCCTTCAAATCCCGCCGCACCTACTCCCTGCCGGCGCTCATGCAAGCGACGCTCGACGTCGAGTTCATGGCGCAGTCGCTCAACAATTACACCACCGACCGCGCCGGCGAGGTGCAGAGCCAGATCTACCTGGCGCTGGATGAGCGAACGGACGACGAGGCGCGGAAGAGGTTGCAGGGGGAATTGCCGGAGATGAGGGCGGTGCTGAAGAAACTGCGCGAAGGGACGAAGGGAGAGTTTGGGTGTTTTAAGAGAGAGCGGAGGGGTAGGGGGGAGAGAACCGTTGCTGTCGGGACTGGTGGTGGTGGTGGTGGTGG
>Ga0268244_10001019_pt1 | contig 10209 bp, 11 predicted proteins | sample AgamicMgSfe_FD_200258 | JGI IMG/M metagenome (GOLD analysis project Ga0268244, IMG submission 200258) | Agave microbial communities from Guanajuato, Mexico - Mg.Sf.e (v2) (version 2) | ecosystem: Host-associated > Plants > Phyllosphere > Phylloplane/Leaf | place: Guanajuato, Mexico | collected... | reverse complement strand
GGGATCTGGACAACACCGACTTTGTCTGCTGCGAGGTGGGGGTTGAGGCGTGGGCGCTTGACGTCGATGGCATTTCTCGCAGTACCGAGACCGAGCTCGCCGGCGGTACCTTCACCGAAGACGTAGACGTGCAGGCGCTCGCTCGGCGGCTCGTTCATGACGGGGCCTTTGGGGATGACCTTCGCCTTCTTGACTGGCTTGGTCGGTGCCTCGTCATCTCGCTTGCGCTTGGTAGTGGTAGTGGTAGTGTTGTTCGCCTTGGCCTTTTTCGCTGGCGCTGCCGGAGGCGCATCTTCTTCGGCTTTGCGCTTTGTGCTCTTGGTGGTAGTGGTCTTGGTTGTGGTTGTGGTTGCGGCCTTCTTCGGTGCTGCCGTCTTCTTTGGCGCTGCCGCTTTCTCGGATGCCGCGACCTTCGGCTCAGCAGTTTTCTGTGGCACAGTTCTCTGCGAAATGGCTAAAGGATAACGTAAGCATGTTATCGCGTAATGTGAGGGTGATGAGCATACCTCTCGTCCTCTTCGGCGCGTCGGCCTTCTCGGACGCATCTGCCTTCTTTGTCGCAGCGGCCTTCTTTGGTGCTGTTGCCGCTAATCCTGCATCAGTATATGGTTGCACAACAGCAAGATGGAGATACTCACGCTTCGTCATCTTCGCTTTGGTGTTTGCCTTGGGAGGCATGACAGCGGTGCTGTTGTTTGTTCTTTGGTTTTTCGCGTAACTCTCAATGTGCAAGTCGAATTTGAAGTATCGTGTGCGGTGCGCTGGTTCACTCTGCTCGCTCGATGTAAAGTTGGTGTGTTTGGGAGAAGTTCGCGTCAAGCTTGAGATGTTTTGATGAGGCTCTGCAGAGCTTGGACCAGCTTGAGAGGTTCATGACACGCGCGTGTCAGCCTCAGGCTTCACAGCATGTCGAACGGCATCTCGATACGATATTACTTCAACAGCGACAACGCATTCATCATTTTCACCGCAAGAACTCAGTAATTTGATCATTGCAACATGCGAGTACATTGCTCGACTTTTAAAACTCACGTTGAAACATTTCAAGACGCTCAATTGAGATCACTTCATCAGAAGCTTGCCTAGAGCCAGCTGGAGTCTACAAAGGCAATGATTGCACGTAAAATATGTCTTTGAAGTCTGCCTTGTAACAGCGCCCTACCGCGAGCCTGGCATAGTATGATTCGGCCAGTTGTGGTGCTAGACCACAAAGTGTGCCTTTACCGACTCTACCAAATGAATCGCGGCTTTCCTCTCCGACCACCTGCTGTTACCAGCAGATGCATCGATGAGAAAAGCTCCCCTTTGCCGCTTTCGCAGTGCCGAGGATGTTCAAGCATATCGCAGACTGTATATGCATATCTGGAGCGGCTCTAACGATGGGCAAGAACCGGTCGAGGTAGGCTTGGTAAGCTGTGATTCTGCGTTGATGGAGCCGAGAGGCTAGTCGTGCAGTGAATATGCACTGCTGATCTGTAGTTCGCCGACAGTGTGTTAGTAGTCACGGTTAGTAGGAGGTGAGACGGGCGACACAGAAATGAGTATGGTTCGTTCGCTGGGTCGGCGTCGGCAGAAACACGTGCCTGCAGTCGTGCGCTCTCGCAAGCAAGTGCAAACCTGCACAGAAAGCCTCCCGGGAACGCCGCCGACCTAAAGAAATCTACTTAGTAGTACACGGGTATCATGGCGAAGCAAACATGAGAACCAAAAAACGCCACATTACCGATATCCGTAGCGCGCCTCTTGCTGCGCAATTGTTTCCATCGTAATTGTCATCATCAAGTTCCCAGCTTGTAATGTCGATCGAAGTCCTTCGCCTTGAAGCCATGTTTCTTGCTCAGCTCCTTGATATCACCATTGGTAAGCTTGTTCGGCACGTTTGGAATGTCCGGAAACTGAGCTTTGAACTGCTTCGCGCGCCTTGTATGCTTTGCGCTTGTCGTTTCCCTCTTCTTCCTTGGTGGTGGTGAGCCAGGAGCACTGCTGACACTGCTTACCGTCAGCCAAGCGCAGTGAGGGCAGCATAAACTCGCGCTGCGTACGCAGCCATCTAGTAAGGATTGTATGCGTGGGGATCATGGTAGAGACCTGCGTACCCGTTCTGCGCAAGCGGCGGTGGCCTTTGAATGCCCGGCTTCGCCGGCAAAGGTTGAGCGAGCGTCTGCCCGTTTGCCCGACTCGGCGGCAAGCTGTTCAGGCCGTTCTGCTCTGCTGGTACGAACGCCTGGGGTTGCTTCCAGTGCTGGCCCGTTTTCTGCTTCTGTTTCTTCGCCCTTCCATTGCCATTGTCATTGCCATTAGCATTGATATTGACGTTGGCATTGGCTTTGCGCTTGAGTGCTGGTTGGGATGCCGGTGGCGGAGGCGGCGGTGGGCTCACTCTATAGCCGCGATGAAGCAGGCTGAGCTTCTCGCGCTGCTGGATGAAAGAAGTGTAGTTGCCACCCCAAATGCAGCCCAGGATGCTACCCTCGACATTGCGTCCTTGATAGATCTGAGCGAGCCGACGCTGGAGCTCAGCGTGAGCGTGACGGAAGCAATTGAGCACATCGTCGATTCTACTCGAGCCGCCAGAAATATCGTTACTTGCATTATTCGGATCGATGATGGTGAGCCTGACAGCGTTTTGCTTCGCTTGAGGCTGACGTTTCTTGTCAAAGTAGCCTGGTGGATCCATCGAGATACCGGTCGACTGGATGTCGAATTTGTTGCCGTAGAGATCGAGGAAGTTAAGCAAGAGATCGCCATAGTGGTTTTGCGCGTTCATGCTTTTTGCTTGAAGCTCTGGCATGAGCTGCATCATACTCACGACAAGACAAATAATCGTGAAGCCGCCAATGCCGCCTGTAAAAACCTCGTTGAGTCCGCGCATGGCAAGCATCTGTTTGATCAAGACCACGAGTACCGGCATTGCCGGAAACTCAGCTTTCCACTTCTGGAACGTCTGGTTGGCGAGAAGTCCAGAGTCGTTCTCGAACGATATGTCCACTCTAATGCCGGATATCTTGTCTGTGAATTTGATGATCGGAACTCTGGCTTTGGCAATGACGTTCACACCATTGAAAGGTGCGACACCGCCAGCTTCAAGTGACCGCGCAAGCTTCCACATGTGATTCTTAACCTGGCAAAACGACTTTTTGCGGGAGCTCAGATATGACGGAGATACAGCGACGAGATCCATGTCAGCGGTTGGCAAATACAGTCCAGCAGCAAAGGACCCGAAGCATCTGACATCGACGCTTCTAGCGCCGGGAGCAGAGGAGGTACGGGTGCCTTGCTCAACACGCTTGACGAGGTTTTGTCGCACAGCTTCTTCGTAATCGTACGGTCTGACAAACTCGAAGAAATCCCAGATCTCCTTGTGTAGCCTACTGCGGGTTAGCGTCAGTTTTCGTCAGTCTGGTGCGAACAGCTGATAAGCTCACCTTGGTCCAGTATGGGCAGTGTTGGCATGATTGACCTTACACCAAGGACTCGGGTCGGTGTGGTTAGGCTCCCATTCTTCGATAACGTCGTGAACTGTTGATGGCTTGAAGTCTTCGTACTTACGCTTCTTGCCTCTGCTCTTGCCGCCATCAACGTACTGATCCATGAGCTCTTCGTCTGTCGGCATCACGAAGTCGAGCGGAGGAGACGGTGGACCAACGTCAGCAAGCGCAGAAGGCCGGCGCGGTAGCTGCGCGTTTGTACTTCTTGATACGGACGACTGAGCTTGTGGTGTAGGCTGGGTAGACATATTTGCATGGAGCCTGTCGCGGTGACTAAATCCTGCTGGTGGCTGCACCTCTTCGACTGAAGAGTCACTCTCGTCATTCACTTCACCATTGTCGAAGTCGTCGTCAAAGTTGAAGGAGATGAAATCTACATTCTCTTTGACTGCGCTCCTCGAGTTAGTCATCTGCGCAGCCTCCACCTTGGCTTTTCGGATAGCTTGGACAATATCTTTTTTGGGTGCACCAAGCGTCTCAGGTGGTGGCAAGGCAGTGTACGGGTCAGGATTAGACCACTTGGGTGCCGCGATCTCGGGTTGAGCATGTACTTTTGTGCGCTTGCGTGGCGCCTCAGCGTCATCATCCGAATCACCCGTCAGGTCAACGATCTCATCATCACTGCTCTCCTCACTACTTGACTCAGGCTCATGAAAGCGCTCTTGGCCATGAACGTTCATGCCCTCGAGCAGCTCGGGTGTAGGCTCGCGCCCTGCTTTACTGAGTATATCACGCGTATGTGCCGCTCTGCCGCGGTAAGCGCCTCGTCCACGGTTGCCGAACGTACCGCCTCCGCGCGGACCAGGTGGGGGACGCCTATCCTGCCGTCTGCGTGCATCAGCTCCCCTAGTTCGCGACTGCTGCGGCGGCGGCGGCCTCGTCGCGTAGTGGTCAACCGGTGGGAACCGCGGCGCTGCAGGGCCTTGCGACTTGAATGTGAACTCTTCTGGCTGGTGGTGCTGGGAATGCCGGTCTGCGGCACCTCTAAATGTGTAATATCCGTCTCTTGGTCCATCGTCGCGGTACCGTCGCTCATCATATCGGCCGCGGTCACGGTCGTCGTAGCGGCCATAATAAAGGTCGCGAGAGCCGCGGGAGTCGCCAGGACGGTAGTCGGGTTGATAATGGTCGCCCATCGTATGCGGCAACCCGTTGGGTTGATGCGACAAATCAATATTGTCTCGCAGAGTGCACGAGAATATGCGCGCCACGAACGCCGATTGAGCACAGGAACCACCCAAAGGGAGTGACGGGAAGAAGAAGGTTGTGTTGATGTTGCGACCAAAGTTGACGAAGGAAAGAATTCGAAGTGGTGTTGCTCGCGCTTGCCGCATGCGACGCCGATGACGGAATCTGCTCGGGATCTTTCGCACGACACGTGCATACCGAGATGGCTTCTCCTGAACATTCACTTACTCTCTCTTCTTATTAGTTCCATATCACCACAACGCAGCGTTGTAGCGAGCGTCATGTTCGGATTACAATGTTGAAGCATTGCTATCACTGAAATTGTGTGCGCAAGCCATGTCGGTCGCACAGCGGCATCGCGGTCCAGTCATGCGCAGGCTGACGGAGGGACCTGCATGACATCCTTCTCTTGAGGCGTTCATTGCAAGCAAATCAAAAAGCGTACCAATAATAACTTCTATTTCCACAATCCTCACCCAAAGCACACTCCCGGCAAGATCAAAATCGCGTACGATGACGAGCGAAACGAACACAGTCAAGGCGACTTGCCTCTGCGGCGAGGCCAAACACGAGGTCGCCTTACCGTCCTCTGCATACCCTCTCAAAGCTTACTTCTGCCATTGCGACTCGTGCCGCCACAGCACAGGCGCACTCTGTAACACTGTCGCATTCCTCGGGAATTATTACACCCCAGCGCGAGCGCTTATTGACAAGCTCCAGTCGTTTCAGTTCTCTAAGCGTATCACGCAGTACTTCTGCCCTCAATGCGGCACACTAATGCTTTCTCGGTGCCTCAAAGACGCGGAAGGTAGCAGCGATGTGACGGAGTGGGGGGTGGCGACGGGCACGCTCGAGCAAGCGGACGGTGTCATTGAGGTGCAGGCCCATGAGCATGTTGCAGATACGCTCGATGGCGGCTTCAGCGACTTTCTGCAAAAGGTATCAGATGAGGGAATAGAACGCTGGCCGCATGGCTTCCGCGAAGGAGAGCAGCTACCGTTATATTGGCACTCATCCTCGAAACCTCACGTTGAGCCCTCGCTGACAGATAAGCTGCACGCGCACTGTAAGTGCGGTGGCATCAACTTCTGGATCGCAAGACCCTCCGAACGCTCGACGCTGGGCAAAGTATCCTGGCCGGACGTCCTCATACCAGCCCACTCAGATGCCCCGAAACCATCACTGGAGACTTGGTGGATCTGTGACAGTGGCAACAAGTTTTTCGCCGGAGTATGTTCTTGCGATTCATGTCGTCTCGCGTGCGGTATGGAATGGATTGAATGGGCGTTCGTGCCAACAGTCGACATTACGCTCGACGAAGACGGCAAGGTGCCGTTCTCACGCGACTTCAGTACACTGAAGCACTATCGCTCTTCTGGCAGGGCAACGAGACACTTTTGCGGTACTTGTGGAGCTACTGTATTCTGGGACGGCGACGAGAGACCGCAGCTCATTGACGTGGCTGCTGGTTTGCTTGATGCTCCGGAGGGCGCTAGAGCAGAGAGCTGGCTTGAATGGGGGACTGGGCGCTTGAGCTTTCGCGAGGACGCTATGGTACGCGCGGAGAGCCTGGCGCTCGGCGTGGAAGATGGACTGCAGGCATATGGCAAGAAGCAGCAGGGTGCTTCACGCTCGTAACACGAGTGTCGCTGCGATGAGCGACTAAGGAACAATGATGTCTGCTGAAATCCGAGGTTTTTAATTTCTTATAGCCTGAGGATGATCAGCTGCTGTTAGGCTCAGTGTAACCACTACAAACCCATCTCATAACTAACAAAGCAGGAAAAGCTGCACGAGATTGACACTCAGTGAAATCTGAGATATATCACAATCTCGACAACCGCCGGGGTATCATGAAACTATCTGCACTAAAGTGGAGTGAAGACAAATCACAGATACATTGCTACTGACCCTTCTCATGACCAGTCACCCGTAAGCTCGACCGACTTGCCTTTACTCTCAAGCTTCTCTATGCTCTCCAGCGACCATGGCTTGGGCTCGTACCCCACCGGAATGTTCGTGTTCTCAAACTTAGCACCGCCTTCCGACAAGCTTGCTGCGGCTGCAGCGTAGTTCTCGTCGACGTATTGCTCCGGGTCCGCTTGCCATATCCATTTCGGCACTTTGGCCGCGACCTTGGACGAATCGCCTCCGACCCTGCTGAGATCAGTCTTCTGGAAGCGTTCAGAGTTGACGAAGCCAAGTAGTTGTGCGCAGGAGACGCGGTCAGATCGTAACAAGGTATGCGTCTTCACTGCTTCCGCGATCTTGTCTTTCCCAGCATGCTGCAAACAAGCAGCAATAGTGACTGCGTCCTCAATGGCCTGGGTGGCACCATTACCAGAGCTCGGCAGGAACGAATGTGCCGCGTCGCCGATTTGTAAGACTCTACAGCCCGCGGAGTGCACGCAGGGATTCGGGTCGCGCCAGAGTAGTGGCCAGAAGACGATGGTGTCTATCGGCATGGTACGCACCAGAGCCTTCATAGGCTCACCCCAGCCCTCCGTCTTCTCCATAACCTTGATGACCTCCTCGCTACTAACGTGGTGGTGCCAGGACTCGTCGGTCGACTGCTTGCTAGCAGGCTCGGTGTACGTCAAGCCCCATAGCATCTGGCCGTTTTTGCCCGCTTTGTCGACGTAGCTCAGGACCATTGCATGGGTGTTTGGGCCCATCCAGGCTTGCATCATCGGGTCTTTGCCTTCCTTCAGGCCGAAGGTCTCCTTTACCAATGGGTCTGCTGTGGCAAGGTCGAGAGGCCAGGCGGCGCGGAAGATACTGCGGCCTGAAGGCCTGCCTTTGCCTTGACCACCAAGCACCCTGTCGTGAGAAGACGAGTTCAAGCCATCGGCGGCAATGATCAGGTCAGCTTCCTCGTGCTCTCCGTTGTCCAGGACGACGCCTCCAACACCGCGATCAGCGTCCTCGTAGTACTTCACAACTCTCTTTCCGTAGAAGACTGGGATGCCGAAGCGGTCAATCTGGTGGTAGAGCATGGCATGATACAACGGTCGTAGCTGGATCATCATCGGCTGGCGGTCGGCCGGGTTTCCAACACCTGCTGGCACCATCTTGCTCATTGGCAATGGCTCTCCAATAGCTTCTGCTGTCCACTTTCGGTGTCCCAACCAGCCGTCGTGGATTGAGATCTTGTCAAGCTCACGCTTCATGGCTGGGTAATGATCGACGATGCGACGACCACTCAGGCCTATCGTAAACATGTCGCCTAAGCGCAGTATTAGCCTTTTTCCTGTGCCATCGCATTACTTCGTGACACGCACCTCCTGCACTGGCATCTCTCGATCTCTCAAGGATCCGCACGCTGTGCCCTTTCCTGTGGCATTCGAGGGCAGCCATAAGGCCCCCTACCCCGGCGCCAACGATGACAACATTGATGCCAGAAGAAGGAGCACACTTCACTTCGTCGGCGGAGGTGGCAAGAGAGTACTCTGCTCGGATGCCGCGCTCAAAGCCTGACATGGTGAGTTGAGAAGGTTGAGGTGGTAAAGGTAACAGTCATGTGTATTCGCGCCAAGTCGTGGAGTTCAAGGAAGCGTTGCAAATGGAATGATGATAGTAGGCCGTTTGCAAACAGCATGGACAATATATAGCCATTGCGTGTACGCGAATGTGCAAGCCCGCCATGCTGTCGAGTCGGCGTTATCTGCCATAAGGCTCCGACGAAAGTGCGCTCGGGTGCGTGCTATGTTCGACCTACGGGATCAGACGCTGCACACGACAGGCCATGATGAGATTCGGCCGTTAATCAGAACAGTGGGCTGTGTTGACGGTTGGGCTGACACGGTTGCGATCGGGGCTGTCAGCCTTGGAGCTGGCTCCGACTTTGTCCTCGGAACCGACCGTTTCAGCACTACTTCCCGATCGGCGAACCGACTCTCGTTCGAACGACCATGTCTCTACGTAGAGACCTCCTACATTATTGAACAATCACCTGCGTCTGATTTTACGTACCTATTGGTCCGACGATGTCCACTTTATTGCGTTCACAACTTCACCATCTCAAGCTCACCGCCTGGGACGTGCCTTGATGCCAGGCGACGAACCGGAGCCGAAGATAACTCTCGCCGATATGCGATGGGTCCATATTCACTCGTTGAGGGCCTCGTATAAGTGTAGAGGAGTTGACAACTTGGTTTTCTATTTCAGTAGCACTCACCTTCACAGTGACAAGCTTACAGACAGCTCCCAATAACACTCTCCGTACCGTTGAGCACATGCCTCTTCAAGAAGCTCTCGGAGCACAGCACACCTCTCACAAAAGCCTGCGCAACGATATCTGCGCCCTTTGGACTTGTGTGGGTATGGTCGTTCGGATAAAACCTATCGACCTCGCTTGCACCAAGCTTCTGGAACTCATTCGCCACCAGCTGTCCGTGATCCGCGAACTTTGCGTGCGCGAACCCGGAAGCCGCATCTTTAGCATACGCTGTGAAGCGGTTTGCTTCGTACTCGTAGCTGCCGGACTCCCATGGGTTGTCTGGTGTTGGAGAAGCAACAACGACTCTCGCGCCTTTACTTGTGAAATTCTTCGTCGCGTTCTCGATATAGGCCGGGTAGGTCAAGATGCCTTTCTGCACATTCGTGTTGCAGACTTGGTCGCCCTCACCAGGACAATCGGTCCGGCCGTTGTCGCTCGTGGCAGTAAGCGAACCACCGTCGTTGTGCCCAAACTCAATGACAACGAAGTCTTCGGGCTCGAGAAGGCTGGCGATCTCAGCGAAGTGGCCTTCGACGGCGTAGCTACGGGCGGAGCGACCGCCTATGGCTTTATTGACTACCGGAATAGAGAGCGAGTATTTGAGATACTCACCCCAGCCTGCTGTCTATCAGACCCCGTACAGGTGACGGACGGAGGTTCGGGTTTCGCATCGTACCTTCAGTGCCGGAACCTCCACCACCAAGAGCCATCGTTGAGTCGCCGGCAAGGTAGACAGTAGGCTTGACCGCGCGCTCAGCGACTTGCGCAGTGGGCGCAGCCATGCTAACAGCAGCGCATGCTGCTGCGATGAGGACTGACTGTTTCATTATAACGCGAGTCGTACACCAGATGAATTGCAGCCAGATTGATCTGATGTAAAGGTGAACAAGAGCGACAAACACCCGAGGCCAGCCTCAGTGATCAAGAAGAAGAGCAATGATGGAGATGCAGCTGACAAGAGAAGACTGCTCGGTCAGTGACGCATAGGGAAGATACTCCATCTCATATAAGGGATCAGAACTCGCTATGGTTTCAATGTCGTCCTCCGTGCGCGGAGGAAGATCTGGGGTCGAAGAATCAATGTCAAACAATGAGGAGCTTGCCAAGAGTGTTTTGGCACAGAAGTGTTTCATCCTCTTGGAGCGAGGCGGCTCCTCATGGCCGCCTCGCACAAGCTTTCGGTGATCGAGGAGAGCCTCCAAAGCAGTTATCCAGGTCGAGGACAAGTCACAGACTGAGAAAGACTAAGAATGCGTCCATTAGTGAGCCTTGTAGCAGAAGGGAGGCCTGGTGGCACTTTGATTTCATGGGCTC
>Ga0268244_10001017_pt1 | contig 10218 bp, 4 predicted proteins | sample AgamicMgSfe_FD_200258 | JGI IMG/M metagenome (GOLD analysis project Ga0268244, IMG submission 200258) | Agave microbial communities from Guanajuato, Mexico - Mg.Sf.e (v2) (version 2) | ecosystem: Host-associated > Plants > Phyllosphere > Phylloplane/Leaf | place: Guanajuato, Mexico | collected... | reverse complement strand
CACTGATGTAAATCGGCACTATCACAGTAGCGGCACCAGCACCTAAGCCTGCAATGAAGCGGCCAACGGTGAAGACACCAATGTTGATGGCTAATGCCTCAAAGACTGGCCCTATAGCCGCGAGGACGGCCGAGATGATCATCGCCAACAGCCTGCCATATTTGTTGATGACTATCCCACCTGACAGTGCTCCTACTAGACCGCCCAGCGTGAAGAACGAGGACACCAGCCCGAACTGCGTCGCGTTCATCGGGATACATTGTGGGAAGGGACCGCTCGATGCAGTCGTGCTCGCGTCGGTCGATCCGATGGATCGTTTCGCGCATGTGATGACATCTTGCGGCGCGTTGAGCTCGGCGAGGTGGTAGCCGAAAAGGAGAGGGCCGATGGTGGCGGTGAAGAGGATGTAGATGAGGTAGGGAGTGAGGTCTTTGAAGGCACCTCGGACGGCCATGCTGGTATTCTTTAAGTGGTTAAGGTTCGTGATCGCGGACCAAACAATGTTTTGACAGCAATGGAAGGATAAAGGTTCTGCTATCGTGGTCCGTGGAGCTCCCCGCTATGCACTGTGCTTCCACTCACCCTTCGTCAGAGTGACGGCGGAGTGCATGTGAACATAGGTACTACCTAGGTACTTACACGTACCGACCCACCTAGGTAGGTATTGCAATACGCTGTGTGGAACACATGGTGTCGTTGAATCCTCCGCAAGTCTCCGCCAGCCGCCAAACCTGATGAGAACGTCGCAACCTTGGTATTCCTCCTACAATCATTGCCAAATACACCTCCTTCTTCTGCAATCGCATGCTTGCCACGAAAGGGCCGATGCGACCACGCGGGCCGCTAGGAGACCACACCGTCGCTGAATTCCGCTTATTATCATTCGGGGACCATGAGCCTTTAGGCAAAGCGACCGCAAGCGCTTGGGGCGGGCCTGCATTGAACCCGGAAAGACGGAGGACAAGGGAAGTAGTCAGGGTTGTGACTCTGTGATGAGATGGCAGCATCAAATCCTCCGTCACCCGGCGCTGGCGGTGTCGTGGGTCCTCCTTCCACTGCTAGAAATCATGCCGGCAACCTTTCCATGGCGGCGGCCGCTGCCAGTAGTGTGCCCGCTCATATCTCACAGAATCCGACCATGAAGAGGAGTGTTCAGGTAGCCTTTGAAGGTGAGACAACCATTCAACATCTCTGCGGCCGTCATTCATTGCCGGTGAAGTTTCACGGAAGAGAAGTGACGGCAGGCACTTCACACCTTCCGGATTCGGCATGCGGCCGGATCGGAGCGTGCACGTGACTTCCCTACTTCTCAACCTGGCTCAAGCGCTCATTGTGGCTCGACAGAAGCGCCTGATACACCACCGTTGGTCAAAATGAACGGCACGCCTTATGCGCCGCAGCGCCACATCAATGACCATTACGACATCGTCGGCTTCATCAGCAGTGGGACGTACGGTCGTGTCTACAAGGCGACCTCGAAGCGGACCAGCGCCTCCCAACCTCCCGTCATCGTCAAGCACCCGAGCGGCCGCACGATCGAGGCATTTGCCATCAAAAAGTTCAAGCCGGACAAGGAAGGCGAACTGCAATACACCGGCATCTCGCAGTCGGCCGTCCGAGAGATGGCCCTCTGCACGGAGCTCAGTCATCCGGCCCTCATCCACCTGGTCGAGATCATCCTCGAGTCCAAGTGTATCTTCATGGTCTTCGAGTATGCCGAGCACGACCTCTTGCAAATCATTCATCACCATAGCCTCTTGCCCCGGACACCCATCTCGGCCTCGACCCTCCGAAGCTGCATGTATCAGCTGCTTTCCGGCCTGCTGTACCTGCACCAGAACTGGGTCATCCACCGCGATCTGAAGCCCGCCAACATCATGGTAACCTCGGGTGGAGCCATCAAGATCGGCGACCTCGGCCTGGCGCGCCTGTTCTACAAGCCTCTGCATCCGCTCTTCTCCGGCGACAAAGTCGTCGTGACCATATGGTACCGCGCACCGGAGCTGCTGCTCGGCAGCAGACACTACACGCCTGCCATCGACTTGTGGGCGGTCGGCTGCATCTTCGCCGAACTCCTCAGTCTCCGGCCGATCTTCAAAGGCGAAGAAGCGAAGCAGGACTCCAAAAAGGCCGTCCCCTTCCAGCGGAACCAAATGGGCAAAATCGCGGAGGTCCTCGGCCTACCGACCAAGCATCAGTGGCCGCTGTTACCCGCCATGCCGGAATTCGGCCAGCTGGGCTCGGTAACAATGCACAACCCCGGCGCCAACCGACCCTTGGGCCTGGACAAATGGTACCGCAACACGGTCGCGAATAACAATTACAACCCCCACACCTCACCCGCTCCCAACGACACCGCGCTCGATTTGCTCAAGGACCTCCTCAAGTACGATCCGCTGCAGCGCCTCACGGCCGAGCAGGCGCTCAAGCATCCCTACTTCACCAACGACCCCAAACCGCCGGGGTGGAACTGCTTCGAGGGGTTGGAGACGAAGTATCCCGCGCGCAAAGTCAGTACCGAGGCGAATGAGATCGGTACGGGCAGCTTACCTGGTACGAAACGTAGTGGTTTGCCGGATGATAGTCTGTTGCGGCCTCCGCAGAAGAAGATGAGGGATGGATGAGAGCGTGGGAGCGGTGCATTGGGATTTTCTCGATGTTGATGGTATGTCTCAGGACTGACCTGCGTGCCGGAGGGTCACCTATCAGCTTTGGACAATAGCACGGTGTCGCTTCCAGGCAATCGCGGCGGGCTGATACTCCGGATGACTATGCAAGATGAGTCGACCTGTGAAGCACGATCGTGCTGAGGGACGGTACAGGACCGCTCCCACGACCTTCCCGCAAGGGGACGGTTCAGCTCTCGTGCCAACTCAGCTACGCCAGACATGCCTCCGCTTCCGTCAACAAAAACAACACGCGGTCCGATAGATCCCGAGGACAGGATGTACTAAATACGCTGCAACCCTCATACTGTCCATGAAGCTCAAAGCTTCGCCCAAGCAGACGAGCTCTCCGAACAACGAACTGCTCTCGATACGACAACATGTTCGCGTGATCAAGAAGCTCGGCAACTGGCACTCCTGGATACGGCAGTCGGGTGCATGTACGTACACCCCAGTATACACCACCATTCATGGCAAGCTGTCATTGTCCGAGAAGATACAACCGTACCGTCCCCTTTCCTCAAGATCATCTCATCACATCGTCGCTTGAAACCTCGTCATACCGTCCCCATCCCAATTCACGGAGAGGATATCTTTTTTGGTGTTACTACCGTGCCATTAGACTGTCCGGACGCAGGCAGACTGGGGACGTAACAATAATCTTTTGTACGAGTCTGATAGAAATAACTCGAGAACGAAGTCATCCACCTTCTTGAATTACCTAGCCGTTAGATCCGACGTCGTGTCCACAGGACTATACAAGAACCGAGCGTCGTAGACGTAAGATGATTTGAACATACCTACATGTAGGTACCCACGCAAGAACCACTACAGATATACCACGTGACTCCCATTTGTCCACTCCGGTCAAAATGTAATAAGAAAACCCTTTCATGTATAAGGTACGACGTGTATCAGACAACAGCAACAAACCCATACGTTGAGATGCAAGTTCGACCATCACCACACACCCAGCCGAGCACGCGCCTAGGTAGTCTTGCAAAAATCATCTGCAAGAAATAAAGTATCGAACCAAATCCGGATTCAGGTTCTGATCGACGAAAAACGCCTACCGAAATGCATTCACAGCAGGCATATATATCCTACATCCCTGGCTGAGCCTTTCCTTTCCTTTCGCTTCGCGAAAACGAAACCTTGGATTACATGCAAAAAACACGGGGCTCGAGCACTTCGAACCCCCTGGAAAACCTTCCCGATCCCATTCACACTTTCGCTTCCTTCACCCTCTCTATATTGTACATTTACAAAAGAGAAGCACCGAGCAAGGTGCTGACGAGAACGACGAGACCGCAGACGAAAGGAGCCATGCCGAGTTCACCCGAGATGAGGGCGTTAGCGGCGCTCGAAGCGGAAGCGGATGAACCGCTGGAGTGGCTGGCGGTGGCCGTGACGGCGCCGCTGCCGGGGGTCGCGGTCCCGGACGAAGCGCCACCGGCGTTCTGGGAGCCGTCGCCGGTGAGGCCGGGGCCCTTGCCGGCGCCGTTCTGCATGTACTGCGCGGCGCCCGAGGGGATGGCGGGGAGCTGCTGGCCGGTGAAGTCGGTGACTTCCCAGGTGTCGCTCTGGGAGGGGCAGGCGGCGGGTTGGTTGTTGCTCTGGTAGCCGCCGTCGCCGGTCGGGGGCGGGGTTTTCTGGAGGGCGCTCTGGAGGGCGCCGAAGTCGGATTTCTCCGTCACGGAGCCGCCGTTGATGGTCACGAGGCCGTAGCCGCTGCCTTCCTCCGAATACTCGTACACCAGCCCGCCCGAGTAGACGGGCGTCATCTGCGTGCCGTACAACGAGGCGACTTCCTGGAATTGGCGCTGGTTGGTGATGCAGCCGTACTCGGAGAGGAAGAGGGGGATGCTGTAGTTGTGGTACTGTTGGACCTTCTGGTCCCAGCCGGCCTGCGTGTAGGAGGATGGGTCGCACCAGGAGTAGTCGTTGAAGGCGAAGAAGTCGCTGCGCTGGTCGTCGGTGCCGCAGTTCATGTACGTGGCCATGTCGTACCGGTTGCTCTGGACGTCGGCGGCCGAGTATCCGACCGGAATCGAACGATAGCCACGGCTGCCGATGTACTGCTTCATGTCACGGGTCACGGCCTTGACGTAGGGGGCGCAGTTGGTGTTGTTGTCGGCGTTGATGACCTCGTTACCGGAGAAGAAGAGGAGGGTGTTGTCGTAGTTGGCGAAGGCATCGATGGTGGCGAAGAGACTCTGGAGGTACTCGGCGTTGTACGATGGGCCCGGGTCACCACGGTTGAGCGAGTACTTTGGCGTGTTGACGTCGAGCGCGAGGTAGATGCCGGCACCCGCGAGCGCCGACATGCACTCGTCGTGGTTCGCAGTGTTGTCCACGGTGTACACCCGCACGGTGTTGATGCCCAGCTTTTGGAACTCGGCCACGTCTCTCTTGCAGCCGTTCACGTCGGCGATCGGGTCGGCGGCGCCAGAAGATCCGCCGGGTTGGTAGTCGACACCACGGATGTAAAATCGGTTGTCGCCAGCGAAGAAGGCTGGGATGGGTCAGTGATCGCTCGAGCAGTCGAAACACGGTGAGTGACAGGACTCACCATTGCCCTTGACTGTAACGGTGGGCAGACTGCCGGAGCTGGTCGCCGAAGCAGACGAAGATGCCCTAGCCTCAATCTTGGCCGGCGAAGCAGCGGCGCTCGCCAACGCCACCGAAGCGACGGCAACAGCAACAGCACCCTTCATGATGGGAATAGTATGTGATCGAAAGCGCCTCGAGAAGCTCGATGGGAAGTGATCAAAAGTCGGAGGCGTGTGGACTCGAAGAAAAGGGGAGCAGAGTATCAACAATGCCGACGGGAAGCAGCCTCCAGAACGAAAGAGCAGACCGTGGTGGATTAGATCGAGCAGTCCACCGGAAAGGAGAAAAACGACTGTGGCAGACACGAAGCTGAAGGTGAAGAGAGGACGAGAGAAAGTGTAGAGCAGAAGATGGAGAGAAAGGGAGAAAAAGGGAGAAGATGTTGTTGAATGATGAATAATAATAAACAGCAGTCGCATGTCTCTGGGCGGTCTCCTATTGCAGCACCAGCCCCCCGCCAAGGAAGACCCTGCGCTTCGTCGATCACCCGCCACTAGTAGGAAGTCGGCAGCACAACGACACGTGACACGTCCATATTGCTACTACCTACTCCTCTCTTCTACCTCACCACCAACCATCACTACAACAACCACAGCACATGAAACCAATTAACCCCCTCCCAGTCCATAACCGATACTCTACTTCACCGACGACAAAGTAATCGCCAAGGTCCTTCGCCTCGAGAAAATCAATCAATTCCCGCAAAGTGGCGGGAGGGTCCTTTGTGTTGTTGTCATGAGACGCGCGGCCGCCACCTCCGTTTCTAACGGTAGACTCTTCGTCACCTCCCATACAAACCTTGCTTGTGGACTGATGAAGCGCTTCGGGTGCCGCGGCGTCGAACTCCTACGTCCTATTGTACAGAGAAATATCATCCACTTCTCGCGGTAGCTGCAAAGATCTAACAATACTCCGACGTACGGCGAAAATGAGAGGAGACGAGTAGGTGTGCACGCCATCGAAAGAGGATAATGTCTTATTATATCCACAATGCCTAGCTATGCTGAGTATTCATCCTCGATTCACCCACTCACTGCAAGACCGCCATATACCCTTGACTATTGCCGCATCTTCCACATCTCCTCCTTCCTGTCATCCTGTAAATAAGAAAAGTCATGCCGGATCTCGCTGAGAGATAACATAAAACATAAAGCCCGCCTTGCCTCCCACTCAGCAGTATGACGGTAGAAAAGAGGGGAGAAATGATAAAAGAAAAGAAGAGAAGAGAAGAGAGAAGAGAATAAAATAAATCATCGCCCAAACGCAACAACAAAGTCCTCAAGCCAGCGGCAGCAGCATCAGCGTGAGCGGCCCGATATCCATCCATCGTTTGCTGTCCCGCCGCCTAGTAGATCGCTGAACCCTCCCCCCCCATATCGCTGAAAGATTCATGGTCGAATGATGAGGAAAAAACTCTCAGATCGCAGCCCTTCTCGGATGCATGCGTGAACGCTTCATTGCAACAAACAGGCCACTGTCGCCCCGTTGACGGTCTCGGAAGGAATCGATCGAGTAGTAATGATTAGAGCGAAAAGAAGGGTTGTCGAGTGTACCGCCTCCGAGTCGAAGGGTAAAAGTGAAGTGAGTGCGTCGCGAAAACTACCGCGGGAGCGCAGCCTGCCGGATCCGATCCTTCGACCTCCAAAACATCAACTTTTTCAACCGATTCTCCTTCCTCCTAGGCATCGAGATCGCGCCCGTCTCGTCCACCGCCGTCTGCGGCCTCCTCGCCGCCACCTCCTCAACAGCCTTCGATCTCCCGCTGAAGGACCCGCCCATGAGCTGGGAGAAGCTGTGGATACTAGCCCGCTTGCGGCTGCGCTCCTGCGTCGGGATCACGGGCGGCCCACCACCCTGCGTGGCCGACGCCAAAGAAGGCGTGCGTTCGCCGCTGAACTCGCGCCGGGACGTGTTGGCGTGCATCGTGCTGACCATCGTCGAGCGGCTGCTGGTCAGGGACGGGACGGGGTCGTCGACGGACAGGCGCGTGTCGTGGCCTGGGTCGCCTCCGGTCGTGCAGGAGCTCACGGTGCGGATGTCGGCGATCGAGGACGCCGACGTGCCGACGCGGGAGGCGTCGAAGGAGCTTTGTCGGCGGCTGTACTCGGGCGTGGAGAAGGTGGTGGTTTGGTAGGTCTCGGGGGTCAGCAGGGTGGGGGGTTCCTCTCGCGTGTCCAGCGGGTCGCTTGGTGCCGCCAGGAGCGTGGGAGTCTCGCTCGAGTCGGAGGATTTGGTCAGTGATGAGGCTCTGGGCTCTTCGTGGGCTTCCACGATCTCCAGCGTTTCCACTGGACTGGATTCCTCCATGATGGTCTCCTCGATGATCGAAGACGGTCGTCGTTCGAGGATCGGGGTGGACAATCTCGGGATGAAGTTGCCGTGGGAAGTGGTGGGTCGCTCGGGTTCCAAGACCCATGGTTGAGCGCGGACACTGTCGCTCGCTCCTAGATTGAACGGGGAGTCCTGCGCTGTGTCGTCCGCATCCACGACCTGGATCCCGATCCCACTGGTCTCGGGTTGCGCAATCCGGCGAGTCCTTGGCCTTACCGACTCGGTGAACGGTAACCCTTCTTCGCCGTCCTCTTCCAGCACGTCATCCATCGATGTCTGTGAGGCCATGGTGGCCCTAAACTCGAACGCCGGTAGTGCTGGCAAGCTCTCCGCCCTCCGGTGATAATGCATGCCTGGCCCACCGAAGTCTTTGGTAAGACGGCTGCTGTGCAGCTCCCGCCGTTGCCGAGGACCACCGAGAGAAGGCGTCTGGAACGGACCAAGCGCTGCGTCGAGGTCCACCATCTGGCTTGCGTCCTCAAAATGGTGCGAGTGGAAAGAACCGGATTGGCTGGCCGTGGGCGTACTGATCTCAAAACGAGTTCGCGTTGAGGAATGCAATCGTTGCGATTCTGCTGAAAGGTCCGGGCTGCCAAAGACCGCGTCTAGATCCGTCTCAATCTCGGCAGGCTGAAGTGCATGAGGGACGGAAGGTTCGGTGACGTCGTGTGAGAGGGTGGGATGCGTCTCCGCATCTGCCTCTTCCGAAGAGAATTTGGCTTCTCTTGCTCTCCTGCCGATCTTTGAGACCGCCCAATCTTTAAACTTTCGAGTGGAGGATTTCCGGTCGATCGATCGGGACGCTTTGCCGTCGGACACCAGGCTGACGCGCTTGATATCGTCCTGCAGCGAGATTGACGACAGGCGGGAGAGATCGCTAGCTTTCATCGACATCAAAGGCTCACTTTTTCTGCGATCCAGACGGAGGGCGTGGCTGAGCGAGTGCCTCTTGTGTGGGTTTCCAGATCTGACGGCGGAGTCTCTGTTGGCAGAGGTAAGGCTCGGACGCAGAACAGCCGTATCTGACACGGGCGGAGGCACATCCGCCAGAAACGGTCGCTGTTCGAGCAATTCACCTTCCTTCTCACCCTGCTTGCTGATCTCCATGGACGACTTGGAGCGTCGTGGCTCGGGTTCGTGCTGAAAGGTGACACTTGACGGAGTTCTGTGATGGCGCGCAGATGAGTGACTCGTCACGCTCGGATTCAGCATTGAGGAAATGCTGTTGTTTACCGAATGCCCACGCACGGTTGATGGAGAACTCTCGGTATCCGACGAAATCGTAGACAGCGGCCTCGGAGAAGGAATGACATCAACGACATCCGCGAATTCCACTACCCGTCGGGAAGATGGTCTCGCCGACGCGTCGAGTGGGACAGCAGCGTGATCGAATGTAGGGTACAAGGGCTCCGAAACAACTCTGTCTAGGGGTGACGCCTGATCTGAGTGCTCCATTGGCGTAGTCGGCAGGCTAGTGCTCACGCGCGGTTCGGGGTCTGATGGTCGGGTGATGGAACTCACATCGTGGTTAGATATAGCGGCCGATCGTCTGTGTCGGTGACCCCGTTGGCCATTCGGAGGCCCGGGCGAGGGCATGGAAAGCTGAAACGTCGCGCTCTTTGTTGGGCTGGAATTGATCGCATTTTGCACGCCCAGCCTCGAGTCACCGCCGGCAAGGAAACTCTCGTTTCTGCGATGATGACCGTTCCTCGAGGGCGTGCGGGCCTCTGTCTCCCGTGGACTCATAGGAGGCGTACCCGCCTCGTTCAAACCAGAGGTATCTGTGGAATTGAAGTTGAAGCTAGGAAGATTCGAGACGGTCCTCCGATGAGGAATGGAGGCGTTGGGTGGCAGGACGTTCACATGCATCGAGACCGGTCTTCTGGCGGGAGTGCTCGAACTGTTCAACATGCTCGGGGCGCGAGGAAGTGTCGGGAAAGAGAAGTCGGGGTTAGGCAGCATCTCGATGACTGGCGCCTGCGAAGTTGGGCCAGCGGCCGACAGCGCGTGCGAGCCGAAACCGCTGTGGTGTCTCTGGTGGTGGTGGTGGCTCGCCATAGCTACACTTGCCATCTTTTTGACGCGGGGTCAAGTCCGCCGTGACAGTCCGAGATGCAGCTCGAGCTTGAGGTGACCGCGAAGCACGTCGATCGAACGAGGGTGGTCTGCGCGGTATATTGTCGATGTGTCCCCTAACGTGTGGTGGCTCGTATGGACGCTGAACTCTGACTGCGGGGTGGTGAAGGATGACGGTCGGAGGAGGTGCACGAAGGAGTACGAAACGCTTCAAAACATGCCGCCCGCTGGGAAAAAGCTACTTGTCGTATGTTAGTAGCGACCTCAAGACATGGCAGCCGGCAAGGCAGGGTATGGGGTGCGTACAAGTTCGCGCAAGATCCAGGCTCGCAGCACGTCGGGCCCAGTCGCATCGATCGGTGTCGGTGGTGTTTTGGGTTGGTGCAGGCGGAGAAGCCAACGGACGAAGGGCAGTCAAGCGGTGGTGGTAAGGAACGGACGGCAACAATCGCGGTGACAGCAGCTACGAAGAGAGTGCTGAGCCGGCGGAATTGAGCCTGGGGAAACGAGGGGGGTGGGTAGAGATAGGTAG
>Ga0268244_10001013_pt1 | contig 10239 bp, 10 predicted proteins | sample AgamicMgSfe_FD_200258 | JGI IMG/M metagenome (GOLD analysis project Ga0268244, IMG submission 200258) | Agave microbial communities from Guanajuato, Mexico - Mg.Sf.e (v2) (version 2) | ecosystem: Host-associated > Plants > Phyllosphere > Phylloplane/Leaf | place: Guanajuato, Mexico | collected... | reverse complement strand
CATGTATATATTAGATACATACTATGTAGCTACCGGGAACCAACATCTCAGCAAGTTCCTCCTCCCAAATCTACGGCCGAACTATTCGACCGAACACAATTGCTCGGAGGGTTGAATCACTGGCAACTGGACCCCGTGTTGGATCGGAACCGGTTGCGAAAGGCACAGTATGCAGCTTTTAGTACGTACCGGTAACTGCTAGAGCCTCTGGCTAGGCGGAGCTAGGCGTACCACTCAATGTCTGCGGGCTGAACGTGATCCACCAAGATACCAACGGAGTCACAAATGCGCGGTCGACCGCAACGCTCACCGACCACGAACGACCTCAATCACAGTTGCTTTGTGATCGGGCAATCTAATAATTGCAGCCCGTTTGTCATCCTCGCGGAGGGGGCCGTCTCGACTCTCAGCCCTGCCAGTCCCGCGGGGTATTGCAGCAACACTACGCGTGGACGCATGAGAAACCCAAGCCACGCGAGGAAGGGCGTGGGCCTGTTTGGTGTGCCATTTTCCATTTCGGTCCCGGCAGCCTCTCGCTTGAGAGACACACACACACACACACAATACGCACAGCTCGAATCCTTGCGGGCAGCCCCGAGCGGCTGGCCTGAATGGCCATCCCGCAGGACTGTGCATGCGCCCGTATAGCTGCGGCAGCAACAGCAGCGGCAGGGGCTGGCGAAGGCACACATGGTGGACAGGGATGCGTGGTGACCTGAATCCTGATCGCCCGTGGTATTTGAGCCTTGCTGCTCCCGGTGTCCAAAGGTTGGGCGCAGCCTTTTCCCACTGCTATCTACCAGACTGTAGGTCCGTGGTTTCTACTCGCTCGAGTCACTTCGTTCTCGTTCGCACTCGTCAAGATGTACGACCGACCCGGCTTGCCTCGTGCTGCCAACTATGGCTATCCGACGTATCCGGTCCAGGCACCGCAAAAGCATTACCCGACCGCTCACAGCACCAGTAGTGCTTTCAGCGCCAGTGCGAATCCCAACGAGGACTGGACGAAGATCTCTGACCTGGCCGAACGACGCAGAATACAGAACAGGATCGCTCAGCGGAATTACCGTATGCAATATCCATGTCTGCCGTCTCTCTACATCCATAGCATGCTAACGAGTTTACAGGCAAGAAGCTCAAGAAGCGATTGGAAGATTTGGAGAGAAGAGCCGGGTCCAGCTCAGCATCGCCCGAGCCGAAGAACGATGAGCTGGCCCAACCAGAGAGCAGGCCGTCTAGCCAGGCATCGCCCCCCAGTGCGCAACGGCCACGGTCGAACAGTTCCCAGGCGGCTCGGTCTCGCACGCCCGAAGTCCTCAGCCAACAATACGTTCTCCCGTCATCGGATGACCGCTCCATGTTCTCTCAGCAGTACACGCGTCAACTATCCACCTCACCGCCTCCATTCTCCTACACGTCGATGCCCGGGGCCGAAGTCATCGACTACAGCGCGTATCCGCACACCACCGCATACTGTGGCAATGGCCTAGACATGCCGCTCTACCCACCATACCTCCCTCCCACCCAACACACCTACCACCTCTCGAGCCTCGCCACCCCACCCATCAAGCAAGAGTTCTACGCCGACGACGACATGAGTCCGTTCAGCATGAGCTATGCCTCGATCGCCGGGATGGACGTCACAGCAGCGCAATCCTACCACGAGGCCGCCGCTTCCTACGTGAGTACTCCACCTCACCATCCACCGCTTCACCGGAGCGTCACGTATCCGATCTGGCCTCCCAACGCTGGCTGACCCCAACGCCGGCAGGACATCACACCACCACCGCCGCCGCTTTGCGAAGGCTCGCCCGGATACTCGACGGTCTACCCTCGAACGCCGTCTAGTATGCCGCGAACGCCACCGATGTAGGTGTACGGCAGATTGTGACGACGAATCGAACATGTTATGAGCAAGCATAACCACCCAGAAACGAGCGTGATGATATCGCCCTTACGAATACAGCGAACGGGCTCATGACTGGAAACGACGAAATTGATATCTATGGCAGTTGCCATTCTTAGAGAGGTCAAGGGCTGGGAATAGCAACGGGCGTTCGGGTGTTCGAGCGATGGCCCGATGGGCGGAATCCTTTGTTCGTACGGAATTGACCGACTTTTATTGGGGGCCAAAGCAATCCACATTCGCTTATTGAAGGAGCCGTGGCAAGGTCCATCCCGGTGGTTTGTGGCTGGTCATGGTCGGTCAGGGGGGGGCGGAAAGCGTTCGTTGTCGCTCAACTTGTAACCTCGTGCAGGCTGCTGCAAACCACGCAAGGGTTATCTAAGGCGTACTATCACTTGTTACCGTCCCATCTTTGATTGACACCTTGACCGCAGGAGGGCCCTGCCGCACGGAAGTGGAAGTAAGAGGGCGCCGCTGGGTCAGCCTTACGCTATAGCCTGTAAATGGTGCTTTGTCGTGCGAAATTTCCCATCGCATTCGTCGTTGACTCGCATCACTCGCTCTCGCATTCGCATATGTTGGTACTGCATGCAGTATCTCCGGTCGAAAGGAGAAGAGGTTCGTGTACAGTAGCCGCGCTTGATTCCGCTGTGGGGACTCTTCTCGTGATCGTCCCGTGATCATCGTTGTCTGGGCACTCTGGGGAGGGTTGATCGACGTCGTGCAACTACATCCGCTTCTGCATCGCGCTCCGAGTTAATTATGGGATAAAGAATAGTACGAGTGGACCTACTACAAGGCTTGCCTTGCCCGAACGTGCAGGTTGCGAACCATCTGCGAAATAGAAAGGAGGATGCCGGCGGAAGACAGCGCAGCACTGCCGCTGTTTGGCGGCGATCTGTGGGTACCTTGTCGCTTCCCACGCAGCCATACCTGTGAATGGCACGGAGACTCCCCGACTGATACGGAGGACAGTGGCTGGCATGCTCGCGACTGGACCGACAGCGACGACAGAGTCCGCGGCGGGAACAGTCAGGTACATCCCAAACCGTGATCTGCCCGGAGAAATCACACGCTTCGATGCTTTGATAATACACGTAGAGACTGACCGAACCTTCACGCAACAACCGTAGTCCTACCTAGATATATCCGAAGACAATACCGCTCGCTTCTACGGCACGCTCGACATCCAGACGTTGGGCGGAGCGGGTTTCGCCAGCCAGCGCACCACCGGCGACGGTCGCAAGTGGGATCTGTCCAAGTACGCCGGCATTCAGCTCGAGCTTCGGAAGGGTGACAGTATGTTTTGGCCCTTCCCTCCTCTGCTGCGCCACCTTGTGTTGTTGTTGGTCGTTTCCTCGGGCTGATTTTTGTTCGGGGGGGTAGAGAAACGATATACTTTCATTTTGAAGGACGAGTTGCTCCCGCCTGATGAGGAAAGTGGTCGCGAACAGGCGACCATCTCTTGGTACGTATTTGCCGCAGGATTGATGTTCGAGCCGCTGCACAACGTCACTCGTATCTAAGGATGCTCCGTCTCGAAGTCCCCGAGAGCAAGACCTGTAGGATGGGCTGGGCTGGGGAGGATCTGGTGGTCGCTGTTGGCCTGGGCTTGGGCTGCTTGACGCCTGATCTACAGCCTCAAGCTCGTACAAGCCCCAGCGATCCTGCGCCTTTAGAAGAGGATTTTGGGTTTGATAGCAGCGTTGGTTACAGCATTGCCTGCCCTCTCAGCCCTACGGCATCTGCAGGTGGACCATTGCCGCGTTCGCATCTTTCTTCTCTCCCTAACGGAGTCGAAAGGTGTCTTGACACGTGAGCAGGAGTCTCGAAAGCAACGAAGAATAGCGCGTTGGTCGCATTGCCATCTACACGATACGCTGCGCACGGCATTTGCGGTCCTTGCTGCTTTTTACTGCTCTTTCGGCCTCCTGCTTGATGCTTGAGCCTGATCAGTGTCGTTCGCTAAACCTGGCGTACCAACTCTCGTTCTAACACAAGCACAGGGAGATTGACTTCACCCTTCCGCCAGAGACCAAGCCAGAAGAGACCCACAACAAGTCCGTCTTCATACCATGGAATAGCTTCAACCCAACATACAGAGGTACGTCGAGAGAAACGCATGCCCGGACTCAACACTCTCATCATTGACTAACCTGCGATGCCTCTCACAAGGCAAGCTGAAGAAAGACGCCGATCCCATCGACCTCACCAAGATCAAACGCATGAGCCTGATGATGCGAAGGTAAGTCATCCGTCCGCCTGAATCATTTGGCTAGCTACAATATCTCCAACTAACGATCGCAAAATAAAAGCTTCTTCGGCACCCAAGAAGGCGACTTCTCCCTCTCCCTGAAATCCATCTCCGCGTTGCGCAAAGCGCCACCGCCTGAGAGTGGTGTTGTATCCGTTCAAGACCCGAGTCGGTTGGAAAACGGAAGGTGGGAGCAGTCCGAGTACTACCTCTTCCACATCGGCAATGATGCGCTGATGAAGGTATGTCATGCGTCTCTGGGAATGACCTTGTCGTCCACGATGCTCCGCTGACAACAAACGCTCTCAGATTGAGTTGCGGCTACACCGACGTGCTGCTCATATAGCGACGGGCCTCGCTCTATGCTGCTTGGGCGCATATTACTACTACTACAACTACTACCTGAGCGGCGTGGCTGCGGCAGGGTAGTGCCACGGTATACTGGTGGCTTTCTCAGCCTTCTGCTCGTACCTAGGTACCCAGTCGTACAGCAGAAGCGAAGGCGCATTGCATGTTCGGGCGCACCGAAAGCCACGTGTCAGGTATCACTGCAGGGCGCTGAAGGCCAACCTTTTTATAGGTATGTACATAGCCAATGTTCGTATCGCCCGATGAGACGAAAACAGAAGTACTAGTTAGGCGCGCGGAGGCTGTGTACATATCGAACTTGCAATGAGGGCTGTTCATGTCTCAAATTCATGCATCTTGAAGTAAAGTAAATATCAACCTTGGAATGGTCTATCAGGGTATCTCTCTATTCAATAAATCAACGATGCTCCTTGACCGGCAGGTGGCAACCAGAAACCCGGGGTTCAGCCGTCCCGTCGCACGTGGGGATCACATGTTCGTGAGCCTCCAGTTCTTCCTAGCAGCCGGCGTGACCACGCTCAAAGCACAAACCCTCCGCCCATCGAGTGTCCATTCTTCATCGAAGGTCATGTCGGTCACCACGCCCTGCACGGTACTGAGACACAGCGGGATGCGGCCGACTTTGTACCTACTCGGCGCCTCCACTCCCGCCTGGACCCGCTTTGTCGAAACTTCACGCCGGGAATTGTCAAGCTTATCAAGAAAATTGGACAGCGTCGCCCACCGACCGCCGCCCGCTTTCTTCTCTCGCCGTCTCAGGAGCGCGGCCAGCCTCGCCGGATTCGGCAAGCGATAGACGAAAATCTGCGTCAATGGCGTCGGCCGCACACTCTTCTTCTCCCGCTCCGCCAGCACAAGCGCGGTGCCATCCGGACTGAGCGCGAAAGTCGGATGGTGCTGATGCGCGCTCGGCATGTTCTCCCACAGGCCCATGCCGCTCTCGTGGATGCCGTTGAGGGTGTAGTCCCATGAGCTGAGGAAGCTTTCGAGGCGTGCGAGCACGGTCACGCTGTTGGGTTCCGCCGTGTGTGGGTGTGTGTCCTTGTGCGGTGGAGAGGTCTTGACGTGCCCGAGGATGTAGTGGCTGCTCTCGTTTCCACCGTGCTGTTGCGCCGCGAAGAGCTGGCCGTTGTGGAAGGGTTGGAGGAGCTGGAGACCGGTGATGCGGGCTGTGTTGTTTGCCGTGGTCGTTTCCGTCTCGAGGGATAGGAGGGTGGAGTCGAGGAAGGTGTGCTTCAGGCCGGCCTTGCCCTTCCAGTGCTCGATGATCGCTTTCGCGCCGGAGGAACTTTCGACGCGGGGAGTCCCGAGGTAGAGCACGGTACCTTTACCGCTCAGGTTCACGCGCAGGACGTGGTCGTCCTGTTCGAAGGCGAGACCGCAGATGTAGTGCCCGGCGGCGCTCGAGATGTATTCGTTCACCGTGAAACTGTCCGGCTCCGCGCACAAATCGTACATTTGAATGGTGCGGTCTTGGGCTACGGCGAGTAGACTGCCGTCGGAGGACAAGGCCAGCTCGTACGCGGAAGGGTGGGAGATCTTCAGCCATGGCCCGTTGCCAACGGTTTCTCTCAGATCGTTGAGGTGACGCTGAGCCACTCTCCTCGGTTCGGACCCAGAGGTATCGTAGACTGCTATTGTGCGATTGTTCAACGTGACCGTCTTCCTGCCATCCGACGTCGACACGACCACGGGAGCTCCCAAGCGCCGTGGTCCACTCTTACTCCCATCTGTATCAGGCCGCCGTTCCACTTTCACCCCCAGCATCAGCGTGTAAGCCGCCTCACCGAACAGGCGCTGCAATTCTCGGGAACTCGACTTGGCCGCTTCGACCGGCGGGTGGACGGGGAGCTTCTTGAGCTGTCGGGAAAGGGTGGCGGCATCGTCCGACGCGAAGCGCCACCATTTACAGACGTTGCGCGCGGCGTAAAACGATTTCGTGTCGAGGTAGGAGAAGACCTGCTGTTGCAGCTCGAGCGGGAGTCGCGTCGCGCCCATGGAGGTTTGGTGGACTGTCAAGACGCGTTCTAGAGAAGACATCGCGTGAAGTAGTAGTCAAGAAGGGTTGAGGGTATGGACAGTCGAGAGAGGAGAATATGGGAAGAGGAATCGAGAAGACACCAATCTTCACCTCACCTATTCTGTCTCTCTCTCGCGCGCAAGGCGCCGGAAAGGCAACGCCATTAATGTGTTCCCCACCCTCGCAATGGCACAAACCGGAAGCCTTGCGAGGAAATGACGAGGCAGACGAAAAACGAAAATCGGAAACCGTTGAGAGAGACACGAACCAGCTCACAGACCCATCGTCAACGTCAAAAACAAGGACCAGAGAGCGCCTGTTCGCCGGACCGCGGCGCGTCAGAAACACGCGCCCCGTCATCAAGGACACGAGGCCCACCGGAGCGCGAGTGACAGGAAGGATCGCATTATTACGCGTGCGAGACCCACAAACGGTGGAAAATGGACGAGTCGAGGATGATGAGTTGTGGGAATTGATCATGTTTTTTTTCCCTTCGAGAAAGCACGCACATTTTACGCCGCGAAACCCAAAATAGATGCCGAAAGAAAGGGACGGGTTCACGGGTTGCTATGTGGCGTACACTACTAGTACGGTAGTACCTCCCTCCGTGGATCGTGGCAGCACAGCTTATCACCCGGAGGAATCGGAAGTATGGACTTTTGCGTGTGCAATTTACCTATAGAAAAGAAGACCATCCACCCCCCTCGTGCCTCATACGAACTCTTGTTATCATTACCTAGGTACGCATCCCTGGGACCCTGATGTGATGTACAGGTAGCTGTTGTTTACATGTAAGTTACCCCTTAAGCCTCTGCAGGAGTTCTGCGCTGAGTTTCTTCGACAGGCTACAACACGAGTACAACGACGTCCGCTTCCGCTCTCCAGAGGCCGTCTGCATCGCCGCCGAAGTGCTTGTAAAGTACTGGGAAGTCACACCGCGTTGGTTCAGAGATGACCCACGCAGTATCGACTGCTTTTTGGCCGCGTTCCATGCCCAGATGTACCGCTATAAGGGTGGTCGCCACCAGGAAGGCATGCTCTGGAATAATCCACTTGCGGAAGCCCCGGAACACTCGAATACTCCTCTGATCCATGACAAAGAGGCGAACGATTATAAGGCGCTCACACAAGATACGTTCACGAATTGCGTGGTCGCCGACAAGGCACAACTCCGAGTCTTGATAGACCTGAGCTCCATTGCGAGCCAAGCCCTAATCGTTGGTCAGGACACGGACGATACCGAACTACTCGGTAGGTGACGTTGCGAGGCTCAAAGAAGCGAAGAGGCACGTCACCAAAGGTCCGAACCACCGGACAAACACCGACTGCCATCGTCGCCGTATGATCCTCGAAGTAGGAGCGTTTGGCCATGGGTCATTACAGCAACGAAGACTGAACTCGTATCCATAGTATCTGGTGAAATCCATACATCGTAGCATGGTCTTTACTACGTATACACAACGGTCTCAAAGGACTGAAATATTCTCAAATTGCAAATAGTCCACGGTCGCTGACATGAATTTTCTTCTTCCCTTGCCCTTGTTATCCTGAAAGGTACTGTGTTCAGGGGGTTGTGTCGGATTTACCACATGTCGGATACCGCATCACGTGACAGCTTAGAACCGGTGATGAAGTCAGTCAGCAATGCCCTCAAATCAGCAGGTCAACCGACAATCACGTGATGCGTTCTCTGACATGGGTTCAGTCCGACATGTCCCCTGAACACAGTACATACAGGTATTGATACCGTAATCTATGTCGTGACTCCAGACTGGATCAACGAGCTGTGTTCCGTGTACAGATGCGAGGTCGTTGACCTTAAGGCGCGTGAAGCAGGAGGAAGGAAGAATAGTCGTACGGAGCAAAACGCAGCGACGTCTTGGCTACGAATCACGTGATTTGAGTGTCATTGTATCTCTGCACGTTCATCATCAATTGGACTTTCCGAAGCCGTGAGGACTGTAGCTTTGCAGACGGCAGATGACAATGACTTAGAAGAAGAGGACACTTTTCCCATATTATACACACCCTTCGCTCCACATATGGTCTTATCAAACACCCCCTTCACAGCCGTGACCATCGTGCCAACATTCATCCCAAAAATGCAAGAAAAAGCATATCCCCATGCGCCTACGCTTTTTCCTTCGTGATCCAACAACCTCCTGCTGAGCAAAGCAAATAAGACCCGCAAAAACCAATGTAGTATCTCTATCTCCGACTTGTCCTCGAGCTCGCCCTCGACAAAGCCGCTTTCATCGAAGGCCGGCGCCCTACTCCCGAAGTCTTCCCTTCCGACTTGAAACTCTCCCTCGTGTTGACGCGGTCCAGATCAAAGGGGTTGGCGTCGTACGACGTGCCTCTTCGCGCGCCCTGGGGACGAGGCTGGTTCGTCTTGATCTCCTCGAACTGTGGCTGCTGCTGCGGTTGCTGTTGCTCGGCCTCGTACGAGTAGTCGATGGCTTCTTGTTCTTCTTCTTCCCGCTCTTTCTCTTTCTCCTCCTGCGTCTCCGTCGTGCCAGTCGCAGTCTCGGACTCGTCCCCACTGCCGCCGCTTTGCATCTCGTTCTGCATGCGCTTCATGAAGGCCTCGGCTTCGCCGGCGTACTTGCAGCGCACGCGGATGGCTGGGCCGTATTTGTAGAAGAGGAAGGGGAAGGGGACGCAGACGAAGGCGAGGAAGGCGGGGATAGTCGATGCCCAGTGGATGCCGAGGGCGTCGTACATTTGGGTGGTGAAGAGCGGGAAGACGGCGCCGAAGATGGAGCGCATGACGGCGTTGGCCGCGAGCACTGAGGCGGCGAAAATGGTGTAGGCGTCGATGAGATAGTTCATGATGCCGAGGAAGACGAGCACCATGCCGAAACCGAAGGGCACGCCGGCGGCGATGGACGCCATCCAGTGAATGCTCGGGTAGTTGGTCCACGCGAACCAGAAGAGGCCGATAGGGATCGCGATGCCGCCGATCATGCAGATGGGCAGGCGCGCTTCTGGAGGAGCGAAGCCTTGGTACTCGTCGCTGACTTTGGCGTAGCGCTTGTTGTCCCAGGTGGAGTAGGCGACGGCGCCAATCATGCCGACTGCGACGCCCAAGAACGCAAGACCGCCGATGCCGGGCGACCAGCCGCGGTTCTGTTGGTATACGATCGGGAAAGCGCTGAACAGCATGTACTATGTTGGAGATCTTATGATCAGCAGTGTACGAATGAGGTATCAACAAGTAGATTGTTCAACTCACGAGCGTGCCGTAAATGATGGCCATGTAAATGCTGAGGAGGAAAACGATCGGCTCGCGGAACAACAATAGCCAGGGTCGGGAGAGGGACGCTTTGAAGACGTGCCCAAAGGTGGTCGGACCTTGTTCGACATCGCCACGGCTGCGGTAGACCTTACCAGTGGTCTGGCTTAGCTTCGCCGCTCGTCGACGGAGGAGCACGGGTGGGTAGGTCTCCGGGATCATGAGGCAACCCAGAATCCAAAAAACTCCGGTGAAAATAGCCATCACCCCCTCGGTCCATCTCCAGCCCACGGTTTCTCCTACAAAGCCACCCACGATGGGACCCCAATCATTATTAGCGATGTACGAATGAGGTCTAACAAGTAGGATGTTGTCTTACAAGAACGGGACCCATAAAGGGGGCGGCGGCGAACAGGGACATGGCCAAGCCCCGCTGTTTCGCCGAGAACATGTCC
>Ga0268244_10001012_pt1 | contig 10242 bp, 8 predicted proteins | sample AgamicMgSfe_FD_200258 | JGI IMG/M metagenome (GOLD analysis project Ga0268244, IMG submission 200258) | Agave microbial communities from Guanajuato, Mexico - Mg.Sf.e (v2) (version 2) | ecosystem: Host-associated > Plants > Phyllosphere > Phylloplane/Leaf | place: Guanajuato, Mexico | collected... | reverse complement strand
CCCCTATAACTTCAGACGCTCTGCTCTGCGACGAGGCACCGTCAATCAAGACTTCGGCACATCCAGTGTTGACACAAATCACTTCCGCCGAAAAGTGCCACAGTCCGTTCCAAAAGTCTATTTCCGACCCACACTACCCTCCACCAGGGCAGTAACTGGATTAGCAGGACGCCGGACTCTGCAACCATTCGAAGCCCCGGCTCCGCGCTTCGCTCCTTGTCCGTGGACGTGATGGAGTGGTGCAGCATGTTGGCTCGCCATCGACACGTCTTTCGCCGTGCTAGCTTTTTGCTTTTGCCGCTGTTGCTCGAAAAGTGCTGCTTCGCGACGGGTTTGCTGGCGAGAAGCGGACTCGCGCTTCTTCGCCGCGGAGATGTGGTGGGCGGGTGATTCGCCTTTGGGGACGAAGACTCTGGTCGTACTCGTGGTGGCGGTTGACGACAAGCTGGCGGAGTGTCTGGCTTCGCTGGTGTCGTCCAGAGCGGGCGTAGGTGGTGTAAGGGGCGCATCGTGGCTGGAACCTGGCGAAGAGGTCACCGAGGCAGAAGAGGTAAGAGAGGGGCTGGGAGTGGGCGATGGAGTGAAAGAGAGCGGTGCGAAGTCGATCAGATCGCTCGTCGTGGAATATTTGCGATGGTCGTCTGGGGCTGGCGATACATCGTCCGCAATCACACTTGCTCGATTGGTCGGCCCAGACATGCTCGGGCTGACCTTCTTTGATGTTGACGCCGCCCACCCTTTGACAGGCTCAGTGAGCTTCTTGACAGTGGTCGTCGTCGTAACGCCCACCTTCTCAGCACCCGAACGCAACCCAGCAGACCCATCATCATCATCCTCATCCTCGGACTCGCTCTCATCCTTCGACTTCCTGTCCAACCACACACTGCTCTTGACGATCGGACCAACGCTAGCTTTCCCATCACCACCACTGCCGGCAAACTTGGTGGCACTGTTCCTCTCCGTCCACCATCTCGGGACGCTCCTGATCCCGATCTTCTTCAGCGTCACCAGATCCGGCATCTCGTGCTTGAACAAGCATCCCTGCTGCATGTAATCGCATTCGCCGCGCCGGATCCAGTACGTGCAGTACTCCTTTTTCTCTTGGTCGGGTAAGACGCCGGAAGGGGGAGGAGATGTTGACCGTGGGATGTAACCGATCCGGGCGGCTTCTGCCGCGCCGCTGTCCGAGGAGATGACGGCGTCGATTAGGGCTTGAGCTTTGTCCGCTGAAGGCTTGGATATGACGGGCTTGCTGCTGCGCCAGGAGGTTGCCGTTTCGTGGGCGGAGACCGGACGCTTGGGCGGAGGTGGCTGAAGTGTCGCTGTCGCTGTCGGGTAGGTCGCCAGCGCTTTCTGCGCCAGCGTTTGGCGAACTGCGGCGTCAGGAGCCAGAAATTGCTTCATCGGGGTGGCTTTGTCGCTCTGGCTGCATACAGGAGCAGGCGACGATCCGTTCGCCAGTGGCGCCGACGGCTGGCTCACCGAACGTTGCAGCGCCACACTGTCGTCTTCCAGCTTGTATGTCAGACCAGTGGATGGCACAGTGCCAATATACTGCATCCCGTACGTCTGGTCGAATGGGAGCGTCCGGGGAACGTTTTGCAGGCGGATGTTGAAGGGGAGTTCATCCGCTGGGATCAGAGGCACGAGAGGGCCGTTGACGCGGGAGATGAAGTATTGGGGCCGTGGTTGGTGGGTCTGAGAGTGCATTGCGGGCGTGTTGCGGCCAGACACGGTTGTGTACGTGGTGTGCTCCCGGGCGGTAGGCATGGTGGGAAATGGATCAGCGAGGTGTGAGTTATATGTGCACTTGGCTTCGTACAAGCGGATGAGTAGCCGCAGCTTGGAGGTCTGTGGATGTGGTCATATATGAGTTTCTGCGCCGGACATATACTAAGCGCGGACGCTGCTGTGTTGACAATCGAAACATGTTTGTCTGAGACAGCCTTTATGCGACTGAGGACAGGTCTTTGGGATGAAACAATCATTTTGCTGTCTTGAGATCTGGGCCGTCATCAAGGACTTCTGCACCGCAAGTAAGATACACATTAGCTACCGCAGTCCAGCGTGGAAGTTACACGTATACAAAGATTTCTGTTTGTAGATGAGAATGAGCAAGGCACGCGGCAGGAGGGTGACGAAAGCAACGCACGGCAAACTGCATCAAAAGAGCGCAAACTCCTCGTGCCTGGTGTCGCAGTCACATGCGGGCATCCGATCTGGTGTCACAATTTCGACCGCACCCAGCCCAAGAGACTGGTATCGGTATCTTCAGTCAGGAGCCTCCACACTTCGATTCCCTCTTCCCACTTGTCATCCTGCCAGACACTGGTCGTACCATCGGCATCGAGCCTCCTCATCTCCTTGACCGTAGCGGTGCCCCACTCCACATCGTCATCACCGCGAACGAAGGCCGCAAACGCGTTGTTCCAAGGTCTCAAAATCTCCTTCTCCTCATCCGTGAGAGTCCGACCTTGACCCCAGAACCAGATGGCCATGTCGGTGGCGTGCGTCACACCCCATTCTGGCGGCAGTTGCACGCACTGAGCACGCCAGTCGAAGCGATAGCGCAGGAGATCCGTGCCGGGCTGCAGACCTCCCTTGACCAAAGCATCGTGGAATCCCCGCTCAAGACAATGGACCTGCATGTTGGCGTACAAATGGCCGAAGAGGTTTTGCCAGTCACGCACGCCGGGTGGCAACGAGTGATGCTTGCCGCAATAGTGGTCCATCAGCTTGGCGACGACGGGCTCCGGGTAGTCTGCACACAGACGTGTGTACACGGCATCGAAGGATGGTGCCGGCGTGCGCCATGATTGGTACGAGTTGTGCTCATCCCGACATTCGCCGTTCATGAGCTTGATGCCTCGCGCCTTCATGCGATGCGCAAAATCGCCACTGTTGATGTTCTTCAGCAAATCTTTTGGAACGAAGCGATTGTCGGTCAGAGCCCGGAACTCGGAAATCGTCATCTTGTCCTGAACGGAGACGATGTCCTGCGGTGGCAGCGAGCGGAGTCTCTGCAGCTTTCCCGCCGCTGGCAGGCTGCGAGGGATCTTGAGAGCTTCGAGCAGCTCATCGAATTGCTTCTGATGTGCCGAGATCGTTTTGGGTTGCACGCCCGGGCTGTTCGACCACATGGTCACTCTTCTGATGATGGCTTTCTCGTCGGGTACGAAGTACAGCTCGTGCGCCAGTTGCTGAAATGCACCGTGCGCTCCGGCCGAGTAGCCCCCGACCGTTATGTTGCAAGCATTTCCGCCGAAATGGGCGATGTTCGTCCAGGTCCACTCGAGTGCAAGGCGCTGGTCCCAAAAACCCATGTTACCAACGCTCTCGCCGTTCTTCTGTGCCTCAGCCTGCAGTTCTCGACTGGTAAGGAACCCGAATGCGTTCAAGCGGTAGGCAGGCATGACGATGATAGCCCTGAACGCCGTTTCGCTCAGCAACGGTGCGATAGCAGTAGGCTCCTCGTTCGCGCTGCCCCATTGCAAGAAGCCTCCGTGAATGTAGAAGAACACAGGCCAGCCGTCTTTGGGCACTTCTCCACTGGGGATGTAGATGTTCAATTGCAGGCAATCTTCATCCCACAAGGTGTTTTCTCCCGCGCCACGCCAACTCGGCTGCGGACATACCGCTGTCTTCTGGCTGAAACGGCCAGGGTTGGCTTTGGTCCCATAGCGGTAGTGTTCAGGTAGAGGCCTGGCTTTCCGGAATCTGTACTGCCCTACTGGGGGAAGGGCATAAGGCAGACCGCCAAAGTAATGGCATGATGGCTTGCTGCTGTCCGCCTCGGAGTGCTGTGAGACCGTCAGGCCTTCGATGTGTCCCAAGGGACCCGCATCGAATCGGTACGGATCGCTCCTGTAATCCTCTCGAGACATCGTACTCGTACGCGTATCTGATGGATCAAAAGACGACCATAGCAAACCTAAACCGAATCTACTTGATGTGCCGATGGTCCAGATGTCGTCGTCGACTCCACTCACGATGATGCTGCATTCCCCGCGTACGGGCTTGAGCTCGAGCTTCAGCTTGACCTCGGCAATCAGGTCAGCACGTACATGTACCTTCAGTGAAATGCGACCTTTGTGACGAGTGAACGCAGAGGACACCCATCTCACACATTCTCGATGGATTCATTTGTAGTAGCTATTGACGTGAGTTTTTTCGTACACATGAAGTTAGTGAAGCGAGCGGCAGGCGCCTCTGTTCCAAATTCACCACCTACCAGTCAGCGCAACATGGCTCCTATGGGCACATTGAGTAATATGAAGCCACGACAAGAGCTGCAAAGAAGCGGAGGACTCGTTCTTTGTACCGGTGCCTTTATGTGTATCTTCCATGAGTCACAGACTTGAATCTGTACCTTTGCCATGCATCGACTGCGACCGAAACCTTCAGTCAGCGAGACTGTGATGATCTACGCATGGGTGTCCATGAAAACAAAGAGCGAGCGTGGTCCTACCTTTTACGGTAATGGACACGACTTGTAGCCATAGACGCATAGTCGTTTCGCTGATTGAGCGGAGAACCATTGCTTGTCTCGCAGCTGGAGAGCAGCCACTACTGCCATGTCGCTTTCCAGGTCTTCTTGCCACTCCGAAAAGGCACAACCTCAACAGCGCCGTCACTACTGCGCAGTAGATCACCGATGGCGTCCGCCGGCTTTGACAGCACGATCGTCTCTTTCCGATCGTCTGGGACCCGGTAGAAGGCTCTTCCGAACTCACAGAGAAAGCCGACCAATTTCTCTTTCGTGACGTCGTCCCCTTGCAGCACACCGGTCTCGACTCCCTGCGCAAGCGCATCAATCACCAAGCCGACAGCATAGGGCTGAGTGAAGACACCCGCGGCGAACTTGTCGGCACGCTTGTTTTGAGCCGGATGGGGTGCAGAGTCCGTACCGAAGAAGAACTTCGGATCGCCACTAACAGCAGCTTTCAGTAGGGCACGTCTGTCTGAAGGCAATTTGGCTACCGGCTTGCAGAAAGAGTGAGGATCGCCCGCCCAGTCATCCACAATGATGAACAAGTGGTGTGCTGTGATCGTCGCTGCAACCGTCGGGCCGCACGACTGGACTGCTTTGATTGCTGCTGCCGAGGTGCAATGCTCCAGGATAATGCGGAGTCTGGGGAAGCGGCGGTGCAGATCCAACAGAGTAGGTAGGAATGCTTCTTCGGCGTTTAGGACTGTCACGTCCTTGCCGGCGGAAGGAGGCAGCTCGCCGTGCAGGTTCAAGATCATGTCTTGCCGCTCCATTGCTTCGAAGACGGGATAGAATTGCTCGTAGGACATGACGCCGTGATCCGAGTGCGTGGTCACGCCGTGAGGGTACGACTTGATGCCGGTGATTCCAGCCTTTTTGGCTTCGACGACCGTGTCCGGGGTGATATCGGGGTGTAGGTATAAGGACATGAGGAACGTCACGTTCGGCTCGATCTCCTGGAGGCGCTTTTGATACCGAAGTGCGTGTTGGACGGTCGTGATGGGTGGTACCAGATTAGGCTGCCGTGATCAGCCATCTTGCTGGTTCCTGGGGGCTAATGTAGCTGGACGCCTACCATCACGTAGACGGTATTCACGCCGCCTTGGCGTATGGTTGGGCTGATGTGTGTCAACGAAGCGTTTGGCCTTTGAAGTTGATGAAAAACCTACGTGACAAGCTCTGCCATTTGTCCCTCGCGGAGGTGAACATGCATGTCAGCCGCCGCTGGCAGCACCAAGCCGTCGAGCTTGTCAAGTGCCATGGTCACTTGCCACAAATATCGACGGTGCGGTAAGATTCTGAATGCGTAGTCTACAAGTACTGTATATCTTCATGCGTGGTCGGTGTTGGCATGTCGATTTTTGGAGTGGAGCTGTGGCTGGTTTGCACGCGCCGAACCGCCTCAACATTTGAAGCCACATGTTCCAACGACATCTTTTTCACGTTCCTGAAACCAACCACTCCGATGTCACGCATTGTCGATGCACGAGTGTACGCACATACACCGCTTGCAAGGCGACACCGAAGCATATCCCGGTGGCGTTGACGCAACCTTGGTCGGCTCGGGCGCCGCTCACGCCAGCTCGCTTGTCGGTACAAAGAACGCAATCTGTGCAGCACACTCGGTGGCGGCAGGATCACTCACCTTGTCTACCTACTAGTGATGAAGCGTACGGACTGTCTTGAGAAACCAAGCCAGATATCAAGTTGCGCTTCTGCTGGTCTGTATTGATCTGGATTACCGTACAATGCCGTTTCCAGCGCTCGACAAACTTCGGATGCTTCCAGGTTATCCTAAGCCTGAATGCCCTGCGGATTGAGAACAACAGCGTGTGCTTGGACAATGCTGCAAGAGCTCGTCCCGACTGCAGTGTGATACAACGCTGGAGAAGGAGTCCCAGGGTCACTTACGACACCTCAAGCTGCCTTCAAAACACAAACACACAGGGCAGCTGCTGTCCGCGCTGTCAATCGGTCGAACGCACGAGAGGCCTCTTGGATGACTTCCACCGATCCTTCATCAACGTGCCATATTCGCATATTGGCACGGAGGGCAGATTGGGACATTACTTGTACGACTCGCCACCGACTATCTTGAACACATCACGGGAAGGTAGTGTCCATGTTCCACACGCCCGAAGCCGTCTTTCCCTTTGCGCATGTTCACCCCGAGTGTGCAGCATAAGGCACGATCTCAAGCTCTTTGATCCCCATCGGACCACTTGCACGAGATCTGGGATCGTCACCGATATCAGGAGTCCGACCCAGGACCAGAGCCAGTCCCAGGCTCTCTTGATCGGTTACATGACCGTGAGCCTCGTCACACGTTCCATCTTCGAGGCAACACTCATGCAATGGCAAGTCGAACCGGCCGTTCATGGGTCGCAATGCATCGGGCGAACGCCACCAGACACATCAAATTCCCCTGCAGCAACCGATCCGGGCCTCAGAGCGAGCGACCAACAGGGTTGACCGGAGACACGTCCATGACACCGCCGGCGCCGTTTCGCAGGGAGAGCGGAAGGCCCAGGTCGACAGTATCCGGGACAGATGACGAGGGCGAGAGCTTGACTCAGCACTGACGGGCGCGAAGGCGAGGGCTACGAGCTTGACGGCGGCTCAACGTCTGTGGATCAAGCCCCTCTCTTCTCCTTTGTGGGAGATAAACTACTAATCATCACCCTTTCGACATTCCATTCGCGCAAAACTGCTGTTCATCACGATCTGGGCGAAGCAAGAGCGTTACGCTAGCGGTGGTCAGCACAATGATCTCCTGTACCATAACAAGCGAAGCATCCACTGGGTGGACGTCGGAAGTCAGTGGAGGGGGGAGACTGTTCTGGCTTATTTGCTGATGAAGATTCAGGGACCTGATCGCCTGCAGCTTCTGACCAGAGAACGGTCTGGTTTTATTTTGTCTCAATTGTTCCCCGTGGGTAGCGGATTTACTGCGAAGACGAACAAACGCCATAGAAGGGCGCGGCTGTCACTCCCATCCTGTATCGGCCTGCAAATCGATCGGTCCACGAATCGAAAGCTTCTCGCAGTGACGACGAAGTGACAGCGGCTGTCATCACTTCCATTGCAGTCCACGCCGCCTGATCTGCGTTTGTTCGTATTGGATCACCAGGACCACGATAACGGTCGTGGTGCGAGATACGTCACTCATCCAGCACTGAGGCTTGTTCCACCCAAAGGATGAATGCGCCACGGCCGGCGAGAGCAAAACGGGATTCGCCCCAACGAATGATGTTTGATGACTGGAAATGCTGATAACCTCAGACCAGAGTATAAAGACATGTACCCCAACTACTGCTCTCGAGAGGTCATCTTGCGCTGTATTATCATCATTCATCGTCTTGTCTGAGTCAGAATGCTCATCAGTCGTTCGTAGTAAGAAGAAAGATTAATACCTATGTAGTAGGTGAATCAGAATGATGTCCGGTTTTCAACACGTGAGAGAGATTTATTTCCTGGGAAGCGATCCATGTGGGAACGAGACCAACAGAATTCTCTGGGATAGACGACGAAAAGCCCAACCAAGCGCTGCCCAGCCGAGCCAGCCTGCCCGCGTTGTGACGGGATCCGAATGAGCAAAAAGGGAACACTTGATGGTGTTCGCCCGCCGGTTCTATGGTTCGCCCAAGAATTTTTCCGATCTTCTTTTTCTTTTTTTTCTGCGTAACCACACGTGGTTGGATTGGAGGAACCGAGGTTTCTCATCCCATCATCCCATGATTCCGATTTTTGCACGGATTCTCTGATGATGATGATGATGATGATGATCGTGATGGGTCGCTTTGGGTATGTAGGCGAAAGTGTTGGCCCGTCGCAAGATCTACACCCGATAAGGTATGTTCGCGTAGTGCAAACACACGACGTTTCCGAAATACCGTGCGTACTGATACCGTGCCGTGTAGATCGATACATACGGTAGGCGATTCACGGGCCAGGAATAGAATGCTTCAGAGTACCTACAGGACGGGAGCTGCTGCGGGTTTCTCGAGATTTATTAGTACGACGGAGTTTGCCTGCTACTAGGTTGTGCGATCAATGAATCTATCGGTTTTGGTACCTTGATCTCGAGTCGACTTCGTGGAGGATACTCAAACGCCAACATGACGGTTTGGTCCATCACGTCGCGAATAGCACAGGCGCAAGCTGGAGTCCGACCAGCTACACGATGCGTCCGAGACCTTTTGGCGCTAGGCGGGAGGTCTTCGTACAGTGGGTTCGTCTCATCAGCGGGGTGGTCTCCGTGCCGAGAACGCAGTTGAGTGCGTGTCTTGAGTCTTGACTCTGGCGGGGGCGGACGGCTATGTACTAGTAGAAACTACTTTGGGGGACTTTCTATCTTTCCTTGGGCCAACACTATGTACTACCTATGTATGTTCTTATCATTAGACCGCTGTGCCTGCGGCTCGAATGATGTGCTCGGGAGCCGGCAGATGCATGCAATGCGTAGGCACGATAGATTATGTATCGATTTTCGTGTACAGGGTACGTACGTTTGGCTTTGCAGCAGCAGAAGTCCTCGTTCTCGTGGCCATCCAGGGGTAATGACCGAATTGTCTCGGTGGCGGTGAATCCACCCACCCACCCACACCTCGGCTATTATGTAGGTGGTGCCTGAGAGGATGATGAAGGAACCGGGCGGCACATGGCAGCCACGACGTACATATATCTGCGCGTTGATATATGCATGTGTGTCTGTCCTAGGGATTGTCCTGCAATCTTCAGCCGCCCATCCCATGGCGAATGCGGACACACGATATCCGCGGGAGGAGAGAGGGGAGAAGGGGTGGAAGATTTGGTGAACCGTGGCGCTGGCGGGTAGTGAGCTCTGGCCATCTGGATGGATGAACGGTTTGGAGTTTGAGCCTCTTTTGGTCTCGGGGGATGGTGCCGTGGTTCTTGCACCCGATGTGAGTGATCTTGATTGGTGGTGATGATGACTGATTTAGCTAAAACTGGAACGGTTTGGCTACCTAGGTTACAGGTAGTGAGGTTGGTGCATGTGGTTGAACGGAAGACGATCTCATTTTGGCTTTTGGCCATTCCCGCGTGCCGCCCCTGCAAATCATCGCCCCCCGAACCCCAATCGAGCTCGTGTCTTGGCATCTCGTCCCGTTCAGGCAGATCGCCCCCTGACTTGACTTTGCTTGAACGGGACTGGCGCGTGACGATTCGAGACGACGGGGAAAGATCCACGGACCACGATATCTTCTTGCTTCCACTTCCACGAGGCCGGGGCCATGCACGGTCGTTTGGCCTGTGGCGCATCCCGCTTTCTTTCCTCGCCCTCCGCCCGCGCCAGCCAAGCCAGCGTCTGTACAGGCAAAGTCAGTCCAGAGTCCCGAGCCCAGCATGCAAAATATGAGGGGCAACGGTGAGTCGGTAGCGATGATGAGGAGGAAGAGACTCGGGCACTGGCTCTAACACTAGCGACTCTCACTCTCACCACCACCACCACCACCAGATTGGGATGGAGAGGTAAGACGATCAAATACCACCTCACCCGCCAACCCACACCACCTCGCCTCCCCTTCTCCCTCTTTCCTTCTCATCCCACCGCTTACTCTCGCTACTCTCGCACCACCCTGAACAACAAAGAGACGGGACTCTTCTCACGTCTACGTACATCACTCTCCTTTTCCCATCCCTACACTCCCGACTGTCGTTTCCCGTCATTCGCTTGCTGCTACTCTCGGCTCGGGTCCTGTCGGCACCTATTGCATCCAACAACATCCGCA
>Ga0268244_10001009_pt1 | contig 10271 bp, 15 predicted proteins | sample AgamicMgSfe_FD_200258 | JGI IMG/M metagenome (GOLD analysis project Ga0268244, IMG submission 200258) | Agave microbial communities from Guanajuato, Mexico - Mg.Sf.e (v2) (version 2) | ecosystem: Host-associated > Plants > Phyllosphere > Phylloplane/Leaf | place: Guanajuato, Mexico | collected... | reverse complement strand
GAATAAGGTCTGTTGGCATCAACCAAGCTCCACGGCCAATCGTCATTCGCGAACAGAACAGCCGTCGCCACTCACGAAAAAAGCCATCGTCACTCACGAAAACAGCCATCGCCAATCACGAAAACAGCCATCGCCAATCACGAACTCCTAGACGTCCTTGCGTCTTGTGCAGCGGCCACCCTGTCTATCCACTGTTCCAACTCTGCTTCCAACCGCTCGACCTCCGCCTCCATCTCCCGCAATAGTCCACGATCTACCCCCACTTGCTGCTCTGGGATCCTGAGACCAGTAGATAGATCGAAGTGTGTACTAAGTATGTAAGCATGCTGAGCGACTTGCGTTCGAGCCAACACGATGCACATCTTATGGGTGAGTGACACATTCTCAGGACCCGAGCCGGAGATAGTGTTGGTCATTCGGCTGATACTATCCCTGTTGCGAATCACATCTTCCGCCAGCATTACTGCGTTATGCTCTGTGATCTCCATGCGGTCTTTGAGCGTGCCGATTTTGTTGGCCTGGCTTTGGATAATGCTCGTGGCCTGCTCGAGCGCCTTTTTTGACGCCCGATGCTTTGCTTGAGTGTCATGCACGGCTGTCGTGAGCTCGCTTGTGTCGCCTTGGAGTTCGGTCAGGGCAAATGAAGTCCTCTCCGTGACCCGAGCGCTTTCCGTGACCCGAGTCTGCAGCGTGTCAATGCCGGCATTAGCTTTGATGACTTGGTCCTGAAAGCTACCGTACTGCTTCCAGAGGTTGTCCATCATCTGATCATAGTTCTTGCAGGTTCTGACTTGCGCCTCAATCAACCTGATGCGTGTCAAGAGGTCTGAGATGGTCTTGCCTTGCTTAGTCAAGCCTCAAGTGCTCTGCATCGGCCTGTTGCGTAACCTCCGTGATTCGAGTGAAGATCTTGTTGGAGCTCTCGAGAAAGTCCCGCCTGATCAATCCGAGACTGCGGTGTAGCGACTCCGATGTGTAATCCGGCTGCGTCAGGTCACTACAGACGCTGTTGAGCTTGACCTGGAGAGTTTTTTGGCTCTGCCTTAGCTTGTTGAACTCAGCGTTGATGCCGTCTCGCTCCTCGTTCCAGAAGGCTCGGTCGTTGTTGAACTGGGCCAGGTCGGTTGCGAGCGCTCGCCGGACAATGGCTGCGAAACGACCATTGAGCCACGAGAAGACCATGGTGATGACGTTGCATCTGTGAACAAGTAGCCACTTGGCCGCGAGGAAGAGCACACACAAAGTAAGAGTGGACATTATCAAGATGATGAGAGCCGTGAGCCACGTCTGCCAGATCGGTAGGTCCGAATGTCTAGCATGGGCGTGTGCATAGTGGAAGCCATCACTGGCCAGCGCCATTGATGGGTTCATCGTCATGTTGTTCGAAGGCATGGCGTTCATGTCGTGGATGTCATACAGCCGGCGTACCTGGTGGGTTCCGATAGCGTTGCAAGAAGTTCGATGGCGAAGTTCATTATGTGTACGGTGCTTTCTTTGATCATGCAGAGGCGGATAGCTACCGTCTCGTGTCTGCTTGAAGAGACGTATGTGAAGAAAGTGATATCTGGCTGGAGGGCGCTTGGTACGCATGCCTCGTGTGCGCACACTGATGGCTACGTTTCGGAGACGAAGACAAGGGCGCCAGGCTATATCTACCAATTCAAGCGTCGCAGACAGCCGCAGCATGGTACGACCATACCCGTGATCACCGTTACGCATGCCTACATCAGTACTGAAGCGCAGTGACGCAAAGGATTGAGAAGGTGTTTCCGCCGGAGTGTGCTTGTGGCCTGTGCTGGAATCGTATCATGTTGGAAGTCGTATCAAGGGTTCGAGAGTGGTGTATCGGACCGCAGGGCAGAATTCCCTCTTGATCAGAGCTGTAATAACTCTGCCGGGTTTTCGTAGGGCCGGCTTTGGTGAGCATAGGGCGTAGGAGACTATACGATCCGGAATACCGTGTACTACGGCCCGTAAACGTCCACTCAGAAACTACCTCAGCGCAAGGTAGGAAAATATTCAGTACCGTATACAGAGCATCAAAGGTATCATTCGCACTCTCAGTAACCAGCGTGTCATCCTCATACGTACATCCTTCGTTAAAAACCACCTCGTGTCATCTGCGCTGACGATTCATAACTCTACCAAGAGTCTTCAGCGCATCTAGAGCATCCACAGACTTGCCCGCGGCACGACGTTCCTTCTCACGTTCATCAAGCAACTCGGCGGCCTCAGCCATCGTGCGGTCCGCAAGCCGCTCTGCCGTATCCCGGGTAGTGCTGAGTGCGTGCATGCCGTGAGCGAAATGATCGACGGAGAACTCGAGGTTCCGTGAAATGTTGCGAAGTCGGTGTTGAATAGCGCCGGGGTCGGTTGAGGAGTCGGTTGTGGGCGCTTGCAGTTGATCGAGAATCTGCCGCTGTGGACTGTCGAGAAGCTCAGGATGCAATGGCGAGAGCTGACCTTCATCTTCCCCTCCAGCTTTTGCGGGTGAGCTGGGTGGCAGAGCTGATCTCATAAGCTCGTCCCACTCTCCTCGTTCCTTCTTCAATCTGCACAGGTCCGTCAGCAACGTGCTCACGATACGTAATATGGCTCAAACCTACCGTTCAAGCTCTCGCTCCAGCTCCTCGGCTTTTCCAGCATTGGTGATGTTTCGTGGATTAGGCTTCTTCTTAAGCGGTATAGGCGGTGGCGCTGCCTCATCTCGCGAGAACCAGTCGCTGAGTGTGCCTTTCGTTATCAGGTCTTGCGAAAGCTCTTCCTGGATGACACGAGCTGTATCGTATTAGCAAAGACCGTCAAGAAAGGAATGCCATGTGTGGAAGAGACATACCTGCTTGCAACGCCTGGAATTCCAGACTCGAAGCCGGCGTACTCTGCTTAGGCGCTTCTGGCTTTGGCGGCAAAGCTCGAGTTCCACACCAGCCCAGCAGACACCGCATTCGCCGTGGCTCTGTGAGATCGGCTGAGATGTGTTTGAAGAACTCCTCGGTGTTTACTTCTGCATGTGGCATGGCTATGCCAAGAAATGTCTCGTCAGCGAATGCGTCTTGTGCGAACTTGTAGGATTGTATGTCTAGGAGCGTGACCGGCGATGTTGAATCGCTCGGCGGGGGCATAGGCGACCCGAAGGTCGGTATACCGAGTTTTGTGAAAGACAGTGATCGCACGAGCGCTGTTGGTGACCAATTTGACGCCTCTACTTGCAAAAGCGCCAGATCAGGAGCCACGGCGCTCGCCGGGAGAGGCGTGTCGTACGTACCATTACCGCGCCCTTCGTCAATGAGACTGCTCGCTCGTCTCCCTCTCATCCCAGAACTGCTTCGCCTGTGTCCCTCTGCACTTCCTTTCCGGAACTCCTTGTTTCGCCGTATGACGGGTGTGTCCTGGAACGGCAGCGCAATGCGCATGACCTTCTCTTCTTCCTCCCCGCCATTTGCGCCTCGCTTCCGCTTCTTCTCAACCGTGACAGGTCGCGCCTTGTCTGGACTCGGTGACCGCTCTTGGTTCGCGTGGGACTTCGCATGCGCCGGTTTGAGCGGTGAAGGCGCAGGGTCTGAAGAGACATTCTCGTTCGACAGACGCTTGCTTCTCCGGACTGTCTTCTCCGCTGCTTCGCGTTCGGGGGTCGTCGGAAATCGTCGCCTCGCCTTCTTTTGCGCTGTCTTGGGCGGAGCATCGTCTTCCACCTCGGGTGCTGGTTCTGGTTCTGTCGACGGTGCAGGAGTCTGCGCAGCAGCTGGCGCAGGAGGCGGTGTCGCAGTCCGTTCCGCTGTAGAGTCGCGTACAGCTGGCTGCTTCTGTGCCTTCGACTTCTTGCCACCTTTACTGAACGCGAAACCCTCCACCTCCTGCTCGTACACTTTGCGTGGCCTCCTCTTCGCAACCGCATTCGAGTCTCCGTCCCGCTCCTTGGTGCTCACAGTCGTTGTCTGCGCCCCATTGACCCTGCTCTTCTTCGCTGGAGGCTCATTCTCCTCCACTCCTTCATGCGATAGTCGCGCACTCCTTCGCTTTTGCGTCCCAGCTCCGTTCATACCGATCGGTTCTAAAGGAGAGCGCGTGAGTACCATGGACATCGCTCAACCGGGTGGTGGAAGCTGCTGGACTCGGAAAGCGCGTCGGTGTCGCGTGCCGGTAAGGTTTAGTTGTATGCGCGCAAGTACCGCAACACCATTACGGACACTATTGCTTTCCAGTGAGTGCAGAATCGCGTCGCAATGGGGTCCGATGGGTAGTAGTGATGCTGGTGCGGTGGTACGTGCGAGCAAGATGAACGAGGTTCAGTTTGTTTACCAGCGGAAGCTTCCGCACCCTCGACGGGAGACCGTGCGCTAGCCGCTGTGAACGCGAGGCGGCAAAGGCAGAGTGCGAGAGATGAAGGCTGACCGCGATGCTTTGAACATTGCACACGCACTCAGGGATAATTTGAATCAGAGAAGAAGGACTCCTTCGTATAGAAGTCTCAGGAGACACGCCTGTAGTGTAAACTAGCATCAACATCACATGCTATCGCTATCATCCGCTTCACTTGCATGGAATGAATCGCATGAAATGTATCACATGGAGCACGAGGAAGCACAGTTGTCGGAACGAGCTCATCAGGGTTCAATTGGTTGTCCGTAGATCTCACGCAGCCAAGCAATGGCAACAGATGTTAAGGCTCGAGCTGGTTGGACTGCATAATGCAACGTTCCATACCAGCAATTGCATCCGGTGATGACGATGTCAAGCGTTTCGTCTTGGGCGGCGAAAGACAGTTGTTGACATACAGAAGGGTAGAGGTGATAGTGTACGCCGCCATACTCCCCTGATAGTAGTGAAGTGATAGCATCAATCTCAGATGTCGAACCATAACGGTAGACTCCATACCATGCTGAAAGAAACGCCAGCCACAGGAGTATACATTCACGGCCAGACCCTGTCTATTCTCCGTTTATAACGCACTTCACACGAACACCCGGTCGCAACATCCCCACCCTCACAAGTTAACCCCACGAACGGCACCCTGTCCTCTCCTCGACATCATCCTCACTCTTCCGCTCAAGCCTCATACCCTACAGCCTCAACACGCTGAGACACATCCCGGTCATCGAAGCGCAAGAGGCACACTCTCACTGCGTCGATCAGGCGGTCAGATGCAGCAGCAGCCGCCTCATCAGCCCCGGAGGCTGGCAAGTGGTCGTAACATCCCTGGCAATGAATCAAAGCATCCTGCAGCGTCAGCACCTCGTTCCAGAGATTCGGGAGACTGGCGACCTGCTGGCATCTGTACAGTGTACTCGCAATGAGAGCGCGAACACTCCAGAGTGGCTCTTGTCCTTGCTCGTACTCGATCAGGCTTCTCGCTACGACGCGGACGCCAGCGTCTAGGCGCAGCAAGAGACGGTTCTTCGTGATTGCGTTGTCCTCTTCGATCTTGTCTAGACGAGCGTAAATTGCTTGGATGGCGTCAGAGATGTTTGCGATGTTGTTCGACTGCTGCTGCGCAACGGGTGGAGGACCAAAGAACGCCCCATCGTAAGCCTCGCCTGCTGTAGGCGTAAATCTATCTCCAGTGACGTCGGAAATTCCAGCAAGAGAGCGAGCATCGTCGTACAGATCAAGGCCAGCTTCGAACAAGCGTTGCTCAAGGTCTTGCGGGGTGACGGGACGCGTTGGTGGTGGTGGAGCAGGACCGGCCTGGCCGTCTGCGGTGTGCCCATGGGTGTGGCAGTTGCAAGCGCATGCCGGTTGAATGTCATAGCTTGTGTGTGAGTGTTAGCATGGGCGTCAATTACACCGGACCAACTCAGTACGAACTGTTGTGCTGCAGCAGCGGTACCCGTGACAGGAGCATAGTGCTCACGACTACCGGGCATTGCGGCTGCGAAGTCAGGCATCGCAGGAGCGTAGTGGTACTGCGGAGGCTGTTCGTAGTGAGTGGCGTGCGTCTGTCCCTCCAAAGGACTGCGTCTTAGCAGGATGTACGGGGCCGGAAGTGTCCATGCCGGATCCATGTTGCTGCAGGTACTGCCTGTGGTAACGACGGAAGATGCTCGTTGTACAGAGCAAGGATGGATAGCACGGCGAGAAGATAGAGGCAGCATTCAGGAGCAGCACTCTGGCGAAGGAAGAGGGATGGATGGTAGGCGGAGACTTGAGGAAGAGAGGGGAAAGTTGTCCTTGATAAGCATGAAGGGAGCACGCCAGCAGAGATCCGCACCAACCTCACAGTATTCCAAATCCGGCGGAGAGGATGATCAGATTACCACGCCGATCGATCAAACCGTAGCGACAGACGATGCATTCATTTACCAAGTGGCTGGGTGGCGCACACGTATCAAGCTGGCAGACAGCTGAAAATCATATGTACAGTGGCCAAGTTTCACCTTCGCCACCAAGAACAGGATTGAGCAGGTGAATTCCCTCCCTAGATCGATTAGAACGTGGCTCCAAACGAAGAGCGGTGGGTCCAGATGTTGCCCGTCGTTGCTGGACCACCTGGGTGGCGTATACGCGGCGCGCCGGAGGGCAGCGAGTGTCTACGGAGAGTGGTCATATTCGTTCTCCGCCATAACAACAACATGATGGGCAAGCGGGGATGCAAGGGCATTCTAGGTCAGGTGGCCCCGAGCAGAGACAGGCGGGCCCAGATGTCGTTTGTAGTCCCTGATACACTTGGGTGGCGTATCCGCAACACGCTGGGGGCCAGCGAGAAGCCGCGGGCGGTGGCCAAGTTCTTCGATCCCGCATAGAGTTCCATCTCGCGGGCACACATCCGCGGCCTCGCAAGGCAGCCTGCAGTATCACAGACATCAACCTCCTTTGACATATCCTGTTCTGAGGCCCACTGGGCCGCTGCATCTTGCCGCGCTCCGCACCTTCCGAAACAAGCGTAGTTGCCAAGCAAACAGCCACTCGCGCTCAAGCCCCCTTCTAAATCTGCGAACTCCTGCGAACGGTGAGCCAAAGCACAACACTGACGCAAAGCAAGGCACAGATTGAGAAGAACGATTGGAGCTTTCCACAACACGGTTCTTTGCACACCGACATGCATTCCAAACTACACAAAGAGAAAAAGGCTTCGGGTATGGTGACACACTCAGACTGAGCTGATTAGCAATAAAACGCACCCTTCACTCCCTGCTCCGGTACCCGCCCAGCCCAGCGCAGCAAACGAGAAAAAACAAGCAAGATCGAAGTGAGCCCCTTTCCGTGTATCTGATGCTGGTGACGCACACAAGGCCCAGCCCCATGTGGGCAGGTGTTGCCCTCCCTCTTCATCCTGCGCCTTGGGAACGCCGACCCTGTGGTATCCGTGAAAATGTGTATCTTCAGCAAGTCCATCTTGCTGCCACCCATCGCGCTCACTCTCACCGCCTATGCTTCCGCGTAGATTGGACGCGTGTATCTGCCGCAGTCCGTCGTGCTTGCTGTAGTCACGCGTCGCATCGCTACAACACTGTGTTTTTCATCGTCCTATGCCTTCTTTTCAGCATAAAGTCTTGCGTATGTATGGGACGCGGCCAATCATATCAGTCCGCACATTCGCAAGTTCTCTTGGATAATGATGTCGTTGACGGCAGCCATGACGAATCTTATCTGCATGGTGTCCGTCGCGCAGGTGAAGTGCGTGTAGATCTGCTTTGTGGGGTGCTGGTTGAGTCTACAGGCAAACTGTCAGTATCCGAGTCGCATACGTGCGCATGCATATGCAGGCTGTACTCACGATACGAATCGGTTGAGGATGTAATCGCATGCTGCACCGTAATCTTGGCCACCTTCATAGTCAGGGAAGTAGTTCTTCATTGGCGACACGGGTAGCTTCTCCTTGAATCTGTCAATCTTATTCAAGAAGAGAATGATGCTCGTCTTCGTGAACCATCTGCTGTTGCATATCGAGTCAAACAGCGTAAGCGCTTCCTGCATCCGGTTCACCGTCTCGTCCTCGAACAGCAGCTGGTCGTACTCTGATATGGCGACCAGGAACAAAATCGTTGTCACGTTTTCGAAGCAATGTATCCACTTCTTCCGCTCAGACCGCTGCCCACCAACGTCGAACATCCGGTACGTGAGATCGCCAATGATGAAGGTCGTCTCTGTGATACCAGTGGTCTTGACACGTGACCGTAGCACATCCTGGTCTGAGGGTATGTATGTGGGTGAGGCGATGGTGTCGATCGAGTCGAAGTAGTACTTCGCACTGTCGTTGAGCTGATACTCTCGACTCCGTTGAAAGGCTGCTTGTACGCCCGCATCTGCCCACAGCGTCTTGATCGCTTGGCCGACTTCAGGAGGTAGAACATCGCCTTCGATTTGCGCCGGCTGCATGAAGATGGTCTGGACATGGTACTCGGCTCGTTGGTCTTCGAGAGGAATCTCTAGGCTCTCCATAGCCTCAAGTATGACGCGCATCGACTGTACCGTGTTCGAGAAGATGATCTGCGCGACCTGTCAGCTTTCATGCCCTCGCTTCGCGCCGAAGAGTATATACATACTTCTCTGAAGCTTTCTCGCTCATCTCTTGAGTATCCGCCCTCATGTATGAGCTTCATCTGCTTGAGGATTGTGGACTTGCCAGATTCTCCGGCGCCCAGCAGCAGCATCTTGATCTCATTCCGGAGGTTCATTCGGTCCTTCTTCAATTGATCCTCAATCTGGTCATTCCGGACCTTGTCCGCCTTGGACTCTGAACTCTGGCCGCAACCCATGCTAGCGGTATGAGGTGGCTATGCGCAGGCGCGGAAACGTGATGGAGAAGGCGACGGCTTGGTAGAGGACTTTGTGCGACAAGAAAATGCGCTTGCTGCGTAAATGCTGTCGGATAATGTATGCGGTGACTGAGGGTGAAGCAATCTGTGAGTGGTGTCAGTGCATGAGCTTCCGCAGCGAGCGCCGTCCATCGCCGGCACCGTAGGTACACGTGATTGCAGCTCACGGCAGCAGCGCATGATGTGGCAAAGTGGTGCAGCATATCAGAAGAGCGTAGTGGGCAGCCGAAGAGCCATTCGAAGACGGTCGCCGCGACGTCCATAGCTGCCGACTAGATCTCCACTTCGACTCGACCTTGCGTGGTACCCGTATAGTGCGTCGAGCGATGGTGCTTCTTACCTTGCTATGCCTCTCGCTCGCGAGCAAGTGTATTGTTTGCCGTGTCAATGGCAATACGCAACGGCGTTGTTGTTTCTCGGCGCTCTCCTAGGTCGCAGTGAAGACACTTCGCTGACCGTCGATTCCTTGCGCGCGCTGTGCCGATGCGGCGACTTTCGGAAGTCGTGGATGGTGTGCTGTGCTGCAAGCAAGTGTGCTCGTGATGTTGAGGTGAGGTTGTAGGTCGAAGGGGCGTGATTGGTAAAGCAGATATGCCGGAAGAAGAACCCTTGGTTCGACTTTCGGGAAGCGCGGTTCAGAAGATCGACATGCGCACCCTGTTTTCAAAGCACAGTCCAGCAGTCGGCCAATGAGATTACCCTTTCGATGGTTTGACAACTGCTGACAACACCCAGCTCTCTGTCAAGCCGAGGACTACTGAAGGTGGCGAATGGCAGGAATAAGAATTATCGGCAACGCAGATGGGGAAAGAGGTATGAGAACGGGAGGCTGGCGCTGTGGGAGACGCTGTGCGACGTGCTGAAAAGGCTTGGACAGACAGACTGTTGCAGGAAAGGGAGCAACGTAGGTCGGTCAGCCTTGGCCTGGCTTGGAGGGAGGGACCAGGGCTGGAGCTTAGCTTATTCTTGCCGCAAACCCCTGATCCGATTGAATCGCAATGGCGCTAGCAAAGTAGCGCGTAGCGAGCTGCCTCACCTGCAAAGGCAAAAGTCACCGTCGATTCAGAAAACCATTAGCGGCACCAGCAGATTCTATCGTTCGAAGGAAGATTGTTATACGAGTGTACATCAGCGTCTACGTTTGACGGCTGCCGTCGAAGCACCAATATCAGCGATACGAAGAAGCCTACGACTGCGAACGGCAGCGAACAAAACCCCGCCGCAGCAGCTGAGACACGTCTTTTGAGGTCGTCCATCAGCATCAGCCAAGACCGTTCGGTTGGCACAGAAGCCGAAGATTGTACCACTCTCCTCGACCTACAACCCGGCCTCAGACATTCATGATGTTTCGTAGACCTCAAACCGCTGGTGTTTATAATCTTCTGCTCAAACAACATTGGGAGCAGACATCAGCATTTCTCCGTTACGGCCGTTGCCATAATAACGCGCCGAGATCACGGGCCAAAGCGCCTTCTGGCTTGCTTCGAGAAATTGTCGCAATTCGAAGGCCTCCAC
>Ga0268244_10001008_pt1 | contig 10290 bp, 14 predicted proteins | sample AgamicMgSfe_FD_200258 | JGI IMG/M metagenome (GOLD analysis project Ga0268244, IMG submission 200258) | Agave microbial communities from Guanajuato, Mexico - Mg.Sf.e (v2) (version 2) | ecosystem: Host-associated > Plants > Phyllosphere > Phylloplane/Leaf | place: Guanajuato, Mexico | collected... | reverse complement strand
CCGACCAAAACGTCCACGCGCTCGATCCCCAGCACGGCGCCGACGTTGACGTCGACAGTGATCATGTGGCACAGATCGGCGCGGCGGCGGCCGGGCATGCGCCTTTGCTGTTGTGGGGGCGGGTCGACGCGCCAGTCGAAGACGGCGAGGAGCTCCGAGTCGCCTTCGTTGGCGATGAGGTTGTATGTGATGTGCCGGTGCCGGTCGACGGGGCTGACGCCGCGGGAGAGGCGCACGGAGGGTTCGAGCCAGGTCGGGGCGAGGCGTTCGCGAATGCGTTGGGTGAAGGCGCGGCGGTCTTCGCGCTCCGAGGCGGTGAGGGAGTCCGGGGGTGATGAGGCGGGGAGGAAGGCTCGGGCCGTGGGGCGGAGGGTGCTGTATTGTGGCGTTCGGGGCTCGAGGGGGATGTGGATGGCGTTTGCGAGGGCTATTTGACTGAATGCGTGTGCTTGGGGCGAGTGAGGTTGTAGAGCACTAGGCCTGAGGGTGGGCATGCTTTGGGTTCGTAGTCTTCTTGTAAAGGGCGTTGCTGGGGTTGACGGCGAGGAGAGCGTAGATGCAGGACTCAAACCGGGTACGTCTGCCCCCCGTGTTGGACGTGAAGAGCCCACTAGTGGCGGTGTGACGGGTATGCGATGTCCGTGGACTGTTGGTGTGCCGTCCTGACCCGAACGTAGACTGAGGAGCTCGCGGACAGGATATTGGAGGCGATGTTCCTCGTACTGAAAGAGACCAGCTTGGTACATCAGCGAGGTTGGTGTTAACGACCCCGTAGTATCAGTCCCAGCGGCTGGAGATTCTTGCCGTATACTCATGCGTGAGGGTGCTCTGTCGTGTTCTATCGATGCGTCGTCATCTGTGAACAAGTTCAGATGTCTCAGGTTTCTCTCCGCAGATCGCACAGAGGAGTCCATGCTGCTCAAGGCAGTTGCCGAAGGTGCGCTATCCGGACTATGTGGTATCTCTTCCGGATCACTCGTTTGATACTGCATCTGAGCAGCTGTTGGCCGAGGCAGAAGTGAGCGGGAATGAGTCGAGTGGACGGGCGTAGGTCGATAATGTCTCCCAACTTGGTACTGAAGGCGAGAGACCGGCGGCGTGATAACGACCGGAGACGGCGTCCATAGCAAAGGCAGACAACCCTCGGCATTCCTATAACCATGCCCCCAAAACCCGCCGTAATTCTCATCGTACCAACCCTCTGCTTCGTCGCCTTCTCGGTACTACCCAGACGTAGAAGAGACGAACCCACCCGCACTCTGCGCTCTAGCCGCTGCAGGTATCAAGGGCGAGACGCGGTGTGTGGGATGCGCGTGAGGCAGGCGCGTGATCGGTGCGCCTCCCTGGCGGACAGGTTGCGCATGATGAGTCGAAGACGGTAGGTTCGTTGTCAAGGGTGTGACACCAAGCCCACGCGCGACCTGCCGGAATCTGTTCGGCGAACGCGCCGCGTTGGCGTTGAGGCCTGTAAGTGATCGCATAGGCCGGAGTCCGGTGTATGGTGGCTGTAGGAATCTAGACCTGGGGTGCGTCGAGCGACGTCCGTCAGGAGTATGTGGCGACTCTGGACTCATGACGTCTGCCATCTCGCGATATCCTCTTGAGTCTTGTGTCACCTCTTCTCGAACGCGGAGGGAGCGATAGCAATGACAACGATAAGAGACGTGACGATGAGCGCGCAAGCAACCAACGAGACCAGTATGATGCTGCCTCTGGAAGCCGGGAACTTTCCGCGGATCACGTAGTGTTGGCTCTCGAAGTAGCGATGGAAGCCGATAAGAAGGATTAGTATTGCTGATGCGTATAGTCAGTACATCAGGTCCGTCAAAGGGCGCTCCTCTGAATACATACATATCCCTAAGAATGTAGCACCGAGTGGTTTCCCGACCTGGCGCAGCTTGTGGGTATCAGCGAGAGGTGTTACTGGAGATGATGACGATGTCTCCGAGCCCGAGCCGGAGAGCGAGGTGTTCAGTCGGAAAAGCTGGGTGACGGCAATCCCGATGCTGGCGAAGGAAAGTGAGGTACGAAGCCAGGCCAAGAAGGTGCGCTCTGCAGCACTGTGTTAGCTTTGGGTGGAGGCAAGAGAAAGACACCCTCGAAAATGCAGCGGAAAGGGCAGAGCATACCCAGAGCAAGGTGGTCACGAGCCACGCTTCCTTTATTCTCCAACTCGACGCTGCCATACTTCTCCACCAGCGCTTTGAACCAGCTCTCAGACTCGGCACCCTCGCGATCGTCCGCTTGTATCTGCTCCTGTCCACGCGTAGTGCTGCTCGTACTCCTACCCCCTCTGCTCCGACTCAAGCTCGTCTTGCGCTTCTTCACCGCCGTGGGCTGCTCCTCCCCACCGTCATAAGCCGTAGCGCCAATCGCGGGTTCGTCCCCTCCATTCCCACCCGCAACGGCACCATAGTCTCGCCGCCCAGGGCCTGTGATCCGGTCGCGAGGAAATATGGCCGTACTCTCATCCGCGCTGCTCTCCCCGCCGTGCTCCGGTTCGCTCAACCGACTCCGGATCTCTGCGTGTGGACTCACATTCGGCGACCGGCGCCTACCCATCACGTAGCCGCTGTAGCTACCCTGCCGCTTGGGCTCCGAGGCAAAGGGCGAGAAGCTCACGCTGCGTTTTCGTTCAGGCTGCGGCCGGGCGATGTCTACCCCTCCTGGAGTACTCTTCGGCAACGTGCCGTACGTATACGGGTTTCGTGGATGCCCTTCCGTCTGCGTCTCGAATTGGCTATCCTTCTTCCAAGCGGCGGGTGGACTCGCCTTGATAAGCGATCGTGGCGAATCGGGTGAAGACGAGAAGGGCGGGATGGAAGGCCTGCTGAGGTTCGCGATTGTCCGCTGTGCGGGATCGGCTGGGCCAGGTCGGGGCGTCGTGAGCGAGCCGTCCGAGTCCTCCGAGTGAGGGAGCGATTGAGACTCGGAGGCGGTCGAATTGGAGACGGGAGAGCAAGGCAGAGGCGCCATGGTGCCGATGGGGGCTAGTAAAGCTTACTCGACACACTCGGTCCGGGAGGGGGGATAATAAGACGATGTCGTGCTCGGCAGAGGAACCGAGAATCTCGTTCGGTCGACGAGCAGGTCTCCCAGGCTGCTTTTGACGTTCACTGACCACGCGAGCAACCCAAGTGAAACGAGAGGGTAGGGTGAGACAAGCTCACCAGCCGAGCTTTATTATCCTTTCATCAGCGTTCAGATGTATGGTGTCGAAGCGGTACCACGAGTAGCTATCGTGCCGCGGCGTCTGCAGGGACATGTTGGCGCTGGTGGAGAGTGGGTTTATTATTGCCGGGTGTTGCTACCTCTAGCGAGTAGCGAGGACTAGCAACAGTCACAGGTGCGGTGAGAAGGTGGGCGAGATTGCGTGCTGCCCTAATGCATGCAGACGATCGACAGTCAGTACGGTATGAGCTCGGATGTTTGGGAACAGAACGTGCGGGGACGAACGTGTCACGCAAGTGGTAGTTGATGCTAACACACGGAGCGTGAAATAACATAAACAGCATGAGAACATCACCCATTGCATGGACTGAGGTGACAAGTGGCCCCATCACTTTCTCCAGTCTTGACGTCCAATTGTTGCAATCGAAGAACTGAGTACAGACTTTGCCATAAAGAGGGCCATGTCCCAAAGGTGCTCCTCGCTAAAACGCTGCAAACTCAACGGCGCTTCCTGCACCCATAGATACAGCTCACAATCTACCAGGTCTCGTAGCTCCACAACCTTGCTTCTACGGGCGTGCGGCACGTCGTGGTGGAAGAAGAGGCACGACAAGCCCAGAGCATTTTCCTTGTCGTCGCAACGGACGACAAGGAAAAAATCCCTTGGGATGACGAATGACCACATCTCCTTCGAGAGGCTCGGCACCCTGTGGTCGAGTTGGCAGTCTTAGACTCCACTTGCTGACAATACCGATGAGAGTCGACCAAAGTAACAGTAGCACTGTAACGATCATAGACATACCATCTCCAAACATCAAGGATAGGACGAAAAGTATGCCTGACAACCACGAGCCCAGAACCGGCACCCAGGACAGGGGTCCGGAAGCTTTCAGCTTTCGCCTTGACCAACGGCGGACCAAAGGTAGGGGACTGTGTCGCTGCTCTTAGTGATGGGCCTCGATTGTGCTGCGATGCTGTCTTTCGTGCTCGCACCCTTTTCGTGACCTCGGCGCACCGAACAATCAAGGCCGGCGTCTTGTCACCACTGATATGCTCAGTATATGGACACAGCCATCTGGGTGGGCAATCCGCACAGTAGGTCATGGCCCACGTGGTGGACGGGGTCCTTGACGTTCCCCGGTACAGCCCTGTGACGCTCGAGGCAGTGGACGGCAAAGTCGTCGGTCTCTTCGATGGCAGTAGAGCCTGAGGTGCGGGAACACGTCGAGGCAGGTAGAAGAGACGGTCGAGTGCGGAAACTTGAGCGTTTGCGAGCACCGAAGCCTCTCCTGGCACGGCGGAGAACCCGACTATGTCCAGTTGAAAACTGTCAAATCCGTAAGGCCATAGCGCCACCCGGTCAAGACCCGGATACGAGATGGTAGCGTTGTTGTCTCCGCCGCTCGATGCTGCTGTCGGGTGGATGAGGAGTCAGTAGATCGGTGTAGGAGAAGGAGGCCCGACGATGGGTCGGCTCAAATGAGAGCATCATTTGCAGTACACGTAGCACACGAGAGATGTCACGATCCTCGGTATGGTGTATGTACCGGATGCGAGGCATGAGGCCTGCCGGACGGCCAGAAGGACGAGTGAAGTCTCAGCCCTTACGACGTCTGCATCTGCTGTATGTAGCGTTGAGCGTCTAGAACAACACCTCATCAGATGCGGGTGGGCACGATGCCGTGTTTCTAGCCATTATCACCAACGATCCGCTTTGACGAGACCACGGCTTGCTGGCGGAAGTTGGTATTGTCGTCACGGGAAGAGAGAGAATGGAGGTACGTTGCGGCCTGAGGTGTCCACCCTGGGCCCTGGGGCATCTGATTTCACATTGTCCAGACCCTGACTGTGACCACTTCAGGCTGTCAAGAGCTGCGCCGTTACTCACCGGACATATTTGCCTGCAGTACTCTGGACAGTCCTATCAGACTGTACACTGAGGGCAGCTCAACTTGCCGCCTGGTCTCTTGTGCCGTGCTACAAACGAGGCGCAGCACGCAAGGCAGGCTGAGGGGCGGCCATCTGTTGACCCAATCGAGGGTTCTCGTCAAGACCAGCAGCACAGCAAGGACATCTATAACAACCGACAAGTCGAGATGGTGACTCACGAACAAGTCGAATGCGTGGGGCATGTCCGTTGATGTTGAACGCTCACTCACTTCTGGGCTACCATCAGTACCGCCTTCCCCTCGGGTCATACTGGGTAGCTGTCACTCACGGTAGCCTTGCGATCGTAAGCGCTGTATGTAGGTGTTACTTTATTGACGAAAGTACGTATACGCTGGTCATCTCATATCGTCATCCTAAGACGTGCCGCAAACAAGTCAAGCTACCACCACTTATCATGTGCCAGAGAATATCACCCTTGCGCTCAAGATGCGACGGCACCCACATGGCGCACAGCGGAGTACTCCTGTAAACGTCTCTTCTATGCGCATGAGCCTCCTGCGCCTGGGAGCGGTGCCGGAAAGAGACGGTGTACCGATGCAGATACAGTCACACGACCTCCAACCTAGTCCAAACGACGGCACCTGAAGCAGGAGTATACTGACAGGACGGACTGAGGTGTGAATCAAGCGAGAAGATTTGTACCGCTCCCATGCAAGAAAACTCCACACAGTAAGATCCAGCAACACCCAAGCCAAGAATCGCATCAGATATAGAGCATGAGCGGTCACGTTGACGCCAAAGTCGCGCTGCTTGAGGATGTGCGTTCCACTGGAGGACCGACCGGGTATGAAGCTCGTCCCGCATAGCTGCTTCTTTTGCTTGACAACTCGCGGTTCTCCCGATCCGGATAACAGCAACGTTCACAACGCATTACTCGTTGGTATCTACTGCTCAAGCATCCGCTGCTGGTGGAGAAGTACGAGGAGCCAAACTTTGCTTTGGGATTGTGTCTGCTCTCGAACGAACTCCTGCACTTGTGCGGCAATTCAAGCGAGCACCCTTTCCTACGATTACTGGCTGCCGGATTACACTGTACGCTTAACGCGGACAATCCGTCGCTGTATATGTACGTGACGTCCAGTTCTGCAAGCGTTCAAGGACTTGCATCGTGACTGTACTGTTTTCTGCAATAGCGGAGTGAAGCTGAGAGTACCTCGCTGACAGGGTCTCTACATTGGACAGCTTGCCACTCCAACACGAATTCCATCAAGCCATGGTGGGCCATACAAGAATGATCATTCAAGAATGGGAGCAGCTCGCTGAACGGAGCATCGAGCACAGCTGTCTCGACGACGGTCAGCGAAACCAAGCAATGGAGGTTTTTGCGAGGGACTGGGAGGTCTTCTGTGAATTGGTGGTCAATGAGTATGGCGAGTATGCGAGCACCCTTTCGAATGACGTAAGATAACTGTCCTGTACGAGTACCAAGCGAACTGGTCAGCTCGATATAGATGTGCCAGGCTTCGTTTTCAGACAGAGCTTAAAGGCTCGACGAGGGGAAGACACGAACGTAGCCGACCGAAGATGTGGTCCGGCAGCGACTCCTGTCGAGATAGAATAGCCATTGGAGGAGCTGAACCGAGGACTTACGTGATGTGACATTGGATGGTCACTAAAGACATGTGAATGCGAGTGGTGGGGCAGGTTTGTGTTTGCTGGTCGCTAAGGCAAACAAATTTCAAAGCTTCAGTTCTAACGTCAATACATCAACTTCCCTCGGTCACATGCGCTGAGCTAACATCAATTCATGTCCCGTCTACTCGTCCACGGCACACGACTCATACGTCTCCCAAACCTCACTCGAGCACACAAGCTTTTCACCTTGTGCGACTTACCATGACTGGCCACGACGGTCCATGAACAGCTGCGACATTTGACATCTGCGATTGCTCGGGGTGACAATGCGCTGCATCAACATGGCCCGGCGAGTCGGTGTCTTGTTCTTGCTGATCCACGCCGTTGCAGCTCATCTAATCACCTCGTCTGCGCGTCTGCCTCGTGTCGAACCAACAGCATACCCTGGAGTCGGCGTGGGACTGGACGAACTCTTCGGTCGCGTGCCGGGCCACCAGCTCTTCAAGAGGAGGGTGAACTGCGACCAGAGTGGAAACTGTGAGTCCGTAATTGCGCCGATCGAAGGTCTTTAGCTGATTGTCTGCAGTCTTCTGTCCCACCGGCACCTGCTTCACGGATGACAACAACAGTTTCGGAGAACTCGTCGGGTGCTGCACGGTATCGTCTTGCGCCCCGAGAACAACATGCATACCATACACGTCCGGGATCACCTCCGCATGCGACATCAATACCGGTGGCTGCCTGTACTGCGCCGACCAAGCGCTTCCGGTGTGCATGACGCTCACGAATGCCGGCGCCAATCAGTGGATTCAGTATTGCGACTCATACTCTAGCACCGAAACGATCAGCTACAGCAATACCATCACCCATGGCTCACACGTAGATGACGCGAGTACTACCTCGAGCAGCTCGCCGAACTCCACCCCGGTACCTGGCATGCAGGTAAAGCCTTCGACAACATTCACGTCAAGCAGTACAGTACAGTCTTCGACATCAGCTGCCAGTGTTAGTGCCAGCGGAAATTTCAGTGGTCCTTGCATGCCTGGCGAATGTGAGCGTGGAAGCGCAGGTCCAATGACTTCGCCCGTGGGCGTTTGCCCGACGGGTGGCAACGCGAGCGCCAGTACTTCGGGAGGCCATCAGGTGAACGAAAGGAACAACAGACTGTCGGGCGGCACCCTTGCAGGGATTGTCTGCGCTGCAGTGGCGGCGGGAGCACTCATCTGTGCGGCGATCTGGTTCACGAGGAAGTACTGGCGTCGCAAGTGCTGCTCTTCTCGGACCGACGTCAGTCACCTAGCCGAACAAAAGCACGCTTCGGATGAGTCCAGTCCACCATCTTCCAGTGGCGAAAAGGCACTCGTGGAAGCAGAGGGCAGCACGCCGCGTCGATCACATACACCCTTCTCACCCGACCACTTTTCGCGACACCCTGAGCTTGACAGTCGTGAGGTCGGCGCGAATGTACCCAGCAATGTTCATAACGGATTGGGGATTGGAGGGATGAGCTCAAGGCGGTACGCACCGACAAACCCCGACCCATCTCCTACATCAGTAACGGACCACGCGCCACAGCTCCCAGAACACAGCAGTGAACCGACCCTCGACTATCATTCTCCCGTCTCACCACCCCACTCCGGCTCTGCTACACCGCCAGCCTGCGCCAACGGACCCGTAAGCCCAATGACGCCCGCAACCAAGACCTTCGTCCCGTACACCCCCTCCAACTACGGTGTCGAACCACCATCGAGCGTGCCGCGAACGATCCGTCAGGTCCCGCCGAGCATGCCGCAGGAGTACTCTGCCGTGAGTCTGGGCAGCGTCGCGAACATCTATCGCGGATCCAGCATGCCGAATATCTATCGGGGTTTGAGCAAGAGCGGAGGCGGAGAGGCGCCGTGGGCGTATTTGAGTGCTGAGGATGCTAGACGTGGTGGGTGGCGGAATGAGGAGGGCGGGGCGTAGTCCGTCGCTCGTGTACCCTCGACTGTACGCAATGGAGGATGAATCGTTTGGACATCCATGGAGTCGGTGTCACCGTCAGAAGGGTACGACGAGGCTCTGCCGGCTGAGCAGATCAAATGTGTCTTTTGATAAGCATGGCCGCTCAGGATGATCATCAACGACCTTCATGAAAGGTACGTTGCGTGCAACGCCTGCTGGTGCCGTGAATGGATACATAGAAAGCTGTAGGAACGATTGCCGCCGTCCTACGCACACCCTGACCAAAAGCAAAACTTCATGTTGCTGTCGACGAGGTTCGAACTCGCGCGGGTCTCCCCAGTAGAGTTTCGCACTTAAATCTACCGCCTTGAACCACTCGGCCACAACAGCTTTCGAAACACTGAATAATCTCATCATTTTCGGAATATCGCTTGTTTTGGTTCGCCGCGCAAGCCGGAGGTGATCCGGACTTCGGAGACGGGAATGTAAACAACACAGCATCGTACCATCGACATCATGGGCCCGGATATCACACATCATCCTCTGCGACGGGCCGACGGTTCGACGACCATCTCGTCACCACTTTACACCGTCCTAGCAGCAGTCAATGGCCCGGTAGAAGTTCAACGTCGCGATGAGCTCCCCGAGGAGGCCGCGATCGAAGTGAACGTCCGACCGTCCTCTGGCGTTGGAGGTCCAAAAGAACGATGGCTTGAGGGTGTCATTGGAGCTGTGCTGAGAAGCATCCTACTGGTGCACTTACACCCACGGACACTCGTCCAGGCGACTCTGCAGATCACGAAGGAACCCACGCTGAAGCTCAAAGGCGCGATCAAGGACGTGGCCATACTACCAACGCTTCTGAACGCCGCCTTCTTGGGTCTCGTTGATGCTGGATTGCCTTTGCAGACCACCATCGCCGCTACACTTGCGACAGTCTCCTCCTCCGGCGACGTCAACGCAGACCCGACGGAAGACATCCTTGGCGCATGCAGGAGCATACATGCATTGGCGTACAATCAACAGGGCGAACTACTGCTGGACGAATCTTCCGGACAGGTCGACCTAGACGTTTGGGAGAAGGTGGCCGAGAAGACACAGAAGATATGTTTGGCATCGATGGCATCGTCAGGGGAGGATGCGGAGATGGGCAATGGGAATGTCGAGGTGGAGTCGTGGCTTAGGACAGAGCTGGAGAGCCGAGCCCAGGAGGCTGTCGCATGGCGCGAAGCAGTTTGAAGTGCAGATGGTGGGCAGAGTGAGGTTTTCTTCGCCTCAGCAAGAGTGCTGGATGCTGGGATGACATGGCAGGTCTAATCAAGAGATTCAGAAGTTCGGAGGATGTGGCCATGAGCCCAGCGTAAGTCGGGCATCAGGCCTTCGTTTCGCCATCCGTGTGATCGAGCACTGCTATGGACAAAGTGATGGATCATGCTATCCGACTCGCACACTACGATCTCGTACCGTGGGTGCAACATTAAAGGCGTGTACGAGCGAATGTCGCCTTCATGGTGAACCCTTGGGAGAGAGGACTGAAAGCGACATGACCACGCGATATCATCAGCGTTATTATTGTACGATGGACGGACAGATCAACATTGCAAGGCACAGGTGTTGCTGCTGCGAGAACGGTCGATAGAACAGCAGACG
>Ga0268244_10001007_pt1 | contig 10301 bp, 9 predicted proteins | sample AgamicMgSfe_FD_200258 | JGI IMG/M metagenome (GOLD analysis project Ga0268244, IMG submission 200258) | Agave microbial communities from Guanajuato, Mexico - Mg.Sf.e (v2) (version 2) | ecosystem: Host-associated > Plants > Phyllosphere > Phylloplane/Leaf | place: Guanajuato, Mexico | collected... | reverse complement strand
CCAGACTCGTGCATACGTCCTTGTCCATGCATTCGGTCCCTTGCTCATGACATTGTGCGGCAAGATGTCATTGTTGCCCAGGTTGGGCACGACAGGTATGACGAAATCGTGATTCGGGTTCTCGTCTCCCTCGTCACCTTTGCGCTTTCCAAACACCTCGAACATCTTGTGCACCATAAACTCGTTCAACCCAACCACTTGCTCAGCGTTACGCGGTATCTTTTCGTCATTATCATGCCGTGCTGAGTCGCCAGTCCATACCACGAAGTCAACCTTGTCTTTCAGCTCTTGCTCGATCCATCTGAACGTCTCGTTGATCAAGCTGACCGGACTGTCGCAATCGCTTAGCTCGGCGCCATAGATGCCCGCTGGACCTTGCCCTCGGTGGCATGCTGCTGCTTCGGCGGTTGATGAGTATACCTCGTAGAACCGGTCTGGATGGAAGTCTACTGCCTACTTAGCATGGTGCACAGCCGCCAATCACATGTTAGTCATACCTGTGACTTGCAGAAAGCGGCCGTGCAATGCTCGCTTCTTCTCAATATGCCCGATTTCATCTCCCTCAAGTACTGTCAGACTATCAAGTATGGGCAACTGGACTGGTGGCGCAGCAAATGCGCTTGCGACTAGAGCAGAAGCGCAGAACCACCGTATTCCATGCATCTTGCAGTCTCTTTTCCAAACCTCCCTCAAGACCTATGGCAACAGCTCTTACAGTACGTGTTGTGCCTCATGCCAATACTATGCCTCTCAATACCCAAGATACCCATTACATATCCCGAAGCAATACCGGACACCCTTCCCAACGCCGCTGCTGGACTGTCTTGCTGTCGCAATGTTTGAGTTGGATCCGTTTCTTCTCGGTGGAAAGGCTACGTCAGTAATCTCACGCTTTTGACGCAGGTACGGAGATCGGCGCGGCGATCCAGATCCTCGTGCTAGGGGCAGTTCGCCGGCGCAATGTCATGCAAATGTAGGTGCGGAGAGGAGTGAATTTGAAATGTGAGATCGGATTCAGTGAACGCACAAGCAACAAGGATACGTACCTATATCATGTTCATGGAGGGGGATGCACGGTGGTCGAGAACACGCGACACACCTCCAAGAAACTTGACATCAAGGTCACTGCATTCTTGAGCCAATAAGGAAGGGGTACATCACAACGTGTGAGCTTCGTGATGAGCGATCTCATGGTGTCCTTCTCACATGAGATCACCATCGCTACACCAAACTCGGAGGATGTAATTATACGATCCCTCGAGCACAACGAGATGATCATTCTCAACAAGGCCCGCCGACATGTCGTCTCGGATGACGGCGGTACAAAACCAGCCGACTCTGCTGCATCTAACCTCAAGCATCGAGTCGCCGAGTGTACGCAAGATAGGACGATGTTCCTTATGTTTTCGGGCATGTCTGTGGGAGGTAACGCGTTTCGAGTCCGGCCGTAGAGTCAAGTAAGGGCCGTAAGGCAACAAGCGAGCCGAGGCTAGGTAGCACTCACCCTTGAAAATTGGATCAACAAAGAAGGCACGGCACCGACCAGCTAAAGCATGTGACAGCGAGATTGTGCATGCCGCCCTGCGCAACAACGTGCTGTTCTCAGTTCTGCAGATGCACACTGTGGCTCCCCCGAAACCGCGAAAATCTGAACCGGAATTGGTTTGCCTTCATCAGATTGCTCATTCAACTGTAGCCGGAAGCCTTCAAATTCCGGTTCAGACTTTGCGTTTTCGCAGGCCAAGGTGACCCGTGGAGAGCCTTGATTGTCTCAACTAAGCAGTGGATAGTTTTTCGGTTTCGGCGTCGCGAACCTCGGCTCGCTAATGACCGGGCCGTTCTGGTCATAACAGTAATAGCACCGTTCGCTGCTCGGTCATATACCTGCGATGCTCTTGGGACTCGGAGCTTAATCTGATGCTCGCTCCGGTATGACAAGGAGCAGAGCAAAAGTAGTGCAGCGCGAAGGTTCCAACAATATGAAAGGTGATCGCGCACGTGTGACTTGCGAATCCCTGCTCCGAACAGCACAACCTCAGTCGCCTCACATCTCAACTTCTCTCTTATATCACAATTTCAAGTCGGTGCTGAAGTCTACAGACATCAGGCTTGCGGGACTATCGAAGCAAGAACATTAACACAGTAATGATGTCCGCCATCGACAAGCGGGATACTGTCCCTATACCGCAGCCTCGGGGGTACCCAATCGTAGGCAACGTCACAGACATCGATCCTGAGGTCCCCATCTTATCGCTGCAGAACCTCGCGAAGCAATACGGTCAGCCGCTGTCCCGCAGATTGAGGTAGTGGATGCCACTGACTAGTCGCAGGTGAGATCTTCAGCCTGACGCTGTTCGGCAAGAGACGAATCTTCATCGCCTCGCAGAAATTGCTCAACGAAATCTGCGATGAGAAGCGCTTTGGCAAGTTTGTGGCAGCCGGTTTGGCTGAGCTGCGGAACGGACTCCACGATGGCCTGTTTACGGCGCAGAATTATGAAGAGAACTGGCATATTGTAGGTCACGGCATTTTGTGAAAGGTTGGAGGGAGACAATGCTAATCATACCATTTTCATCGTCAGGCTCACAGGGTTCTGGTTCCGGCATTCGGTCCGCTCAACATATCCGGGATGTTCGATGACATGAAAGACGTATGAACAACTTCCGCAATGTTTACATATAGCGATGTGCTGATTGGAGATAGATCGCTAGCCAGCTTATACTGAAGTTGGCCCGTTACGGACCGGAGTACAAGATCGCAGTGACAGACGACTTCACGCGTCTGACTCTAGACACGCTGGCTCTCTGCGCCATGGATTATCGCTTCAACAGCTTCTACACCAACGACATGCATCCGTTCATAGCCTCCATGACCAGCTTCTTGAGCCACGGCGGCGCTCGAGCAAGGCGTCCTGCTTATATGGCGCCTTTCTTCCGTGCAGAGGACGCGCAATTCTTTCGCGATATCGAGTACATGCGGCAACTGAGTAGTGATATCGTCAAAGAACGAGTCCAGCATCCGAAGGACACTAAGGATCTGCTAAACGCAATGTCAACTGGGAAGGATCCAAAGACCGGCAAGAACCTCAGCCGCGACAGTATCATTGACAATATGATCACTTTCTTGATCGCCGGGCATGAGACCACGAGCGGTCTGCTAAGCTTTCTCTTTCATTACCTCCTGAAGTCGCCAGAAGCCTACATGAAGGCGCAGGGTGAAGTGGATCGTGTCATCGGCAAGCGTAGCATTGAGGCACACCACGTTAACGAACTTCCTTACATCACCGCTTGTCTACGAGAAACCTTGAGGCTCATGCCAACTGCTCCCGCTTTTACCGTTTCCCCGCATGCAGAAGGTGGCGATGTCATCGGGGGCCAGTACTTCGTGAACCATAATGAGCCTGTGATCGCGGTGCTTGCGGCAGTACAAAGCGATCCCCTTGTCTACGGAGAAGATGCAGAAGAGTGGCGCCCAGAACGTATGCTGGACGAGAACTTCAACAAGCTTCCGCCGAACTCCTGGAAGCCGTTCGGCAACGGAGCTCGTGGTTGCATAGGGAGACCATTCGCATGGCAAGAAGCGATGATGGTTACTGCGATGCTCTTCCAGTACTTCAACTTCACGCCTGAAGATCCGCAGTATGACCTGCATCTCAAGTCTACGCTGACTATCAAACCTAAAGACTTTTACATGAGAGCAGCGCTGCGAGATGGCTGGACAGCGACCACAGTTGAGCAGAGTCTATCTGGCTCGATTCGGAGCGACGGCACCTCCAGACATGACCAGGCTGGTGTGCAGCAGGCAGATGAGAGTGCGATCCCATTTACGGTACTATACGGAAGCAATAGCGGCACTTGTGAGGCCTTCGCGCAGACTGTGGCGGCGGACGCCGCAGCTCATGGCTTCAAGGCGACCAAAGTTGACACACTAGACTCTGCCAAGCAGGGCCTACCATCTAAAGAGCCCGTGGTCATTGTGACGGCAAGCTATGAAGGCCAGCCTACTGATAACGCAGCACACTTTTACAACTGGCTCACCAAGCTGAAGGAGGGTGAGAAGGTTGATTCGAGCTACGCAATCTTCGGGTGCGGTCACTCGGACTGGAAACAGACCTTTCATCGGATTCCCAACAGCATTAACGAGCTACTCGAGAAGCATGGCGGCAAACGCATCTGCGACAAAGGCAATGCCGATGCTGCAAAAGGCGATATGATGAGTTCATTCCAGACATGGGAAGACGAGGTGCTGTGGCCGGCATTGAGGAAGCAGTATGGTGGAGCTGAGGCAAGCCAAGCGGCTGAGGCCTCCGCGCTTGGCCAGAGTCTCTCCATCGAGGTGTCAAACCGCAGAGCTTCTCGTCTCCGTGCTGATGTGTCCGAAGCAAAAGTCCTCTCTGCCAGGACCCTGACACAGCCTGGCGTACCTGAGAAGAGACACATTGAGCTGCAATTGCCGACCGAGATGTCGTACCGGGCTGGAGACTACCTTGCTGTTCTGCCTATCAACCCGCCGGAGACTGTGCACCGTGTCATGCTGAGGTTCCAACTACCTTGGGATGCGATGTTGACGATATCGAGCAAGAGTAACACGGCGTTACCGACGGAGCATCCCATTAGCGCGCACAATTTGCTCTCAGCTTACGTGGAGCTCAGTCAACCAGCGACTAAGCGTGCTGTCACGATGCTCGTAGAGGCAAGCAAGGACGGAGACGCGAAGAAGCAGCTCAATCAAATACTCGAAGGCGACTTCGATGCTGAGATCACCGAGAAGCGTGTATCTCTTCTCGACTTACTGGAAAGGTTCTCTGCCATCGATCTGCCGCTCGGGTCATACGTAGCGTCACTGATGAGTATGAGAGTCCGCCAGTATAGCATCTCCTCGTCTCCGCTCGCCGACCCGCAGAAGGTGACCTTAACCTACGCCCTCCTCAACGCAGACGCTTTCAGCGGTCAAGGACGATACATTGGCGTAGCCTCACACTACCTGTCCAACCTCTCACCCGGCGACATCACGCACGTGGCTGTCAAGCCTAGCCATCAAGCATTCCATCTACCTGCCGACCCGGAGAGTACACCTGTCCTGATGTTCTGCGCTGGCACTGGCCTTGCGCCCTTCCGCAGCTTCATCCAAGAGAGGGCGGCACAGATCGGCGCAGGAAGGAAACTAGCGCCAGCGCACCTCTACTTCGGCTGTCGAGACCCGGAGAAGGACTCCTTGTACGCCGACGAGCTGACGAGGTGGGGAAAGATGGAGGCGGTGGTCATCCATCGGGCTTACAGCCGTGCGCCAGAGCAGAGTGGCGGACACAAACACATTAACTCCTTGATGCGCGCCGACACTGATTTGTTGTGCGAGATGTGGGATGCAGGCGCGAGGGTGTATGTATGTGGGAGCCGGGAGTTGGGTGAGAGTGTCAAGCAGGTCTGCCTGGATATTGCAAAAGAGAGGGCGCGTAAAGCTGGGAGAGAGCCAAGCGATGAGAGAGCGGAGGCATGGTTCAACGGCGTGAAAAATGAGCGATACAGTACTGATGTGTTTGCGTGAGCGAGCGAGCAAGGGTCATGGTGGGATGGCGGAAGGTATGCATACAGTGTAGCATCGGGAGTGACTGAGTGGCGTTGGAGGTGGTATTATTCGCCATAGTTCTACTCTGAACAGTGGGCCACGATGTTCTCTATCAACACATTTCCTACTAAAGGGCTGTGCTATGAGTATAGTACATATTTCTCTACCACAGATGTACCTCATCTCCATTCATCTCGTCATCGCCTATTGATGCCTTAGGCTAGTCCCATGACTTCCTGCAGCAGACCGGAATCTTGAAGCCGATGGCCGAAATTCCTTGGCGGCGGCACCACACTTTGAACGATTTGGTAGTCGACGAGCGCGAACTTTCAGCGACGAAGGCATTGCCGACCGACGTTAACGACCAGCAACACATCGACAGTCGCCCACCATGCGTTACATTCACTCCCAGGAAGAGCTCAAGATCCCGGAGGGCGGTACGTGGACACCATACACCTACCCTGTAGAAGATGTTGGAGGGAAGAGCAAGAGCATGGCACAGAAGACGAGGACGAAGATTCGGAACATAGCACTAATAGCATATTCCAACAGTCAAGGTCCACATCAAGACGCGCATCGTGACGGTCGAGGGCCCGCGCGGCAAGCTGGTGAAGAATCTAGGCCACATCTCCATCTGCTTCTCCCACCCGACCAAGGACACCATCGCCATCGAGATGCACCACGGCGCGCGCAAGAACGTCGCCGCCCTCCGCACCGTCCGGTCCCTCATCAGCAACATGATCGTCGGCGTCACCAAGGGTTTTAAGTACAAAATGCGATACGTCTACGCCCATTTCCCCATCAACGTCAACCTGGAGAAGAACAAGGAGACCGGTCTGTTCAATGTTGAGATCAGGTAGGCAGGCACACAGAGACGCACAATGGCGTGAGTTTGCAGGAGTAGCGGCGGAGACTGATACACCGGGCAGGAACTTCTTGGGCGAGAAGCTCATCCGTCACGTCACCATGCGCCCCGGCGTCGATGTCGTCGCCTCCAAGAACACAAAAGACCAGATCGAGCTGACCGGCAACGACCTCGAGAACGTCTCCCAGTCCGCCGCAGACATCCAGCAGATCTGCCGAGTGCGGAACAAGGATATCCGGAAGTTCTTGGACGGCCTGTACGTCTCGGAGCGCGGCAACATCATGGAGGAGGTATAGGTGGTGCTGGAGAAGCTTTGTGGTAAGGACGGGTTCATTCGCGGGCGCATGATGGATGGCATGGCATGCGGCTTTGCAGCGTTCTGCTGTACTTGATGTGGCACGAGACAGCGAGCGGTTGATAGCTTGAAATGAGCGCCGAGCTTGAGCCAACGATGAAGACTGTTTACTGATGTTCTCGCGCGCTTCACGCATACTAACATGCAGTTTCTACGCCACGATACACGGCGTCAGGACATTAGCAACGCTGCGGAGAAGGCGGTCGATGCATGGCGACCTCTGGAGCAATGGTATGGGCCGGTGCTTCTCAACTACCATCTTTTTACAAATACGATACTGGACTGGCATCCGCCTGATCCAAGAAGTGGAGCGCACTCCATGCAAAGCACATGGGCTCGGGTTTCTATACCGCTGGGACGAATGACCTTGAGATCTCGCTGCTGGGCGCGAGCTTTGCCTAAAACGACTTACCAAGTCCCGCAAACAATACCTTACAGTTGGCTCCTCTCCCCGAACTCAGTCTCACCCGGCGCCCTGAGATCCTTCCTACCCGCGAACTTCCTCTTCGTCCTCTCCCTACTAATGACCGCAGACTGCGGGAACCACTGCTCTACCGCCCTTTTCGCTGCCTCGTCACCCGTCACCATCTCCACCAGCGCCTCGGCAGCTTTCAAACACCACACCATGCCATGCCCATTGAACGAAGCTGACACCCACAGACCAGGTGGCATGTAAGGCACAGCGCCGATATACGGTAGTCCGTCAGCGGAAGCACCCATTACACCGCTCCATTCCTTCTCAATCCGACCGCTTTCGTGATCGCGACCCCAATTTTCGCCGAAGAAACTTGGCGTGCAATTTCGCAGGTATGATGTTATGGTCGGCTCCAACGCACTGTCGTCCGTTTCGCCGTACCTACTCGCCGCATCGTTCGGTAGCTGATGCAGACCTCCGCCGATGATGATATCACCTGCGTTCGCAGAGCCAGGAGGACGAGTGATCATATACTCGTACCCTGTCTCGTGAATGAAACTGTAGGTATGATTCAAGCCTGTCTGCGGCATGTTGAGACCAGGCCTTTGCGCAGCGATTTGGCCATGGAGAGGGACAATAAGGCCTTGGAGTTGAGGCAGCAGATGGGCTGTGTTGCCGTTGGTTGCTAGGATGAGGTTGGGAGTCGTGATGGTGCCGCGTGGTGTGCTGAGGGTCCAGTTGGGTTTGCCACCCTCTGCTGCGGTTTTGGAGGAGTAGCTGATACCTGCAGCTGGTGTGTTTGTTTGCAGGTTCAGGCCCTTTGCCAAGGCCAATTTCAGTACGCCGATGGTGAAGGCGTAAGAGCTCAGACTGCCGGCTGGGTATGAGAAGGCGCCGAGTGCTTTGGGTGTGAGGAACTTCCTGCGTGCTTGTTCAGCGCTGTGGATCTGGTACTGAGCTGCTGGGTCGTCTGAACCCATTGTTTGCCGCATACGCTCTATACCTTTCCTACCGAGTTCGAGGTGCGTTTGGCTGTAGATGATGTCGACCGTGTTGCATAGTGTGGAAGCGCAGTCTATGCTATGCTCATGAGCAAAGGCGTGGGTTGCTATGATGTTGGCGTGCTCCATGCGGGCGATTTTGATGGCTTCCGCGAGGCCTAATTCTTTCTCATGATCGAGAAAGCTGCGATACGAGGCGGCTTTCGTATGCCCGCCGTTACGGCCTGTGGCGCCGCTGCATGCTTGGCGGGCTTCGAGCATGATCACGCTGGCGCTGGGAAGCTTGGAGAGGAGGTTGTAAGCCACGCATGATCCGCTGACTCCTGAGCCAATGACTACAAAATCTGCTGTTTTTGGTAGCTCTGAACCGGTCCTTATGTCTGCGATGTTTGATGGTGGATCTTGCCAGTAGGAGATGGTTGGGTTGGGCTTCGGGAGGCCTGGAGGTATCTTTGCTCGTTCTTCCATGATATAGACAACGTTCGTAACAGCAGAAAGGTACGCACAGAGACTTGGAGTAGGAGAGCAACAAGTCACGAAGCCGAAAGAATGAACGTCGAGATAGAGCTGCACCCAATACCTACCGTTCCTGGCAGTTGCAGCCGAGTAATGGCTTTCCACCTGCAGTCATGCTCGCGCGTCGTAAACCTTTGCGAATTACGGTCTCGTCGTCAGAGAAGAGCAGCATCTGGACGGCGTGCGCGGACGTCGTCGACTATGGAGAGAGGCGACAGGTATAACACATATGTTTCTCCTACGGTATCAGCATCAGCAATTGGTACGATCCGGCTCCCGGCTCGGCCTGTGATTCGTGAGCTGCTGCTGCACCTCCGTGCTGTTGGCCGCAAACCGCATTTTCGCACTCCACCTCTTCACAATCTTGCATTCCAGTATCACGTCGCCATAATGCGACCATTGCTCCGGCCGGAAGCGCTTCGAGACTGTTGCACGTTGAGAGGACTCTCTACTCCCCGGCGGAACCGGACATGGCGACGAGGCGGTGGAGACGTCGCCCCTCCTAAAATAAGCCTGTACCTTGCGTCAGGCCAAGGTACAATCTACGAGGTCGTCACCAGCAGGAGGAAGTCACACGCGCATATCCATGTCTGTATCGGCGCTAGGTCCGCGAGCAATTGCATGCAGCAGACCATACATGACACCCACTCGACATGGTCCATCCTCCGGTTCTTCGACTGACACGTGACGACATAGTCTGTAATATGTGCAGTCTTTTGCGCCGGATCCGCGGATACCGTTGCGAGGCCTCCAACTTTCATCCTGAACCGTGACTGCAACGCGCTGTTCTCTTAACATTGTCATTCGCTGAGATCATTCACGGAGACACATAGCAAGCGCGAGATAACGTAGTGACTGAAGCATCGACCATCATCGGCATCTGATAACATCATTCCCCAGATCACGAAACGTACTTCACTCGTTACTGCAACAAGCAGTCTCTTACTCCGAATTGACACTTGCTTGGTGTAGTAGACACCATGGGCGAGATGACAGCTGCTGCGCATCCAACGGATGGCTTGAACACGCCTGCGTTTAGGTCGGACTCCGACGCAAAGACCGGCTGGCCAATCCTGAGGCGTGTACAGACCGCCTTACGGTCATTTTGGGTCCTGAAGGGCCTGACTCCGGAGCAGATTGACTCTTTCATGAACTCCTACGTCATATAAGATCTGGACTGGAAAGACGAGAAGAAGATGATCGATGCCCTCGGACCTGACTATCAGCACAAGGTGGGCCAGTGCTTGTCGGACTACTACCGCGTGCTGAATCATCTATGTGCCATTGGTGAACTGGAGAAGATGTATATTCCACCGATCATGGACTCGAAAGAACGTACTACCGCGAACCAGCTTTTGTACGAGAGAAGCGTTGCGGAGGAGCTTCAATTGCCACCAAACGCCAAGCTGTTGGACCTTAGCTGCGGGCGTGGTAGGGTGGCGGCGCATATGACCAGCATGAACGGCGCGCAAGTAACAGGTATCAACATCGATGCCGATCAAGTCGCCAGTGCTATAGCGTACAACAAGGAGAAAGGCTACAGCAATGAATTCATTCGCGGTGACTTTAGCGACTTACCGCTAC
>Ga0268244_10001005_pt1 | contig 10303 bp, 15 predicted proteins | sample AgamicMgSfe_FD_200258 | JGI IMG/M metagenome (GOLD analysis project Ga0268244, IMG submission 200258) | Agave microbial communities from Guanajuato, Mexico - Mg.Sf.e (v2) (version 2) | ecosystem: Host-associated > Plants > Phyllosphere > Phylloplane/Leaf | place: Guanajuato, Mexico | collected... | reverse complement strand
TACGAGGACAAGCAGGTAGAGGGAAAAAAGGTTGGAGGTAAAAAGGATGATCCAAGGATTGTTCTTCGAAGTAAAAACGGCAAGGTTGCGGTACACAAGCCTGATGCAGTGTATTTCGATTGAAGATACTTTTTCACGGTTGATCTGGATACCCTCGGTTGTTGTTGTTATCATGATTGTACATTAGAATAACACGTTATTTCTGTTCGAGAGTGAGGATCCGGCTACCAGTGAGAAAAGTTAGCCGAACGAGTCGTCTCTGCTCCGGAAAGAGAGCGTTAAATACAGACACTAAGCACGAAGAGAGACGATGCATCGATCAGTCCGCACCAGCGACACGTAAAACTTGCTCTGACCTACCTTGATGTATTGAAGAGGCACGTTGCTGGGTTTCAGGTAGAAGAGGCCGAAGGCGTAGAATGTCTTATGAGAACGGACCCACCGATTCATACCGGATCGATGGAACTTGAGAATCTCCTTGACCAGCGATGGTCGACGAAGCTTGGCGAATGCGGTATCTCAGCAGAAGGATATGGACACGGATCAAGCCTCTATCGCGTAAGGATCACAGCCGCATCGAGGAAGATGACGAGGTAAGACTGTATCGAAGTCCGGTAGAATGGCTTCACGGATTAAGAGCCGTAGACCGTTACTTGAGGACTAGACTCACAGGTTCACACTGCGTCGAGCGAGATTGAGAATCTGCCTGACCAGCGATGATGAAATCAAGCTTGAAGAGGATTTGCCTCATCACAAGTATATGAACACGGGTCCAGCCACCGCCGCCTGAGACTCGAACATGTAGCGTCAATAAGTGAGGAACGGGGAGTGAAAGCTGTCGGAACTCCAGCAGAATAGCTCGATGAATTTTGAGACGTACCACGTGATTTGAGGAACCGAGTCGAGGAAGATTGAGAACTCATAACCAGCGATGGTACGAAGAAGCTTGACGAGTGAGATACTTCAGCAGAAGGTTTTGGACGCGGACTCAGCCTACGCCGCATGAGAATCGAAGATCCAGGCGCAACGAAAAAAATGGCGACGTAAGACTGCTTGGGCACTGCATTAGAAGAGCTCCATGAATTGAGGAACCGACGATGGGACCGCCGTGAAAGAACATTGCCGGACCAACGAAGAGTGTGGTCGAGGAGCTGCAAACCTTTCCCAGAACTTCATCGCCACGTGACACAGTCGGAGGGGCTCCGTTCATCGCGCAACTCCAGACCTTGCACATCACTCTCTCGACCTCTGCGCCGTGGAACGGAACGAAGACATGAAGATCAAAGCAAGACACAATCATCACCACGAATGCTCCTCCGATTCAATTACCACGCCCAACATATGAGGCACAGCAAATGATGACCTTGCCAAGATACACGAAGCATTGCCAATACTCGCTACCACGCCGCAAACCAAAACTTCACCATGTTGCTTCTATTCATGAACAAGGGTGGATCAAGCAATGACAGTCTTGGCTTGATAAGTCGCCATTTGCAGTAGTTCGAGATGAATGGTCAGTGACAAGTGCCTGACTTCCGCTGTACCAGGTAAGCTTCTCTATAACGATTTCGACCGTCCCGACCATGGTATCGGTATACTGCCAAGCAATTTCCATTTGGCTTGGTAGTCAGCGTACTCCAGATCTCTGTTATATCATGTCAGTTTGGTGAACCTTTGTTAGTCACCTCTTCCTGCTAGAGCACTCGAACGGCCTGTGCCCACTGTACAGTGACCTTGGACGTCTCGTCGTCGCCAGGGCCATTCAACAAGCCATCAACAGACAGATGATGGCTCATTGTCGAGGAGATACGTTGATGATTCTAAATTTATCTTGGCTGAGATGAGAAAGATGAGGAAGTCCGACAGACAAGGCCTATATAAGAATTTCGATCACCCTCTCTCAAATCAATCATCAAGCATTCAATCCAATTCAATCCACCACAAGAGCCGGTCTCTTCCACTTTTTCAATCAATCTACTCTCATTCTTCAATCTCCACTCTCTTTCCAACCCCTCAAATCAATCAACAATCAGTATGCCTTCAATCAGCAACATCGCCATCTCCACCATTGCCCTCTTGGCCAGCATTCAATACTGCCCTGCACCTTCAGCCGTCGCAAAGGCAGGAATTGGAGGCATCACCGACATCATCGACTCCATCGGAGGTCTGGCCACTACCATTGACGGTATCGTCAAAAACCATGAGGGCAACAAGAGAGATTTGGTCAGCTTCAACAGCCGCATCAACCGCCGCGACTATGGTCTTGGAACGGCTCCTCAAGACTGTCAAAACCAGCTCCATGGCGCCTATGTCACCTTTTCCCAACCTTCCTCAAACAGTAAGTTATACCATCCGCATTCGTTACGATCTGACATTCCCCAGCCATCCAAGTTCAAGGAGTTCCACCAGCATGCATGACCCTCTCGACTGTCATCACTGGCACCCTAGACGAGGGTAACCCTGTTCCAATGGGTTCCGACTCTATTCGTTTCACAAACTTGAGTGATGGCGATATCCAGACCATCAAGGACGCCCTTCAAGCCCACGGTTGATGGCAGACCATGAGCAAGGAGATGGAGTATATAATGAATGCAATCCGCAGGTCGGAACTTGATCATAAAAATCTTCAGCTCTTCCAGTGCTCTCCATCTTCATTCCTTAATCTCACTCGTCTGTCGTATAAAGATTCGAATGAGAGCAGTGACCGCTCGTTTGAAACATTCAAATTATCCCTCAATTTCATTCGTCCACAATCAAAGCTCATCCAAAACATGCTTCCAATCCTCCTCCCTCTGACTTCCCCCACCCTCCACCCTTATCCCCAAACTCTCATTCCTCTTCCTCTTCCTCTCCATCCCAAGTCCAACCTCGACCTGCTTCGTAACATCACCTACAAAACTAATCACCTCTTGCTTTCTCCCTTGTATACCTTTCCATATTACAATCGCCAACAACAAACCAACCACTAACCCTACAACCGTCCAGAATATCCCCCATCTCCTCTTTCTAACCTTTGTATCCTCCTTCTCTCGTTCCTCCCACTTCTCAAGACGCCCTCTAACACCCTCCAACCGTTTCTCAACTTCTTTCGCCTTCATACGTCCCTTTTCAAGCCTCACAACCAACCCTCCAATCTCCTGTTCCTGCCCTTGAAATCCAACAAACTCATCCAACTGCCCAGTAATCTTATTCCCAAACTCCTTCGTCTGACTTTCAAATTCCTTCCTCCCATCTTCAACCCCGTTATACAACTTTTGTAACGCCGAAACTGTAGATCGAAGTGTTCCCAATCGTTCCAGAAGTGCGTAATAAGTATCATCTAATCGTCTTGTCGCATCATGAGCCGCGGTGTCCAAACTACGAAGAGTCGATTGAATATCATCCTCTTGGGCGGATCGAAGAGATCTCTCAGCATCTACATCCGCTTGTGTGATCGCCGGTTGAGGAATCGAGTTTTGCGGCTTGGGATTGACCGATTCTTTGCTATTAAATCGATTCGAGTCGGTTGAGGACGTGAAATGATTCCGTTTGAGTGGATTGTAGCTGTCAAGATCGAAAGGAGTCTTCAATTGTGGTAGAACAGTATTAGATATCGTCGAACGAGCGAGCGGACCATGACGATGTCGCGATTTGTGACGATGGATGTGATGCGAATGAGAATGCGAATGTTGCGGTGCAGTAGACGAGCGTGGAAGTCCCTTCGACGTATGCTCGCCTGTGAATTCCATCACATCGTGACTTGTGAGCGTTTGGTTGTGGTATACACTCAAAAATAGTGGTTCAACATGGAATGACGTTGAAGTTGGGGGATCCAATTCGAGGAGGCGCAATTTCCGTGTGACATTGGAATCTATTCTTACACCACCACGACTGATTCATCGCCGATATAACGACAAACAAACGCACAAACTACTCGTGACGTCGCTCAAAAATACGTAGAACATCGTCGCTCAAAAGTACGTGAAACGTCCAAATCATACGATACTCTACTGTATATCATATCTTCGAGGGTATCATGAACCAACGCCTTCAAATGCCAATCCCAAACATAATCAAGATTTCAACATCTTATTCCTCTTCTCACGCCTCTTCAATCTCTCAACTCTCTTCTTATGCATCTTCTCTGCCATCTTCTCATACCGTTCCTTCTCCTCCTTGGCTTGCCGCCTGTCTTTGATTTTCTGAATGTGTTCCTATGAATGATCAGAAGGTGTTCCATCCGACAGCGCATAGCTCGCCCAATCTCACCTTTCTTTCCGCCTCCTTCTCATCCTTCATCTCCTTCTCATGAGCTTTAACAAGCTTAATCTCCTTGTCTCTTGCAGCTCTCTTCTCATACGAAGTCAATCCAGAAGTCGGTCTAAAAGCCTTGTGTGTATCATGCCAATTTTTGCCTATCCTGTATCAGCGTCTGACCAGACGACATTCATCCAATTTGCGCACCATTTTTCTTGACGGCCGTGACTTGTGGGATCGTCGCGTGCTGTGTAGCTGAAGCTATTTCGACGGGCATCGTGATTTGGTGTTGTGCGTGCGTAATCGTAAGGTATCACTCGTTCGTGAGGTGTTACTCGCCGCGGGTGAACGCAAGGTATTAATCGGTCCAGAGATGATACAAACAAATCGCAAGACGATCGTTGATCTAGAATCGAATCTTGAAGAACAGATGGTCTGGTCTCGGCAGGTTCTCTTCCGCGGTAAATTCTCATCCAGGAACAAATCTTCAAATGTGGGGAAACGGTCACAAAATGTTAGTGGAACAATTCCGTCATTTGGCGCCCAAACACCGCGACTTTTCCTTGAACAGTGACAATACCTTCTTTTCTTCTGGCAGTCGACGTATATTGACACTTTCTGTTGGATCTCAAGACGTTGTTACACGGATCGATTCTCGTCCAGAGCCCCGCTACTTTCAATCTCAAGAAACATCAGTCCAGTCACTCATTCACCCTTGACAGCAAAGAACAATCACAGCGCCTCGTAATCACTTTCAACCCATATAATGCCACTGCGATAGCTCACCCAATTGATACTTCTCTGCCTCAAAAGGCCCTCAACATGATGGACGTCCGCGAACCTTCTGTCTTTCAAAATGACCCTCCCTCATCCACACAACCTCGACCCCAGGACGTAACATCAGCATCGGCAGCACAAGGAAAAGAGGCTCTCAAAGATATCGCATTTGGATCGCTAGCTGGTGTGGCTGGCAAATATGTCGAATATCCTTTCGATACTGTCAAAGTTCGATTACAATCCCAACCCGACGGTGTACCTTTAAAATACACAGGACCACTCGACTGTTTTGGACAATCTCTTCGTAAGGATGGTTTCTTTGGACTCTACCGCGGAATCAGTGCACCATTGTTCGGCGCTGCTCTCGAAACCAGTAGTCTTTTCTTCAGTGTAGGTATATTCATCCCTCCGCGTGACAAAACTGACAAACCGACAGTATCGAATCGCACAAGATATCATGCAATCAACAATCCTCAGCAACAGTGACCCTCTACCACTCAGCGCTCTCATCACATGCGGTGCAGTCTCTGGAGCATTCACTTCCCTCATTCTCACACCAATCGAGCTTGTAAAATGCAAGATGCAAGTACCAATCGAAACAACCAATGGACGAGTGGCAAGACCTGGACTTCTCACACTCGTCGGAACAATCTATCGCCATGACGGTATTCGAGGATTCTGGCGCGGACAGCTAGGTACATTGATCCGAGAAACAGGAGGTTCAGCGGCTTGGTTTGGCAGTTATGAAGCAGTATCAGCAGCATTTCGCAAGGCTCGAGCAGAAATGAACAAGTCTGTCAAGGCAACGAAAGAAGACGCTCTTCCGATATACCAGCAAATGTTTGCAGGCGCAATTGCAGGTATGAGCTACAACTTTCTCTTCTACCCTGCAGACACGATCAAATCCCGAATGCAGACCGAAGATGTAGCCACATCTCAAGCTGGCAAAAGATCCTTCATTTCTGTTGGACGAGCTTTATGGACACAACATGGATTGAAGGGAATGTATCGTGGATGTGGCATCACCGTTGCTAGAGCAGCTCCCAGTTCAGCCCTGATCTTTTCCATTTATGAAGGTTTGAGGAGAACATTTGGATGAAATGGTCCAGCAATTTTCGGTTGATCATGAAGGAAGCATTTTATGGCGCAAAAAGGATTATCGAGTATGCATAGCGTGGTGGGAATTGACCGTGAATAGCATTTAGATACTAAATGATCATGTTTTGATGATTTTCGTTGTCCGTTTGACGTTCTCGTTGCTGATTGACGGAACACCAACAGACAACACTCGCTTCTCGTCTCTGACAGAAGAAACAAACTCCTTACGATCTTCGTCAGCTTTGGCAGCTTTGATTTCGTCCTCAAACTCCTCCATCTGAGCTTCGACAGAAAGATCAGCTTGAGTAGGATAAGCAACCTTGTGAATCGTCCACAACGGTCTATCGAACAAAGAATCCAAAGATTCTAGTGATCTACCAGCAGTTTCCTAAGAATAGTGTCAGTAGAAGCATATCTCAAAAAGTACAAATCAAACTCACCGGCATGCAAAAGTAAACAAATACCAAAGAAAGAGTACAGATCGAGGCAAAGAAAGCAAAAGCTCCATATCGATCTGTTGCTGCTAGCAAGCTGGGCATTGCTCGTGAACATCCAAAATAATAAGCCCAATGAAGAGCCATCATAATGGACATGTTGAACGATCGAATACGAATTGGAAAGATCTCGGCGTTAACCAAATAGGGTGCGCTGAACCAACCAATCGACCAAGCTACTGCGTGGAGGAAGATGGCAACGATAGCACCAGTAGACGCATGCTCGGTCGAAGGGTGACTTTTGATATATGTAGTGCTCATGCCGTTTGTCGCTCCAAGATAGGCACCAACGTAACAAAGAGTGACAATCTGGAGACAGATACCAGTAATGAGAGATCTTCGACGTCCGATAAAATCGACAATGAACAAGGCAAAAAGCAAAACAACGACAAACTTGACGAGACCATAAATTCCAGTGGTGAGAAAGGTTTGTTCAGAGCCTGTGATACCAAGCTATTGGATTGTTAGCAGTTTTCAAAAGACATGGAGCATTGAGATAGGACTTACATAACCAAAGATGGTTGGCGAATATTGGGTAATGGCATTTGCACCAGACCATTGTGCAAATGTGTGACAGAAAAACATGAGGAAGAATCTGCGACGATTCTGAGGAGTCGAAAATGTTTCCTTGAGAAGGCCCAGTTGACTGGCGCTAGAGGTAATCTCTGCCTCGTGGATAATTTGACCTTCAATAGCAGCAAGTTCCGAGACAACATAAGGATGATCCACCGGTAGCCTACGTAACCTTGTGAGGTTGGAAACCGCTTCTACTCTTCTGTTGGATGCAAGTAGCCATCGGGGAGATTCGAGAATGAAGATGCTGCCTATACCCCAGATAAGAGCTGGAATAAGTTGCAAGCTGGTAGGCAGCTGCCACTGTATGGTGGTATTGGCGTAATGCTTGGTGACACCGTAGTTGAAGAAAAAACCAAAGAGCACACCGAGCTGCTGGCATGCTGCATACTGTACAGTGATCAAACCTCGGATAGGTCTAGGAGCAATCTAGAATGGAGTCAGTCTGGAGAATTTACCCAATTCAAGAATCACAAACCTCTGAAAGGTAGATACTCGGCACAACAGTAGTACCTCCAATTCCGAAACCTGAAATGACACGAGAGATGTATAGCCCAGCGAGCGAGCCTTTTGAAAAGGTTTGGCCAAAGATACCTCCCATGTAGACGATTGTGTAGAATTGCAAAGCCTTTTTTCTGCCAAAGCGTGAAGTGATCCAGCTGCACTACAAAAGGTGTAAATTTATGATGAAAGTTGTCAAGTCAAGGGACGACACATACCGACAAGCATCCAAAGACAGCTCCTGCTGTTGCAATAGACACGATCCAGCCCTTTGTGTTGGCATATTCCGTCGTACTTTGATGGTCAATATGAAATGCTTTTCTAAAGACCGTCAAGACGACAATAGAAGCGATGTTGCCTTCATCGAACCCTTTGGCGACACCACTAAAACTGACCACCACGGTACAAAATATGAGATACCAGTTGAAAATCTCTTTTGGACTTTCCCTGATGGCTTGTTTCGTGTTGGCGATGAGATTTGGTTTCTGCATTTTGAAGACAATGTGGTTGATTGACTAAGGGCCAGAAATCCAGTCGACCAGCCGGTATAGATATATGACAACCGTAGCAGGGATCAAGGTATGAAGAAGATGTAGCGGAAGTCTAGCGCAGAGACGGCATCTGGACGCCGAGTACTTGGTACATCGAACGTATGGGGAAAAAGTTGTGGGGTTCCAGTGGAGACGAAACATGGAGTAGAGTGTGGGCGAGAGAACCCTGATGCGGAGACGATCCGAAGGATTTTTGCTGTCGGACTTGAGCCGAGATGGACAGCTTCGTATCCGTTAAGCGTGGACAACCCTGTACCGTGACGACTCAAGATTGCGGACAATTCGGACCGCGTGACGAAGAGTCCGCTTGAACAATCGACGCCCGTATCTGTCGTTGTTGGTCTAGATGAAATTGCCCTTTCAAATCTAGACAACCCCTCATCAATACCCGATAACAAACATTTGACAGCATGAATTTTTATCCAGTACCTCCAGTCATCAAGGCCGAGATATATGTCAAAATACCAGATGATTGTCGATGTAAAGAAGAAAGCGAATGGAGAGGTGGCTTTGCCGGACGATACCAAGACATCTTCATTGAAGGACCGACCGCCGATGCCGAAGGAAATCTTTACATAACCGACATCCCGCATGGCCAGATTTTGAAGATTGATCCAAAAAAGAACGTGACTCGATGCGTCAAGTACGATGGTGAGCCAAACGGCATGGCCTTGAGGAAAGATGGCAAGCTTGTTGTTGCAGATTATAAACAGGTATTGAGCCGATGTCCCTTTGATGTAAAGTATTCGTACTAACCAACCGTCAGGGCATGCTGCTATTCGACCCCAATGATAACTCCATAAGCCCATTACTGACTCGTCGCAATCTCGAACGATTCAAGGGGCCAAACGATGTTATCATAAATTCCCGTGGTGATATATTTTTCACTGATCAAGGCCAGACTTCAATGGTCGATCAGACTGGAAAAGTCTATCGTTTATGTTCAGATGGAAGACTGGACTTACTCGTATCCAATGGCATATCTCCCAATGGTTTGGTGCTGTCCCCCGATGAACGGTTCCTCTATGTTGCCATGACGAGATCAAATGAGGTTTGGCGACTTCCACTCAACGCTGATGGGTCGACGTCGAAAGTCGGAGTGTTCTTCAGATCATTCGGTAACGTTGGACCTGATGGTCTCGCGATTGATGAAGAAGGCAATGTGCTGATCTGTCATCCGAGTCTGGGTGCGATATTTGTTGTCGACAAGCATGGAATTCCAAAATTACGTATCGACAGTGGCAGTGAGGGTATCAACTTGACAAACTGCACATTTGGAGGTCCCGAGGGGAAAACGCTCTTCATCACGGATAGCCTGCTCGGTGTCGTGCAAAAGGTAGACTGGCACTGTCCAGGCATTAATGCCCCAAGGCAGACGTCAAGCGGTTCATAGACCTGAATGAGATATATTGATCCAGTGTGATTCCAACTCGTTGTTCGAGATATGGCCAGTGTGATTGTAGTCCTGGTGTCGTCCGGACCAAGTTAATGTCCATCGCGAGAATGATAGATGCCAGATCTCGACTGGGCTCCTCGGTCAAGCCTTGGCGCGGAGACAGCCTTGGCGCTGTGACGTCCAACAGTATCGAGGTGATTTGTGTCGCATACATGCAATACCTTACTATATCGACATCTGTCATAATTGGTGGGAGCCTATGCCTGTATCAAATCATGACTTGTGTTGATAGGTAGTAGCAAAGTGGACTTCCGAATGACCTAGCGACGCAATATCACAGTAGTACACCAACAATGGACCATAATCAACTTCCAGCATGCCAGCGATGCCGTCGGCGTAAGATCAAGGTCAGGATCCCCTTCGTATAGCAATATATTTGTCTCACAAGTCAAATAGTGTGACAAATCACTCCCAAAATGTAATGGCTGCGCAAAAGCAGTCGTAGAATGTACCTTTGTCGACCCTGATACATTGGAAGAATACTCCCGACAGTAGGTACTGCTGCTGCTTTATCGTTATTCAATAGTCAAGATATATATGGACATGATACTAATTCCATCAATAGGGCCTTGGCTGATCTCCAGAATAAAGAAGCCGAGCTGTATGCATCACTCAAT
>Ga0268244_10001004_pt1 | contig 10305 bp, 7 predicted proteins | sample AgamicMgSfe_FD_200258 | JGI IMG/M metagenome (GOLD analysis project Ga0268244, IMG submission 200258) | Agave microbial communities from Guanajuato, Mexico - Mg.Sf.e (v2) (version 2) | ecosystem: Host-associated > Plants > Phyllosphere > Phylloplane/Leaf | place: Guanajuato, Mexico | collected... | reverse complement strand
CTCGTCATCTCATAGTCGGCAAGTGACACGTCTTGAGAAGCGTACTGAATGGAGTCGGTGATCCATGTTCGTGCAGACAGCTTGGCGTGCAGAGCTACACTGACGGACAAGAAGGTCGCTTGTAACTGAGGTGTTGGGGAAACACAGTAAAGGGCATGAACCCCGTTCACATTCCGCGTTCGGTCGTGGTACGTTGCCGATTGATCAGGCGTTTTGTGGCATGTTGTAGCTCTGAGTGTTCCAAAGATTCGTGCGTCTTTTGTGGTCAAGTCTTGCAGGACGTCGTGTTTCTCTGCAACCAAGGCATGGTTTGGCAGGAGAACGATATGTTGAGTAATATGCTGGATTGAGCCTCTCAACAGTTCGCTCGAAAGAGCTGAATGAATAGGAGAAGGTGGGTTTGTGCGATTGAAATCGTGGGTGTTACGGAGGAATATGAATTGGTGTGACGTCCAAAAGTGAGAGAACACTGAGACCTGGTCCTGCGTCTTGTACGACATGCATCTCAACTTCAATCTTCATGGATGACCAAATGGTGTCGGAACGAGGACTTGTCGTTTGCCTACGAACGATAGTACAGTGTGATGCGCTGCCTCACGACATATTCGGGAAGCCGCATACCTGTATGCAGCAAGGTATCAGTCGGTCCGGCATGTACGCAATCGTCGATAGTCGCAGCATATTCTTACCTATCTCTACTTACCTTGAACGATACATTGACATGTGAAAGACTGTGAGTGATTTAGCTCAAGTCGATACTGTGCAGTACTGCAGAAACGAGGTCTCCGTCTCCGCGTCCGCTTGGCAGATGTGCACTTATCAGCTGCTATTCGTGTTGTCCACGTCGCTGTGGAACGAGTAATGACCTCAAGTATGATTGGTAGATAGGTGTTTAGCTCGCTCGTTGGTACTGTATAGTATAGTACATACATGATGCACATAGCTCTTCTGTGCAGTGTGCATCCGGCGGTGGGCAAGCGGTCAGCTGCATAAGTTTACTTTGTAGACACTGTATGTGGGATCTGATGGAGTGCGCGATTAAAGTTCACCACAGAATGTGCTGAAGCTTGTCACGTGACCTTGTGACTTGAAGCCTCAGAAGATACAGTATATATGCATTGACTCTGGATCAAGGCGACATGTCGGTCTGCTATGACTCGCTATGCCAAGTGACTTACTGCAGATGCAGGTGAAATCTCCGTGAACTGCCGGAGTATTCCTACAGTCGTCACCAGTAACTCTACGGTAACTCTATGGTAGTAGAGACGATGTCATCAGGCAGACAAGCTGACCGACGGTGTCCAATAGCCAAAGCAGCCAGTAGTCAGTCATGTGAAACACAACAAGTTGCGATGATCTATCTATTCTTGACGTTGCTGTGTGACAGAATTGATCTCATTGGTTTCATCACGGGTTTGATGTCTGAACGAGAGCAACGGTGTACTGTAGTACTGTATGGCCCATGCCCGTGGGCTAGCCTCTTCTCCCCCCCAGATCCCCTCTCCCCCACACAATAGTAGCCACACAGTAGTGAATCATTTGCACCTCAAATTAATCGCGCAAATGCAGGAGAACGCCCTCTTGGTATGTAACAATAACAAAATCACCACTACCGAGCGCGATGCTCAAAGTATACCAGGTACCTACAGAGTGGGGGGCCACGCATGCTGAGCTGTCAATTTTGAGATAAACTTTGTAAAATGAAGTCCAGTTGCCCGAGGTCCACTCAATTTCACGTTCCTCATTCACCCGGAGGCCCTGAGCGGACTCCGACCGCTCAAGCATTTTTGGCCGACTGTGCTTTTGAGCTTGGTAAAAACAAGCCTGCTTTTGTCCAGGCTTGTTCACCGTACGTCACTTTACCGCGTAGGACGCCTGCATGCAGATTCAATAACGACGCAGTAATAATGGTCCCTGTGGCTGGTCTTGCTTCTAGACGACAATCCACGACATCATTCGGCGACAAGGATGTAGTGCGTCTTTGACGTTGCATTCCGGTCGATAAACCATCATTATGAAAGTAACCATGACCATTATTACGTGTTTGGAGTGAGTATCAGTCGGTGAAGCGACGCGGCACGCCGCTAATTACGGGCTCTTGTTTGTTTGGTCTCGAAATGGCTGATACTGTACGAGTACCAATTCAAGGTCAGTGCAAATCTCCCTTACACGTGGAGAGTGCATTTTGCATGTGCGAGGACGAACGTCGATGCATAAAACGTATAATGAAACATGAAAGGTACAAAAATACAACAGACAAATTGCGACACGATGACTGGTGTCAAGACCGATCTAGCTTCCAACGGGCAAAGATCTGGTCGATCCTTTTCGTGCCGCGCAGATCACAGAACACCCTGCGTAAAAGTGATTCACCGTAGCGGCGCGCACCCTGAAGGATGATTGATGGTCGAATAATCAAAATGCAGGCAGGTGCGCTTGTTTTTGCTGCTGCCGGTGTGAGTGGACTGTGAGTGGGTAGGTGCTTGCGGCAGGTGCAGGTGCGCATGCGGCATCGCCAATCGACCATCGCACTTTCCCTTTCCTTCCCGCACTTCACGTAGCGCAAAGCAACGGAAAGCAAAGCACGCGCGCGTTGTCGGAACTGGCCACCGTCCGCAGTCGCCCACCGCCTACCGCCATCACGCTTTGAAAGCCTTTGTCCCACACTCACCGCGAAACCCTTTTCACTACTATCCCCTCCTCTTTCTTCCTACCATCACTTTTCCAGAGCTACACGTTCAGCCTACGTGCTGTTTCGATTGCGCTGGAATACTCATCGCCTCTCCAAAGCACATCCTCCCAATACTGAGCGCCGAGAAATTTGACCATCAGCAGTCTGCATCTGACTTGTTGGCCAGAGCCTGTGCTGCTATTTCTGCTGCTGATCACCGTAGCCTCACGACTGCGCTTTTCGATTTCCTTTTAAAGCTGCCCACCGCCGCTTAGCATTTTTCGCCCATGATGCTTGCTTTTATATTATAACACTGGTAGACCTTCGGGTCGGTCGATTGCGCCCACGCACACTCGTCGACGTTTTGTCACAGTCCTGATCTCGCCGATCTGATCGCAAGACTCCGGACCACTCGACGAATACAACACATTTTTACAATCACACAAAGGCACTCGCGAGAACACACTTGCGCTCACCAACAGTGCGACACCACAACACAAGTATTTTCATCAACAGTGCCGCCATAATGCCCGCACTACCCATCACCGGTCCTATTCCCGAGGATTCGATTGCCGAGTCCGACGATCATGCAGAAGAGCTCATGAGAAAGATTGCAGGACCTCCTTTGGATTCATCTTTCGTCAAATCCGCACCTCCACGCCTTCCTCGTCGCGAATCCCTTCTTACGAGGCAACTCAATGGTAGCGAAGGCGACTCACATACGGACGACGATTTACGTCACGGCTCTCGACAAATGAAAAGAGGTTTCTCAGCCTCGAGTAATCCGAGCGTTGCTTCTACTGCCGAACTCACCGACGACAATGAAGTCACGAGTCCTGGAACCCGAACAAGTTCTGCAAGCCCGCCCTTTCCGTCTTCCAGGATAAATAGCATCGTTCCGCTGATGGAGAAGCCAATCACCGAAGAACCTGTCATTGCCGATCACCACGATGATCCTGCTGAGAGCACACCCGAGAAGACGGAAACAAATGTTCAAAGTGAACTTGGCAGGCGTCGTTGCATCACATTTGCATGCGGCAAGAAAGAGACTGCTCCAACAAAACCACAAGACGCAGCACCTTCTGTCGACATCGAAAAGAAGATTGAGGAAACCGAACCCACAAAGCGCAAGACATGCCTCACTTTTGCATGTCCTACCAAGACTACCTCTGCACCTCCTATCAAGACCACCCTTCCAAGTCCTCCTGAGCTACGGAAACCTAGATCTTCTCGACACATTAGTCCAGCTGTCTTGAACCGCTCACCCAGATCTCCCCGCATGCCTATCAGACACGCACACCGTGGCTCCGATTCGACCATCAAGAATGAGTCCCCTTCGTCTGTTCGCAACAAGCCTGCTGTCATGAAGCGTCGCAAGTACAGCAACGACCAAGACGAGGCCCAAGCAGACTCTCAGAGGTTCCACGAGTTCGGCACCTCTGCTGCGGTCGAAGAAGACTGGACCAAGGAATCAACATGCTACCGAAACAGACTCACCATCAGGGATACTCTTCAAAAGGAGAATGTTATTCGTCAAATTGGTGAGGAAGTTGAAGAAGAGGCTATTGACGATGACGACGATGACGAGAACGATGACGAGGAAGAACTTCTTGACGAGCTCGAAGATGTCGACGAGGAAGAAGACGAGGAAGAGGAAGATGAGGAGGTTGATGACGACGAAGACGAGGATGAACTTGAGGTCGAAGAGGATGCCATCAGTGATGCCGGCTTTGACACCGACGACGAAGGCGGATTCGCTGGCTCCGATGCCGAAAGTGAGAACAGCGATTTCGAGTGGTGGGCCCCTGGACGATCCACTGCTGCAACTTCAACCGAGCATTTCGATCACATCAGACCCATGCACCACCGCACTCTTTCTGATTCTTCACTCGAATCTTCGCGCGAGGCAAACGGTCTATCTCAGAAGAAAGAATTCAAGGCCAAGCGCAAGACTCAAGCGGTCGACATCAACCGTCCAGTCACTCCAGAACTGCCTGACAGCACTGATTTTGTTTGCGGTACTCTCGACGAAGATCGACCATTGGAGCAGGCTTACCTGCAATCCAAGGAGCAGAAAAAGGCCGCCATGCACAAGATCACTCCTCAAGACATCGATCCGACCTTTCCTACTTCTGACCCCGAGATGGACGAAGAAGACGAGGAGGAAGAGGACGAGAACGCCGTTGACGAAGACGAGGAGTCGCTATTCATGCACGGCAATATCGACCTCAACGAAGAACGTGGTCGCCGCAAGAGAACAGACTCTACTGCAAACAAGAAAAAATCACCCCTCAGGTCTCCCCGTCGTCTGCATTCACCGCTGCCACCAGCAAAGAAGGCTGTTCACCGCTCACCACCTCCTCCAACCAAAAAGGCCGTCCATCGTTCCCCTCCACCGCCAACTAAGAAGCAGGTTCATCGATCTCCTCCACCGCCTCAGCGCACTCAGCGTCACCGCTCACCACCTCCACCAAAGCGTCTTTTTGGTACTTCTCCTAAACGCATGCGATCACCGCCACCAAGCCATCGCCTGACTTCGCCTCCCAACTCGCGTCGTGGTTCCGCAGATGGAACCCCTACAAAGTCGATCAACATCGCTCCCGGTGTGCTTGCCTCCAGGCCTCAACCTACTCGTACTGCATCTCTCCCCCGCGTCTCCACAGCTACACGTCTTCTGCGTCTTGCTGCCGATCAAGAGGACAACGATCAGCCATATGACGTACATACCCGTGGCGCCATAGATATCGTCAAAGGACTCGAGAAGAAGCGCTTGCGTAGAAAAGAGAAGCTCTACCAGAAGCATTGCCAGAAAAAGATCAAGGAGGGAGAGAAGAAGCCCAAACCTGGCAAAGGCGCACAAAGAATGCGCGAAGTTGGCCTCGAGCTGGCTGCTTACAGAGGCAAGAATGCTGAGCACATGCTCTCGTATTGATCACACCATAATCAGTACACATATACATACACCATACACGGTGATCAAGCGCCGCCTTTTTCAGGCACTTCCAGTCTCTTAGCAAGACTGCTGGTCGCTTTACACCACATACACAACCATCACAGCGGCACTATTATTACGACAACGCTACCTCTTCAGAGAATGATATCACGTCTCTCATTGGTCACGATTTCCTAATTAATGACATGCCTATTACATAATTTCACTTCTTGCACATATTTCACGGATCGCATTGGCGCTGCATCGAGGATACCCAAGATACCAGTTTCCTATCCGCCTGAAGGCTTTTACTTAACAGAATGAATATCTCTAACTTTTATACCTGCTTCGTCTTACTACACGTATTTTCCATTGTGCTGTTTGTGAAGATGTGTTGTATTATACTTGGATCCCAATCCTGAGCTCTGCTCACTGTCAACGTTGTCCTTGTTTCAAGGGTTGTATTTACGAAGCAGTGGACACTGTCACATTGGTCGGAGCGTTTGACTTCTCTCGATGTGTCGACTCGCAAGAAGAACGATTGCTTTCGTCAACGTCAGGACGGGTTCCCAGTTAGAACGCTGGGAAAGATAAACATGATTGATACGAAATCCATGTTGCTGGTACACAGATGTCTGTTCGACCTCCTTGGTCCCATTCACGGTTAAACTCCGGCTTAGCACCTCAAGTTCAATCGTGGACGGCCATGTAGCCACTCTCCGCAGCTTGTGACGCCAGATAATCAATTCGAGATCCATCACCGAGGACAACAACCGCAAACGAACAACTTCTTCGATCACTACTGCCTTCAGTTACGCGACAGCGACTTTACGATACCTCTGACTTCAACATAAATCAGACAACATGTGGATCATCGACTGGTGTATGTATTCATATCTTGACGAAACCCCCGGAGTCACGCATAGAAGCTGACCTGCTGGACCAGTCTGGGACGTTCTCGCCAATCTCGGCCTGATGAACAAGCACGCGGTACGCTCATGATCACACGCCTTTCCGAACAATCGCGACATAAGAGACAGGAAACTGACAAGGGGAATACAGAAACTGCTTTTCCTGGGCCTTGACAATGCAGGAAAGACCACCGTATGTCTTGCCAATACAAAAGCATGGAATAGCTGATATTGACAGCGTGGCTAGCTTCTTCACATGCTAAAGGTATGCTCAATGACTTTCTCCTCACCGCTCACGTGCGCTTGACTAACACAGCCAGAACGACAGAGTGTACGACCTCCTTCCCATGACAACAGCTTCACCACTAACAGCTCCAGCGCCGTGTTGAACCCAACCCTGCACCCTAGTAAGTGCTTTTGTCGTCGCACGTCTTTGGACCTCTCTGACAACCTCGCAGCATCTGAGGAACTCTCCATCGGAAGTGTGCGCTTCACGACCTTTGACCTCGGTGGCCACCAGCAAGCGCGACGACTGTGGAAAGACTACTTCCCGGAAGTCAGCGGCATTGTTTTCCTAGTCGACGCCAAGGACCCAGACCGATTCCAAGAAAGCAAGGACGAGCTCGATGCTCTGCTCGCCATGGAGGACTTGGGCAAGACGCCATTTTTGATTCTCGGCAACAAGATCGATCGTACGTGCACTCCTTTGCTTTACAAAAAGCGAAAAGACTATAGAAAGAGCTGTTTTGCGATCTTGGAAGATGGAAACGGAGGACATCTGGATCATACATTCTTCAGAAAGAGGCTTGCAAGAGGATAATACTAACGTCTTCACAGACCCAAATGCCGTCTCCGAGGACCAGCTCAGACACGAACTCGGCCTCTACCAGACGACAGGAAAGGGCAAGGTCCCACTCGAGGGAATCAGGCCTATCGAGGTCTTCATGTGCTCCGTTGTGATGAGACAGGGTTATGGAGAGGGTATTCGCTGGTTGTCGCAGTACGTCTAGGCGAGATATTTATATCCATGCGGGGGTGAATAAAGAGAAGAGAGGAGAGGAGGACAACGCGATGAAACGAACAGTACACGCGATCGGACGACGATAGTTGGGACCTCAAAGGCGTAGAAGACGGCGAACAACACGTACACGATGGAGCGACGACTAAGCGTTGTGGCTTGGGTCTCAGGGACGGGGCAAAGGCGCACATTTGTTGAGAATATCACTTGTATCACCTTCCAATTTCTCACGTGCACCGAATCACTTAAAGCTCGCAAAATAAGACATGCCACCTGGAATGGTATAATAAAACGCTATCGCATTGGATACTACGTCGCAATACCTGTAGGGATACATTCTCGACGACCGCCCCATCGTACTTCTTCTTCACATCCCTTCCACCTCGCAGTCACATTCAAAGCATCTCATCAGCCCTCATCCTACCTCTCCTGCCACCTTCTCCACGACCCCCTCTTCCTCCCCTAAGAGGAGGCTCAACCATACCCCTTCGACTAGGATGAATACCAGCCATATCATCGCCCTTGGGCTCTGCGTTCCTGACTTGTGGTGGCGGTAGACCCCTTGCACTAACAGGAGAACTACTATTACGTCTCCGGCGCGGTGGTGATCTCGATCTCGATCTCGATCTTGATCGGGACTCGGCCGGCGAACTAGTATTGCGGCGGCGGTAGGCGGCTCGTCGAGGCGGTGAGCGCGAACGAGAATAATTGGTCGAGCGCCTGCGTCGCGGTGGTGGTGAGCGCGATAATGAACCTGTGGGTCGACGGCGGCGTGGTACTGATCGCGAGCGCGAGCGCGACGCTGAGATTGAGCCGCTGTAGCTGCGTCGTCGGGGTGGGGGTGAGCGTGAATCGGAAATTGAGCGTGTGGCGCGGCGGCTGCGGACTGCTGGGGAGCGTGAGCGTGAGCGTGAGGGTGTGTAGCTTGGTGAGCGGCGTCTGCGGGGTGGAGTCCGAGAGCGGGAACGGGTGTAGGAGCGTGAGCGTGAGCGTGATCGTGAGTCGGAGTATGAGCGGGCACGTCTGATGCGTTTTTCGGGGGTCGGAGAGCGTGTGTAACTACGGCCTCTGCTGCGAGAGCGTGAACGGCTGGAATAGCTTGAGTAGGATGAAACGCTGCGGTCGCTTGGAGATGCAGCGCGGACTGGTAAAGCGGGAACGGTGGGTTTGGGCATGTTTTTGAGGTATTCTCGCATGCCTTCTGTAATAGCTCCCATGCCGATTGCAGTGAAGAAGTTGATACTGAATCTGGTGTTGCGAGGGTTGTCGATTGGGAAGATGTTGATCAAGGATGACTGTAGCTGATCGGCCTTCATGCGTTCTTGCAATTTCTTCATTCCCATGGATTGCGTCAATTCTTCGAAAAGAATCTTGATGAAGATACGGGATGACGATGTCGTCTCCTCCTCGTTCATGTGGATGACAGAAAGAACCTCCCAACCAATGGCGTCCGAGGCCAAAAGGTGACCAAACAGCTGAGCAACGATACGCAGGCGGTTTGTCTCGAGACGATGGATGGTCTCGTAGTATTTCATGAACTGCTGTTCAAAAAGGTCGACCCACATGCGGTTGAGTTTGCAAAGGCGTTCTCCGATCAATCCATAGAATTTGTTGAACGTTCGCTCCTGAGAAGAACACTCGATAAGCATAGAGGGCATCTCATGTTCCAGTCCTGGTGGCAGATTGACGCGCAGCAGTTTGTGCGTACATTCCTCGAAACCACCCGAAGACATGATGGTGAGATAGATGGTTCGTCGCAGGTTTACCAGATCGGTGTTGGATTGGTCTTTGATCTCGACCTGTCGTTGCTGAACTTCTTCTTCGCCCTCATCTGAGCTGACGTCCGAGCCATCTTCATCTTCGCTTTCATCGCCTTCTCCCAGAATCTCAGCTTTCAACTTCTTGTATGCCTCTTCGTTCTCCTCCCATTCAGCATCGAATTTGAAGACATTGAGACCATCTTGGACATCGAATTGGTTGTTGAGTCCGGGGTTGTGCGTGATCTGATCTTCTTCTTCCACAAGGTCCAGCTCTTCCTTTACTGCTTGATTGTCCTTGTATCGGTCTTTGCGAATCTGAAATAGAACCTCGATCATGTATTGTGTTCTTTTGTCGATGTCCGCCTCGTGTAAAATATTTCTGAATTGGTCAAAGACTGCTAATGCAATCTGCGTGTTGAACTCCTCGATATGCTGGCCAACTTCCTTCATTAACCCTACTGCAATCTCCACACTGTCGTCTGTCGGCTTGTTGAGCAAAAGAAGGAGCACCTGAGCTGCAAGCATCTCGTGCACAACTTGCTGGTTGATCAAGTGGGCTAAGAATGTTGTGCTGCTCAAGCAAACGCTCTTGTCGTTCCTCCGGAAAGCTTTTCTGAACTGTATGATCAACCTGTTGACCAGAAGTTCTCCAACCTGCGGAAGCTTGGTGTTGACGATCGCAACCATCGCAGCATAGATTGGTGTGAATGGCAAACTTGCTGCCTGCGCCTTCATGATACTGCGACAGAAGAGCCCTCGTCCACGGACCAAGTTCTCTCCAAAGAGTTCCGGAACAATATGCTTGATGTTCGACACGTTGACCTTGTTGATGAGACCATTGATAGACTTCTTCAACGCCTCCCAGGCCATTCTCTGGTACTCCTTTGATTGCGGATCCGTGCCAATCTCGGCCTGCAAAGCCTTCAGTCGCGCGGGAGGGACATATGTACCACCCGACCTCATATTGAGCAGTCTCTCGTACTCGGCTTTAGCGGCGGCCTGCTTCTCCGCAG
>Ga0268244_10001002_pt1 | contig 10314 bp, 10 predicted proteins | sample AgamicMgSfe_FD_200258 | JGI IMG/M metagenome (GOLD analysis project Ga0268244, IMG submission 200258) | Agave microbial communities from Guanajuato, Mexico - Mg.Sf.e (v2) (version 2) | ecosystem: Host-associated > Plants > Phyllosphere > Phylloplane/Leaf | place: Guanajuato, Mexico | collected... | reverse complement strand
GTATAGTGATGATTAAATGAAATATCTAAACGTGATACCTGGCTTGCAAAGCTCAAGGTCGCTGAAAGGTGGCGAAATTTTCTTGGGGGTGTTAGAGCGGGGTAGCTTGTGCAGTTTGTGCAAGGTCGTACAGGCACGACTTCCAGGTAGAGCTATCCAATCCGCGCTCTGAGATGACTTGCAGGCAAGCGAAAGGTTAGAAGGGGTCTGTGAGCATTCCAACAGCCGAGATGACATACAGTAAATTGCGGAGAACAACCAGCTATCGCGCAATCATACTACCGTGACTAATATCTGCTGTGCACTATCAGCAGCTACAATCGTATGCCCAATGCGTTCGTGCTTGACGAGGCTGACAACCAGCCGATCCTGCTGTACATCTAATGCAGAGTGTCGATCTCTCCTAAGACCATGTAGTGCTCAAGCTCATCGTTCCTGGACATGAGGAGACAATGCAGCCCCTCATCTGCCTGGAACTGAGTACCAGCCAAGTCCAGTGTTATAGGATAAACATGCTTCCCAAGCATGATCCCAAGCATGATCCCACCCCTGCTTCTTCCAGGTAGGCGATAAGCAGTTTTTGCCAGCTTAAGATCTGCCTCGACGTGATCTCCGCGAATAAGTTGACTGCTGAGACGTATGAAGCCGCCGGTTACTGCTCCGAACGGATCGCCGTAAGCAGGCTTACGGTGGGCTGCGAGTACCGTGAATAGTGCTTCACCAATAATGTCTGCTGCGGACGACGGAGCATGTTGGAAACCATCATCTTGCCTCGGGGCAAAAACTTCGATCGGCGCACTGATAGAAATCCACGAAAAGGATGGCGCGATGTACGAAGTTACATCTGCAGCTGGCACCTATGCACGCCAGCACAGCTCGCGATGTGCGTTGGCAAGCCAGATACCTGCTAGGTATGGAGCCGGCATTCCCGAAGACAGGAACCTTTTAGCAAGTCCTGATAACGCAGGCAATCGATCAGAGGCATGAGTGATGTCTTTGCCGGAAGAAACCACCGCCGATTGTCTCCATATTACACCGAGCTCAGCTTCAGTGTACACAATACAAAGACAGTCAACCCAGACATACCGAGTGCGTAGATAGCGTGCCACCAGTATGTGTCTCTGAACGTCTTCGGGAAGCTTTCGAGTGGCAGTCCTTGCTGCATCTGTGTGAGATTTGCCTTCGTTCGCGTCCATCTGACGTAGAGGGGCCAAGTATTCACAACTTCAAAAGTTGCTCCGTTGCTCAGTTCAGACCGTCACGATACCAGCTCCCTTGCTGTACTTGGTCGAGTCCATTCATCATGATAGTGCAATAGACACGGCCATCCCGAGCCGATTCGCGCCATTCCAGCAGTGGGTCGGACCTTGCTAGGCTGTGTAATATGAATTTGTTCCATTCCATGAATGCATCTGGTTTTGGTGCTACGGTCTCGAAGAGTGTGTAGGAGGAGTTCGCAATGTTAGCGTTAGGAATTGCGCAAAGGTCGAGGCAGATCCTGCAGGAAGCCATATTCCCAGTATAGGTCCGCTATTGGCGCATAGCTAGGCCTGTGGATATGCAGTAGTGTACGGTCATGGACCAAGAGTCTAGCAGGATCCGGAGGGTGCTTGGGAGGCCCGCGCGGACTTGAAATGCAATATATTCGGAGCCTGTTCACAGGACGTGAGGCAGACGAAGCCGGTGTCAAGTCATGGCGGTCGCAAAGCTCAAGACCGAAGAGGTGACCGGTGACAGTGTTCTACCTAGATGACATCCTTGTCCGAGCTAGATCGATAGAGAAGATGAGGCTTGAGATGCGGGATGCTGCATTTCTGAAACACGAGTGAGACGCACGCCGATCGTCACCGACACATGCTCCGAAATCTTTCTAACTCTGGAAACCTTCAATATCACACTCTCCATTCCCCCAATGCCGTCCACGGCCCTCGTATCGAGTGTCCAGCTCGCCCATATCCCACCCTCCATCTCCATCTACGCCTCCCTCCATACCTCTGTCACCAACGCAGCACACATCCGCACCCAGCTCCTCTCCTCCAATGCCGACTACGACTTCGCCTTCATCGATGCCAGCACCATCCTCTCCACCACACACATCCTAGCTGCTGTGTTCCGCGCAGTAAATGACTTGCTGAATGCTAGGCTGAAGAGCAGGAATGTGCATAGTGAAGTAGTCTTTTCGCTGGGGTCGAGTAATAATGTATGTCCACGATCCTCGTCTCAATGTACAGCAGTCGAGGTACAGCATAGCGTATTATTGACACATGAACCACATTCAGATCTCAGACGCCCTCCGCCGTTTTGGTATATCCGACAAAACGACCTCGCTCCTAGCCATTAAGATCATCGACTCCGCAGCACCGACAACCTCATCCGAAACTAATCCTGCCTCAACGCCGTCCCACCACCCTCCTACCACGCAAGATACTATTCGCGACTTCCTCAGCACAGCCGTCGAAGGCAAACCCGTCCCCTTCTCCGACGCCGAATTCGAGAAAGTGCGCGACGTCCAAAGTATCGCGAAGTTGTACAAACTGGGTGCGACGATAAGTGGAGGCGGCGGTGGTGGTGGGAAGAAGAACAAAGCAGCTGCGAATGGCACGGCGAATGACATCAAAGCAGAAGAGGATATTGAGAGGCAGAGGAGAGAGGTGAAAGAGCTTGAAGTGCAGATTCTGGGATTGATGGCTATCAAGGGCGCTTGAGCGCGTAGGCTTCGACTCGAAGGTTCCACCGATGAAGGCATGTCGACGCTCCTCTAGGCATGCGAAAGTGGTCATGGCCACAGTGTCCACCAGGCCACATATTGCCAATCCGATACCCTCGCACGATCGACAGATACCGTGTTATCGTGCAGCGAGCTGGCCCCTCGCTTCGGACCTCTGCCCGCGCTTCTCCCACCAACAAGGCCCCTGCCACCCGGATCCTGTCGTCTGCGAAAGCGGCCTGGCGGATCATGTCAAATGTCAAATCTAGACACAGGTGAAGCCCACCGTCGGGAAAGCAGAGACACTCGCAGGCTCAGTACAACAGAGATGCGCGATCGAGCTGGCCCTAGCTCAAGGAAGACCTGTACAGTAGCTAAGGCTTTCGCAGCTCCTGCCTCTGAATCATTCAAGACACCTACTGCATGGATTTTATACCACGAGTTTTCTGGTGCTAAGCAGGAGAGGAAGAGGAAGAGTCACGAAAGCTCGCAACGGAGCTCATATCCACCGAGCACAGCATGAGGGCTAGCTAGATGCTGATTCATATATTGTATAGCCATTTTCAGCCATTAACGACTCCTTCTGTGGACGGCTTACATGTCAAATTGTTGTATGGGTCTCGACTTGTCTCGTTCATCGTTCATAGCCCACTTGCACTGTGCTTTTCATGCTATCATGTGCCTAACTTCTCTCATAGCTGTTCAGCATATCACGTCTTCCTCTCCTCATAATTCATCCCTCACAACCACATCCCGTTTCTCTCTCCGTCTACCTCCCCATCCTAATAACTCCTGCCGCCATCAACTTCTGAATCTTCGTCTTAATAATCGGACTCCTCATATGCTCCTGCAACGCTTTCGGATCCCCCTTGGCCTGATTCAAAATACTCTGCATGACCGGATCCTGCAGAATCGCGCTGATCTCCGGATCCCTCTGAATCCGCTCCATCGTCTGCTCCTCCGTCTCGCCCTCGTTTGCCGAGAACTGCGCCTGCAGCGCCTTCTGCTGCTGCTGTTCAATCTCGCGCGTGTTCGCTCCGGTCTTGTCCGCCTCCATCGCGTCCGTGCACACGTCGGCGCAGCGAGAGTATTCGCGCATGGCGAACAGCGCTTGCGCTTTGCGGAGGTAGGCGCGGATGAAGGATTTGTCGTGTTTGAGGGCCTCGTCGCAGTCAGCGACGGCGGCGGGGAAGGAGAGCAGTTTGATGAGGCAGGCGGCGCGGTTGCTGTAGCCACGAGGGTCATCGGGCGCGCGCTTCACCCACTCGGTATAGGCCTCAACGGCGGCGGGCCAGTCTGCTTCCTTGAACTTCTGGTTGCCGAGTTCGCGCGCTTTTTCGGCTTCGGCGGGGTCGATGTAGGAGTTGCGGTCGTGCGTGATTTTGGTCTTTTCGGCGGCGCGGAGCTTGGCGAGGATTTCGGGGGTGCGGTGCTCGGTGAGGGACTTTTGGTAGTTGGTGATGGCGTTGGGGTAGTCGAGGAGCTTTTCGTAGGAGGATCCAATGCGGCCGAAGGCTTTGGCGACGATCTTGAAATCGGCGCGGACGGTGCGACCGTACTCGATGGCTTCTTCGCAGGCAGAAATTGCGCCTTGGTAATCGCCTTTCTCGAATTTGGCAGCTCCGAGATTCGTGAGGTATGTGATGTCTTTGTGGAGAGACCAGGCTTTTTCGTAATGTGAGATTGCTTCGTCGAATTGGCGCTTCTTGTAGTTTTCCGTGCCGAGCTTCTTCTCTTCATCTGCTTCTGCTTGTGACTTCTTTGCCTCTTCCTGTGCCTTCCTTTCTTCGATTGCTTCCTCATCCTCAATTTCTTCTTCCTCTGGATCAGGTGCTGATTCCTCCTTCTTTTCTGGTGCTGAGCTTGACGATTGTGCATCTGGCATGGGCACATCTTTCTCACGATCACGACCATTTGCTCCTGCTGGATCAGCACCAGCGTCTGCATCATCACCAGCACCCATCGACATGTCGATACCCAGTAGCACACTCAGCACAGACATCATTCGTGGGTCACCAAGGGCTGCGCCAATGGCATTCGGATTGTTCTTGAGAGATTGAAGTTGCTGCATGAATTGAGGGTCGCCTAATAGCTTGCTCGTCTTTGGGTTCGCTGCTAGTTTTTGGTAGAGTTTGGGGTCGTTGAACATGTTGCCGAGCCCCCCCATAGGATCTGCCCCGTCAGACTTTGCCTCTGCCTTGATGGCTCGCTGCACAGAGTCAAGACCAGACTTTGCTTGAGCATTGTTTGCATCGAGCTTCAGTGCCTCATCGTATGCATCTACAGCACCGACAAGATCACCTTGGCCATGCAGAGCTCCGCCTTTTCTGCTCCAGCCTTTCGACCAGTCAGGCTTGATCTCCGTTGTCTTCAAAGCATCTTCGTATGCGTGGTCATAGTCCTTTAGTGAGGCATATGCTCCAGATCTGTTCGAGTAGAGGACGTGATTCGACGGGTCCAGCTCGATGGCTTGTGAGAACTTGTCAACGGCTTCCTGGAATCTCTTCTCTGTGAATGCTTTGTTGCCTTCCGCTTTGAGTGCGTCCGCCATGATGTGTGGTAGTGGATTTGAGAACGTGAGACGACAAGAGGTGAGCTTAGGTTGTGCTGTGATGTGCGTTGCGCTGGACAAATGATTATTCTGATCTTGTTTGCTCTCATCTTTCTACCCCACATTCTCGAATGTCTTGGCGAACCCTCTGAAGCTTCGAGCTGGTTCGACCAGGGCTTCTTGCAAGGCTGCCATACTTTGAGGACATGAACCTAGAGAAACCGAGGAACCCTTTTCGGGCGTATTGACTTTGATATGTCACCTCTTGAGAACTATAGAATCACTGCTTTATTATACTCCCCTATGTAGCAGCTAGAAGCGTGATGACGGCTATTTCGGTTATGTATTGGAGCTTAAGCGAATTGCTGTCAACGTCATGGCGCGAACGAATCAGGTTCCGTGTTGCTAGGCCTGTTTACACCTCATCACTTCTCTCCTCCCCTCACAACAACAACAACCTTTCTCTGTCGCCTCATCTAGCTTGTAGAATACCTTGCCTATCCGACTTCTCCCCCTGTATATCCTACGTTCCTCACAACCCTAGACATCATGGGTCTCCTCGACAAGCTTCGCGGTCACAAGAAGACAAAGTCTACCTCTTCTCGTAAGTCCATGATAATAGGCTAGCACGGCTAGCTGGCACATCCAGTTCATGAGGCTGAGCTTCAGTTATCGGAAAGCGACCGTGCTAACGCATGCGAAACTACTTGCGACGCAATTCTCGGTCATTCAATGCTAATCTATTTCTGCCTCTTCAGCATCATCTCCAACGTCAACAAGCAGCCCCACGTCCGGAGCTGGCTCGCATTTCCCTACTTCGACTACCTCCTCCAGGGCGCCTCAAGCAGCGACGAGCGCGACAAACACCACATCATCCACGCCCGCATACTCAGCCACCCCAGCTGCTGCACCAAGCACGAACATCGGTAGCTCAGCTGCCGCGACAGGCGGTGCTGTCGGAGGCGCTGCTGTTGGCGGCGCTGCTGCTGGAGGCGCATCACACAAGAGCAAGCACAGCAATGTCTACTTCGACCTCTCCGTCAACGGTGGCCCAACAGCCACTGTGGTCTTCAAGCTATTCGACAGCGTAGCCCCGAAGACATGCGCAAACTTCCGTGCTCTTTGCACTGGAGAGCAGGGATATGGATACCAGGGATCTAGCTTCCACCGGTATGTTCGCACTTGAAGCTGCTTCGGTGGACATTCAGAAGCTGACAGATGTTGTAGCATCATTCCAGGTTTCATGATTCAGGTTTGTATACAGTATCATTAGATGCGCTTCCTTGTGCTGACGACCACATAGGGAGGGGACTTCACAAACGGTGACGGCACAGGTGGCAAGTCGATCTATGGACCCAGCTTTGACGACGAGGACTTCTCCCTCAAGCACGACCGACCTTATCTTCTGTCCATGGCGAACGCTGGTCCCAACACCAACGGATCTCAGTTCTTCATCACGACTGTCGAGACACCTCATCTCAATGGAAAGCACACAGTATTGTGAGTTTGATCTATTTGCACTTGCTCTGCCACCACGCACAAACTGATCATGACATAGCGGCGAGGTTGTCGAGGGATCTGAATTCATCCAGGCTATTGAGTCCGTAGGCTCTCAGGACGGCACTCCCTCAAGTGAGGTCGTCATTATCAACTGTGGAACTGTTTGATATGGTGAATGCAAATACAAGCGGGATGCACAGTAATAATCGTGACGGCACGAATGAGACGGTACAGGGAACGACCAGTAATATTGACGATAGGACATAGTAACGTCGGCGCGAGCATTTGGCTTTTTTGTCAGTGATACCCCAAAATGAGATGTCTTCAATCTTGTGAGCAGCGGTTCGTGTAATTTGTGGACGTGCCACTCACTATTCAAGCAAGCTGGAACGTGACTTCATAGCCGAGCTGGAGAGAGAAAGCTGGTCCTTGTACTTCCTATTGCCATAGCGGCCAAATGGGAAGAGAGGTACATGCAGACCCTTTGCATTAACCTTACTGTGTGCCTAACTCTTGAGCTCGTATCATATCCTGATGCTTTATTCCGCCTGACCAATGATACTCGTACGAGTGTAGCATGCCTTTCCTGTGATTGCCTTATCTGAGGGGTAGCTGAGGTACATGCTGGTGTACTGATAGCTGCCGTGTGCTCGTTGGATATGGATAGCAGTAGAGCACACTATAGCCTCTGATGGCGCCTGGTAGACAGCTGCTAGCCGTGTGCAGCTTGCAAGTGACATTGGTGATACTACCTCTCCATATATCACCTCCTCCCTCTCCGTATCATAGCAGCCAATGATGGCTGCTGACAGCAGAATACCTTGCCGAAGTCCCGTCTGAGCGCTTACGTAAGCTCACGTCAGGACGGGAGTAGTGTTCAGCATGAAAAGGGGAGCCTGGCCGCGTACTGTATATAAAACATAACACATATCTTGCCACCCCGGGCCATCTCTTCTCGCCCACATCAGTGATACAGATCATCCCAAGCCTGTCCTACTTCTGATCTTATACCTAAAAATGGCCCAAACAACGACCGCCTCGTGCTGTGTGTAATTCACTTGGGACTGCGGGGTACATGAATGCTGACTTCACGCCACCTCAGTCTGCGGCGCTGTCCAGCTCGAAGTTGTATGTCCCTTTATGCGATATAGAGCTATCTCAACCACCGAAGTTCGTTACTGATACTTCTCTCCTCTAGCCTACAGAGGGTGAAGGACTTGTCGACACCTTTGTGTGTCACTGCAGTGACTGGTAGGTCTTGCGAAGTGCTGAAGCAGGATCGACGACCTTGTTCACGCGCCTCAACTTCACCGAGCTAAAGAACTCATACTTACACTTCTCCCAGCCACAAGATCTCATCTTCCATGTTCTGCTCGAACTTCGTCGTGAAGGAGTCGTGAGTGCTTTTTCTCCATAACCTCGGCCCTTTCACGTTCCCTCACCCACTAACCTTCCCTCTTCCCCTCCTCCACAGCCACGTCAAGCACCTCAAGGGCCAATCCAACCTCAAAACCTTCTCCATGCGTGACACCATCTGGAACCACACGGAGATGACCAACTTCTTCTGCGACACCTGCGGCACGCTGATGTACAGGCGCAACCCCGAGGACTTTCCGGGCCTTCTGATCCCAAGGATTGGCACGCTTGACGATCTGAGTCTGATGGAGACGACGTTCAAGCCCAGAGTCGAGCAGTATGAGAAGGATAGGGCAAGCTGGCTGAAGCCAGTGGAGGGGGCGGAGGTGAGGACTCAGAAGATGAACATGGACTGGGGAATGGGTAAGGGGAAGAAGGCGGAGGAGGGGAAGGAGAAGTTGACGATGGGATGATGTGATGTGATGCTCGGGAAGTTTCGGTGTCGTTGTTATTGGCACTATAGTCCTTTTTATGATCGGATGTCTGGACTCGTGTGGTAGTCACACTCGAGGCAGCGTAGTCTTGTTATTGACTTCTGCAGCGGGTAGCACCATGCCCTCATGATACTCATTTTGATCCCACATCCACCTCTCATCTTTCAGCGCATGCTATTTCTCTCTTCTTGCACAAAAGACAAGACCGATCACAGTCCGTCTTCTTGTGCAAACGATCTCCCGCCATCATAGACAGTCCTAATGACTTTGCTAGACAGTCTGCTCACAAGACTGAGCAAGAAATAAGGGACCAAGAGATCGTGCTGCTACAAGAATGGGACGTCTTTCCCTTCGACAGATTTCGCACTGGCACGGCGTCAATCGATCAAGCCGACCAAGAATTAGCCGCGCGTATTCAGACAATGTTTGTTTCTCCATCTGCTGCGTTGGTCAATGCCAAAAGTAGCCTCTGCGAGATTGGCCTCTATGAGATGTTGAAAGGTCAACTATCTAAGGTCCGCTTAAAGTCGAAGCCCAGGAGCGAAAGGCTGCATACCGCCAGCAGGTGGCACTCGAGTTTCAGAGACTGGCTGATGAGGCGAATGGCGGTGCTTTGGGTGAAACATCTGGACATGCCAGGTGAGTAGCAGGTGTCTAGTGTCTTGTTCTTGGCGGGGAGCACTCCTCATGGTACTCACATTTACCCCACAATCCAGCGTCATTGGATACCCCACACAGGAGGATCCGGCTACAATCCCATCTTGGACGCATGCCAATCCTCTTCCCATGTTCATTGTCCATATCAGCTTTGACGTAGCATAATACACCATTTCATCATCTCCACCTCACAACAGATTAGACAGACGCCACGAGGAACCGGACAATCTCACACCATCATGGGCAGTACTATTGACGTTGACAAGAAGGATGCCGCCAAGACCACCATCGATACCGTGAGTCTCGATCCGAGCCAAGCCATGGATTCGAGCTCGGCTTGATGCCATCCTCTGTACAAAGCCGCTGACATGCCTTCGACAGCTCGGGATGGTAGGCTGCGGGAGCATGGGCGGCGGCATGGCCCTCCTTTTCGCAGAGCATGGCCTCACAGTCTCCCTGCAAGACCCCTCCGAAGAAGCCATGGACGGTCTCGTAAAAGAGGCCAAGGAGAAAGGCTTCGGCGACCGCATCAGGAAAACGAAAGACCTTGAAGAGCTATGCAAAAGCCTCCACACCCCTCGCGTCATCGCTTTCTCCCTCCCGCACGGCACCGTCGGCGACACGGTCCTTGGCGGACTCCTCCCCTACCTCGAGAAAAACGATATCATCCTCGATGCAGCAAACGAATGGTACGAGAATACGGAGCGAAGGCAGGGAAAGTGTACGATAAGAGGCATCAAATATATCGGTATGGGCGTGTCTGGTGGGTATCAAGCGGCGAGGAATGGTCCGAGTATGTGTCCTGGTGGTGATGAGCAGACGTTGGCGCAAGTTTTGCCGTTGTTGGAGAAGGTTGCTGCGAAGGATAAAGATGGTCTTCCGGCTGTCAAGGGGGCAGGGTTTGGTGGTAGTGGGCATTATGTCAAGGTAGGTCGTTCTGGATCGAGGTTCGTCGCAGGGCTGACAGGAAGTAGATGATACACAACGGCATCGAGCATGGCATGATGAGCGCCATAGCGGAAGCTTTCAATATCATGAGAGATGGTCTG
>Ga0268244_10000998_pt1 | contig 10368 bp, 7 predicted proteins | sample AgamicMgSfe_FD_200258 | JGI IMG/M metagenome (GOLD analysis project Ga0268244, IMG submission 200258) | Agave microbial communities from Guanajuato, Mexico - Mg.Sf.e (v2) (version 2) | ecosystem: Host-associated > Plants > Phyllosphere > Phylloplane/Leaf | place: Guanajuato, Mexico | collected... | reverse complement strand
GGTTGAGATTGGAGCTGGTACGAGCCACGGGCGGGATGCGTCGCTCTTGAAGAAAGGAACCAACTCTCCGTTCAGGCTGCGGTTGCCGGATATCCTGGCTCTGAAGAATGCAAGGTCGTCTGCTGAAAAGAAAGAGGAAGCGTTGTCGAACGACAGCGCAACGACTTCGCTGCCTGCTCTTGATCGCTTCGAGAACAGCCACACGGGCTCCAACGCGTCTTCGCCCAGTTCAGAGAGTTTGCAGCACTCATATGAGGGCTCGGGCGTGACCAGATTAGTGCCAGGTTTCAATGCGCCGCCATATGAGGCGGCGCCTCACGCGAAGCTGCAGTACGTCGAGTCATCCTCGACGCCGTACAGGAAGCTCGTAAGCCGGAGGGTGCCGGCGGTGGAAGCAATGCAGCATTCTTCGAAGAACCGTCAATCTTCCTCTCAGATGCTGGCGGAGGAGCTTACGAGCAAAGGTGTGAAGGGCGTGCGAGACCGGGTTGGAGATCGTCCAGGCTTCAACAGTGTTGGCGGGTTGTACTCCGTCATATGCGATCCTAAAGCGGAGGCTAATGCGATAATCCATGATGAGGAGTTTAGGGAGCTCTTCAGGCTTGCTAAGCGCATCCAGGAGGAGCAGAGGCTGGAGAGGTTGAGACGAGCGGCGGCGGTGGAGTATCCTCGGGCGTCTAAGGTGATCTCTACGCAGCTTACGCAGCGTTCATAGAATGGGTATATGCGGCGTGCATACGCGGAGTTTTGGTTGAGTGCGATGGAGATGGCGATGCCGGTGATCTAGCTGGGCGCAGGCGCGAACAGAAGAACGGTATGGTCCTTATGATGTGCAAACCTTGAATTCTCTAGAGACGACCTGCCTACTAGAAGGAGGTCGTTGTGCTGAACTAGTAATTGTCTTTGCTTTGCCGTACATACGACTTATGCGTGCCTGTATCGTTTCCTACGCTGCTGTTGTAGTCAGAGAGGCCATTCACCGGCAATCGGCTGTCGCACAACGTCCGTTTCAGCGCCCAACCTTAAGCGCCGGGCGGTTGTCGGCATCAATCAGACCCCGGCTCGGAAGCCAGCCGAGAGTTCGCTCCTGCATCATCCGCCGCCAGGGAACCCAGTCGTCCTTACAAACGCAGAAGTCTGTGTGAATTGCGACGACGACACACGCTGCCTTGCTCTGTCTCGTTCTCCAGTAGACCGCACTCTTAAAAGCGAAGCGATACAACTTCACTGCACTATTGCGAGCTTGTGCCACTGTGAGAGAGTACACACATCGATCAGTCTTGGCAGCCTCGCGAGCCGTCGCTGCCCGTAGTAGCACACCAAACACGCATTGGGCTCCGGCCTCTCGGCCTTCTGTCACTGTCACCAACGTCCACCTCCACCTCAGACGGCACATCTTCTCCACACCTCTGACACCTGCGTCATCTTCATTACCTCCGTTTGCTACGCGTCGAAAGACCTACGATACTCCCGCATCAATCTTGCGAATCCGCCAGCGACCTTTCGGCGGGGCATCTTGACCAGCCTTTCGCCGGCAAGCACCGCTATCAAACACCCGCATTGGCGACCACAATACTCTGACGTGCTCTTGGACAGTTCCGACAAACACAGTCGCCATGTCACGTTCACGCCGTCTGCAGCGCAAATCCAGCTCCTCATCTTCCTCATCCTCCTCCACGTCACCCGAGCGCGAAGCCGACGACGACAATGACTCTTTCATGCTGCAAGCGAATGACTCGCAGTCCTCTCTGGGCCTGGAGATGTCTGCCGATATGTCCGGAGATGCTGCAGCACGACTGGAGTATGAGGAGAGGTGCCGCGTATCGCCAGTGGCGCGTTTGCCGGCAGAGCTGCTCATTAGCATCTTCGCTCGGCTCAGTGCACCCAGCGACCTTCGGAACTGCATGCTGGTATCGAAAGAGTGGGCAAGGAATAGCGTGGGACTGCTATGGCACAGACCGGGCATGAACAAGTGGGAGAGCATACATAGTGTGGTGCAATCCATACGGAAAGCGAACAAGTTCTTCGCGTACCAGGATCTGGTCAAGCGGTTAAACATGTCGACACTGGCGAATCAAGTCAGCGACGGCTCACTCATTGGCATGACGGAATGCAAACGGATAGAGCGTTTGACATTGACCAATTGCACCAAGCTTACGGATGTGAGCCTGTACCCGCTGGTGGATGGCAATCGGAGCTTGCTGGCTTTCGACATTACGGGCCTGGATCAAGTCACAGACCGAACGATGATCACTGTGGCCGACAACTGCCTCCGGCTGCAAGGTCTGAACGTCACTGGATGCAAGAAGCTCTCGGATGCCTCGATTGTGGCTATAGCGAAGAATTGCCGGCATCTTAAACGGCTCAAGTTCAATGGCTGCGCTCAGCTGACGGACACTGCGATCATGACCGTTGCGGCTCACTGCACGCATCTCTTGGAGGTTGATCTGCACGGCTTGATCAATGTGGAGAGTCCGTCGATCACGGCCTTACTCACATCCTGCCCACACCTACGCGAGGTGAGACTGGCGCACTGCACAAAGATAAACGACGAAGCCTTCGTCAATCTACCTGTTGCGCCCGAGATGCCACTAACGCTTGACTCGCTACGCATTCTGGACTTGACCGACTGCAATGACTTAGGCGACAAAGGCGTGGAACGCATCATAGACACCTGCCCCCGTCTTCGCAACCTTATCCTCGCCAAATGCAGACAGATCACCGACCGCGCCGTCCTTGCCATCACCAAGCTGGGCAAGAACCTGCACTACATCCATCTCGGCCACTGCCAGCGGATCACTGACTACTCTGTCGAGGCGCTCGCGAAGGCGTGCAATCGTATAAGATACATTGACCTTGCCTGTTGCAGCAACTTGACAGATAACAGTATCACAAAGCTTGCGGGCTTGCCGAAGCTTAAGCGGATCGGCCTGGTGAAGTGCGCTGGGATAACAGACCGGAGTATCTACGCGCTTGCAATGGGCGAGGTGAAGAATGGGAAGAAGATGGGCGGGATCAGTGTGTTGGAGAGGGTGCATTTAAGCTATTGCACGCTTTTGACTCTTGACGTAAGTCTTGCATTCGCCTTTTATCTTGGATGAAGCATGGCTGATATAATTGACAGAGTATCCACGTCCTCCTCAACCACTGCCCGAAGCTTACCCATCTAAGCTTAACAGGCGTACAAGCGTTCCTTCGCGACGAGCTATTGGTCTTTTGCCGCGAAGCGCCACCGGAGTTCAATGACCACCAACGCGACGTCTTCTGCGTTTTCTCCGGCGGTGGCGTCGGTCGGCTGCGTGACTTCCTCAACAACGAGAAGGCACTTCAACTCGCTGGAGACAACAGCTCTGCACCGCCTAGTATCTCCGGCGACAATGACAACGACATGGGCATCATCGATGTGGATCTAGACGACGAGAACGTGGAGAGTGATGGGAGTAACACGCCGGTGGTCAATATAGATGTGCACGGCTCTCATCGCGCGGGTCTGACGCCGGTTGTGCCTATGCCGGGACCGATTTCCGGGCTGTTGTTCTCGAGTCAGCAACATCACAATACTGGTTGGCAGCACCATCACAGTCAAAACAACCATAGTCATCATAACGGTGCGGCCGGACCTTCAGCGCAATTCAGCTCCAGCGCGCCGGCCACGACCGCGGGCGGGATATGGCCTACGCACTTATCGCACGCTCAGCCATCTCACTATCACGGCGGTGCGCAGCACGTCACGGGTATGATGGGCGCCGCGGCGCTAGATGACGTGGATGAAGGCGACGAGGCGTTTGGGGAGAATAGCGAGATAATGGACGACTAGTTGTTGCCTACGATTGAGCGGTTTCCTTCCGTTCGTCAAAGGCATTGAGCGGGATGTGACTGCTCGCTGGTTGAGCACGGCTTGCTAGACACTGTTATTTTGCTGATCGGGATGTTGTACTAAGGGAGGAGAGATATCACTGACGGTGCTTTTTAGCGGGTTTATGTGCGCGGTTAAGGCACGAGGAGCAAAAGAGCAAGCGAGCGAGTGAGCATGCTATATGGGTTCTAGCGATTACCTTGCGGGATGATTAGCGTAACGGCTGCAGCGATATAAGTTTTAGCGATTATCGGATACCTTTGATCGATACGCACGATAAACCTGTTCCATTCTCCATGCAAGCCTCACATCTCTGCAAATAGTTTGAACGTGTGCCCTCTTCACAAGTTGGCTGCATGTATTGGCAGAAAGTTACGTGTCTGCTTACACCGGGCCACGGTACCAGGCGTATCGTGTTGAGAGTGTGCTCATGATGTAACTTGGGTTGCACCATGTTCGCCAGCAACGTAGGATCTTGTGATCGAAGAAGTCGACCTGGCTGGAAGTGACGGAAAAAGTGCAGGATTTTGCAGCAACCGTCCATGGAAGGTTACCTGGCTTTTCAAATTGACAAGCTCGGTCAAGATATTAGAGTTGAAATACCTAACATTGCTGGAATACCCCAATCTTCGCCAACGGCTTGACTTCTGTAGTCGGGCCCACTCAACTTCAATTCATCGGCGGAGCTTGAGCAACGAGTATGAACACTAATAATAACATGAGCTTTCTTGATCAAGCCATCAATCTCAGGGTCGCTATAATACAGGTCAACATAGGATATCACAATGTACAGGTTCGCTAATCCGACTTCCTCGACTCCTCATCCACTTTGAGCGTCAAACTGCCACTCGGTTCGCCCCATCCAGTCGCCATCTCCACCTTATACCGCCCACCATGCCACAGATCCTTGATCGTCAACTCTCTCGTCCTGCCTAGTGACTCAATGTCACCAATGCGGGTCAAAGTCGCTTCTAGATACTCATCGAAACCCTCCTCGCTGCAGATCTCCCGAAAAGCATTCATCATCGGCACGCTGTCCGCCCGGACCATCGCACTACTGTCGATAGTGAAGATGTTGATCGAGTCATAGCTTTGAATAAAATCTGCTCTCGTCATAGCCTGCCTTGCTTTGTGTAAGGGGATCTGAGGCAGGATGTGGCCCTTAACCGGATCGTACATGAGTTGCATTTCTTTCTCCTTGTCTACGAGGGTCTTGGCTAGCACCATGGCGGCGGAAGCGTACTTTTGCTGGTCCATGACGTCGTCGTCCATCTCCATGCCGAGGATCCAGCACTGGTTGAGGAACCACGTCTTCTCCATCTGGCAGATCTGTTTGCAGGTTTTCAGCATGTCGTTCGACCTTGCCACGCGACTGAGGAACGAGAGTCGGCCGCCGACCATTTCGTAGACCTGCTCTAGCACTCCAGGGTCCGGAGTCTCGCTACGGAACTTCATACGGTAGTTGCGCAGTGCCTCGAGTGCCCGCGGTCTGCTCAGGTCAAGGATCGGGATAATGTTCATACGGGTGGCGTACTGTTTCAGACGCTCGTACACCCAGTAGTCGTCACTGTTGAAGATGGTCGTAACGAGGTTTCCAGCTGCCCACGCCTCTGCTCGTTGCTGCAAGAGTTCGAGTAGGTCGCGGCCTTCCTCGTTATCGCGAAGGAGATGCGTAGAGTTGATGATGAGGATGAGTGGCCGATTGACTTTGTTACGATGTTGGAGAGCAATCTTTTCCATCTTGTTGAACGCGCGCTCGACGTCCAGAAGCGCGCTGGCATCTCGAGGTCCGCGAATTGAGAAGAGCGCGCCGATATTGTCTTCGTGGAACTCGAAATCTAGTGCTTTGCCGAGCCGAATGCGAAAGATCTCCGGATCCGCATGCGCTTCGAACATAGCGCAGCCTTCGCCATCGACCTTTGCCATGGCATCGATCAGCATGCTTGACTTTCCAGTTCCCTTCTCGCCAACAAGCAAGTGGTACTGGCCCTTCAGTCGTCCGGCAATGATGGCATCCAGCATCTCCTGCTCTTCCCTCAACACCCAATGCTGCCGATGCCCTTCATCGTCGACGAGCTCTCTACGCTCGCCATCTCTCCTCTGCTTCTCTACAGCGGCCAGATCCAAGATGGGGTCGCCGGGCTTAAAGGCGTGCTCGATCTTCGACAGGACTTGGCGTTTGTAGTAGATCGTGTAGCCGTAGCCTACGGCGCCCAGAATCGCCACTGAGGCAAACGTAGTCAGGGACGCTTCGAACATCTTGAAGAGCGTTGGGCCCCAACTAAAGGACTCTTTTTGCTCTTGCTTGGCTTTCTGTTCTTTTGGCGATTGGTTGCCTTCGGGTTCATCCGGTGGGAGTGGCATGTTGTCGGATGGTGTGATTGGGACGTTGTAATTGAAGCGTCGCTGAACATGCTGGATCGGCGCCGCATGGTGCTGTACAAACTGGAATGGAAGTGTGAAGGGCCTTCGTGAAGTGGCGTTCTTGAGAGCGTAGGTGCGAAGCATATTGAAAGAGCGTGAGTGGGACATCGTCCCGTTTTTAGAAATGGTATTGCGTGTTCAGGTCATCCTCTGCGCATCGGCGCAACGTGCTGTCATGGATGCGCCGGACGAAACATATCGCGCTGCTGATTAGCTGAGCAACTCGATGGGAAGTTGAGACACGCGAGTACACTAGTGGAGGAGGAAGGGGGCCGGCAGGGTGAGTTGCAATGAGACAAACAAGCTCAGCGGGTCGGACCTGCCGCTTGGCGGCCTGATTTACTGTGTAGAACCTACAAGGCTTGCTTTCAAAATTCGTTGCTGGAAGAGACTATCTCAAGATTATCGAACAACGACAGAGCCGTTGTATCGCTCGGCGAAGTATCAATATCGACGTCTTCTTGTCGAGAATGGAAATTCTCTTCACCGTTTGAACGTCAAACCTCGAGCAGCGGCATTGCCCCTTGGGCACTTGAGAAGTCGATGTCACAAGCGCGAGTGCGGCCATTGGATTTATCTTTTTGAAGTCGAGGCTCGATACCGTGATCTTCACGCAGTGGGTGGTCTTTCTGCGAATGTATGTGTATGAGTATGGTAGCCTAGAATATCGTGGCAAGAACATCTCTTGAAACTGTTGCTGTCGGACCGAAGGAATGAGGACAATGTTCAATCAATGCAAGGCAAAGGCAAGAAGCCATCTGCGGGCGGAACGCGGAGATGGGAGTGATGATGCACGAGTGTGCTTCGGTTGATCTCGGGAGAGAGCTCCCCTGGGTGCTCGAGCTCGAGAAAAAGTTACTCTTGGGCTATGCCGTCTTGATTGTCCTCCTCCTTTGCACGATAGACTGTACAGTACTTCGACAGCGCTTGTATTATACTTCACTGATTGTGCTTCTATTCGCCCATTCCTTCGCTACATCTGATTGTTCCCACCCGAAGCTAGAGATTCGATAGATTGGCTTGGAAGCTCCTAATATGGCCGAGAACGGTAATGATACGCTGAAGAGTGAGTGTTTCCCACAGGGAGCGATAGACTTCGCATCATGGTCGAGATGGGCACGGATAAGTCGACCAGTGGTTGTCTGACATTGGCGCAGCTTCCAATGGAACTCCGGCGACGTCAGATACCAGCGCCCCGAATGAGCACGCGACATCCAAAGCCAACACCACGTTGACCAACGGGACGACGGATGAGGTCAAGCAAGATGGGCAAGACGGTGATACATCACAGCCGACGGAGAGCGTCTTCAAGCTCGCCGTCAAGCTGCCGCATGAGCCCTACCAGACGGAGATAATGGTGTCAACGCAAGAGCAGGTGCAGGATATCCGGCAGAGCGTTGTTGATACGCCGCATACTTTCCAGTACTCGTGCTTCCACTTGGAGCACAAGGGCGAGCGCATCAACGATTTCGTTGAGCTATCCGAGGTCAAGGATATCGTGCACGAGCCGACGCTGAAGCTGGTGGAAGACCCTTACACTGAGGCACAGGCACGCATGCATGTAGTGCGAGTACGTGAGCTCATAGGTGCCGCGGGAGATCGCGTGGACTACGTGTCCGGCATAGATGCAGGCACGAGCTTATGCGACAGCGTGGAGCTTCCTTCGAACGGCAAGGGCGAGCAAGAGGAGAGCAGCCCAGTTGCACACTACGATCTGGACGCTCCCGGTTCCGTCTCGAGCCTCGCGCCGAAGTCGAGAGAAGCATCGCCAAAGACGGTGAAGGCCATCTCACTGTCGGCGTGGAACCCACCACCATACCATCTCCGCATGCGCGGTCACCTGTTGTACCTTCAGGCCACCACACTCGAAGGCGAGCAGTACTACATCACATCGCACGTCTCCGGCTTCTACGTCAACAAGTCCACTAACAACAAGTTTGACCCGTCACCTCGCAGCTCGCCAAAAGCCTTCCACGCCCACTCTCTCATCAGCTTGCTCGGCAAAGTCTCCGAACAGTTCGATCCTTCTTTCAGAAAGCTCCAAGAGTACAACGGACAGCGCGACCCGCTTGCATCATACCAGCTCTCGAACAGCATACCTGCAGCGCCATGGGTCGTCTCGCAGTCTTCGACCCAACAGCATCAGGCAGACCTCACGAGGACGCAAGAGCCATACCTGCTGGCAGGTGCCGACAACGCCGAGACGCTCCGCGATTGGAACGAAGAGTTCCAATCAACACGTGAGCTGCCGAAAGAGTCGGTACAAGATCGCGTGTTCAGGGAGAGACTCACGAGCAAGTTGTTCGCCGAGTACAATGAGGCTGCAGTCCGAGGCGCTGTGTTGGTAGCGAGAGGCGAGGTGCAGCCGCTGAACCCAACGGAGGCAAAGGACGCGCAGATCTTCGTGTACGGCAACGTATTCTACTCGTTTGGCGCAGACGGTGTTGGTACGTTTGCGAGCGACGGCGGTGACGAGGCAGCTCGTGTGGCTACCGGAAAAGACGTGCAGGGCGTCAAGAACGTTAACCAGCTGGACATCAACGGCCTTTTCACCCCAGGAACGGTTGTGGTAGATTACCTTGGCAAGCGGATAGTCGGCCAGAGCATAGTACCAGGTATCTTCAAGCAACGGGACCCCGGCGAGAACCAAATCGACTACGGTGGTGTTGAGGGCAAGGACGTTATCGCCACGCACGAATCTTTTGTTCAGCCATTCAATGAGCTCAGCAAGGCCATGCGCGTCAAGAAGCACGCTGTCTGGGACAAGGAGAGCAAAAAGCATGAGCTCGAGGCTAGTGTGGAGACCAAGGGTCTACTCGGTACCGATGGTCGGAAGTACGTGCTGGACCTCTACCGAGTAACGCCGCTGGACATCCACTGGCTGGAGAAGCATCGTGGCGACGATCAGACGGAAGAGAAGCGCTACCCACACAGGATGACTGTGTTGAGACCAGAGTTGATTGAGTCGTATCGGATAACGAAGATGAGAGAGTACATCTCCAAAGAGCTAGAGAAGAAGAAGAGTGACAAGGAGCAAGCCAAGGCCGGTGCCGAGAAGATTACCAACGGCGAGTCGACAGACAGCTCGGAAGCGAAGCCCGCGGACGGCGAGACGGACTCGAAGAAGGAAGGCGAAGAGCAAGCCAAGCAGCAAGATACGGTCGACATGTCAGGCTTCTCATTCTCGCTGAACCCGGATGTCTTCAGCGGACAACAACCGCAGACGGATGAGGAGAAGGCTGAGTGGGAGAAAGACGAGGCCGATGTCCGCGAAGTGTGCAAGTATCTTACCGACGATGTCATTCCGCGGCTGGTGCACGAAATGCAGGAAGGCGATGTTGGCTTTCCAATGGACGGCCAAGGTCTTGTGCGTGATATGCACAAGCGTGGTGTCAACGCACGGTACCTAGGTGACCTCGCGCGGATGTGTTCAGGGAAGGAAGACAAGAGGTTGCAGGCGTTAAAGCAGCTGACAGAGCAGGAGATGGTGACTAGGGCCTTCAAGCATATCTGCAACACCCACCTCAGAAAACTGCCACCGTGCTTCTCGCAGAATGTTGTCAGTCACTTGCTGAACTGCTTGCTTGGTGCTGAACTCAACGGCAAACCGACGGCGGAACTTGATGAGGAGCTGAAGGAAATGTACCCGAACGAGGACTTCAGCATCGAGAAAGTTACGCCACAATCACTGAAAGCTGAGCTCAGGGAGCAGGTTGATCTGCGGTATCGGTACGAGATTAGCGACGAGCTGGTACAGCGCGGCAAGGAGATGCAGCTCTTGCGTGAAATCTGCTCGAAGATCGGGTTCCAGCTCGAAGCGAAGGAATACCAATTCAGCAAAGATGCGAAGCCGCAGCAACAGCTCCAAGAGAAAGCGTCCTCTGACTCGCTTGCTGTACCGCAGACGAATGGCGTACATCCGCCTTCAGAGGGCGGAAGCAAGAAGAAAAAGAAGAAGCATGCCGACCACTCACCTAACCGTGCGGCTTCTGCCTCGCCAACGCGACCGGCGACGACGTTCCATCCGGAGAACGTGTTCAACATTGTGCCCATTGTCAAGGAGGCGTCGCCACGCAGTATCTTAGCAG
>Ga0268244_10000997_pt1 | contig 10382 bp, 7 predicted proteins | sample AgamicMgSfe_FD_200258 | JGI IMG/M metagenome (GOLD analysis project Ga0268244, IMG submission 200258) | Agave microbial communities from Guanajuato, Mexico - Mg.Sf.e (v2) (version 2) | ecosystem: Host-associated > Plants > Phyllosphere > Phylloplane/Leaf | place: Guanajuato, Mexico | collected... | reverse complement strand
TATGAATACTATGTGCTACGCGATTTTAATATGTATGTTGACATTCCCGCAGGTAGCCAACCAAGAACGTATTATGATGCAGCTGCTATCAGAAGATGCATACAAAAAATGTTCAATGAAGGACTTGGGGAAGAACAACTACCGTCTATTTCAGAATTACAGAGGTGGTTTTCGAACCACAACAGTATTGACGTGGAGATTGATTTTCTCAAACAGTGGATTACCAGACGCACAATCACCATAACTCCAAAAAATTTAGAGGAAGCACTAAAAAAAGTTGAAGATATTTATGATGAAAGACTCGAAGAAGCAAATATCGATGGCGCTAAGAGTGTACGTAAGGGATACTTTGATGATGATGAAGAAGCATATAATTATTCTCATGACCTTTATGGAGAGGTAGATGTCACGTTTGGAAATGCAACGGAACAGCTGCATGTTGTACGAGATGTCAGGCTAAACCTTCTGATATTCAAAAATATGTTCCACTATGATTATCGCCGATACCACTTGGAATACTAAAAAACGAATGTGAGAGAGCTTGGTCTTTTTTTTAACCTGCTTTGAATGGTTGTTAAAGATGGAACAGTTCACAGAAATCAATAACCTTCATTTTAGTGGCATTCATTTGGACGCCATCATTGGGCGTGTGGCATCTGAATCACATCATCAACGCCCACCACAACGTGACAATCATGCTTACGTTTGCATAGATCCCCTGCCGCTTCACGAAGTTCTTGATCCATTACATGAGGGTGAGTATCCTTGTATTCCACTACGTATGGACTTTGCATCGCATGATTTGTACAAATTGGTCAACGGTGTTTTCAACAATATCATATTTGATGCTGGCGTTGTCAACAGAGTCAATGGCTTCTTCGGGGCCATCTTTGAGTGGTACAGACTACTGAGTCCTGGTGGTAAATTATATATTCAGGGAATGCAGAATGTACTTGACTTCAAGGCATACCGTCGGGAGTTGTTAGAACAAAATCGAGTCTTCGTTTCCGAAAGAGAGCAGCGCATTTGGGAGGGCTTGAAAAGGGAAGCCTTCAAAGAGTTGTTAACTGAAGTCTGTTTTGCTGCTGGCTTCGTGGACATATATGAGGGACGGATGAATGATGGTCATTTTCCGATTGATACTGCAGGACAGTCGGCCTTTCCCAATTCCCCTTATTTTGTGTTCACAAAGTGAACCACTGACGAAAACTCGCCGCTATCTTTCATAGAACTTTTTTCCCAGATGGGCAAAAAAAGTTAATCAAATAAAGGGCAAACACTTTGTTCAAATGGATGACGTAAACATTTTGTTGGAGAGCGCCCCTCTAGATGTATTGTATAATATTTTGTACCACATGGACTGTAACGAGCTTCTGACTGCTTATGTGGAAAATCCCAGGGTTAGAGAAGCTCTGTACAGCTATTCACGTATCCGTCATGTACTCAAGACTCCGTTGGCAGTGGTGTTAATCAATAACCTGGAGCGTGCCAAGTTGGGTCTCAAGCTAGATATGGATTGTAATATATCCAAAAGTGACCCAGATTACGTACAGCTCGACGACATTGTGGCACGCATCCGGGAAGACATGCAAAATTCCTACAACACAGTTGACGAAGCATTCAAAGCATTTCAATATAGAAATGTTATTGTGACGTTATTTGACGAATTTAGAGAAGAGTTCGAGGAATACATGTTCTCATCTGAATTGAACAAAGATCTACAAGATATTATACTTTTCCTGATTGAAAAAAATGCGCCGTTGGAAAGATTGAAGACTGATATGCCTACCGCGGAAGATGTGCCAGAAAAGTTTGAACATTTTGTAGCAAAGGTTTATCAAATGCTGTTCGAACAATTAAATCAATACTCATTAGGTTCTGAGCGGTCCGAAGTTCAACAAAAGATCAATTGGTTTCGAGATTGGACATCAGAATTGGATCATGCCGGGTTCGATAGTAAAAGAATGTTCAAGATAGCGAAAAGAAGACAGAGGGATCACCAAATAGTACGAGCTTACTATGAATCCTACAGAGTGCCTCAGCATCTCACTTGACCATCAGAGATCCGGACACTTTCGAAGTGAGGGTTGCATCACTCTATGTATTTTTTGTCCTCCATCCCCCACAATGGGGCTTCATCACCCTTCCAAGCTCTTCAACCCTAATCGGCATTTTGAAGTTTTCTCAGATATTCTCCTACAATCTCAATTTTTTTTCGGGTCTATTTCCCATCCCACCAAACAAACAAAAATATTATATAATATAGCTAAAACTTTTTTGATCTCAAATCTAACCCGAAAACAATTTGTTAACCACAATTTGCGACACTAAAGTCCGAACGCACATTTTGTGTTTACCTCAGTGCGTTAGAAACGAATACAGGCCATCTTCTACTCTTTGACGTACCTTTACTATTTGATGGTGGTTCATGTATAAAATAGTAAAGAGGGTTCCAATCACGTACTTCATTACTGAAGTACCAAAAGTTTTAGGACGAGAAATGTATCCACGCTGATGCGCCGATTGTTTTAGCGAACCCCTGCATAGTTGCTTTCATTTCACTAATAATATAGCTAAAGGGACCATAATACCTTCTGTTGGTAGTCTGGGTCGTCCAGCTATAATTGCTAATCGTACAGAAAACGTATCACTCTTTCAGTACCTTGTGTTGGTAGTTCAATTGGTAGTCAGAGTAGTTCAACGAACTACCAGCAAAAAATCAGATAGAAAAAACAATCATAATAAAAAAAAAGAGGACCCCCAGGATGGGTGTCTTAGGTGAGAGTATGTACCCCCGCATATGTACAGATTGTGGTAGTGAACCTTATAAGGATAAACAATCTTTCAGTAAGCACAAAATTCGAGGAACATGTGCTAGACGAATGTTACTTAGAACAAGAGTTACTAACATCACCAATCAGATCAACATACATATCGGCGACAATTCTGTAAACATACACAATCATGGTTTACCAGACTGGATTGAGCCCGACAAAGTTGTAGGTCATGTAGACCAAATCAAAAAGGCACTTAACCTATTGGAAGCCAAGGGTGTCACCGGTCTCTCTGAAACAGATAAATATATCCGTAAAGAAGTCTTTGCATACTCAGACTTTGTAAAAGCAATCAAAGAGGACTTTGCAACGATTGATAGAGTGGTTGAATTGACAAAGCGTACCGTCCCGAAGAAAGCCGCTAAAATAGCACCATTGACACTCGCCTATAACTTTATCTTCAACAACAAAAAGGGATCCGAACTTGAGACTCTTCAACGACGACCCTTTTACTTGGATGATGATGCTGGAAACTGCGATGTACTCACTTACAAAGATGATACGGCTGACGATTGTGTGTTAGGTTGGGAGAAAAAGATATGGAGAAGCTTATTAAGCGAAATTCTCCACATGCTCGGTGTCGGGCTTTATGAGAGGATGAAAGAGGCGAATAATTCATACATTAGCTCATCAGAAGAGGAAGAAGATGATGAGGAGAAAGTAGAGATCACCTACCATGAAACCGACGAACAAGCAGAAAGAGCCGAATTGAAATTGAAACGAGAACGACGCCTTAGAGAGGATCACAGGAAAAAAAAGGCAAGAGCACGTATCCACCCCTACATAAAATGGTGGATCACGGTTGTAGGTCCGGAGACGCTCGAATTCGATCCAGATGTATGTAAACTTATGGACACGATCAGCAAGGAACTCATCAAACAATGCAAAAATGACGTTCGTGCCGGCTGGCACAGACTTATTGATTATTGCAGAGCTTTGCACGATATAGGCAAAATTGATACAAGTATATCTCTAACTCCAAAACCAAACGAATTGGACAAGGAATGTAAACACTACATCGCTCTTCAGCACGCTAGTCACGATTTAGAGGACGAAGATGAGGAGGAAGAGAATTACAGACAGCAGGAGTATCATCGTAAAGAGATCAAAAGGTTGAAGAAATTAGGCCTTAAAGTCACTAAGAATGTCAAAGAAACAAAGCATAAAGAAGCTCTTATAGAATGATTGGATCTATTGAGGGTTGCCAGTAAAATCCTCATGTCACACAAGATCTCACGAGATTACTTTTTATCCGGGTGACACAAGATCAACCCGAAAAATAAATAGAAAAATACAGTAGGTTACTCTGGCCCTCGTATATCTATTTCATCAATTTGTATCATCTTATCCACCACTGCATTGATCTCGGATCTTGTAATCGATCGATCATCTAATAAGACTTGAACGGCTACTGCATTCCAATCAAATTCTCTTTCATCTGCCCTCCAATATTGTTCAATACTCGAGGGTATTAGGAAAAGAGTCCAATTTCCTGCGACACCACGTTCATCCGCTACTTTTAATAATGCTTTTATATTGTAATCTCTAGTAGTATTGATGAAGCCATCACTCATGACTTTTCCACCGTAAAACTTGTAAAGTCGTCTACCCATTTGAGTCAAATCAACAGCAGACATCTCCTCATCGTCACCTGTAACTCGAAGAACAAATTTAGATTCGTGTGCTTCGATTTTCGCTATAGCCTCCTTGATTGTTAATGTCACCATCTTTTTTATCATATTAAACTTATCCGTAACGTCAAACTAACACCTTATACGTTGCTCATGTGAATGCGTTGACGACTGCGTTGAAACACCCAAAATGGTGTTATACAAGTAAATTCACTTTCAACGTTGGCTCTCTGATTTCTCAACGACGATTTCAGTGACCGATTTCAAGTCTGCAATCTTTTTGTTGTCTGAAAACAAAGTATGGTCACCACCAACGTTCGCGATAAAAAATGTTGATTGTCGCGGAGGTAAAATAATCGAACTGGTTAATGCGTGTAACAGAAAGGTATTCGGCGGTAAAGTCCTCAATTTTTGTCCTGTTGCTAAATCTTCCAGATAGACAGCCGAAATTTCTTTCGAGTATGGTGCGATGACAAGCACAAAATCATCACACACTATTTTTTGCATAGTTGGGAAGGGTTTTCTTTATTTCATGTCATTAAGCCGAAAAAAGCCTTTACCGCGTTCGCGAACATGGTCAGAAAAAAGTTGGCTTTTTTGACTTTTGAAAAATCATCGAAAAGTTATGGTTCCGAACCTCTTCCTTAACAGGTCCAAAATATGTCACACAAGATCAACCTGAAAAAACGCCAACCAATTCCCCTTCAAGCCGAAATTGTTTTCTTTTCCTTTCTGGTTTTAGGCATCGTACACTCTGGAATAGCAGAGCAGAGCTCGCGCTTTGTAAAGTAAGCCCATATTTGAGAGCGTTTATGGTTTGACACGATAAAGACTACCTCGTCCCATATGAGGTTGTAATTTTCGGCTCAAAGACGTGCTTTTATATTATCCGATCGACTTGCATCATTTCAGTTGGTCATAGTAAGTTTGAAGCAGCTCACGTTCGAAAGTCACAGTAAACCAACCCAAATTGTAAAGCTCATCATTTTCGAGAACATTCATATCCACATCCACACTTTCTCCAATATATGTAGCAAATTGATCCTCTTCGGTTTCCATAGCATCATTTTCATCCTTCTCATCACTAACATAGCCCCAAATATTCTGGGCTACTATGTAGTGCATCCATCTGGTAATTGCATCGTCAGGAGTCTCATCAAATTTTCCCCGGAACGTTTGAAGGTCCAAAAACCCTTCTAGCAGGAGGCTATTGTCAAGTTTCGCCACGTATACTTTCGTAGCAATCTGTTTGTAGAGCTCCTCCCATGACGAGATCTTCTCTCGTATTTTTTGACGATAGATGTGTTCCCTGTTGTTCTGGCAAAATCTGTACCAATCTCTATTGAGAGTACAAAGCCGATTAAATTCTGATGGGGAACATTGAAGCAAAACTTCTTGCTTGATATGATCTGGTAGTTGTTCCATTTATTTGTTTTTCGACACACGATCAGACTATCTAAACCATTCTTTGTTTGATTCTGCTTTTTTTTAGCGAACTACTGCTTTTTGTGGGGGGAGGCCAAAGGGCTCACCTTGCTCAACAGTCAACTAAATTTAGCTTTAAAAGAGACTGCAATCTCCTCTTAATTACAACGTGTTATTTTTATCTACGTGACATAAATACAAAAGATTGACGGTGCAAGCGCGCCCCTATCACGCAGTTCCACTTTAGAGGTGTATTTTATAGTCGTTTACTCTTAAAGAGAGAAATACAATGTCTTATAAGCTGATTTCTACATATCTCTGCTTCATGATCGGCTTTGGCGCGGGCTGCGGAGCTGCTCATCCAGACAGTTCTGGCCGAAAGATCAAGTATACCGCTATTGGAGCGTTTTGTGCCGTAAATTTACCTTTCAAAATATTGGGAGATATGCTTGAGCGGGAAATCAGCATCAGTGTCACACAAAGATCAACCCGAAAAAAATAGAATAAAAACACAGCGCCAACAAACACCCCTTCGCAAATCTGCCACAAAAAATGACAACAGCCAACTGCAAAGTTGCCCAGACGCATCCTTTGCAGTGATGACCTCTTTGGAGGCTAGATGAGAGAGGATGCCATTTATCTTCATTCTTAGGAGCAAGGCGACTCTTAGCGTCGTTTTAAAGATAAATGGCATCTGCCAGCGCCAATTGACACCGCTACATTAAACGAATATGTTCGTCAGTGTTATTATATAATACAAACAAAACTGCTATATGAGCATGTTTTCATTTGTATTGTAAATGATCTTTTATTTATTCGCGGCTGTGCACCGAATGTCATTTCATCCTGCGCGTGAGCTTGGCATGAAGCCATACAATTGTAGCTTCACACATGCTCACCGTAACTGTTCACCTTGTGCCTCTTTGGTTTGTCTTCTTGTATTTTGCATCAAACCAAAGAGGCAAATACATTTATCTGAAACCATACAATATCAATGGATAACTTACTGTCACCACAAATTCAATGCGGATACAGACCACATTCTGAAAACTGATAAAACACAGCGCCTAGAAATACCCCTTCGCAATTCGTACCGAAAAAAAAATAGAGATTTCAAATTTTCCTTTTTCCAAAAAAAATCATGATTGAGTGTAGCAGAGCTTACGCTTTTTAGATTGAATGCGGATAAGTATGCTTCTGCATTGATGTTTGGCTTTAAATGCGGATAAGTATGCTTCTGCATTGATGTTTGGCTTTAAATGCTTCTTAGCGTTGACAAGGTATGCAAATTGCACTTGCGATCATCTAAGTCATCTTAGACGAAAGCTGCGACAAGATGCGTACCCTACACTTTGTGGCTGTCTTAAGAAGTTTATAGACATCTCAAGACAGTCACTTGGTTCATTCCGAGCCTGTTAAATAACCGAGCACCAGAGTTCCGCGCTTGTTTACTATGAAGTCATAAAGTAAATTTTGTAGGTCACACAAGATCGCTTTCTCAATAGGTGATACAAGCTCACTCCGAAAAAACGATGAAAAAACACAGCGCCAACGAATACCCCATCGCAAATCTGCCCCAAAAATGAACAAGACCCAAGATTTTCAAATTTCATCTAAAACTCACGATGAATTTTCATTTTATTTATTTACAAAGATGACTCGGAATAAAGCATAGCGTCTTCAAAAAGCCTGCCAAATTCTTGAGTGAGAAAATTATCTATTTGGATATGATGCAGCAGTCGCTTGAATCAATCCTTGGATAATGTCGAAACTGCACATCACGTGACACCAGATTGAACTATGCATGTTGTAAACACCTTACAATGTCAGAAGTTCATGAAGAGCATCGAGTATTTTGTAAGCTTTTTAACGAAAGACAACAAGGCTATCATTGGAAGGAGATCAACAGATAGAAGAGAACAGGCCTCAAAGTTACCAAATCGATAAGGAAGCTCTCATAGAATCCAGTGAATTTCGCATGTGAAAAAATATAATTCCACATAAGATCACTTTCTATCCGGGTGACACAAGATCAACCCGAAAAAAATAGAATAAAAACACAGCGCCAACCAATCCCCCATCGCAACTCTGCCCAAAACAAAGATAATACTGGGAAATTTTTCAATTTCTTTTCCATTGATTCACGTTATAACCTGCGCCAACTCATTGTCACTCATTAAAAGTTATGGTTTTTCTGAACCTCTCAATTAACAGAGCACAATGAGCCCGGCGCATGCTTAGATGGTATGGATGGTTATGTTTACCTTAATAGAGGGGCGAGTGCAACTCCCGCCCATTCACTCCTTTTTGAACCCGAGGGAAGTGTCTTAATTCCGGAACGATTCCGATGTGATTAAGGGTTTTAAGCAACTATTCTGGTTCTTTCCGAACCGTTTAAATGATGCTTCGGTGTCGTAATAGAGGGGTGAGTGCAACTCTCACCCATTCACTCCTTTTTGGACCGAAGGAGTGTCTTAATTCCGGAACGGCTCTAGCGGTTCCGACGTGCTTATTTGGGGTCTATCCTTCCCGCCTCGACTCTGCTGCCAGCTCTTCCTGTTTGGCCATTTGCCATTGGCATGAAGCTCTTGCAGCTACCTTCTTGAACCTTATTCAAGATGAATAGTTTAGCAATGTCAACAAACGTCCACAACCACGTGGACATCCACATTGAGACGTTGAAAAAAAAATGAGAGTGTTGTGATGATTTTTCATTGGACTGACAATAAAAAATCCGATGAAACGAGAAAAGGCATTTTAAATTTTAAACGATTCCAGCACCACGATCGGATGTGATGTCATTTTATGTTATGTTTTGCGATGGTCACCCGTTTGCAGCACCTCTCCATTTTCCGAGAATAAGATCATACCAAAACATAACAAAAAGTGAGCAAATGTCTGATTCAGTCCTTTTGTCCGCCATTTCTCCTTTGAAGGGTGGAGCTGCCATGCAGCGACCCTCTATCCCGTTAAGAATTTGAAACTTTTCCAGACATTTTTACACGAATTTGTTTCTATTTTAGGGGGTGCATTTCTCATCCCACCAATCAAACAAAAATATTATATAGTATAGCTAAAGTTTTTTCTGAACTCTTTAACCAAAAAAAATGTCGAAACTAACCCAATTGCGGCACTAGAGCCCGATTAGTTTTTTATAACGATTTTTTGTTTAGTGTACCATTGGCAGCTATATCACCAGCTATGAAAATGTAAGCTAAGCTGCCCAATAAAAGGATTACGCCTACAGCAATTCCTGCTGTTTGTCCATCTCCCGACTGTATCACGCCTGTACTTGATAAGACCAATAAAACAATAGCGGTAATGATGAGGAGTGTGACGATGATTAAGCCAATCATGTTGATATAAGTTGATTCTTATCTTTATTATTTGCCACAAATATGATTTCCGAACCTCCCGGCTTTATGCTCCCATTTAAGCATATGTAACCTTATACGATTTAGTCAATAGATGAGTGTGTGTTATGGCCTGTTGACCTCTCACACCAAAATGAGCATTAATCAAGTCTCGTATCCCATGTTATCTGGGATTGAGGGGCTTCCGTCCGCCTACTATCTTCTTGACCCCATCAAGGATTTTAACTTTTTTTCGACATTTTCCCACAATTTTATCTTTTTTTTCGGGTCTATTTCCCATCCCACCAATCAAACAAAAATATTATATAATATAGCTAAAGTTTTTTTCAAAAAACTTAACCAAAAAAACAGCAAGCTAACCCAGTTGCGGCACTAGAACCGGAGTAGCTTTTTTTACAGCCGCCGTCCTCTCACTTGACCAATGGAGGTCCGAAGGAAGAGCATAAAGGTATAGTATATGGATATGAAAGCAAGGCAGCCTATCACTTGACCATAAGAGGTCCGGAGATGGAGGGGGAGCTTTGATCACCTTTTTCAGGTCGTTTGGCACTTTCTCCCGCATCTCCGCTTACATTACCTTATCCAGACAACCTCTTCCTCATCTGGCATACGGGCTTTCACCACCCTCTAAAGCTCTCCGACCCCATCGGCATTTTCAACTTTTTCTGAACATTTCCACATAATTTTATCTTTTTTTTCGGGTCTATTTCCCATCTCACCAATCAAACAAAAATATTATATAATATAGCTAAAGTTTTTTTCAAAAAACTTAACCAAAAAAAACAGCAAGTTAACCCAGTTGCGGCACTAGAGCCGGAGTAGTTTCTTTTACACCATAGACGCCTCTCACTTGACGAATGGAGGTCCGGAGGAAGGGTATGAAAGCATTGCAAACTCCTCACTTGACCAATGGAGGTCCGGAGGAAGGTTATGAAGGTATAGTATATGGGTATGAAAGCATCGCAGCCTCTCACTTGACCAAAAGGGGGTCCGGGGTGGGGGGATTTTGCTACAATACCGGAAGTAGAGCCATCTGATGACAGCGCTCTTCCATTGCCTTATATATCATCTTTGAATCAACAAGCGCGCACGTAGTGCGCGGGGCAGCCGAGGGGTAC
>Ga0268244_10000996_pt1 | contig 10388 bp, 10 predicted proteins | sample AgamicMgSfe_FD_200258 | JGI IMG/M metagenome (GOLD analysis project Ga0268244, IMG submission 200258) | Agave microbial communities from Guanajuato, Mexico - Mg.Sf.e (v2) (version 2) | ecosystem: Host-associated > Plants > Phyllosphere > Phylloplane/Leaf | place: Guanajuato, Mexico | collected... | reverse complement strand
AGCTAATACTTAGCTAATCTATCTTAGCATTATGTATCTACCTTAAAGAAGTTAGGTAGATATTATAGGTTAAGTAAGGACCTTATTTTATGCTTCTTAAAGTATAGACTAGAGTTCCTTAAAGGGTTCTTAGATTCTAACTATGCTATAGACAAATCTAATAGGATATCTATCCTTAGGAATGTCTTTATACTTAGGAGAGTACCTATCTCCTAGGTAAGTAAGAAGCAAAAGTCTATAGCAAATTTAACTATAGAGGCTAAATACATAGCAATAGCAAGGTATACAAAACAATCTTAGTTCTTGTCTTAGATTCTAAGAGACATAAACATAGCACACTATATTAGTCTATTAAGTTACCTATAGTTAAAGGAGAAGACTAAGTTTGCAATTAGTTCTCTAGTCTTTCAATTAAAAGGTAACAATTAGGCTACTCTTACTTCAGGAAAGGATACATATGTTAGTAAAAGATTAAAACACATTAACATTATATACTATTTTTAGAGGCATCTTATAAAAATAGGGAGGATTTTTGTTTAGTTTATAGGCACTTCTAACATAGTAGTAGATAGACTAACCAAACCCAAAACTAGTCCTTAGTTTAAAAGGTTTATTAGGTAGTTAAGGCTATGTGCATATAGCTAATTATGACTAAGGAGTATAAGTATAGAGGCTAAGTAGGAGTGTTAAGAATTAGTAGCTATCTAGTCATATAGCCCTTAGTCATATGACTAGATGATAGTTGTTAGGGTCTAGATGAAATCCCTTCATCTAGATTTACTACTCCTACTTTCCTTTTAGTTCCTTAGTAATAATAGCAGCTCTATAGTAGATAACACATTTTCCTTAGAGGGTTCCTATACTTTTGGTCTCTTCTACTATATGGTTTAGTCTACCCCTTTTAACACATATGTCAATAGTAAGTATATAAACAATAGTATATAAGCCTATCAATGAAGCATTGACAATGAAGTGAGTAAAGCAACAATGAAGCCAAAGTGAGCCTATAGTGAACAAAGGCAACAATAACAAGGTATATAAAGGTGTAGAGGTGTAGACAAAGGAGTGAAGAAGTGAGTTCTACTAAAGTAGCGGAGTGGCACAAATTGAGCTCCGTCCGTCGGGCATTGGCTTGGCATCAATGATCGCATTAATTAACTTGCACATGGCATAGCTCCACGCCACCCTCACCATCACCACCACCTCCCTACTCCCCCACGGTCGCACGTATGAGCTCATGGAGCAGCTCAACATCCATGATGGCGGACCGTCAGGCCCGGCACAGGGACTGCAGCACGTTCCACAGCTACCTCCGCAAATGTTCACCACGGCTGCGCAACTGCTAGATCTGACGGACAAGAAGCTCATGGTGTCTTTGAGGGATGGGAGGAAGCTGATTGGCGTGTTGAGAAGTTGGGATCAGTTTGGAAATCTGGTCCTGCAAGATACCATGGAGCGGTTGTTTGTGCAGAACCTGTACGCGGACATCGAGCGCGGGCTGTTTCTGGTCAGAGGGGAGAACGTGTTGTTGTTGGGCGAGATCGTATGTTTGTGGGCGAGTTGCGACGGTCTGCGGAGTTGCTAATGGACTGCACCCAAAGGACCTCGACAAAGACGATTACGTTCCCGACCCTTATCAACTCGCGTCCGTGGAGAAGGTGTTTGCACTGAAGAAAGCGGAGGACAGTGAACGCAAGAAGGTCGACAAGAAGAAGCAAAAGAAGCTAGCGGAGTATGGGTTCGAGGGCGAACACCAAGGCGAAGCGATTCTCTGAGCTCCAGTCTTGGGGCTGCACAACGGCCGCGCAAGAAGGTGGGTTGCCTCACGAGTTCCATACGTCCTGAACATGCGGACGTCCCTCCAGCGAGGTACGGCGAAGCACTGCGTGCTGCTCGCCCCGTCGTGCTTGGAGTACCTCAAGCAGTGGGTGCATTTGTAGGTGAGCTCGCACTTGCGCAATGGCCCCAAGCCTACGTCCTGACGATGCATGCAGTATGTCTTCGCTTGAAAGACAGAGTAGCTGGTCGACATGCGCCACCACGCGATGTTTGTGGAGGTCGCACGATTAGTTTATCAATCCGAGTTATCATGCACAAGCTTGGACCACCGAGTGGTCGTGCGTCATCCTGTGTTGTTCACATTCACTTTCGTGAAGGGCGCTTGTGGCTTGGCACCCCGCGAACCTCACTTCACCTCGAACCTCTGCCTCCTGTCCTCTTCGTCCGTACATCCTTCGCACGCGTCAAACACCACACCCGTACTCGACGGCAGTAGCCAGGTCCATCGACGTATGGGATTGCGTTTGCGTTTGCACCTCGCCGTTTGCCTGATTGAAATTTGATGAGGCTTCAGCCTCCTGACCACCACGTCATCCGGAAGAGCGCGCCAATCGAGGAAGGTACGTTCTGTTCATGTTCTCTACATGCGCATACCCAGGCTGCTCCCCACGAACCTCGATATGTCTACTGCTTGATTTATCGTTCATGGTGTCCCACGCGTGCTGTACTGTCCCCTAGTCGGGCGAACCTTTTGCCACCCATGTGTGCAGTGAAGTTCGCTTCTTCCCGCGCGATTTGGTGTCTTGGCGCGCTGGTGCTTCCCAGACGTTGCGGCTGCATAACGTCCACTATTCGACATACCCCACGACATGTGAAACCTGGACCAAGAGCTCGCAGGACCGCAGGCGCACAAACCGTGAACCGCTCTTGACCAGAACAACTACTAACAAGATGACTATAGTCAAGCGCTTCGTCCTTCATGGCCCACGGCCCCCTGGGACTGCTAGTAACGCCCCGATATCACACGGTGAGAGACAGCAAGCCGAGCCACCCACGAGCATCCTCAAGAAACCATCTGATAAGCCAGAGATTGAGCTCGCGCAGAGCCCAGGGAACCCGAAGAAGCGGAAGAGGGTAAGGTTCGAATCGCCGCCAGGAGAGCCTACCGGAACCAGGGAGGGGTTTTCGGAGTTCCAACGCTTGAGAGCCGCTGAAGCAAACGCCGCCGCGACCAGAACGTCTGGTCCACAGCTCACCATCGGCAGTATGCAGCGTATACAATCCCACAGCGACGACGGTAACATCGTCGCTGTGGAACGAGAGAGCCCTGCCGATCAGGTCTCCGACGACAAGTCGGATGATGGCTCGCCACTCAGTGACCTGGAGCAGTTGGGGTCACAGCTCAATACTCAATCCCACAGCTCCACAGCCAACCGTCCCTGGGCTCGGAAGGGCAAAGAGCCTGCGAAAGCTGCTATTCTCGTACGTGACGAGGACGTAGAGATGAGCGACGCTGTAAGTGTCTGGCATGGCATCCTGAAGTCTGGCGGTACTGACTATGGTTGCAGGAAGAAACAGAGGAGGAGGTGGACGAGGGCGACATTGATTACAACGAGCACATCACCTCTGACGAGGAGATAGACGATCTCGAATCTGTCATTTCACTATCCTCTACAGAAGATGCGATGGAAAGGGACTCGGCTGGGGCTTGCGGCATACCAGATCGTCCATGGAAGTCACCCGAGTTCACCCGCGACATGCGTCGCCAGTGGGAACTTATGTACGTCACCGTCACCCAAGATAGGGTGGGTAGTGCTTGGGAGCACACCGAGGAGTACCAACACGAGAAAGACAAGGAGATGTTGCGCTACATCGAGGACTTTCCACTAGCACTTTGGGTCATACCGAAAGAGCAGGCCGAAGAGGCTCATTCGCATTTGCAGCAACGCATTCGCTGGCGTAATCTTGGTATAACCATCTACGGGCAGCAGCGTGTTCCCGAAATGATCCCGAACCCTACGCCGTACAGCTACGCAGTACCGCCGAACCAAGGTCAAAGTCGTCCAGGACCTACCGGTGTTCACCAGAACGCGTACCCCCCGCAGCATGCTAATGGTCGTCTACCATCGGCCGCGCAGCAGCAAGGACCATATCAATATCCGCCGAACATTCCGCCACCACCACCACCAGCGCAACAGACGCTACGCTCTCAGCCGCATGCTCCATCGCCTGGTAGTGTGGGTCACTATGCACATTATTATGGGCAGGTTCCAGGGCCTTTCATGGGGCCCGTGCCACCAAGCATGCCTTACACGGTGGCATATACTAACCCGCCGGGCGTGGCGTCGCATTCGGGCTACCCTGTTCCACATCAACATCAACCGGCTCCGGGAACGCACAGTGGGAAAAGGTATGGAAAAACCCCCATCTTCCCCATTGCTCACTGACACTCCATGCAGGAAGTACAAACCGAGGAAAAAAGCGGCACCGCCGTCGCAGCCACTGGCGCTAGAAATGCACAGTGGTGGAGGGTATGTCAGCAGATATTTACTGTTGTCCTCCCATCGCTCACTGACACTCTATGTAGGACGTACAACGTGAGGAAAGAGACGCCATCAATGTCCTCTCCTCCACTGCCTCCGTCAACGCCACCATACGAGCAGCGCGAAAGGCCGGCAGATAAGATTAGAATCACCAAAGCAGGAAAGCGCAACTTGCGCAGGATGGCCGAACCTGAAGAATACCCTTGGCACCGCAACATTGACTTTCGCAAAGCTAGGGAAGAGGCCGACTGGGACGACAGTGGCTACGATCAAGCTGTGCTTGACAGCATGGCGGCGACGCGCGAGCAGAACCGTCCGTACGTCCAGGAGCAGGATGATAACCTGAGTGAGAAACAGCGTAGGTGACTGTCACAGATACAAGGGCGTATAGCTAATTGTTGCCAGGTCGATCACGGCATTCCCGGAGGAAGGGCATCAGCCAAATGCCTCTTGACACACGCGGTGCGGAAAGTGACGATGAAGATGGGGAGTTGAAAAAAGACTTTGTAGACCCCACGAAGAAAAGAACCGAGCATATGGGCGGCGATTCATACTATTCCGGCAACTTCTGCTTCTACTCCCAGACCGACCAGCAGAAGGCCCTGGTGCTGCAACGCAGCGCTCCCGATCAAATTCTCGACGCGGCCGAAGCTGGCGACATCGATTGGGACATCTGCAAGGAGATCTACGTGACCTGGAACGCCAGCAAAAAGGGCCAGACCGAGCAGCTCACGCAAGCCAAGTTCCGCCTCTACGATACGCTGATCACGCGCCAGCAACTCCGCAGCCGGCCCATCCTCACCCGCCGCGCGGCCGAGTGCATCACCGACTTCTGCCCGGACATGCTGTGGCGCGAGACGCTCCTGCGCATGGCGTCCGAGGCCGGCTACGGCAACAAGGACGTCCGGGACCGGTTCTGCTACAACGGCTGCTGGGCAGACAAGGCGACCTTCACCAAACGCATCGCCGCCGCGCTCGGCCAGAAGCAAAACAACAGCTACAAGCCGAAGAAGGACGTCGGAGCGGAGGATGAAGAGGCGGTGTCGAAACAGAATTCCAAACGATATGGCGAGGGCGAGCTCGAGTGGTACGAGCAGAACGACAGGGACTACAACAACTACATTGCGTACTTCGGCAAGCGGAGCGGATACCGCAACTTGTCGAACGTTTTGCGCGCGGACAAGAAGAAGTGGGTCGATGGGCCCGAGGAGGGTAGCAGCGAAGCCGGTCCTGCGAGCAATCGTGGCAAAAGTGAGGTTGCCGAGACGCGCACCACTGCTTCGCAAGTCGTGGAAGGGGGCGAGATGGATGTTGAAGGGTCTGAGGAGAAGGGAGAGGAGGAGAACGATGATAAGGATGCCGTTTCGGAGCAGGATTCGGATATCCTGGATGAGATGTCGGACTAGGGAAATTCATCGGACCGAGTTGCGAAGTGACGGCTGGTGTGTTGCGGGCTCTGCATTGGAGTTCTTCGAAAGTCTTTTGCCTACAAGTCCACCTACATGACAGGAAGTGGCACCGTTTGAGAGGCAAAGCCGCGAGCGCCGAACATCGCGGTTATAGCACGGTTTAGTGGGCTCGGTATTGAAGGTGACCATGCCGCTGCAGGACAGCGCCTGCTGCGGTTGCCTGAACCACGCCTTCCCGTGTGAGTAGTCGCAATGCTTGCTTTCCTTGCCCCATGCGTGTTTTGGTCTTTGTTCTCGAGCAGCTGAGGTAGCTACCACCGAATGCACAGATCTCGCTACTACAACCTACCTGTGTTCTTCACAGCCTTGCCATCCACTGTCACGGCATTACACAGCTTGGCAACACACTTACTGCTGCAGCGTCTACGACGGCATCATAACCCGAAAGCATGGACCATCCGAGTGACGACGGTGATGCTGAACAGACGTCAGGACAACCGCAGGGATTGGGAATGGTTGGGTCGAAACGCGAAGGGGATGAGGCATCTCGCAAAACCCCGGAGCGGCTTGGGTCAGAGGACGGCTTAGACGGAGCTGAGAGCTCTTCACCTGCGCAGCGAACGGGAGTGTCGGAGAGCGTTATGGCTCCTGACGAAGCGCCACCTCCAGCCCCTCGTCCGAGCCCGGCGCAATTAGCGCAGCCGCCTCCATCAGAACAGCCAACCTTTGCAGATGCTGAGCGACCAGCAGCGGACATGGATCCCGCACGACCGACACAGGCCTCGCAAGCGTCGGCCCTACCATCAGTGGCGAAGCCGAGACCTAAATTGGCACTGGAGCCGCCGGCGACGATAACCTCACAGGCCGGAGCCTTGTCCACTGGACGGTGTCTCATCACATCCCCGCTCTCTCCCGTGAGTCCGAAGACGGTGCCACAGTTCAGGGTGCCCTGCTCGCCGGCATCGAGCTCGCCGCACAGTCCGCACCACCCCCAGAAGCGCGGCAGCTAGGAGAGGAAGCGTTCGAGCCTGGGGTTGAGCAGCTCGCGGGACGACGGGGGGCCGAGGGCAGAGACGACCGCAGAGGAGGCGGCGGGTGACGAGCCCGGCGTGCCGGAAGGGGTTTCGTCGCCACCTTCTGAGCCGTTCGATCCTGGATCGCCGTCGGAACGGTCGAGAAGCGCATCGATCGCCTCAGATGTCAGCGGGCGCAACGGTCGGCCACCACGGACACCGTCGTTCGAAGCCGGGCTGATCGGCCACGGCGAGACGACATACATGCCCGTGCCGACCGACAAGACCTGCTTCGTCTTCGACGAGACGCAACTGTACGCGGTGCGCCGGCGGCCGGCGGGGATGGTGGCGGGCTCGGCGCACGGGCACTACCTCGACGCGTACCACCGGGAGAAGGAGCTCGACAATTTCGGGGAGCGGCTGCTGGCGTACGAGCGGGAGAAGCCTGAGGAAGAGCAGATGGAGGATATCTGGGACCGGATCCGGGAGCAGGACTGCAGTAAAAATTGGGTGGCGGGTTGCATCGAGCGGGAATTGATGAAGTGTAACCCTTCGACTTGGATGAACGAGACGTGGGGTGGTCCCATACGTGGTCGTCCGAGGCGCGGCGGCGTGCGCAGGCTCAGTGCGCAGTATGGTGGTGGTCGCACGAACGGTGGCGGGCAGCCACAGTCGCAGAGTCCTGGGAAGCGCCGGTCGAGGGAAGAGGCTGCCTCGCCGAGCCCGAAGAAGAAGCTGAAGAAGCAACACAAAAAGTTCACCGCGCCGCAGATGGAGCGTGACGGGGTGTCCGGGCGATCGATCATCCTGCACGGGCCGCGAAGACCACCGCAGGCGGACGCAGTGTGCAGTGTCTGTCGCGTCAAGCAAGGTGAAGGTGGGAAGCAGCTGTTCGTTTGCCCCGGATGTCAGCAGAATGCGTACTGCAGTCGCGAGTGTCAGCGGGAGCACGCTGCGTGGCATGAGCCGCAATGTAAGGCCCCATGGCGGCGAAGCAGTGATGCTGCGGAAGGGATGCTGAACTTGTCCATTCGCAATGACCAGGAGGACTATGCCGAGGGCAGTCGGACAGTCTTGGACCGTGGCGACCATTTCCGACTGAACTCGTTCTTCGACAATCCAGATCAGAGCGGTGTCGATCCGATGACTCTCAGTGACGAGTACGAGAGCGATGAAGAAATGGACAGCAGTGATTCGGACGAGGAGCACGAGTCCCTCATGGCCGACCCACGGAATTACGCCCACGACGACGAAGAAATGGTTGGTGCCGGAGCACTATCAGAAAAGATCCTGGGTATGCGCCGAACCGAGGATGGAAGAGGGATTGAGTACGGTGTTGGTCAAGCTGGGATCATACAGCAGTATCTACACGCCGACGGTGACTACTTCGAGGACGTTGCATGGAATGCCGAGATCACCGACTTCTGGGGCCGGACCGAAGACAGCCGCAGGACTCTCCGCCTGCTGCAAAGTCCTGAGCTCGGGAACGTGGTCGCACACGAACCGGGCCCGTGGAGTCGGTTCATCGTGCGGGCGCGTCTGAGAGACCATGGTCGCGAATTGTGGTTCGATGTCAGGGAGTTTGAGCGGCTGAACGGCCCGGACCAGGTCCATGACGAGTATGGAGAGGGGTTGGGGGAGGAATGGCAAGAGGCCATTGACCGGTTTTGGGCTCGGCTCACGGCCACGGAGCAATGGCAGAGAGCGGCCGACAGGGTGCGCAGACTCGATTTCGTGCCCGACTACGTGAAGAGGGATTCGTTGATGAGCGAAGAGGCGAAGCCGCGGACCGATACAGGTGTCAAGCGGGTAGCTCGAGGAGAAGAGGAAGATATACAGCCGCGACGGAAGTACAAACGACGGGACGAGAACGCACCCAGTGAGCCTTCGCCGCAGTACCGGATCGGAACGAATGAGGCGCAGGTCCCGACAGCTTCAACTGGCCAGGCCGATGAACACCGCATGAGTATATCGACGGGTCAAAATCGTGGTGAGTGAGTGAGTGAAGAACAGGCGGGACGCGGTGGCCGTCGTTGCTGGGTATGACAACAGTCCTCTGTGGGATCAGGCGAGTTGGAGGAGCATCATTGTCGGCGCGGTAGGAGCATGCGGTGCGAATGGGTTGTAAGGATATTTGGTAAAGAAGCATGTTGTCGATCGACACGACACTACCCGGAATGTCTCATTACGACGACGACTGTGCGGCCGTTTGTCAAGACCGGATTTTAAGATGTAACGATCTGAGCCATCTCATACTCCGTTCACGCGTGACATCAGCTCTAAGCCCTGATCGCAGTTCTGAGCATGTGTTCTAGTAATAATAAATCAATCCGAGTGTCGTTGGCTTTGGCTCTTCCAGATGTTGAGGGTGATGTCAGACACTGTTCCTGCGTGAACAGGGACGTCTGACCAGGATTAAGTGGTTGATCCGCGTTACAGTCCCGGCTTGTTCCTGAGTCTTTGATTAGTCCTGAGTCCTGACCTTCTTATTAGACCCCTGAGTCCTGACCTTCTTATTAGACCCCTGAGTCCTGATCACCAAGATACCTAAGGATGCCATGACGGGGAAAGGCTTCACCGGTGCATCTGTCCTCTCCGCGGTCAGCAACGACTTGGCAGCGGCCAGCCCATGTTCGCCGCCCTGAACTGCGCCACTATGCATGCTCGTGTGACGTCGGTGATCAACCAACACGACATTCGTTGTGTGTCCAATCTCGTCGGTGTCACCGCCAAAGCCGCTGTGACCAGTCGTACGGTCGTACCGAAGTGAGAATGAGATTGGCACCACGAGCGATGAGAGGCACGGGAATGGGATGCGCGAGTCCTGTTTAGCCTTGATGATCTCGATGATGGTCAAGATTGCGCGCTGCCAACCAACCACCCACATACCGGACCAGAGCCTAGAGGTCGTTTGAGCCTCGCTCCAGCCACGAGGTGCGCACGTTCCCCTCACGCTCGCTGACCTCATGTGCTAAGACGAACCGGTTTCCCTCCAGACTCAGAGACTAGAGTTCTGAATCGCTTCATTTGAGAGCCGGGAAGTCTCGACTGGCACGGGACCATTTAATGAACGGAGATGAGTTGTGAATGAAGCGCCATAGCGTGGAACTCTGGAGTAGGGGAACCAGGAGATACCGGGTCAGACCGTCGATGTATGTCTCCTGAGTCCAGAGTTCACCAACCAGTATCACAGCGGCAAACAATCAACGTCTGGATGAAGTTTGATACAGTTTGATTGCAGGCTCGAGGAAAATGACACCGTACCGTGTCTACTTCGCGTCGCGTCGCGTGGAGGAAGCTTGCTGACACTCGATGGGACGACTTCATCTGGCGCCGAGATGCAAACGATGTTGCACAGCGCGAGAAGGGGATGTTGCGTAGCGTAGCGTAGCGTAGCGTAGCGCTGGGCAGACACCAACGGCGGCCAATGGATGGATGCAGCATCGGGAGTCGGGGAAGCTGTTTACTCGATGTTATTTGGCTGTTGCTACGGGGGAGATCAGGGCGCGTGGAGGAAACCTGGAAAGTTGGAAATTGCATGTGCAAGTATTCATGTTATCACTCTCGTCATCGCATCTCGCATCGGATCACCGCATGGGACTTTGGGACCAGCCTGCACCGACGATTATTATTCTATTCTATAC
>Ga0268244_10000995_pt1 | contig 10408 bp, 6 predicted proteins | sample AgamicMgSfe_FD_200258 | JGI IMG/M metagenome (GOLD analysis project Ga0268244, IMG submission 200258) | Agave microbial communities from Guanajuato, Mexico - Mg.Sf.e (v2) (version 2) | ecosystem: Host-associated > Plants > Phyllosphere > Phylloplane/Leaf | place: Guanajuato, Mexico | collected... | reverse complement strand
GGTGAACGCCAGAAGTGTGTGCCTGATATAGCGGCGGAAGTAGCGGAGAACGGCGAGGTGATCACGTTCCACCATCCTCTGCTCCTCCGCGGCGTTGGGAGATGTGCTTGAGCGGTTAGACGTCTCGACTGCCGGGACGGTGCATCGTCTTCTTCGAAAACCGTGCAAATCGATAGCGTGTTAGCTCTGACACCTGCGCGGTGAGCTGGCTGCTGCTGGACGAGGTCATCTCGGTGACCACACTGATCCTCGGTAAACAAGGGAAAGGGTGGCACTGGAGGAGTCGAGTCGTGGACTGATGGCTTCGGCATGCAGTTGGTATATCTCGAGTACACGCTTGAGGCCGGTCTGTACCCATTCGCATTTTGTAGGTCATCTAGCGACAGACTAAGGTCGAAATCTTCTTTAGCAGGTGTAAGCACTATCGTGGGAGTGAAGACCTGTTGTCCGTAATGCTGAGACCGCCGAGTCGGTCGTGGAGATTGTGAGCGAGGCGCCGTCGATGGCCCGCTTGCTGGCGCTGTACTTTGTGAGAGTGAAGCAGAAGGCACGGCTATGTCGATTGTGATGGCGCGATCGGAAGGCGAGACGTCCTGCGTAAGGTCGAGCGGTGAAGGCCGGAGACCTCGTATGCGCTTGTGTAATGGCTGAGCTCGCGGTTGAGCTCCTCTATCCTCGTCGGACACCGTTGGCACAATACTAGCAGTCCGACTCCGGCGCATTGTGGGTCTGGAAGCGCTCGATGCGTCGCTTGCGCCGGGCAGAGTGTTCTCAGATACCGCACGGCGAGCACCTGGACGGATCGCTAGTCCGTTCTCTAGCTGCGGCTTCAACCCGGCATCCTTGTCATTCCTGAGCGCTGTCACACGGTCAAGGCCCACGAAGCTCCGCTCTTGAGTCCTGGACTCATATGGGAACACTTGTTGCGGCGCCTGACCGTGGTGGTGAGTAAAGCTGGTATCTACCGCAAGGTCAGGCCTGGTTCGATGAAGCAGCATTTTGAAGGATCGCTTCTGGCTTGCGTGCAACGGTCTTCCGTTTGAGGCATTGACGGTCATGGCCATGGTCAGTTTGCGTAAGAAGTGTTTGAACGGTTGAATGTCGAAAGGGTTAACGAGACGCCTGCGCCTAATGGACTGAGACAGGGTGAACTGGTGAAGGAGCGCCGTGCAATGCGAAACAAAGGAAAACGAAAGCTAGCAAACTCGAGTTGAGGTGTGCGAGAGAAAGTTGAAGAGAAGATGAGACGACATGTTAAACAAAGTGTGTCGCCCACCTGCCACAACGTGTCTCTGTATGAGTGGAGACGTTGTTCTACCCATCTAACAGCGTCTCACATCCTATTCGTCTGATGTGAAGATCCAAGAGCCGCTCGCGCAATCCTTGTGCTGGCGGAATAGCAGTCCTGTGAACAGATCAAGGACACTCAAGCTTGTGAAGAGTGAGTTTTCGGTATGAATTGGGCAGGTCTTCCTGTACCAATCGAAGCCATTTCAGCAAGAGCACGAAGCGCTCGCTCTCTGATTTAGCCGCCGACAGTGGTCTGCGGGTGAGCCCTGGAAATTTGTGTTACGTTGTACCTGCCAGAAGGCATCCTCAACTATCAGGTACGACAGACCCGTTGATGTGCACCCTGGCGAGGAGAGGTGTTCATTTGATGGAGCAACGATGATAATGAGTATAGAGGTGGACGTGGATGGATGGATGAGAATGCGACATGTCATCACATGTGCACTGGGAGAGACACTCGGCATCGCTTCGGATAATCGTCGGTTATTTGTCATCCGGGTTGTGCCGTCGGGTGCTCACCAGCGTTCGTTCCAACTTCCCACGGTGTTACAGCAGCCACCAAGAACCAACAGTCAAGTGAAATCGACTTCCGCTTGCACCTGCTTGCGTTCAAACGACGGCCATGTCCTGCGAGAGAATCAAACACGATTCTTTATCCCGAAAAGCACGCGCGAAGCAGAAAAGGGAGTACTACAACCGAGCCGTCGTCGGCACATCCCGCACTGAGAGTCGTAGTCGAGTAGACAAAAGAGGTAGGGAGAGCGACTGTAATGTAAGACTTAGATCTAGTACCATCCATGGCCATCCTCACCAAGCTTCTTGTTCTTCGGGTTCAAACTCAGCATTCTTTGCCCGGGTATACTCCCGCTGATCCGGCTCTCAAAGACCCCGCTCACCGCGCGCCTTCCAACATGCGCAAAACTCCCGTATCCGTCTCCCTCCACCTGGTGTCCCTTAACCGCAGTCCATTCCGGGCTCGTGTAAGGACTGCTGCCGTCGCCCAAGTCGCTCCAGCGGGTCACCACGATGGCGTGTTTGAACGGGTGAACGGGGTCGGCGAGGTCCTCCGTCATCTGGATCTCGACCAGGTACTCCGTCGGACACTCGGGACACCTCCGCGCGGGCCGACACCAGTCGCAGCCGCGGACGAGGAAGTCTGGACGGGCCAAGGTCTTGCTGATATGGGGACTCTTCTTGATCTGCTCATGATAACTCTGCGGTGGCGCGGGGACGTGGCTCAAGGCGCACTTGCAGATGTCCATAAGATCGCCGTCCTGCCAGTGCGCGCAGACAGAGAAAAAGGGCGTGTACTCCTCCCGGTCGTACAGTACGTGACGCTCCGCGGTTTTTGTGAGAGTCGCGGCGGGCGGCGCGAATCGTTGGGAGACCACGCGCATGAGCAGGCGAGAGTCGTGGACCATGTAGCGACTGCGGTAAGACCAGCCCGAGTCTGCATTCTTCCATCTCCGTGCAAGCTGCTCGTGCGATATGCCGTGCGCCCGCGAACAATTCGATTCTCGCAGCGCAAGTTGCAGGAAAGAGTACGGTAGCTCGCGGCCGTGGCTGATTCTGATGCGAGGAAGGACCGACGCCTTCGCAGCTGGGCAGTCGAATACAGGGTTCGCGACGTAATCTGCTTTCAGGGACTCGCTTCCTGGTCGCAGGCGCAGATGATACTTGGCACAAGGAAAACAAAAGAGGTGCCTTGGGAGCTTGCCGTCTTCAGACTGCAGAAACGAAATCTTGTATGTTCTGTGCTCAGGCCTGTTGAGAGCGATAAACGGCTCCGGCCCGAGTTTTGCAAGTAACGTCCGACTCGAGAGCGCTAATTGAGCAGAATCAAGTGGACTCAACCAGCTTGATATCTGTTGCCAGACCTCATCGGATAGGGTCTCGACCATCCGCTCGTGTCTCGTCGATATCCGTGCCAGGTCTTCGGCGTGTCTTTCGCAATCGAAGTACGGGTCTTTCAGCTTTTCGTGATCTACGAGCCGATCGACAAGCGAGTCGAAGGAGTCGTGATGCGCCAGTCGGTGCATCATGTCCGTGTGGTCTTTCTGCTCGACCAGCGTTGACGCTTCGCTGATGGCCGAATAGTCCCGTTCACCCAATTCGTTGACCTCGTTGGAAGGCCGAGCCTGTTCGGAAGAGTCCTTGGCCAGATAGTGGTTTTTGGTGGCGTGCGCGAGCCGGCGTTGCTGCCGTCGCTCTGCTTCCTTGGCGTTGTTCTTCTCGATCGCTTTCTGCGTGAACTGCTTGTTGGAGCGCATCTTCTTGCCGACCCGTAAGACAAGCTTGGCGGGCCAGCTGTTCAGGTCGGGTGTATTCCAATCCATGGCAGTGATGGGGTGAATGTTGATACCGGATGAGGTCGATTATGATGCGCACTCACGCTGCGTGTTGGATTTCTGGCCGCCCAAAATGCAGTCGCTTCACAATCGGGATACGTCGAGTTGAAGGGGAAGATATTTAAGAAGAACAATCAAATGCTTCCTGACAACTCACAGTATCTTAACGGACTATGTGAAAAGGCCTTTCATTGTGCTTATTCTCTTACCAATCTCGGAGGTTGAAGGAATGACGTCTGCCAGACAGTCCGAGCGTGCCTTTTGACGAGACAGACCGTCACATGGACTTACCGAAGTAGAGCGAAGAATCGCCGTGAAAAGGCATGGAGATCCTATCACGTACGCGGCTGAGAGATTCGTCGAATACATGTTGTCGTGGTGTGTTGGCTGGCAAACTCAAGTCCATGAACAGTGAGCGTGCACTCAGCATGGGTCAGGTCATCATTAGCGAAATGGACGAGATCAAGAAAGCTGGAACGATTCGGAGGGCGATTCGGAGCGTGGGAAGGTCCGATTCGGGTGACATCCGTTAGCGCCCCCCGGAAGCGAGCCAATAGGAACATGATGTTGTCCGTCTGAGAGAAGAGCACATCGATACTGTTGTTGTAGCGAGATCGATCATTGTTGGTTATATTATCCTCAGGGACCATAGTTGGGCCGCCGAACTGATTTTCAGTAGATAAGGCCACGCAGAACCGACGTGAAATTCACATAACAGGACCGAGGCTCCAAGTGCTCACGTCTCCGACCAAATCTGGGTCCTGTAGTGAACAACGAGCACAGTGGTCCAGTATGAAGCGAGAACGACTACCGTTTCCCTTGCGGAGACTCTGGTCTCTTGCCTAGTCCACGTTCAGGGGCCGTGAAAGTCTCCGGAGCCGATCAGATGACATTACCACGTATGACTTGGTCGGTCGGGGGCTCAGGCATATGGTCTCGGGCATCTTCTTGATTGGAGAAGTTTCATGATACCCGAACGCTTGCGCGGCGAGTGACTACGTCCATCAGCACGCCCACCCTCCGTCAACCGGAACCACCGCGCCTGAAATGAAGGAGCTTTCGTCGCTCAACAGCCAGGCAATGGCTTTGCCCGTCTCCTCCGCCGTCCCGAGCCTGTTGATAGGCGTCTCGGTATAGCTCTGATCGACCCCCTCGAGTGCATTACGCTTGTGCATCAATGGTGTCTCGATCGCGCCCCTAATCCGCTATGTCAGAAATGCTTATTCCGTGATGTGAAAAGTGAGGAAGGGGAGGCGCGTACGGCGTGACCGCGTTGACTCGGATGTTTCGCTCGCCGACTTCCTTCGCGGCGCATTTCACGAGTCCTAGGATCCCGTGTTTGCTCGCAGACTATGGAAACCGTGCATAAGTAACGTGTGGACGATTTGACATCAAGTCGCAACTCACTGCCGAACGTCAGTACGGTCGTCAACCACCAATTCAATGGGATGGAAACACAGAATCCTACCATAAGCAGCATGCTTCGCAAACCCCATCGTCCCCTGAATCGAACTCACGCAAACAACACTGCCAGGTCCCTTCATCGCCCGCAGCTCCGCCCGCACACTATACATCATGCCCGTCAAGTTGACCGCCATGATCAGATCCCACTGGTCGTCCTCCAGTTCCTCGACCTTCCGCGTCCCGTGATGCTTCCCGATCACGCCCGCGCAATTCGCCGCGCCGTCCAGCCGACCGAACCGGGACACGATGGCAGAAATCCATGTGTCGACTGCCTGCCGGTCCGAGACGTCGAGACGGGTGAGCAATAGACGGCCCGCGGCGGTGACGAACAGGCCGGCGGCGTGGTCGAGGGCCGCTTGGTCGATGTCTCCGAGTGCGATGCTGGCGCCTCGGGAGTGGAGGACTTGCGCTGTTGCGAGACCGATTCCGCTGGCGCCTCCGGTTAGGGCGAATACCTGTTCATATCGGTTACTTCTTTTGGCGCTTGTTCAGTACTTCAGTATCGACTTAGTGTGACTCTTGTTTACTTTGCCTTGCAGATCGTTGTCACGGCCCATGGCTTGCCTGCCGAATGATGTGCTCGGTGAAAGAGTTTGCAGACTTGAACCTGATGTTGTTGTCACACGCTGATAGCGTGCGCTGATAGCGTGAGATAGAGGATATATCTCCAGAGATGAATAACGACTGAACCAGGTAAGAGGACAATTGCAAGATCGATCTACACGACGTTCATCAACAGTTATTAGTTGACAGATGAGGTGATGATACACTGTCAGGGCAGTGTACGATATGGGCGTAACAAATCGGGCTTAGCGTGCTCAAAACAAAACCCGCAGCGTCGTGAAAGCTGCCACTTCGATGTCGGCTACAGTACATGTAGTTCTGCCTCCGTGGTCACAGAGTGAGTGCTGCAAGCGTTCTTTTGATACACCTACCCCTAACAATGAACTATACAATAAATAAGGTCATGCGCGCATGAGGCGATCTACCATCAAAGTAGACATCAAGACAAACCACCAAAAACCCACCCCCCAAACGCCTCGCTAAATCCCGACACCCACTCCCCCTATTCCTCCCATCTCATGCATCATCCAGCCTCCCCCCATCATCATCATCATCATCACCTGCCATCCACGCCAAACTCCAACGCCGCCAACGCCTGCGCGTTGGCGTACGTCTGCCGATCGTCCTCTCCCTCCTCGTCGTCCAGCTCCCTCAACATACCCATGACACCATTATTCTGCTCCCGCTGCTCCCGCTCCATCTCTTCCAACAGATGCTTGAGTCGATCCCATTCCAGCTGATGCTCCTCACCCAGACACCCCATGCCCACGACGCGGGCATTCGGCTCGTCGAGCATCGATTTGCGCACGCCCTTGTTGGCCGTGAGCGAGGCGCCGCTGACGGTGCGGAGGAAGCCGCCAGCGGCGTTCTTGGGCGTGTAGGATCGCCGTTTCATGCTGTTGTTGCCACTGGCGGGAAGGCTGAGAGGTCGGGGCTGCTTGATGCTGCCTTTCCGCGTCACGGTGTGCACGGGGACTTCGTCGTCGGTCACGCGTCGCACGGCGGGCGGTCGGCTGGTCGAGGCCATGTCGCGGAGGTACTCGGTGTTGTCGGGGCTGGAGGTGTTGGGCACGCTCGAGTCCGGAGTCACGGCCCCGTCGTGCACCAGGGCCGGTACTGGTGGTACTTGCGATGCGCCGATGGGATCGTTGGTTTCCGACCATGACCACGTCTTTTCGCCGTTGAGATCGCCGGCGGATTTGCTGCGGTGGATGCTCAGCCTCTTTGCGAGCGATTTGCGTAGGCTCCGACGTTTGTCGGCGGAGGGCGTAACGCCAGCCTGTGGGTCGACGAGCTGGGCCGGCGCAGGCGAAGTCGCTGGCATAGCTGGCGGAGACGGTGCCTCTCGTCCAACGGGCTTGCCGCCCAGTCCTGATTGTCGTTTCTTCATCGTCGAGCGAGTGGCAGTGGATCGCTTGCGACTCAAGGTACGCTCCACTGGCATCCGTTCGTGTTGGCTTTCCTCGTCCACGGGGGACTGGGGTTTGCTCCAGGAGACTTCGGCATCGGTCGTGACCGCAGTGCCTGGACCGGTTGGCGACCCAATCGCTGCGTTGATGGGACGGCTTCGTGGATATCCCGGGGCTGGCAAGTCCGGTACGGCAGGAATCTCATCAAAGTCTGCCGGCTTGCCACCAAACCAGCTTCTGCGTTTCTTCAGACCGAGATCACTCTCCGACTTGTTGCGCGAGAGGTCGAAAACGCGACTTCTCCGTTTGGCTTTCGCGGAAGAGGGAGTCGGGGGATGGCTCAGGACAGATTCGGCGACGAGAGGTGGTTGTGAGGTGTATTGCCGAGCGTGTTGCACGCTTGATGTTGTTCCGGATCGGCGACGCTGGTAATTGGAAGACGTCGGCTGCGGTGGCGGAGGATTGTCCTTGGTACGAGACGACTTCAGCTGGGACCAGAAAGATAGGAAACCCATGATCGCTGATATGGCGATGCTCTTCGGGGGCGAGATTCGATAGATGTCAGAGTCTCGTGAAATCGAAAGAGTGTAGATCGTAGATGGGAACGGACAAGCTGCGCATGCGACGTGATTTTCCGAGCATAGGTATGCTTGCCTTTACATCCAGACGGACGGAAAGGAGAGGGCGGGCCAAGGAAGGACTGATTCAGAAGAAAAGACTTCCCCAACACCATTTGGGACATGCGGCGCGGGTACGCTGTCTCTTTACGTCCCCATCTTCGCCCATCAATCACAGATGGCCTGGGATGGACTCATGGGCCTCCGCGCGACCACCATCGCGAAACAGCCCATGAAGCTCCGTGCGCGTAGCTCTCACCATCGACGCATTTCCGGCGGACAGTAGTCGCAAGCTTGCGACTAGTAAGGCTCTCCTTGGACTATGGCGTCTCAGGTGGACCACACCACGCCCTCACCCACACACCAGATAGGGTGGTTCAATCGAGACGATGATAGTAAGAACCGAGTCGGTGCGCTACAAATCGAAATCACGCGCAATGAACGGACACACACCGACAGACTAGGGTTGAATCGGTTGATAGTACTGGCGCAAATCGGCACTGCTTGCGGCGGGACCAGTGGTACGGGTGTTTATTTTGAATGTTTTCCAGTGTTTTCTGTTTCGGGTTGGGGTTGAGTGGTCCGTAGTTCCAAAAGAAAGCGACGCCAACTTTGTTCGCCGCCCATCAACCCAGGCGCGACGCCCTTCACCCAATCGGTTTAAGGGCGATGGCATCCCTTTGGAGTACAAGGTACTTGCAAAGACATGAAGTTATTAGGATCCGAGGGCTTCAAACTTAACCCACACACGGTCTATAAACAATCCGGAAGTCTTGCGATCTTCGGCGGACGGCCTTCATTTGAGAGAACACGACCCGATAGTTGAACAGAGACCTCGTGCAAGTCGTATGGCCATTCCGAGTTCGAGTGAACAAAATCCATCGTTCTCTGTCTGCCCTTGTGCTCGATGTGTTTCTGTGAAATCAAGTTGTTAAGCGTACCGACTCCTGAGATCTCAGCCATGCATATGCCGCATTGGGAGAAGAGATTCGCCACCGCCGACCCTAGCGACGATCACGGCTGATGTGGCCGAAGATGCCCCCCGGTGGATTAGGTACTTACATACATGTACCTATCTAGTATCCAGGATGTACATGTATTAAGCAAGTCAGAGTCAGAAAATTAAGGTACCTTATGTGGTGAAATAATGCTGGTCAGATCGCACCGAGGTTGCATAGAGGACGACTTACTCGTGTGAGGATCTACTACACCTCCTTCGCCACATACTACTAGTGACAATGCTGCACTGTACGTTTGCTCCGAAAGCGATTACGGTATCTCTGTAAAGGGGTCAATTTTGATTTGCCACTGCAAAGAGATATCCACGTGATCGAAAAGCCGCAACCCTTCCCACTCACTGCCATGCCCAAGGCTTCCACCATCTACGCCCTCAGTCTCGGCCCTCCCTACATCCTCATCGCCGTAACAGCATGCACTCCCTGCCCGTCCCAGCCTTCTGAAACCAGATGGGCTGTCTTCATGCGCACCTCGCCTCCGTCTCTGCCGAAATGCATCTTCGTCCCCTGCTGGCGCATGCAGGGAGGGATACGACTCGGATGGCGATCTCGACCGTACTGTACACTGTCTGACGAAGGAGTCGAGGACGAATATCACGAAGTCTCGGACTGTCGATCTTAGAGCGGTCGTCCATGCCTTCCGAGTCGTTGCTTCTCCTCCAGCTCGAGAGACTTGCACGGTGTGCCAAAGTGAGCCTCCGGCTTGGCCTACTTCTGGAACTCCTCGAACAGGTCGGCCTCTTGCAACGCTCGTCGTCCATTTTCGGGATGCAAGGCAAGCATGCCGCCCTGGCCTCGTGTCGAAGCGATCCATCTCCCCCCTCGTAGACCGTGCCGTGGACACGATTCCATTCTGCTGCAGCAGGCGAGCCCAGCGCAGGCTTTGCCTTCCGGCATCGATTGTTGCGGCTTTTAGACCCGGCATGGGTGGATTGTGCGAAGAGGCGTGATAGTTCAAGTACTGGGTTTGATGTAGCGAAGCGCAAGATTACAAGACTTGTGTCATGCTGGGAGTTGTTCTCGGTCCCGTGATATCTCGGGGTTAAGCCGCAAACTCCGGCATCACTTCACTTACCGTGTCCGTTCAGTAGACACACCCTATAGGCACCGCGTATTCCTGAAAGATTGCCTTTTCGTGCTGCTCCTTGCACGTGAAGCTGCCCCTCTACGCTGTTTGTTGGGCCCCAGACATCGGAGTCAAGGCTCGAGTGATGGACGCGCTTGGCAAACATCAAAGCCCCCTCCGACCCGTCGCTTATCACCAGTACACAAACCACATTGTCGCATGTTACTGCCTGACTCCCAAATCAAGGCGGTGAATATAGTACATGGACATACTCGACCTCTGACTACGCATTCAAGGACAGTGCACGACTCGACGCGCGCAAGGCTGAGGCATTGCAGACAGCTTCCGCTTGACCACGACCGCCATTCTCGAAGTCTTGATCCTTCCGTCGCAGTGGCCTTTCGCCGGCCACCGTGAACAAAGCCTCACACAGATCGCCACAGGATACTCGAGCCTCGCAAAGACTGGGCGCGCGAGAGGTGGCAATCGTACACGGTCGACTAGACGGGTTTGCGACAGCCTCGCGCTGCACCGCGCAGCTTCCGAGGCGCGTGAGGTCTTCCACTACCACCGACCTCGGCATGCCTTCTCCGATCCAGCCCACGCCGCCTTCTTCGACCTCCTCGAACGGCGC
>Ga0268244_10000992_pt1 | contig 10421 bp, 8 predicted proteins | sample AgamicMgSfe_FD_200258 | JGI IMG/M metagenome (GOLD analysis project Ga0268244, IMG submission 200258) | Agave microbial communities from Guanajuato, Mexico - Mg.Sf.e (v2) (version 2) | ecosystem: Host-associated > Plants > Phyllosphere > Phylloplane/Leaf | place: Guanajuato, Mexico | collected... | reverse complement strand
CATGTGCTGGTCCTCGTAGGCGTCGGTAAGACCATCCTTAAGGACAGCGTCAACAAGAGTCTGGTTGCCGAACTTTGCGCCGGTGCGCATGTTGGGGAGGTAGTGAGGGGCGTTTGACATGGACTCGGCACCGCCAGCGACGACGATGTCGGCGCCACCGGTCATGATAGTTTGGGCACCGAGGATGATGGCCTTGGTAGCAGAAGCGCAGACCTTGTTGACGGTGGTGCAGACGACCGAGTTGGGGATACCGGCACCGAGAGCACACTGGCGGGCAGGGTTCTGGCCGAGGCCAGCAGAGAGGACGTTACCGAAGATGACCTCCTCGACGGCGTCGGGCTGGACACCAGCTCTCTGGATGGCATGCTTGATAGCATGGGCACCGAGCTGGGTGGCGCTAAGGCTGGAGAGGGAGCTATACAAAGAAAGGGTTGGTTAGAATTGTTGAGCAGCTTTGATGGCGGGGCTCTCTACTCACCCCAAGAACTGGCCGACAGGGGTTCTGGCGGCCGAGACAATGTAGACGGGGGTGGAAGGAGCCATGTTGGAAGATGATCGAGAGAGGGACGTGAATAGAAGAAAGAAAGAAGAAGAGACAGGAGGTAAGTGAGATAAAGATAGAAGGAGCGATCAAGGAGGGCTCAGGAAATCGTGCCATGTTTAATTTCATGGGACGATTATGGGGGTCCAGCACCTGTTGCCAACGTGTTTCGTAGCAGCAGACAGCCCGATCTCGGCAAGAATTGATTATCGAGATAAAGAGCTGTGTTGGCAACGCAAAGCGGTGAAGCAGGCCGGGCTTCAGCTCGACTCGCGCCGGGTGTGGGTGACGATCTTGTTGGAGACGGAAGTCTCGCGGCGACTGTCGCATTCGAGCTTCAACTTTTGTCGCGTCCATTGTCGCCCACACACACTATACATATCGCCATGGACGACCTCTACGATGAGTGCGCTGAGTACCTATCCATCCAGACTTGTCCAAAACTAATCCCCTGCGACAGGTTCGGTAACTTTATCGGCGAGCCCGAAGACTCGGACATCGAACAGGAACAAGATGTCGATGCCAATGACTATCTCTACGACCAGGACGAGCAGGACGAGGGAGCTGCTGCAAACGACCAGCAGCTAATGGAAGTTGACGGTATGCGTCGCGTCTTGGCGAGAGAGTAGGAAAGCGAAACTGACGTTGGTGCAGATGAAGGGCCCTCGAATGCCGTCGTTCTCCACGAAGACAAGCAATACTATCCGACGGCACAACAAGTCTACGGTCAGGATGTCGAAACTCTGGTCCAAGAGGAGGATACACAGGCTCTGTCACAGCCCATCATCGCTCCCATCGTCCAGAAGAAGTTCACGGTCGAAGAGGCCGACTTGCCTCCCGTTTTCTTCAGTCGCGAATTCATGACCGATTTGATGAACTTTCCCAGCCAAATTCGCAACGTCGCCCTCGCTGGACACCTTCACCATGGTAAAACAGCTTTCATGGACATGCTCGTCATGCAGACACACAACATTCAAGAGAAGCTGGACAAGAGGAAGGGACGCGACCGAGACGAGCAGCTGAGATATACCGATACCCACCTTCTGGAGCGCGAGAGAGGCGTCTCGATCAAAACTGGTCCCATGAGTCTGGTCCTGCCCGCTACCAAGGGAAAGTCACATTTGATCAACATGCTGGATACGCCTGGCCACGTCAACTTTGCCGATGAAGTCGCTGCTTCGTTACGCCTGGTCGATGGTGTCGTTCTGATTGTTGACGTTGTTGAGGGTGTTCAAGTACAGACGGAAATGGTCATCAAGCACGCTGTTTTGAACCAACTACCGCTAGTCCTGGTCATCAACAAGATGGATCGCCTGATCCTGGAGCTCAAGCTGCCTCCAGCTGATGCCTATTTCAAGCTGAAGCACGTCGTCGAAGAGGTCAACACTGTCATCGAGAATACCATCCCTGGCCAAGGTGAAAAGTACCGTGTGAGTCCCGAGAAGGGCAACGTTGCTTTCGCCTGTAGTATGATGGGCTGGTGCTTCACCCTTCCATCATTCGCCCACATGTACGCCGAGACCTATGCTGGAAGTGGTCTGGACGTACCCGAGTTCAGCAAAAGACTATGGGGTGATATTTACTTTAACCCTGGAAGCCGCAAGTTCACCCGTCGTGGAACAGAGCCCGCCAGCAAACGCTCCTTCGTCAACTTTGTCCTCGAACCCATCTATAAACTCTACTCGCACACCATCAGTGAAAGCCCTGAAGACCTCAAGAAGACCCTGGAAAGTCTGGGTATCCACCTCAAACCCACACAACTTCGCGCAAACGCAAAAGATCTACTGAAAATGGCATGCGAGCAGTTCTTTGGCCCCGCGACCGGATTTGTGGATATGGTCGTTGATCACGTTCCATCGCCTGTTGAAGGAGCCAAGCAGAAGCTTGAGAACTATTACACTGGTCCCACTGATACCAAGACAGCCGAAAGTATGTTGTCTTGCGACCAGGACGGTCCTCTAATTGTCCATGTGACCAAGCTGTTTAATACCGCTGATGCAAATGGATTCAACTCATTCGGTCGTGTCATGAGTGGTACAGCACGTCCTGGTCAGAAGGTTCGTGTTTTGGGTGAGGGATACACAATCGAAGACGAAGAAGACATGGTGGAAGCCACGATATCTGACGTCTGGATTTGTGAATCGAGATATAACATTCCCACTAGCGGTGTTCCTGCTGGTAACTTTGTCCTTCTCGGAGGGGTTGACAACTCTATTGTCAAGACTGCTACTGTTGTTGCACCTAAACTTCCGGAAGACGAGGACGCCTACATCTTCCGTCCCGTACAACACTTCTTCGAGTCTGTCTTCAAGGTGGCTGTTGAGCCTATCAACCCATCTGAGCTTCCCAAAATGCTTGATGGTCTCCGAAGAGTCAACAAGTCATATCCCCTCATCACTACGAAGGTGGAAGAGTCAGGAGAGCACGTTGTTCTGGGAACTGGCGAGCTTTACATGGACTGCGTCTTGCACGACCTGCGCCGATTATACGCGTCCATGGAGATCAAGGTCTCTGACCCTGTGACCCGCTTCTGCGAGACAGTAGTGGAGACATCAGCTATCAAGTGCTATGCACTAACACCGAACAAAAAGAACAAGCTCACAATGGTCGCCGAACCTTTGGACGAAGGTATCGCTGAAGACATTGAGAGTGGAAAAGTCAACATCAGGGATCCCGTGCGCAAGGTCGGCAAATTCTTTGAGGAGAACTACGGCTATGACTTGCTTGCTTCCCGCAACATCTGGGCGTTTGGACCTGACGACATGAGCCCCAACATTCTACAAAACGACACACTACCCTCAGACGTGGATCAAAAACTCCTCAAGAGCGTCAGAGACACGATTCGTCAAGGTTTCTCCTGGGGTACTCGTGAAGGACCACTCTGTGAAGAGCCCATCCGCAACACTAAATTCAAGATCACCGACGTCAGTCTAGCGCCTGAGGCAATCTATCGTGGCGGTGGTCAAATAATTCCCACAGCCCGCCGTGCATGCTACAGCAGTTTCCTAATGGCCAGTCCACGACTTATGGAACCGGTATACAGCTGCTCCATGATCGGCAACGCAGACAGTGTAAGCAGTCTGTACACAGTCCTTGCCAGACGCAGAGGTCACGTCCTCTCCGATGGCCCCATCGCCGGAACGCCACTCTACAAAGTATCTGGTCTCATCCCGGTGATTGACTCCTTCGGTTTCGAGACTGATCTCCGCATTCACACCCAAGGACAAGCCACACTATCACTTGTCTTTGATCGCTGGAGTATTGTTCCTGGTGATCCGCTGGACAAGAGCATCAAGTTGAGGCCGCTGGAACCTGCTTCTGCGCAAGCCACTGCGCGTGACTTTGTGCTCAAGACACGCAGGAGGAAGGGTTTGGCTGAGGATGTTACGATCAGCAAGTTCCTCGAGCCTGAGTTGTTCAGGAGTTTGAAGGAGAGCGGTATCTTGGATCAACCTGCGTAGATAAAAAGGCTACGAAAATCTGTTTGTAGAGTATAACCAAATGATGATTACATTTTCGACCTTTCATCAGACTGACTATGCATAAGTTCACCTTGTTGAAATTGGATGCGTGTGACGCGGGTGGTCTGCAGAATAAGAAGGAAGGAAGGACCAAACCACACTTTCCCCTCCCTGCTCCTGCTGTTCCCTTGCGCAACCCCCACTTTCCACGCTTCAAGCTATATATGCGTTCAAGTATGCTATGAGAAGTATCAATTCCTAGCCCCTTTGGTGCAGTGGCTTAGCACGTCCCAAAACTGATGTCTTGCAAACACAAGCAGAGTATGGCAGTCAGGTAGGTAACCAGCGCAAGCTGGTAGGCTGGAAGCTGTCTGAACTGGGAAGACGTGAGTTCGATTCTCACAGGGGGCGATGATCTTTTTTTGCTCGTGAGATTGATTAGGACTGTGTTTTTGGTGGAAGATAGGGAGGTAGGGTTTGACTTATATGAAACAGCTTCCTTTGTCCTTTTTGTCTCAAGCTTTCGTTCACTTCACACACTCTCTATATGTTTGAACAACTCTGCCGTCAACACATCAATTCCAGCCCCTTTAGTGCAGTGGTCTAGCACGTTCCGTAACTGATGTCTTGCAAACACAAGCAGAGTATGGCAGAGAAGGTGTCCGGCTCACCCCCGAGTACGCACTCTGTGTGAAACGGAAAGACGTGAGTTCGATTCTCACAAGGAGCGAAGACTTCCTTTTTGCTGTGTTGGTGTGAGTGGTTTAGAGGTGTGTAGGACGGAGTGGGAAGGTTGTGTACTGGTGAATCTTTGGTCTCTGAACAACTTTACCATGCCTTTGACTTCCCTGCTCTTGATCCTCCATCTCCTTTTGATCCTTCACTTCTCCCTCTATATATATTTTACCAAGTCTGTGAGGAAAAGCAATCTTCAGCCCCTTTAGTGCAGTGGTTTAGCACGTTCCAAAACTGATGTCTCGCAAAAACGAGCAGAGTAAGGCGAGAGACGGTCTTCCCTCGCTTGACTCACACCTCTTGTCGGAATTGGAAAGACGCGAGTTCGATTCTCGCAAGGGGCATTGTCTTCTTTTTTGCTGCTCTGAATGACCTACGGGCGAGGGATAGAGAAGTAGTGCATGATCATATGTGAACAGCAGACAGATGATCATGAGCAGTGCTATATCATCTCAAACCTCCTTCCTCCTCTCCCTTCTCACCCCCAGGCGTCCTAACAACGGCACCCTTGAAGCCGCCTTCACCTTTTGTCTCTTCATCCCTCCTCTCCATTGGATCCTTGCACAAGATTACCAGCAACGCATCCACTGTATCCCTTACTCTATCCGCAAACTCTTTTCCACTCAAATCCTCCTTTGAGATCGTTGCTCGGAAAGCAAAGCAAGTAGACTTGTAGACGTGGTGGTAGAGGAGTTTATATTCTTCTTCTTTGGCTTCGTCTGCCGCATCGACGGGTTCGGGGACAGCAGAGGTGGAAGTAGAGTGGCGTTTCTTGCGTTTTGAGGCTGTAAAGCCCCAGACGCGTAAACCGGCCAACACAACTTTCGATACCATTTCCTTGTTTTTCTGTTGCAGAAGATCTGCTTCCGAGGGCGGCGGTGCAGGTGTAGCTTGAGAGAGACCAGAAGCTACTCGTCGTTGTTCTGGAAGTGTGGTCTCGCGACGCAGACTAGCGATACTGGGGCTTCGGCTTTTTGGTCTGGTGAGGAGAGGTACGGAACCCCTGCTTGCTTCGGACTTTAGACGTGGTAGCGAGGGTAGCAAGGAAGGACTGTTTTGAGCGGAGGCAGCAGCTGCGGATACAGAGGCGCCCGAATGTCGTTTTCTGCGGTCCGAGGCGGCGGAAAAGGTTGAGTCGAGGGCGGTCTTGCGTCTTTGACGGAGGGTTGGTTCGTCCCAGGGTCGAGGGATGAAGCGGCCATGTGCTGTGCTTGGATCTGAAGCACCCAAGACTGGTGAAGTAGGTGGTGTGATATCTGCGTCGTTGAAGAGTAGCAAGTCAGAAGACAGAGGAAGAGCGTAAAGTCCGAGTTCAGGTGTTGAAGAGGAAGCTTCATTGTGTGATGGTGGGTCGAGATCTTGTTGGGCGTGCTTCCTGGCAGCGTAGAAGAGTATTTCTGTTATTCGCGGCTGGGGTATCTTGCTTGCGTCTGCAAATTTTACTGCGGCTAGTATGCCCAAAGGCGACTCCAAAGTAGCACTCTGCCACCATTCTTGTGTATGGTCTTGTGTATGGTCGCTACTCAGAAGCAGGTTGCTAAACCATGTCTCGGTCTCGGCGTCTGTGGTCCATACGTCCAGCCGGTCTCCACATATCAAATGTAATGGTATTCGTAGGGTATCGACGTGGGAGAGAAACTGTAGGGTGCAATCGTTTGGTAATCCGTGTTTCGCTGAAGGTGCGCTTATTCGTATGTCTGTGTCTCTAATAAGCATTTCAACATGGACAACACTTTCATGAAGACTACCTCGTATCTCATTACTATCATCAAGTCGTAACTTGCCGTTCCAGACGTCCATAGTTGGCATTACATGAGTCTTGTCTCCGATCATCAATGTTTTCGGGGCTGACGTGACTGGAGAACGCGTCATTTCAATCTTGTCCCAAAGAGGCAATTGCATTGTTATACAGCGATCTCTGACCTGCAGTCTAACAAGCACTCATTGAAGCACTCAGCAAGATAAGTATGTGTAAAAAAGTAGGGTAAAGTAAGTAAATAATCATTGGGTATGTACGTCGCTGGTTCCATATCTACAAACAACACAATGAACGCCCCCATGCAAATGCTCCCATGTTTCCATGTCATCGCCTCACGGGAATGACCCATCGCTCGTCTTGATCATCCTCTAGTTCATCAGAGTCCCATCCATCCTCTTCATCGCGCACGGCCAACTCGACGAATCGTCTGAATGCTGCCGCTGCTGCTGCATCGATTTGTTGCTGGTTTGGTGGAGCTTCGTGCTGTTGGACTGCAGGTGCTGCTCTTCTGCCATCCAAGGCAGCCACTCTTCCGCCTCGTGGCCGTCTCCCGCCACCTCGGCGTGCTGGCTGCTGTACAGCCTCTTCTGCTACCACGGCTTGAGCATTGTTGATTTCAGCGGGCTGGGCGGCGGCTGCAGCGTTGTCTTGGGCATCGAGCTGTTCCGCAAGTGCTCTTGCTGCAGCCTCGTCCTCTTCGCGTTGCAGAGCCTCAGCTTCCTCTCTGTCTGCAGCCTGAGCCACTGCTAGAGCCTCTTGCTCCCAGCGTCTTGCACCAACAAAAGCGCCCTCTTGGCCTTCATCACCCTCTTCCAACTCCCATAGCTTCTGGAAACATTCTGTGCCTGGCTTGTTGAAGTGCTGATACGGGTTGTCGGGGCATAGCCATGCACCGCAAAGATAACAGAAGTGAGTAGCACACTGAACGCAGCGCATATGGTTACAGCCCATGGTCTTCTGTGTGGGACTGCTGCAGGTAGGACATGGTGAAGTGTGTGTCCGGATGTAGTCGTAACTGGCCTTCTCTTCCTCGGACAGCTCTGATGGGTTGCGAGGCCAACAACGAGCGAAGTCACCGTGCCAACCTGCATAACAAGTCTTGCAGAAGGCGAAGGAGCACTTGCTGCAGATGGCCAATCGATCAGAGGGAGAATGGCCTTTCTTCACCGTCTCCGTGTCGTCCTCGTCCTCACTTGATGATTCTGGATACAGCGCAAGATCTTGAGGAATGGGGGGGTACTTTTCACTCCGAGCAGGCCCCTGACACCAGGTGCGCGGGCAGTAGACAGTTGACTTGTCGGCCTCTTGTTTCTTCTTGCGCTTCATGTCGACATAGCGACGGATCATGGACTCTTCGAGTTGTATTGCTACCAGCTCTTTCGGGTGTAGTGTCTTTTCCTTTCGCCTCTTCTTCTTTTGACCAGCGGGTGCATCTTTGCCACATGTGGGATCCAGACATTGGACTCTCCCGACGTCACCCTCGGTGATGCAGTTGTTGTAGAAGTCTTGCAAGCAGGTTTGACAGAAGACGTGACCACAGCGGCGCATGCGATAACAAGAGGAGCCCTTCTTGGGCTCAAGACAGATTCCGCAGTCGAAGGTGCCAGCGTCGAATAAAGCCTTTTTGGTGCAAGCATCGTAGTCCAGTAAAGCGGGTCTGAGAGAGGATGGCAGGTCAAGACCGGTGAGTTCTAAATCAAAGGCTTGCTCGGCTTGTTGTTGCAAAAAGTCGATGTAGGAAAAGAGGATCTGGCAGCGACCGTACTCGTCCCACAGTCTCTCGCATTCGCGTTCCAGCTCTTTCAGTTTGTCGGCGGGCAGCCATTGTGGCGTGGTAGAGAGCGTAATTTTTGGCGGCTTGTCGGTAGGATAAGCATCCGAAAGGCAGAGCTTCAAGTGAAGAGGCGGGAGATGTTCGACGAGGTGTGACCCATCGAGATGAGTCGGGAGCGGCAGTGACTTGAGGTGGCCATCGTCCGAGTCCGGTGGGGAGGGTGGTGGCGCTGACGAAAAGCGCAAAGCGAGAGGATTCGAGGGTCGGACGGGGATATACAACGAGGCAGTGAATAGATCGGTTGGGTCGAGAAGCAGTTCGGGGTAGATGGCCGAGATGGTCGACAATTCTTCCTCCCTCTCGTCTTCAGTGTCCATGGCGCCCGAATCGGAGTGACTCGTGAAAGGCTGAATGCTATGAGCAAGTCATAAGTGCAAACAAGCCGGTGGAAGGCTATATACAGGCGCGAGTGATGGTGACTTGTCGAAGGAGAAAGATGAGTGTTGCAGAACAAGTGACAAGTATCGGGTGGCGCGATGGATGCTCGACGGCTGCCCTGGCGGTGTCTTGGAAATCGCCTCGGTGACGCCCGGCAGTATCTCACCGCCTGCTCAATCCACGGCCCGAAGCTCTTATCGCCGGCTCCCCGAAAGCCTGCCGCGCTGCCGGTGCCGTGTCTGTTTCTGTTGCTGACCTCTTGTGATCCGCAGCTGAGCTCTTGTCTTGCTCCTCAAAGACGTGGTATCATGTAGACAAACGCCTCTGAAAGAAGACAGCATGGGAGATCCTCGGTAGACGTCGCTCTCTTTGACAAAGATCCGTTGTGTGAAACGCTGCACCCTTCACTCCTGTCTACCATCTACACACAAAGCAGCCAATTCTCTGTCTCAGAATCCTCATGATCTCGTGGTCCATGCCTACGCTTCTATGGGCATTGTACCCTAGGCTTTGTATATCACAAATGATATTATCATAGGTAGCAGCATGGGAGCAACAGAAGCGAGGAGAAGTCTACATATGCCTACAGTGATCATCACATGCGCTTTCAGACTAGAATCACATCCGACGGTTGGCCTGTTGTACTTGGGAGTTCACTTTCTTGCATAACAAGGTTACTTGGTCAATGAAAACGCTTACCAAGGTCGTTATAAGCAGTGCTTCAAGCTCTCACCAACCGTCGGATGTGGCTGCAGCCTGTATGCATAGAGAAGAATTTTCTCATCCTTCAGAACGACCGCGCCTTATTGATGTCCAGACTCTTTTTTGCACTGTTAGGAAGGGATTTGCGTAATCCACCAATAAGGGCGGAATAACATGTCTTCTTCCGCGCCCATGGGGCCCGACATCGCGTTTTCAGGTGCGCGCAGAGGCCAGGCACTCCACAAGTGCCCGCATTTTTCTCGAGATATGTCCATCACGTGTAGCTCTTTCGGGAATCCAATGCAACCTACGGCCACACACGGCCGGATCATTCAACGTACTCCGGGTATAAAGAAGACTCGTCAAGTCTGTCCACCTTGCAATTGTTCCTCGTCTTGTTGCTGTGTTCTCCGTCCCTCGTTGCTTCGACTTCTTGTAAACTTTTCAAAGCCATTCTTATCGTTATCGGACCCTTCCTCACCAACTTACTCGTCCGCCGTGCATCGGAACCAATCACGTCGTTGATTTTTATTTTTCCTCACTCTTCCTCTCTTCACAATGTCCAGCTTCAGCGTCCCAACTCTCGCATCACAATACAAGATGGCTTCTGACCACTCTTCGCCCTATGACACCTTCAGACATCCTCTGGAGCTGCGCTATGCAAGTGCGTAAAATCTTTACCCCGCCAAGCCCGATTGAATCATCAGTCCACACGGCCAATTGAACGCGCCAGCAATCATGACCATGGTATACTGATTCAATGGCCGCGCTACAGGCAAGGAGATGAAGCACCTCTTCTCTCCCCGCATGCGTGTCAGCACCTGGAGACAGCTTTGGATCTGGCTTGCCGAGTCCCAGAAGGAGCTTGGTCTTTCCATCTCCGATGAGGCCATCAACCAGATGAAGGTCAACCAGATTGTCCAGGATGATGAGTTCAAGATTGCCGCAAAGGAGGAGGAGAGAAGAAGGTCAGTACTTTTGCTTTCTGTGACTCTTTACTCGTGACGTGCT
>Ga0268244_10000990_pt1 | contig 10426 bp, 9 predicted proteins | sample AgamicMgSfe_FD_200258 | JGI IMG/M metagenome (GOLD analysis project Ga0268244, IMG submission 200258) | Agave microbial communities from Guanajuato, Mexico - Mg.Sf.e (v2) (version 2) | ecosystem: Host-associated > Plants > Phyllosphere > Phylloplane/Leaf | place: Guanajuato, Mexico | collected... | reverse complement strand
TTTTTTCGTGTGTGACGGCTCCACAGATCAGAAGAGGCCACAAATGGTCAGCCCGCCCGTATTGTTATTGCACCATCGAGCTCGACGCCCGGCGAACAACCTGTGGAGTGCGGCGTGCGGCTTGCATGACAAGGCTTTTTGATCGCCAAAACGATCGATCAACCGCAGCGCGCACAAATCGAAGTTGACCTCCTCGTGAGACGCTTGGAGTTGGAAAGATACCTCGTTCACTTATACGCCGTTGAACAGACACTGTCAGCCGCACGATTTATGACGCTTTCACCGCTCGATCGCTGCCGCTGCCTGCTGAACCACCATTTGATGTACGGTATCTGGCGCTACTGGCTGCCGGCCTCAGGGTCTGCGTACACTACTGTACAGTTCTGTACTCGATCAGCAATCCTGCGAACCATTCGCCACGTTCTTTCACAGAAGTAGCCGGGGCAGAGACATACCATGATAACACCAGGAAAAGGGTCTGCCTACTGGTACAAACCAGTCCTGGTCCTTGATTCGCGACGCTTACCGCAACAGCATACAAAATAATTGATACCCTCCGACGAACGCGCTTTTGACTCCAGCCCAATCTGGACACCCCAAAAAGAAAATACGCCAACGGCCACTACTCAGCCGCCAACCGCTCGAGAACGGCATTGCTAGTTGTTACTTGTCAAATCGAAGCTCATGGTTTGTATACGATATTACTTCTTTGCATGGTTCTACAGTATGTTATGCCTTCTTCGTCAGCTTCAACATTCCAACCAGCTGCTCGGCTACAGCAATTGCAAATCCGTCGTCATTTATGTCTCTTTTGTCGTCGGCAATTATCACTCCAGTACCTTCAAGTCCTTCCTTGACTGTCTTCACGAGTTCGCCATCTGCTGCTTCGTCTGCAAACGCCGCTTCAGGCGTTGCAATCATACTGACACCGCCAAGTGGTACGCGAATCTGTACTTTGGACATATCTTTCGCATGTGATCGAATCTTTTCGACCATGAACTCGCCAATCTGTCTACATTCCTCTCGAGTTGTTCTCATCAACGTAACGGTAGGGTTGTGTTCGTAAAGTTTGCGAGACTGATATTTCTCCGGAACCGTAGATCTGGGTCCGAAATTGACCATATCTGGAATCAACATGAGCAAGTCAGATCATCATTTCTGTCTCGTTCTTTCTCTTACCTGTTGCACCAAACGAAATGACGTTTGGAATGCCTGCTTCGAGTGCCGCCTCGAGTCGAGCTGGACCTGCACTCATGTTTCCCCCCATCAACACATCACAAATCTCCGTCGTTGTGACATCAAGAACCGCGTCAAGTCGTCCTTCTTCGATCAGTCTCTCCATCGCTCTCCCGCCATGGCCGGTAGCGTGGAAGACAAACACCTCGACCGAGTATGCGTCCTCGAGATACTGTCGTACCTTGTCGACACATGGAGTCGTAACACCGAACATGGTAACCCCGATTCGAGCCTTCTGTTGGTCCTTTTTCCTTTGCTGCCCCGCCAGCAATTGCTCGTATGAGCTAGCCATTCCTATCATTGCGCTCGCAGCATTGCCCAGAATGTTCCTCAACAGCTCATTATTCCCAGCGATGTCTACAACGCTGTACATCATGGTAATATCCGTCTCGCCAACGAGAGGTCCGGTATCTCCTGATGCAACTGTGCTGGCGATTAACTTGGGCATTCCGATCGGTGCTGCTTCTCTCATTGCCGCCGCGGTCAGCGTCGTTCCACCGGAGCCACCAGCACTGATGATTCCATGGACGTCCCCTTTAGAGATGAGATCTTTCAGACATGCCGTGGTACATTCAGTCATGAACTTGATAACCTCACCCCGTTCCAAGTCCATCAGCGGTCGTGACTGACCGCTTGGTCCATATCTCGATACCAAGTCAGACTGACTTATATTGATCTTGTCGTGTTTGACCGGACTTCGACCACAGTCAATCAAGGTCACCTTGACTGGAGTCTTCGTCTGGACCGATGGGCTGACCAAATGATCGTAGATGTGGAGGAACTCCTCGAGCTTACTGTCGAGCGTACCCAGCAGAATGATGTGCGGCATAATCTTTATGGTATAATTTTTCTTTCTGTTGGTCGAATGGCTATCTCATTCCTAGCCGGACAGTAAGTCACATGGATCAATATCATTTCTTTATTCCTGCATTGCACACCCTCGATACTGCACCATTCGATTTACATTTCATCATCGCGCATTAGGGCTCCCCAGATTCTCGTGGAGCAGGGTCCATTGATCGACATGCATTCACCATTGCGTCAAGCCTCGATGACCTCAAAACTATCAAATGTCCTCTGAGCTCTTATTAGTTTCACGACAAATCTACCGAAAATTTCACATCACCAAAACCCCAATCCGGCATGGCTCCTCCAACAGACCGAAACGAGATCCTCTCCAGATTCCGATCCCTGATCGATGCCGGCAAACCAATAGTTGGTGCCGGAGCAGGTAAGTTACACGTTCCTATCAATTCGTCCCGGTCAAAAAATGACACATCTAGGTATCGGTCTCAGCGCGAAAAGCATCGAGGCCGGCGGCGGCGACCTGATAATAATCTACAACAGCGGACGATTCCGCATGGCCGGACGAGGCTCTCTCGCAGGACTGATGCCATTCAGCAACGCCAACGACGTAGTAGTCGACATGGCGCCAGAAGTCCTCTCTATCGTCTCTCACACGCCCGTCATAGCAGGGGTCTGCGCCACAGATCCGTTCAGGGATATGCCGCGGTTCTGCAAGCAGTTGCGCGACATGGGATTTGCGGGCGTGCAGAATTTCCCCACCGTCGGACTGATCGATGGCACGTTCAGAGCGAATCTCGAGGAGACTGACATGGGCTATCAGCGTGAAGTCGAGATGGTGAGGACGGCGCATGGGCTGGGTCTACTGACGACGCCCTATGTTTTCGACCCAGACCAGGCGAGGGATATGGCTGAGGCTGGCGCCGATGTCGTGGTCGCGCATATGGGCTTGACGAGTAGTGGCACTATTGGTGCGAAAACGGGTCGCTCACTTGAGGATTGCGTCAGGGACGTCGAGGCTATCATGGAGGCTGCGAGGAAGGTCAGGGGCGATGTCATTGTGCTTTGCCACGGTGGACCTATTGCGCAACCTGATGATGCGAGGTTTGTGCTTGAGAGAGTCAAGGGACTGGACGGCTTCTTTGGCGCAAGTTCTATGGAGAGGCTGCCTGTGGAGATTGCGATCAAGGATACTACGGCGCAGTTCAAGGATATCAAGGTCCAGAAGGCGTAGATACACATGAACTCAGCTTGGGCGAATTTATCGTACCCAGGTCGACTATGTTTGTCTCACGTAAGCGTTCTCCTTTCGCTTTGGACGAGGTGGGAAAGCTGACTGGCAAGGAGAGCACAGCACACTCAAGCCATGCCAGAAAGGTGAGAGGCTGTAAAATGGTGGATAGTCCAATTTCAGTATGTTCGTATACCAATCACATATGAGACACAAGGGTTGCGCAATGAAGTATGACACTGGAGGCCAGAATCGGTCCCTGAGCTATCCAACGTTCTCACATACAAGCTGGCAATTCCATGTATAGGCCGAAAAGGCTGGATTCAAAACGTCTTCCATTTTTCATAAGACATGCATCTATCGAATCTTGTACAAACAAGGCTTGAGCACCTTGGCCTCGTCCTCGACAGGGATCTGGTTCGTCTCGTCCAGGAACTTTGGCTTGGCCATCATCTTCTTCTCCCCTTCTTTGGGCTCAACCTCCTTCCTGACGTTCTTGCCCACAACGGGCTGCGCGGCCTTGATAAACTCCATACGAACAAACATCTTGTTCCCGAGATCGACGCTCTGGTCTCCGTCCTTGAGAACAAACCCTCTCCGTCTCAGCACCTCGACAAAACCACTGACGTCAGTCTCCGCATTATTATTCTGTACCTCGTCCACCTCGGTCGCGAGCGCGTAGTCGTTCTCCCGCTCCTCGAACTTGGCCTTTTCCTCCTCCTTCGCCTTACGTCCCATCTTCTCCTTCCTCCTCGAGCCAACCGAATGCGCAACCGGCTGACCGGGTCTGCTCTTCTGGCCGCCGATTCTGCCGAACCGCGACTTAATCTCGGCAACCCAGAGCTCGCCTTTCCAGTGCAGCACGCGGTATGCCTCTTCGATGAAGTCGATCCAGTTCGTGCCCATAAGTGCCAAGCAGAAGATGGAGACGTCGATGCTGCCGTCTTCGAGCGGCAAGGCCGAGATGTCGGCTTTGGTCACGTGCGGAGACGGTGATTGAAGGTCGTAAGAGAGGATCTTGAGGTTCTGCTTCTGCGCTAGGTTGGTGCTCATGATGGTTGAGGCCAGACGCGCGTCGCCACAGCCCAGGTCGGCGATCGTGCAGGTTCCGTGCGTGCGTGGTAGCATTTGGATGGCGCTAGAGTCGTTTGATGATGCGTCGGGTTTGCGCTTGCGATCGTTGAATCTGTTGAATTTGTTGAACTTGGGCTTGACCGCCGCGCGCGCCTTCAGTGTCGCGATAAAAGTGTCGACGGGGTTCTCGGGCCAGACGGAGACTTGCTGGCGGAATCCGGCGTGGTAGTCGTCGAACATTTCTGGGTTTGTGGAGAAGAGGTCCAATGAGGTTGCTGAGGGAGCGGTATAAAGCGTTTGATTCAAGTGACGAAAACGTGCTGAGATCAATTTCTGCCTCATTGCGGCTTGCATCGGCGTGAGCTTCATCGTCGGCGGTACAGGTGGTAGAGCTGGTGTTTGAGATGCACCGGATGGGACCACAGCGCCGTCGCTCTTGAGAGCCGCTTCACCATTCGCCTGCTTCTTGTTCTTCTGCTTCTCTTTCTTGCTCTGCGGTTTGGCAGTCTTGACATCCTCCGCCTTGTCATCGTTCATTACTTCCTTCGGCGCATTCTGTGTTTCGTTCGCTGCCTGATCTCCTACAGTCGTCTCAACCTCATCCGTCTTTTGTTTCTTGTTCGGTTTTTCGGATTTGGCAGTCTGCTTTTTGACTTCTTTCTTAGGTCCTGGCTTGCCCTCGAATTGTTGTCCCCACAGCTCTGCTACATTCTCGCCAGTGACTGCATTAGGCTTTTCTTTTCCAGGTCGCTTTCTCTTTTTCGACTTCTTTCCTTCTGAGTCTCCAGCGAGAGGGGCAGTCTGCGCCTTCAGCGCTGTCGCAGACACTGACCAACCTGGAACCGCAAACATTTTAGCTCAATCGTGGATTACACAAGAAGACGAAGAAGGTGGTGACTTTCGGCATGGAAATTTCACAAAAGTACTCTAGTAAATCTGGAACGCCGACGTTAACGCCGAAAAGTCCGACGCTTGGCACTTAATATTACTTCACCATCACGTGTAAGGTACCTGAAGGTATCGCTGATATGGTCGCTTTGTAACATTAATTATATAGGGTATCATTTTTGACCAGTCGCAGGCGGTCTGACCTTCCAAGAACTCAGATCGTCTCTCCAAGGGTTATTAAACTCATCAACTTCGTGGTTCAGCAGCGGCCTTTTGCCGTGCTTCGAGACCTTTTTCGAATCGTGTACTTGATGGTCTATAGCTGTCCGTCCATTGGTGTCGTGATGTGCGTCTCGCACAAAGTGACGGTGAAAGGAATCACCTCGACGACTATTATCCATTTTGGACTGCAGGGGATTCGGCTTCTTGTGATGGGATCTGAACAACCCCTTTCTTGGACTCGAGTCTGTGGAGTGCCTTCCACTTCTATTCCTGTAATCACGATCATCGTCAGTGGCCTCTTCGTCATGTGAGATATTCGATCGTCTCGGTCTTAGGGCTGGATCCTTCGGTTGATGTAAACGTGAACCCCAGCCATCTCCTCCGGCGAAGATGTCTTCAACGCATTCGTCGGCTCTCAACTCCTGGTTCTTGGTTAGCACTCAAGAAAAGCATGACCCATTGCTTGCCTACCCCAGGTTGCGCAGCCCATGACGCAGCGAGCGTGCGACGGTACATATCTTGTAGTTCGCCGAGTTCACGGCTCTTGCTTGACAGAGATGGCATATGTCCGATCTCTTCAGAGACGTCTGCCGCTTCATGCGACATGATACCAGCGATGCCTCCAAAGACTGGAGCCGTCCTGAGCGGAGGCGCGGAGTAGTTGCGATCTCCTTCCACATGCTTCATGGATATTTCGACTTTGAGTGTGCTGTTGATTTTGCTCTCTTGCATCAGATAGCGTCTCGTGATACTTCCTCCTTCATTCTCGAGATCTGGATTCTGTCCGGCGGGGACATACTCGGCCAGATTGAGCTTTATCAGTCCAAGAACTATCCGCTCGACTCGACCACCGCTTTGGTATTCCTGCAAGACCTCAAAGTGTATCCAGCATTCTTGAAGCATGCCGTCTTTTCCCACCACTAATCGTAAAGGTATTGTCTTGTCGTAATCATATGTGACTTTATGATCCTTGATACTACATTTTGGCGATTTGCCTCGATGTTCGGCGGCAGTCGAGGATGGTAGATCCCATTTTACAAAAGAAGTTCCCGATACAAGTGGGACATTGTTGAGGTCAATGATGTGTAGTCTGAGATCGAACTTCGGCTGTCAATATATGAGTATTGCCCATGACTAGCGCAAGAAAGACTGTATGCGACAAACTCTTCGGTTCTTAGGAACTGTCAAGGTTGACAAGGTCAGCACTTCGGCTTTTGACAGCGCCTTGTGTCTGAAAGACATGATTGCATGATGACTTACTAAGAGATTGCATTCTCAGAGTCTGGATACGAGTATAGCTCCAAAGTGGATCTCACGATCAGACGGCCCGGCTCGGATCAGTTCGTCACAGTTCACCAGGGCAGTTCATGCACTGGTGATGACAAAAGAAAGCCATGGATGCCGTTCTTCCATCAGCGAGGTGGACCGGACCTTTGCGGCATGAGCCAGCGGCACGCGCAACACACGCGAGCGATTTTGAGCCGATCGTCTAGCAGCCGGCGGGCCGCTGCTAAGCTTTGTGGGGTATCTGTGCCGTCGCATGAACTTAGTTTATTCAGCCCTATGCGTGTAATGATGTCCCGTAGATCTTTTTGTGCTTTCTTTGCAACCACTGTTTTGTTCCACGACGAGGTCCACTAGAGGTAGATGCTAAATTTTGGGTTGCCTCGAGCAGAAAACTGCCTGCGATGTCGACTCCAGCAGGCACTGCAGCATGCCTCACGGTCTGGCTATCATTTTCAAGGAGGCGTTCTTCGACATGACCTCCAAAGGCGACACGAATCAACCGAAGTCGAGCTTCCTCCCCAGGACGACAAACAACAAACGTTCCGGATTCGTAGGGATTTCAATGACAGCGGCGATGTTCAATACAGAATTATTGCGCCTCGCGGCAAGATGCGCCGAATTCGAGGCTCTACACAGCGAGAGGATAGAAAACAGCTTGGAATAAAGTCATTGGGCCAGGAGTCAGAAGTCATTGTTCTCCGAGACGTACCTGATCAACCAAAACTACACAAGAGTGAAAGGGTCATCAGCTTTCGAGGAACCGCTGATACTGCACATTCAATGACAGCAGAAGAGATCGAGGCTCTCTTCCGACAACAAAAGCCTGCCAAAAGAGACGAAATCGAACAGGCAATCGCCGAACTCAAGCCACAAGAAGAGATCTTGAGTAGACAAGAATTTGACAAGGGATTGAAAGCTCTCACGAAAGGGTTCAGCAAGTCTCAGTTGAAGGGTTATTTGAATCGTAACACGCCTAAGCATCTCCTTCATGCACAATCGCCGAAACAGGATGTCAGGACCGTTGATACAGGAGATATAAGGTACTTGAAAAGCTCGGCATGGTTTGGTGGCGTGACAGACATTAATAAACCTCTGTCTGGTGAAGCTCGCTCTTCCAAATCTGCCACCGAGACTACAGCGCCGAAGCAGAATCTGGCGATGAGCATCCATCGACTGGTATGGAATGTAAGAGTGGAGGAGGAAGCGACTACCCAGGGCGAACTTGATCTATTGCTCACTCCAGCGCAGTGGGGTCTGCTACACACGAGAGACGCAACTGACCTCTTTTCGATGATGCGATCGCGGAAATTCTACCAAAACTCTCGATTCGAACGGAGTGGTAAGAGAGGAGTGATTCGTGTTATTGGACCCAAGGCGGAAGCTGAAGACATTGCCAACGTTTTTCAATCAGCTTTCGAACGAGCAAGTACGCAGACTGTAGACCTCAACGCCTTCCAGCACCGACCTTCTCATGCCGAATCGCAAGATCTTTCCGGCATCTTTACACCCACACAGCTTCAGGCCATTATGAACTTGTCCAAGACGTTCGTGATGTTTGATCCAGCTACAAACAAGGTAAACGCTGTTTTTAATGAAACTAGATATCCTAAGCTGATCCCGATGCAGCTTTCTATCCATGGGTTCAGCCAAGACCACATCGAAAGCGCGCTTCGATTGCTGATGGCTTTACTGACATTGCCACTGCCTCGAGTGACCAAGACGTTTGTGGGCGATCACAAGGATATTGGTCTTGCGCCAGCCTTTGTTGGCAAGACACTTCCAAGTCGGATCAGAGCAAGCAAAGTCGGTCGCTGGACTTCCAGTGTAGTCAACATATCTTCGAACTCGGACGAAAAGCCCAGTCAATCTGGCACAATCCTACCACCTCCGCTCTTTGAGAATTTGACAAAGCATATGGAGCACAAGGATCATCTATCGGAACTGCCAGTCCCTGAAGAGGTTGAGGGTTCTTATTGGACGACCCAAATCGTATCACCCCCATGGAAAGCCACATTGGGATACGTGCTTCATCCATTGACAGTGGCCGAGTCCGCGAACTACCTTAATACCCAGTCAGAAGGACTGATTGACCCTACATCAACACCGGCTCTATCTTCATCGCAGTTGCCAACCTTGGAGACGAAGAAAGCCTCTATCTTTACACCTCAGGCTCCTGGTCTTAATAAAGCTTTGTCGTTATTTCAGTTCGCCCTTTACCGCCGTATGGCCCGGAATAAGTCTCTACCATCTCAGCTGACAGTCCGTCTCATACCTTCACCATTTTCAGCCACCGATGCTTCGAAGCGCAATGTTCTACCGCCAATAAGCATACTTCTAAGCATCGATACCAACAAATCGGAAAATCAAATCGCCGAGCGGCCAGCGACAAAGAGCAGAAACCAATGGTCATTCCCAATCGACGAGACGACAGCAGTCAAGGTCATAGGCATCAATGCCGAGCTCACCGAAACACATTACTATCTCGCTCTACCGAACTACAGCATCGACCTACGCTTCTCAAAGCACTGGAGCGTAGCCGCCGCCCAGATCGAGGCATTCAAGGACCCCGAACTACGAGCCTTTATCACGACAGTGATCGAAAGCATCAGGTCAGGAACCGAGCTCAAAGCGCCACAGACAGTGGACATCAAGCTACCATCATGGATGACCAAAGACACCAAGTCAGAACAGCAAGTCACGAAACACAGCTATTTTTTCGCAGGCTTCGAACATCGCGGCCGACGACGATTCAGTCCAAGCAAGAAAATGGGAAAGGTAGCACCCGATCTATCAGATAAATTCGTGCTGAGCGTCAATGCCATCGAAGGCGGTTTCAGCGGCGGTCGCCAGGTCGAAGTCGCAATCATGCCGACGCCCAATTACGGGGTCGCGAACAACAATTCCAGACCGCAGGTTTCGGAGGCTGCCAGTACCGAAGGCGCCGATGATGCGAAGGCGCTGGTCAAGGCCGCAGAGGCTATGGTGCAGTTGCTGGAGTCGTCGCAGAGTGGTGCGCTGGCTCCTGTGTTGCGCCGTGGTGAGGGTCCGCCGCCGTCTAGTCAGACTGTGGAGAGGCATGTCAGTGTCTCTCGACAGGATTAGAATTGTCGAGGGAAGATTACTCGGGAACAAGGACCGTGTAGGATAGTGTAACGATATATTAAGTGCTGGAAAGCACGTGTACATATAGTATCCAAATCTCATTCATTGACAAGCATTCAAGACGACCGGAAAAGTAGAAGTGTGTTCATGAAATGGACAACGCAGTACATTGACGCCGTCTATAGGGTATAACAAACGCAAACTCTCCAAGCCTCCCATCACCAATCGTCCTCGTTGGTCTTTTGTGGGTACAAACATCAATCATCCTCGACCATGCCTGGAACACGGATCTTCGTACATCGTTCTTGTTTCATATCTCCATAGTCCCCCTCAACCCCTCCCAAAACTGGCAATTACCAAGCAACGCCTCCGGCACATCCGCCATCGCCGTGCCATCCGTCTGAAACTCCAGCCTCCGTCCCGCAGCCCCGCCAAAACCCTCCCACGTCGGCGCTGCGGCGCTCTTCTCTGTATTCGGATCCAGAGTCTTGACAAAGGACAAATAGTAGCCCATCACGACATCCACAACGCCGCTGTTCACTGTCTCATACCCTTTTATCGCGGCGTCGGTCGACGGTCCGC
>Ga0268244_10000989_pt1 | contig 10427 bp, 11 predicted proteins | sample AgamicMgSfe_FD_200258 | JGI IMG/M metagenome (GOLD analysis project Ga0268244, IMG submission 200258) | Agave microbial communities from Guanajuato, Mexico - Mg.Sf.e (v2) (version 2) | ecosystem: Host-associated > Plants > Phyllosphere > Phylloplane/Leaf | place: Guanajuato, Mexico | collected... | reverse complement strand
GCATGAGCTTGGCAATCGTTGACCCAGGCTTACATGGATACGTCCTATCTTCGCAGACGGGATGTGGCCCATACCCGCCATCGGTCACATCATCTGTGTCCTCGTCGCAAGACTCGATCTTCTCTGACACGGCTTCGACCCAGAGCTCGATAGCAAGTTCGCTCTCGGATGACTTTCGGACTGGTCAAGAAGACACGAGCCAGGCATGTGCGCAAGCATACCTTCAGCAGCAAGCAAAAGCAGGTCATGCTATCGCCGCACAACAACAAAGGCTGCAGTGCATTCTGAAAGCGCAATGTACACAGCAAGCACCATCATATGCGGACGTTACTTCTGTTCCGTCGGAGCAGCGGCAACACCCGCGCAGGTCATCACTGGCTAGGAACCAGAAGCCTCCGCCACTCGTTCGTCAATGCGATCGTAAGCTCAACTTCGTTGACAATCTTGTCGGTAAGCACACATCACACATCCCACAGACACCCTGAATAACAGCTAAGGACTTTGGTTGAAGACTCTGCAACTCAAATGGTGGAAGTCATCTGGCCTCTCTCAATAGTACCCTGCAGCAGTGAGCGCAGTAGCGGACGCGGTGTACTGCCTTTGCGCACGTACATCGAAGAAACTCTGCGTCGCTCTCGCACCAGCTACTCCACGTTGCAAGTGGCGCTGTACTACTTGGTGCTTATCAAGCCATACATACCCAAAAGTGACTTTACTATGGAGCAGACGATGGACTGTCCGGCCAACCGCGCGCTAATGTGCGGCCGACGGATGTTCCTTGCAGCGCTCATTCTGGCCTCAAAGTACTTGCAAGATCGCAACTACTCTGCTAAGGCTTGGAGTAAGATGTCTGGCCTCAAAGTGGACGAGATCAATACGAACGAGCGCACCTTCCTCAGTAAAGTCTGCTGGAAGCTTCACATACCAGATTCGATCTTCAAGCGCTGGACCGACGTTGTTCTGCGGTATACACCTAACATGCATCCGCCTTCTCCTGGGCAAAGCTGCGGTCTTACCTGGAAGAGCATTATACCGGTACTGACGCCGGAGCTCGACAAAGTGCCGATGCCGCAGAGCAAGCAGGCGAGCTCCGTGTCGCAGTGTCCGGCCGGTTACGGCTACGCGTCGCCTATCACGCCAACACCTCCCAGGTGCGCGACGAATCCGATGCAGTTGGACTCGACGTCTCAGCAGAATACGCCAATACCACTGACAGTCTTGCCACGGTTCTTAGAGCCGAAGCCTGACATTGCTCCACCTACGCCGGCATTGGCTCGTATGGGTCCTCTGCCGACACCTCTGATGACGCCGTCTTCAGTTGCTTCAAGCACTCCTGCAGCGAGTGCTTGCAGCTCTCGCCGGCCGTCCATCAGTTCTGCCATGGCAATGGTTCAGAAATCTGGCATCAGCCGTTGCACTATGGATGCTTACCCCGGCATGCTTCCAAGCATGGAGAGGTGGCAGCCACCATCGCGCCGCCCGTCCGTCAGCACAGCATCTCTAGGATCCAGCCCGGAGTCCATGATGTCGGACAGATCGCGCTCATCGCGTGCTTCGTCTATCTCTTCCGTATCGACGGTCTCGACGACTTCGTCAATGGCGCCGAATAGAGCCTGTTTGGCTCGGCAGGCGACTTGTCGGAACGTTTTGAGGTTGCCGACTTTTCCGGACTCGGTCAAGGAAGAGAAGGAAGGCTCGGTCATCAAGCCGATTGTCATTGCCGATGACACTGATACGATGTGCTCCAGCCCGGATATGGTTGACTTTACCGTTAGCGAGAAGGCGTTGCACGCGCCACACAGGCACAGCAAGCATGCTCCGCACCCGCAGCCTACATCTGCCCCATCGACTGACAAGGGCCGCAAGCGTGCGCGGCCGCGAGGCGGACGACGCAGTGACTTGCAAGAAGAAGTCCGCATCTTGCTCGAAGAAGAGCTTGATGCTATGGATGTCGATTATGATGATGACGAGGCTTCGCCATCACCAGCTGCCGAGTACGCGGCGAACACGCTACTACGCTCGAACACAGACGTCTTCACGAAGCAAGCTCAACCGGCTGCTTTGCTCTCGAGACGAGAGACGAGTAGGGTGCCGGTGCAGAAGAACAAAGGCAAAAAGCGGACTTGCTGTTCTGCTTCGGCGATGTCGATGTCGCCGGCACCAATGTACGGCGAAGTGGCGTAGCCACTGCCGCTGCGGAAGATGGCAACAGAACTCGACAGTATTGCTTATGATGTGCGATGTAGTGTACCTACTGCGTTGTCTGAGTGCATCCGTCCTTGACGAACAGGAGTGGTGGGTATATTTGCTTTTAAATGGGTTAGGGGCGTTCTAGGAGTTGTAGCTACTGTAGCTATGAAGTCGAAGTTTCAAGTGTACTTCCGTCACCTCAGTCCTTTCATTGTTCGTTCACGAGTCTGGAAGGCGAAGTGGGTCAATGGTCTTGCCCGTCACAATTGTCTTCACTCATCGCTGCATGCTTGACATCGCGAGGCGACTACCATGGCAATCCGTTACATACTGCACTAATCCCTTGCATACAGAAACACAAGCGCAATACAAGCCGCCAACAGCTGTCCGAAGCCCATCGCTGTGCTCCAGTCACCCTTCTGCTCTGCCCAAAGGATCGTCCCAAACCACACCGCCGAGATTGCTATCCACACCGACACTGCCATGCCAGAGACCGCGTGCTGGAGAGGTCCCTTCCGCCAGCCGAAACGTACATATATACCACGAAGCTCCTTTACCGTCGACAATTCCTCGTATTCGGTGGGCACAGTGAGTTCTTTAGTGGCATAGACAGGGCTTTTCTGGACCAAACCATCCAGTAGGTACCGACCTCTTGCTTTGAAGGGGTCTCTCAAATAGTCCTCTAATGCCGACAGTTGATCCAGTTTTCTCAGCTGAAGATGTGAGTTCTTGTACACGTCTAGGAGACAAATGAAAGGGCCGGAGTCGTCTTGACTATTTTGACAGACTTGTGAATGTTCGTGGCCCTCGATGCATTCGACTAGGTCATCTCCCAGTGGGCTCAACTTGTCGATGACGTCTTGCGTCTTGTTGCGAATGTCCTCAATGTTCGGAAACCGCATCGTCTCTTCCACCCTGATGCGGCCCAGTTTGTCTGGAATGTCGCGGATACGAAACTATGAGTGATCAGCAATGCAACTCATACTGTAACAGCGATGCGATAATGACGGACGTTGACTTCTCGTGCCTCTAGGACGTCGTAGAAGGGCAGCCATCTTTTCCATTCACCCTGCGAGGCAAAGTAGGCTTTCCTTAGCCTTGTGAACGTGTCCGTGTCGTTGTCGGGGTTGACTGGTATCACTATGGTGTCGCCAATGATACTCAATCCAAAGTGTCCTGTTCTATACCGCCTGCAACCCACCGATACCACATATGGTCCGATAGACCTACTGTCAACGCAGAGAAAACAGTAGTTGGGTGCTTTCTTTTTGCCGGCTGTCTGCTGTAGGCTCTGTGTCCCAGCGTCGGTACCTGGACTAGAGTGATCGCGGCATAGCTCATTGGCATGAGGAGGTGTGTCATCTTGCTCTGAATCCGACTTTGGACTGCCCACAGCCTGGGATTCTACATCTGTCGTATTCATGGGCAGACAAGATCGCTTGTTCGGGCTAACATCGATTAGAAACTTGAACATCATGAAGAGTAATGGAAATACAGGTGAGAGATTGAGTGAAAGATTCAAGAGACATGGTACGATGCTCAATATGACAGTGTGGCCTAGTGTTGACTGGTGAGTCTAAGCCACAGGCTTGGGGCTAGGTACAACTCTCATGCATTCAACGGCGCAGCGGCCCAACCAGTGTAGGCTGCATAGGAAAGCTGCTATGTATCAAATACCTCTCTCGAACACATATTAGCCTCAACCTTGTTGCGAGATTGACAGCCACAAATGCGGAACGGGCCAATCAAGACTTCAGCAGAGAGCCTTACCTGGTAAGGTACAGTGGCACGCATGATCGACCAAGGACAACATAGTCGGCATGCGATGAATGAATCCTACCGGTTTCATATATCAGTAGAAGGTAGTGTGGACCATTCGTGCTAGGAGCTGTGCGGGATACGCCTCGTTAATGGAGGCTGATCAGCCATGGACGAGTGGCAGTCCACGATACTTGTCTTTGCAGCTGGCATTTCTGACAGTGGACTGTCCTGGTCAGTGTGTTGCTGACTGGGCGTTGTTCGACATGGACGAGACTGCCCCGTATGATTTGTTGAATGGGCGGGAGACTACTCTGTGATGTGTTCGGGAAGCCTTGAAAGGTAATTTGAGGGTGTAGCGACTTGCACCATAGTGAACTAGACGCTAAAGTACTTCATTCGGATCTCTTCGGCCTTCATAATCAACTCGCTCAGTGGGTCTAGGAAACGATGAGCGTAGTCCGCCCAGAACAGATTACGGATGTTGGCTTGCCTAGCATTCATTCACTCCCAGTACGATGGATACCAGCCTGCGGTCTCCCAATCCAAGATCCCGATGATCTTATCGCCACATATTAAGATGTTGAGACTGCTCAGGTCGCCATGAGTAAAGACCGGAGCACCCCAGTCGCTCTGCTCCTAAATGCGAAGGAGCTCCTCGATTTCTGGTCTTTCTCCAACCCTGTCGTTCTCCGCGAACCTGACGAGCCATTTGTTGAGGGTAGGTACGTCGTCGAACGGGCCGTAGCGATTGGAAGTTGGTACAGGATACGTGACACTGAGACCTGGCAGCCCCATGTCGTAGAGGATCCCGCCAGCTACATTAGCCACGCGCATATTCTGTGGCGGCGGGATGCTACGCATCTCCTGTACCATCTCCCTCAGCTGAGCTAGAAGGTTTGTTTTAGATTCCTCGGATCTGCCAGTGAGGTCACACACGAGCATGTGCCCTCTCAAACGTTACATTACAATGTACATTTGATCTCTGTGCACAAACGTGCAGTAGACCTTGGGTACAGGGATCAAGGTCCACTCAGCGATGAAGTGCATAGTGGTTGATTCTACCAAATCTGTGTGCGGGCCACGCTTGATGCATAGGAAGGGTAGCGAGAGAACAATACCAGCTCTGGGTGCGAGGCGCCGTAGGAGCTTGGTTGCCAACAGTATTAGGAGGCGCCGTGGCCACGTCGCCTTGATGGATTGCGCATTGGACGGTGGCTCCTCGGGCGGTGTGGCAGTGGTGGCATCTTTTGACTTGCTAGTCTTGGCCATCTCGGTGTGCAGAACATCTGTAACTTGTGGGTCATCTACGTAGGTCGTCTCAAAGTCATACCATCATTCCGGTGTTGAAGTGCAACTCGCAACATCAACAACAAGGGAGGCGTGTGTTTGCGGCACAGCGCGCGCGATACGTCTCTTCTGCCTCAGGCCAATATTCGTTACCTTGGCGGGAAAAGCACAGTGAGCTCATTCGTCACTCAGGCAGCTTCATAGTTGGATAGCTTCATCCACGCTGCTTCATCCAAGCCATTGAACGATTCTGTCATCGTCCGAGACCTCGTATAAACACTCTTCCAAGGCTCGATCACGCCTAGAGAACTCCACAGCATTACCAGACATCCGCATAAACCTCCCCAACACCACCCACCATCCCCCAATCGCTGCTGCCCTTCGCAGCACCCACACCACCTCCACCATGTCCCAAATACACGCCATGTCCGACGACCAAGTCGCCACAGAACTCCGCAAAATGACCGCCTTCATCCGACAAGAAGCGCTCGAAAAGGCCCGCGAGATCCACCTCAAAGCCGACGAAGAGTTCAGCATCGAGAAATCCAAACTCGTCCGCAGCGAGACTTCCCGCATAGATTCCGAGTACGAGAAGAAAAACAAGCAGGCCGGCATGTCCCAACAGATCACCAAGTCCACTCTCGCCAATAAGCAGAGACTCAGGGTCTTAAGCGCGAAGCAGCAATTGCTGGATGAGCTGTTTGAGAGCGCGAATAAGGAGGTGTTGGAGAAGGGGAGTAAGGAGCAGAAGAACTATCAGGAGGTGTTGAAGGGGTTGATTCTGGAGGGACTTTATGCGTTGAATGAGAAGAAGGTTACGCTTAGGTGTCGGAAGAAGGATGCAGAGGTTGTGAAGAAGGCGGCGGAGAGCGCTAGGAGTGAGTATAAGGAGAAGATGGGCGGGAGGGAGGTGGAGGTTAGTGTTGATGAGAAGGAGAGATTGCCTGAGGGATCGTGAGTACTGCCCTTCTTGTCGGGGTAGGGAGAGTGCATGTGATGCTAATGGGTACGTGGTAGATCTGGCGGCGTATCAATCATCAACGGCACAGGCAGAATCGACATCAACAACACCTTCGAAGAACGGCTCAAGCTCCTTGAGCTCGACGCCCTACCAGCCGTACGAACGACGCTCTTCGGCGAGAACAAGAACAGGAAGTTCCACGATTAAGCTCACCCGCCTCCGACAGCTTTATGGTGTTATTTCTGGGGTGTGTTTAGAGGTTGTCCGCTTCAATAACTCGGCGGTCGTGGTTGTGCGTGTGTAGATAAGGCAAGCATCAGGCGTTGGAAGTTGAGACTAGAGTGTTCTCATTATGTGCGAAGCAAGCAAATTGAGCGTTCATTATCACTACAGCTACAAGCGGACAGCACCGCTTAAGTTCCAAGCACTTTCAGAAATCGGAGGTGACGAAGCATCCTCTCTTACTTCAGCGCCACCCACAGCGTCCTCATCATCTGACATGTGCCTATCGGACAGCGTGTCCACCGTTACGAGTTCCACCTCATCCTTCTCATCGCCACCAGTCTTACTGTCAGCATGGCCATCCATATGCTCGTGAATCTTGCTCTCAGACTGGTCATTTCCATTGCTACTCAGCACCGGCTTTTCCACCTTCTTAGCAAACCCCTCCATGAACCCCTTGGACTCAGCAAGGTCACCACCACCAAAGACATTCTTTCTCGGCTTCGGCCGTGTCCTGACAGAATGCTCCAACCTTACCGCCACCCGATCAAGCGCGCTCTTCGCCTCCATGCGCCTCAAGTGCGTGGCGCCAGCGTCTTTAATCTTTGAATGCATGAGTCGGAGTTGCTTGGTCAGGGCATCGATCTGGTTGTTGAAAGCTTGCTCTTCCGGCGAAGGACCCGCTGATTTGCCGAAAGGTCCAACAGGCTTGGCCGGCGGTTTGGGTTGGGCGAGGAAAGCGTAGTCGGAGAAACCGGCATCGAGTGCGATATCTAGGACTTCGGTTAGGGAGGTGAGGAGGGCATAGTTTGCGGAATCGCTTGTGGAGAATTTGGGGGCTTTTCGTAGGCGTTTGATGATAGTGTGGTGCCAGTCATCTGAGCTCAAAGGGAGGTGCTTCGTGGATTTAGTAATTAGGTAGAGCGCTAGTCGGCGGCGGAGATGGTGGGTATTGATAGATGTCGCTGGCAGGGACGCGATAAGGCGGCATTGGAGACCTGGCGATAGCTTGTCGTTGTCGAAGATATCTTTCCTGATCTGCTCGTACACTGCGTCAATGTCATTGGCCGCGATGCCCCCACTCAATATTTCAATAGCATCTTGGATGCTGAAGCGCAAGCTAGCATTCTCCTTGACATGCTCGTCAATGTTCGCCAGCGCAAGATCGCATAAGGCCCTGCTGATACCCTCAATCCCAGCGACCGGGGCGCAACACTGCATTACGCGAACGAAGAATCGCAGACCAGACGCCGTCTCCGGCTTCCTAGGCTCTGAACTCTGCGATGACGCCGCCCGCTGCTGTTGTTTCAATATCTTCTTCAGCCGCTTCTGGGCAGCACCGACGTCCAGTTTGCGCGGTTTGCAGTCAACACACTGGTGTTCCAGGTTCTCAGCCATCTCCCGTCCATCGTACTGCGGACGATAGCAAGTCGTATGCTGCCAAGTATTGCACGAATCGCAGAGGACGGTACTACCGTCATCATTTGTGTGTTCGCACACGCACTTGATTACATCGCCTTGACTTGACCGTTGCGTGCCGGTCATCTGTACGCATTCCACAGCCGTCTCTGCCTCATCACGCGGATAGGTAGAAGTCGTGAAGAAACCCTTCATCGACGAAAGCTTTGCGCTGTCTACTGTCTGCTTGTGTTCCGCGCTTGCGCGTATGATTTCCACATACGCTTCACAAAGCTCCTCTCGAGGTTCGTAGAGAAGTTGCCATCCGAACCACGAGGTCACCTTTGTGTTAAGCAAGCCCATAGCTGCCAAATCTGCGACGAACCCAGACAAGCACGCCTGTGCTCTCGCTTGGTCATTTTGCAATGCACGGACCCAACTGTCATTCGGCAATGACGATGTCGGGAACAAATCGTTCTTGCCCGCTGGTGACGCATCTTTGAAGAAGTAGAAACGCTCTTCGTCCTGCAAGGCTTCCGTTCGCGCCATAGCCTGTATCATTCTCGCGCCTTCGTCGCTGTCCTCCGCCATGGTTTCTGCCATCTTCTTGCCATCCAAAAGCCGTGCTGCCACTGCTTGTTCTTCCTTGCGCTTCTCAGCTGCTGCCACCGCTGCTTCAGCCTCTGCAATCCTAGCATCCTGCTTCGTTTTCTTCTGATGCTGCTTCGCCATACTCGCGAGGCTGTGCTTGTACACCTTCGTCGTCTTTGGCGGAGACGGAAGCAGCTGAGGTGTCGCTCTTCCGCCCTTCGCACTACCCTTGTCTGACAACCTCGCGCTCTGCCTCGCCGGCTTCAACGTATCCGGTATCTCCATGGCATGATTGGCATCTTTGCCTGGAGGCGTCATTTTGACCTTCTTGCGCGGCATGAAGCTGTCCAACTCTGCCAATCCTTCGCTATCGCTATCGCTTCCAGAATCCGAGTTCGTGACAGCCTGCAAGCCATGCTTGATAACCCTTCTGCTGCTGCTTTGTGAGCTCTTCGGCGCACTCGAAAGCGTCGAGAAAGAAGAGAATGACGTCGTCTGCTGCTTGGATATTGGACGCTCCGGCTGTGGTGTAGGCGTTGGCGTCACTCTCGGCTTGGGCGAGGGTATGTCGACGGATATCATTGGGCGCTGAGTGGAAGGCGTCGGGCTGGAATGGTATAGCTCGTCGTCGTCTCCGCCGTCGTCGAGGGACGGTATCAAGCATCGCTTTTGCGGAGATCGTTTCGGCGTCCTTGTCCGTTTTGTAGGCGGGCTCTGCCCACTGGGGACGTGCGACATCTTCTGGCTTCGGCGCGGACTGTTGGTGCTCATGGAAGTCATCGTACTCAGCGTGCTCGACTGTCGCGACAGTTGCGGCGCATTTCGTGCACTGCGGTGTTTGGCAGCGGACGACGCAGAAGCTGTCTGCCGACTCTCCCGCGAGTTCGCTACATCTCTTCTTGAAGCCTGCTGCAGTCTCGGCGACGCGACGATAATCTCTTCCTCGATGGTACGGTTGTCCGGCACTCTGTCCTTAGGCACAGTATATTTCTTGAAGAAGTCGGTGATCTGTCGTACAGGCATTGCTGTCGTTACCGATGTCGTGGAAACACAGGACGAATCGGCATGTGAAAGACGCGAGCTTCTTTCGCGTGCAAGCCAAAGCGCGCTAGTGCACGAGACTTGACGACTCAGGCTTCTACACTGCCCAAACACTAACCCTCACGAACGGTCATCGATCGCATCCATACTACATCCCGCATGCTCGCATGCTTGTGTGACTACTCCGGCGTCATGTGGTATGAATTTCGCTGCGCACCGGTGGGATCAACGGCGGCAGAATAGCAGCCATTGCCAAAACGGCTCCCATCAACCAGCATTTGAGCTTGCAGCTCCTGGAGCGGCGTCAATCACTTTTTGAAAGTAATCCTCTCAGCTGTCTTGTACAACGTTCAATCTCATCATGAGGCTGAAAAGGTAGGTAGGCAGATAGGCTGTCTTACAACGGTCATTCCCAGCCCACCACTACTTGCTGCTTCCGGCAACGTCTTCTCCCCTCTCACCGTCGTCCCTTCTACATCTTCGTCTTCGATGCTCCCCAGACTTGCTCATGACTCTTCAGCAAGCTCTTGACCTTCTGGCCATAGTCTGGAAATGATCATTACCTACTCAGAGTCTCTTCGACATCTGGATCCGTAGGAATGACGCTGAGACTGCAGCGCCGCAAAGAAACGGGAGAGGCGCAGAAGGGGCACGTAATGAAAGTCGGGTTGAAGCTAGAGAGGTATGAGGTTGGTGTCAAGCGACTGGAGGGCATTGGTAGAAGATATGAGAAGCACGGATGCGTCCTTCGTAGAAGCAGGAGGGCGAATGTTGATCAAGAGGATGTGGATATAATGAGGATGTTACATACTCGCGGTGTCGTAAAGTTCAAGGTTCCTAACATCAAAGACCATGTTTGAACTACAAAACCAAGCCCAGTCTCGTCTGCGATATTCATCCATCGCCACCATGCGGGTGGTATTGACGAGTAGCAGGATAGGATGAACCAGACGAGCATATGGATGTCGAGAAAAGG
>Ga0268244_10000988_pt1 | contig 10435 bp, 10 predicted proteins | sample AgamicMgSfe_FD_200258 | JGI IMG/M metagenome (GOLD analysis project Ga0268244, IMG submission 200258) | Agave microbial communities from Guanajuato, Mexico - Mg.Sf.e (v2) (version 2) | ecosystem: Host-associated > Plants > Phyllosphere > Phylloplane/Leaf | place: Guanajuato, Mexico | collected... | reverse complement strand
AGGGTATCTCGCGGCATCCTTAGCCACGCACCGTGCTTGATGAAAGTGCAGCACCACAACACCGTTCTCCCACGGCTTTAGACCGCGCCCACGCACCGTTGGCCAGTGTTGTCCCTCCCAGCCATTGTTCCGTTCCGGCTCAAAGCGCCTCCTCCTCAGCAGCCCCGTATACGAAGGCGACCTTCTCATCCTTCGTGACGCCGAGCTCACCCAGCATCATACCATGTCCAACGACCAGATCCTTGACCATCAGGCGTGGTTTCAGGGAATCTTTGGGCTCGATGTTACCTTTGACCCGAGCCCGACGGATGACCTCTGCCACGCGAAGTTCGGCATGGACTTGGACACGGTGTGTAGCACCGTCAGCTGGAAAACTATTAGCTAGATCACTTGCACGCAAAACTTGCCATGGCACAGTACTCACGAAAGCTCACATTGATTGCGAACGGAGTCTTAGCGCTGTCTGTACCCAGGAATTTGCGCCGCTCGTCGTTCTGCACGAGCACCTCAACTTTCTTGAGCATATCAAAGTTCTCACCCTCCAGGACCTTGACCTTTGCAGTGAGCGCAGCCACCTCGGTCTTCAGAGCCGCGAATTCTGCAATGATGTTGTTGATACTCGTCGACTTGGTGGTCGTGCTGGAACCGGAATTGCTGTTGAAAGCACCGCGACTGACGACAGGCTTTGGCAGAGTCTTTTGTTCTTCATCGGCCGCGCCGGTCAGTTTGTCGGTAGGGATGGAGTTGACAGAGTCGGTCGAGAAAGCGTTTGTGATCATGCGAAAGGCCTCCTCTGGGTTGGAGCCGGCGCGCAGCGGCGGTAGCGATGGAGGGAGCGGAGTGCGGTCGATGTTAGCCTCCTGGTCTATCGAAGCAAGGTCCTTTAGGGGACCCATGCCGACTGCTTTTAATGCCCTTTGCGTACGACGGATACGGTCTTGCTGGGCCTGGTCGACTGGGACTGGAGCTATTGCCATGACCGCGCTCTCTCTTGAGGGCATGTTGGCGATGGGATGGGCGTGGGAGACTTCTGGCAAAGCCAAAGAGTTCGCCGTAGTCGATGCCTGAGCAGTGCCTGTTTCGGCGGACTGACGCTCGGGTTTCGCAGCGAATGAGCCCAAGCCGTTAGTCACAGCCTCACCTGGCGTGTGCCCGCCCGCGCTTGCTGTAGGCGCGGCTGGTGCTGACGGGCGGCCACCGCCAGAATTGGCAAGCAGTGCAACAGCCGATCGTCGTGAAAAGTTGTGAGGTGACGAAGGCGAATCGTTCTCGCGATCCCGAGAAACCAGGCGTCCATGCGAGCGAGCCTTGGCTGGACTGGTGTTCTGCATGAACTCACGTGCTTCCTGAAGAGTGGACTGTCAGTCTTATCCTTCAGACGAGGCGTATGCGCTCTCACTCACATCAAGCTGTTCGGTCGAGAAGGTGCGCGGTGAAGCCATATCCGCTGGCGCGTGGGCGCTATGATCGGTGACGGTGGGTGTCCGCGCAGGTGCCTTGCCACCCATCAGACTGGCAGAGAGCTGTGCTAGGAAAGCAGCATCGCTGCTCGTACCGGAAGCCATCTCAGGCTCTGGCGGGCTTAGCCGTAGGATAGCAGCGGATGAGTGAGGCTGTCGGGCAGGAAGAGAACCGCTATCCAGCGATGAGTGGGAAGCGAGGGAGGGATGGTGGCAAAAGTAGGGAAGTGAAGGTGTGAAGGCGATGGTCTGCTTGTTGATCGGTGGGAGCCTGTGCTTTTCGCGCGTCAAAGTCGCGTGAATGCTAAGCTTTCGGTGTGTACGGTGTCCGATGAAGGTTGAGCCAACGTCACACGCACTCCTTACCTATGTACCTCAAACCTCGGACATGTGACGCTCACCTCAAGGTATGCCACATCGCGAATGACTCGCACCACCGGAACGTCTGAGCAACCAGTTGTTCATCTTGACACAAGCTTAACGCCACGACTGTGTGAATAGGATGCTCAGGACTTTCAACCTCACCGAACCCTCATACTTGATCAACGAGCAGCCTAGGCACGGCATGTTCCTTCGTTAAGGCCTTTCCACGATGCGTCTCTTAAGGGCCGACCGCACAAGATCAGTTTGAAGTCATCGGGCGCCCATGAGAGAGAGTCTCGGCAAGTACCTGTGTGATGTGAGAACCCGGAAGACCAACTCAGGAGGAGTCGTGACTATTTCATGCGTGGTCTGACCAAAGCGCCCGGAACGCGAGGGCCAACTTCTCACGAGGAGCATCTCGTACTTCCTGAGCCCTTCGTCATCTGTTTTGTGGAACCAATCTGTCCAGCGTGGGAGCCTGACTCCAGAACAACTCGGCCGCGGAATACAGGAAGAGAGAACACTACCTGTCAACCCTCCGCAAGCAGCGTTCTCCATGGACCTGCTATCGCCAAGTACTCTCGCCTTCCTGGGAACAAAAATTCAGCTAGCATGAGGGTTTCCAGGAGGCAGATGTCCCCTTCTGGCTGGGCGAAGCAGATCGTGACCTTTGCCAGAGACGGGACGACGACGAGCGAAGCGTGCCAGCATCGGTGGAGTAGATAGATATCTCTTGTTGCTGGGACATCCAACACCCGCACGTCCGGTGGTGTTACCACTCTTCACATTTATTTACATTATCACTGGAGATTGACAAACAAGAGTGGTGAGCTGCCGGACGTTCAAAGAATAGACGGCCATGGATCAAGCTGTCATCATCTCGCATGCATGAGATGACCGGCAAAACACCCATCGCGCCATCCTCGAACAGCGACGATACTGGACAGGGAAGCGTCGACGGAGGAGGTGAAGTGGGAAGGAAAACGAAACATTCTCGGGAATGCGCGAACCATGCTGCAGCCTACACCCTGTGCATTTGTGCGCCAGGTCACGCTTGTACGAAACCTGAAGGCACCAACTCTTCACCAATCATCAATTAAAGGAGCAGACACGGTAAGCAAAAGAAGTGATAATCACGCTTACGATTGATGAAGCTTTGCTTGACGATATGGAAAGCTAGAGACATCAATCATTACCGGATCATCAACGACGGTTGCTCGATTTGCGGAAAGTTGTGAATAGATTGGTTACGAAAGCCCACCGACATCACAGTCCTCCGGCTCATTCACCGTCAGCGCCCTTTCTCGTCTCCGCAGTCCGTGTAGACCGTCGTACTGAGACTTCGCCGACTGGAAGATTGGTAGCTTTCAGCCCATCATGAGCAGCTTCCTCTATCCCATCCCAACCCCAAGTGGACATGCTAGCGAAACGCAACAGTGCGGGAGCGACGAGAAAAGTATCGGAGCCACGCCCGTTGTGGATGGGAAGCGATGCACAATTCTCGTCCGTTAGCAGATCGGCCGCTGCAAACTAGCACCCTCGAGCTTCGACTTGTGGGTGAGCATGTGGTTCGAATGAGCCCATCTCGACATGAAGCTGCCGAGCTCAACTCGGCCGTCCAATGGCTGTGCCTCGCCTGATAGACCCTCGCCTGATGGCCCTCGCCTGATAGACCCTCGCCTGATAGACCCTCGCCTGATAGACCCTCGCCTGATAGACCCTCGCCTGATAGACCCTCGCCTGATAGACCCTCGCTTGATGGGCGTAGCATAGCGAGCTCGCGTGCCTTAAAACGGGAGAAATTGGTCTTGCTGATGGCGTGGGCGTCTATGGATCACAGGATCAGGATGCCATCGGTGCTCCGGGAGAAAGCCTGGCTGGGAGGCCGAACTTGCTTTTCGCTTGAAGTCGAGCCAAAACCGTGGCAGAAAAGCCACAGGTACTCAGACCTCGTCTTGTGTAAGAGCAGGTGGGTCTTTCTATCGTCCGAGATATCCTGGAGACGGAGGGTCCGACAGCAGAGGGCCAACACGACCGCAGTGCTGAACGGCAACTTCAGCCTCCACATCCTCGGCGCTACGGTGTATACAGCTTTCTGGTGCAGGCATCGTACTGCAGATACGGTGTAGACAGCAGGCCAGAGGCTCATCGTGCGTGGAATCGTGAATCAACTCAATGTCCAAACCGTTCCTCCATCTCTTCCGGGTCCATCGTCTCGACGAACGCTCGCCGGATGAACGTATACCAAGCCTGATTCTGCTTCCGATGATCACGGCCCTTCTTGTTCTTCTTGCCATCGTGCTTTTCATCTCTCCCGTGCTTTACACGTTCGGTTCCAGCGCCAGAATCCGTGCCATCTCTCTCATCTCGCAGCACCGCCGAAGCGCCGGCATCCGCCTCGAACCGACCGATCCTCCTCGCCAGATCGACAACATTGGGCACGGTTAGGTCCTCCAGCCGATACACGTCATCATCCCGGGTGTCGTAATGCACGTGGAACTCGAAGGGTTTCGGCTGGGGCGCGTGGCCCTTGTCGTGCGGCTTCTTGCCCTTGTGCTTGCCTTCCTTCCACTTCGTGACACTCAAGTCGTCGTCGTTGCTGCTCAGGGTGCTCGGGAAGTCGTTGTTGATGTGTGTGATGTTGGCGTAGTACTGCGTGTATTTCAGCAGCGACAGCGTCTGCGCAGAGTATGCCGGACCCGGCGGGGCGGATTTGGACGGCGGTTCGGGGATCTTGAATTTGTACTTCTTCGGCTTCTTCTTCTTCTTGTGCTTCTTTTTCTTCTTTTTCGATAACGTCGACTCCTCGTCTGCGGGTGGCGTTTGCACGTGAGCTGGCGGCAGAATGTCATCAATGCCGTGATATTTCTGGCCGAGGCCGGTGGTGTTGTACTCATACACGCGAAGGGTTGGGAACAAGTTTGGCACTACGCTCGCGCCGACGAACGCTGCCGCGAAGCGCTCGGCGTATTCGCCGCCCATCTTCTTCAGATAGTCGTTCTCCTTGTCTCTCTGTATCTTCTTGTCTTTCTTCGGCTTCGGCGCTTGAACGAGCACCTGCTCGTCATGAGGGTCCTTCTCGTCACTCAACTCGTTTGACTTCGAAGACTTGGGCGGGCTGGGGAGCTTTGACCATCGATTTCGAAGCTGGATAAAGTAGTCATTCGAAACCATCTGACGAAGCTCGTCGCCACCGTCATCCCCGTCCGCGGTCACCTGGTAATACTGCATGCGCCCGCGCTTCGTATCTTTATCGAGATCCTTGAAGTCCTGCAACATGAAGTGATCGTAGTTGAAATGCCCCCACAGACTGCTGACGACCACATCACGATACTGTCCCAACCACAGCGTATATTTCTGCCAGCAAGTCTCCTCCCATGTGGTCTTGGCGTCTTGCCTGATGGGAGGCACGTGACCGGTCAAGATGGCTTTCATGCCACGCTCACGCATGAAGCGGAGCTGGATCCGGAGCCACTCCAGTTGCAGCGAGCCGGGTTCCGAGGGCGCCGCGCAGCCGTCTACCGCCGCATTGCTCTTGAAGAAGTACATGGTGTTCAGGCTGACCACGGCCAGCTTGTTTGGGATGACCTCGACATAGAACCAGCCGCCTTGTTCGAATTGGTGCTTCTGTGCCTCGGGAATGAACTGTCGCCAAACTCGGGAGTACGTCCGCGTCCAGGTGTTGGGGCCTTTGGTCATGACGTTGTGCGGCAAGATGTCGTTGTTGCCCAGATTCGGCACAATGGGCAGGATGTAGTCGTTGTTCGGATCGTCGTCCTCCTCATCACCATTGTGCTTGCCAAAGACTTCGAACATCTTGTGCACCATGAACTCGTTGAGTCCGACTACTTGCTCTGCGTTTCGCGGGATCTGCTCGTCGTTGTCGTGTCTGGCGGAATCGCCGGTCCAAACCACAAAATCGATCTTGTCCCGGAGCTCCTGACCTATCCATTCCATCGTCTTGTTCACCAGCGCGATCGGACTGTCGCACTCGCTCGTCTCTGCGCCATAGAGACCTGCCGGCCCCTGCCCGCGATGACAGGCAGCCTCTTCACTCGTCGACGCGTAAACGTGGTAGAATCGGTCCGGGTGGAAGTCTACACGGGGATCAGGACTTTGCATTGCGGGAATATCGACATCAATACCGGACCTGTGATGTGCAAGAACCTGCCGTGCAATGGTCGTCTCTTCGTGACCGTCGCATCTTGTAACCTCCCATCCTCACTCTTGACGGGGATCTGTAAAGGCGGCGCAGCGAACGCCAACGCAGAGAGTAAGGCCACACCACAACACCACACTCCCTGCATCTTGAACCTGCGATGACTCGACTCTTCTGCCCGGCTCGACCTCAGGTACGCATTTCGGCGGCGGACCGTGGTGTTCCTTGCCCTCCCCAATGTCGAATCAGAACAAGATCGACGCCTGGCGCGAGGCAAGAAGATAGGATAGAAATGATGAGTCCAAATGCTTGTTATCGAGTCCCGACTTCCCCACCACCACCAGTCTCGCTTGGGAACGTCAGTTAGTGATCGTATCCATGAGACTATCGCCAAAACAAATCATTTCTCCCATGCATGTCATCGAGGTAGCGCATGGCTCGGAGATGGCCGGGGACTCGGGGCAGGTCCGCTTCCGTTAGTCACGCTCAATGATTATGGGATATACTATATCTTTTTCATTACTGGATACGTACGGCCACAGGTCGCAGAGAACAGACCATCCCGTTCGCTCTGGTGTACTTAAGCTGCGAACCGGCGGATTAGTAGTACGGTGGGTGACCACGTGCGAATCCCCGCTGCTGTACGTTTTCTTTTGTCGTTTCTTCATTTGGTTCTTTTTTTTGGAGAGTCTTCAACGCATGGAAATATAAGAATAGAAAAGAATTGACATGGTCGCGGTTTGAAGTTGCAGGTGGGCAGCAATCAATGGATAGGATGCCCATGGATGAGCTTGTGGTCCAGCGACACGGAACATACTAAAAGAAAGTTAAGTGATGTCTTCCTTCCGATAGCACTCTACAACTCCAGGTATCATCAGGTCCCACTACTGCTACCCGCCAACACCGTCCTCTCCCGATCCAAAGCGACGACATCCGGCAATTCACGCACATCAACCGTCTGATGGTCATCCAAGTCCGTGACCCTTAACACACTTAGGTCCAGCACGCCGGTCGTCAGCGCTCGTAGGGCGACGGACGCCTCGTCTGATGCGCCGGTCTCGACGGGTCCGAGGGTGGTGCTGCCACGGCCGATGACTTCGATTGAGCGGGTCTTTTGCGGTCGGGGTGGAGGTGGGCTGAACATATCGGTCACAAGATCCTTATTGTGCGTACGTCGGTCTAGGTATTGTCGACTTAGAAGGGGCTCGGGCGAGATGACGGAGAGCCCGAAACGTCGTGGCCGGTGGCTTTTGTTGATGCATTGGACCTTCATCAGGAAATTCTCGTGTTGGTGCACGGTCGGTGGTGCTGAGATGAAGAATGTGATCCCACTATCGCTGGGCGGCGACGTTTCCGTCGCTCCTTCTTTCGATGCAGGCCGTACACTCGATTGCTTCGAATCACGGGTCAGTTTTGGTAAAGGCGTGCCGACCGGCCTTGACCAGTAATGGGTATCCAAGGGAGCCTTCTGTGAAATATCCGCCTGCGTCTCCCAACGTGTCTCGATTCCGATTTTGGAGCCTCGATCTAGCGTAACGGTTGCCAATATCTCGATGTTCAGCGTCACGAGGCCGCTCAAAGGCACCGGCCGTTCTGCAGTGGCTTGGCGCTCGTTCAGCTTGTAGAGCAAAACAACCTCGTCACCTGGTTGGTGATTTTTCGGCCATGATTGTGGACTGAGTTCCTGCACCGCAGCCTCATCCACATCTGCTTTCACACCTTCGGGAAGATCGAATGGGTTGCTGTCAGGAATCGTTACCGTGACCTCTTCGACGGAGAACGTCCCGGCGACGGCTTCTGCGGTCTCGATATGCAAACTTGCGATCAAGCCGTGAGGTAAAGTGGAGTATGAGATCCGGGTGAACAAGGCAGGCAGAGCAGGAAAAGCTCGTCTGGAAGCGCCTCGGACGGGCTTGATGCCATCCTGCTTTCGACCGGCAGAGGGAGCGACTTTGGTTATCCTGTTTGCAGCAAGGTGAATGTTTTTATCTCTGAACTCCGGAGCAAAGTTCAACGGCGCGAGGACGTTCTCCGGCAAGGGTTCATAGGGCTTCAGATACTCGGCTTGAGGGCTCTTCGGAACGTCCGCAGCTTCGTTGTTGAGGGTGAGATTCCCAGTGAGGTAGATGGCCGGTTTCTGTAGCCTTTCCCGCGGTCGCAGTAGGTGAAGGGCCAGCTTCCAGATGACAAACGTCTGCTCGCCTTTTCGAATGATATGCGTCGCTTCAACCGCTGGAGAAGACCTGGTGGCCAATTCCTGCTTGCCGAGTACTGAAGCCGCGTGTCCAGTACCTTGCGGTGCTGTATCCGTGGCATGTGCGGCGAGGATGACTTCCAGGCTCGTGAGAAGATCTCGGACGTCAACTTCTTCGCAAGTTGTGCGTAGAATGACGAACACGGTCAATCGTTCATCTAGGCCGCTATATCTCAGTAAGTCGAGTGCCTCGGGCTGATATGGTCGCTACGCACCGAAGAATAGGATTCGCCGCGAAGGTGCTTGTCCAATATCATCGGAAGAGCCATTTCCGATGATTGTAGTCGCGTCGAGTTCGGGATCTTTCGGTAGGTGGATGTCGAGGAAGGCAGCTTTGGATAAGGCCTCGAAGCGTGCCCTTCTGTCTCCCATCTAGTCTGGTAAACAGGTACCTAGGTAGTTGTCGGCTTGCGGTTTCGGAGAGACGAATGAAGGCGATGAGTGTATGTTGATCCTCATGAACACTGGACGCTATGAGTGTGTAGTCGCCTTCACCGCCCCCGCCAAAACTTCCCCCACCTCTCTCAAGCACAAACGTCTTGGAACATGCACATCCTCTGACCTCGCCAAACCTCCGAACATCCCATCGACAACGGACCCAGCACTCGAGTGTATCCTACACACACCGAAGCAAGGAAAACACATCAGGCTGTGAGGAAGGACAGATCCAACACAATGGGCGCGAAGGTGCCGCGCAACTTTCGCTTGCTGGAGGAGCTGGAGAAGGGCGAGAAAGGCTTGGGGGCAGGTCAGAGCGCAAAAAAATTCACACGCATGGTACGAAGTCGATGCTGATAGCGGACATACAGAGGCATGTTCCTACGGTCTCGACGAAGGCGACGATCTCCTCATGACGAACTGGAACGGCACCATTCTCGGCCCACCTCACGTAGGTGTCACCCACCTCTTTCCCATCCACTGGCAGTATTGATCGCAGGCAGCAAGACACCCGCTGACGCCGTCGCAGAGCGTGCACGAGAACCGCATCTATTCGCTCAAAATCCACTGCGGAGCCGAGTATCCCGATTTTCCACCCGAGGTGTCGTTCGTGAGCAAGGTCAACCTACCTTGTGTGGATTCCCGGACGGGCAAGGTAAGATCGAGCATCCAGACCGTGAGATGCTGGTGTACAAATGAGACTGATCATGGACCCAAGGTCGACCTTACGCGGCTTCCGAGCATTAGTGTCTGGAAACGCGACTTCACCATGGAAACTATCCTCATCGAAATCCGACGGTACATGGCTGCGCCGGCGAACAAGAAGCTGCCGCAGCCGGCTGAAGGGACGAACTTCTGATGGACGAGTGAGGCGTAAGGGACGTCTGGGAGGGAGTGAGGGGGGCAAAAGGGAGCGGCATTTACAGGCTTTATCAGGCTCAGCATAGCATTGGCGCAAACAGGCGATGGACGTGGTGATTATGGGTGGACTATGGTAGGACGAAATATCACACAGTATGCTACACTCTAGCTCTGCTTCTTCACGAGCATTTCTATCTCTATGTGAGCTCCGTCCGTCGTGATGCCGGACAATATCCAAAATGAACCGCCCAAAAACACCACACTAAATAATCGCTATGCAAGAAGAATCGTCTGATCTAATGCAGGCAGCAATCACTGACTGCTATACACCCTCGCCATATGCTGAGCACCCTTAGGCTCAATAAACAACGCCTCGGCCTCAACCAACTTGACCCCCTCCCCATCCCCCTCACCCAACAGCTCAATCCAGCCCTTCACCCAAGCCTTCCGGCCCTCGACCTTTGTCGTCTGCGCCTTGAGCACGACATAGCTATTGGCCGGACACGGCACGCGATAATCGATCTTCAAACTCGCCGTGACGCCGACTTTATTCGGCAGCGCGGGGAAACACGCGCGCGCGAGCCCTTCGTCCAACAACGTCGCGAGTAAACCCCCGTGCACGATCCCCGGGTGTCCGCACAGCGCTGGACCGAGGTAGAATATCTGATGCAGCGACGGCAACGCCGCGGTGTGCTCTGAGAACGACAGAGGCGGAACTTCCAGTTTATCCGTGCCGAGCAGAGTCCCGCCCGTGAGGTTGTGCGGCCGCATGGCGAGGGGGATCTTCATGTGCGGTCGGGACTCCACCATGCCTTCCTGCGCGCGCAGCCGGACGGCGAGAGGGTGCGAGATGATGTGCTCGTTGATCTCGGCGGCGGAGGGGGTGGGGGGTTCGAAGAG
>Ga0268244_10000983_pt1 | contig 10450 bp, 16 predicted proteins | sample AgamicMgSfe_FD_200258 | JGI IMG/M metagenome (GOLD analysis project Ga0268244, IMG submission 200258) | Agave microbial communities from Guanajuato, Mexico - Mg.Sf.e (v2) (version 2) | ecosystem: Host-associated > Plants > Phyllosphere > Phylloplane/Leaf | place: Guanajuato, Mexico | collected... | reverse complement strand
GTGTGATGTGACATTGATGTCGTGAGCTTACTCGACCCAACAGCCGGAGCTCTCAGACTTGGCCTCGGAAACGGAATATATTGCCCCGCCAAACGTTGCCCGAGACGTCATGAGGTGTTGATGATAAGTTTTATCCAAACATTGGGGGTGCAACGCCATCCGACACAATCAGGGCGGCGTTCTCATGATAGTACAGATGAACTTATGTATGAGCCCTTTTCCTTCTTGGAGCTTAAGGACACAACTCCAATGTTTCAGAAGTCTGACGTAGGGGAAACGGAAAGCTGCTCTCGCTGTTCCTTCGACTGCATTGCGATGAGGAGCATGAGCGCGCATAACTAACTGCAACCGCGACTATCTCTAACCCAAAGAAGCCTGTGACTTCCATGGTACCATCACATGGCTCTCGTGTTTCCTCCTGACTCCATTATCCTTGATAATGAGTTTGCTGTCATCGCAGCTAGTTGCCACCTTTGCCCACTTGGCTGGGCCTCATGCAGACCCTTCATGACTGCCGCACGTCCAACTTCGCTCATGGGAACATGTTCATCTCCACTGACTACCGCCGCTCGCATTCTCAGTTTCTTGCCCACCTTCAGCCAACCGCAACGTCTCCTCAAGTACCAAGAAATCTCTCTCCATCATCTCCGCCCAGTTCTGCACGTCACCAAATTCGTTCAAGCCTTTGGTAGCCTTGTCGAGCTCCTTCTGCCACTTTGCACTCTCCTTTGCGAGAGCAGCAGTCTGGTTCTGGACCTGAGCTTCCTGCTTGGCGATGGCAGTGGCGTTCGTGTGGAGGTCCGCTGCACGCCGCTGGTACTGTGAGTCGTAGGTCGAGCCGGCGGATTCGAGGGATGCAAGCACTGCAGCTCGAGCCTCTGCTTGCGCTCGCGAGCTGTCGCTGCTTACTGCTGTGGATGATGTTGCTGTTGATGCCATACCGAGTAGCTTGAGGAGCGTCTGAGCTTTAGTAGCTGGTGTGGTTGCCTTCCTAGACACGTGTAGATCCTAAGCGTCTGGGACGAGCGTGATTCAGACGGAGCAAGAGATCACGCACGTCCAGGTACCTGTTTTCGACTGCTGACAGGTAAAGCTCATGTGGAGCTTAGGCTCCTCAGTCTCCTGCACCGGTGGCCCCAAGGGCTGGCCGATGCCACCCTAAGGCAGCGGTCCGTCATCCGATGGAGTGCGACTCAGGGGCCTGAGTGGCCGTCAGGTAGATGTGGCCAGGGTCGTTCGCTAAATCGGCAGGAAGTGACCGTCTTCGGAATGCGAGGCGTAATGACCAGCAAGAGAGTGACGTGTCAAGGTGTTCCTGCATGAGCTTGCGTCGGAGCTGCAATCTCGTCCGAGGAAAGCGACACTGATGTAGACGAAAGGAGAGTGATTCGAAGAGATATGAGAGCATTTAGACGGACTTTGGAGGTGACTGTAGTCAGAAAAGGTGGATACGGTAGCTACCTGTGAGGTTTTAGAGACGGACATTGAACGCACCTGGGTATGGAACGCCAGCAGACATATGTGCGCTGGGCGCCAAATGTAGTATAGGCTTAGGTATATCATTATCATTGAACGAGGCGGGAAGAGTATCGCCTCCCTATGCTGAGCCATGTCGTCGATGCCAAGACATGAGAGTGCCAATCTGGATTGTTCGAGCGGGACGGTGCGATCCCGCCGTTTCGCAGTCTCTGATGGAGATGGGCGGTTTGACGCCTCTAGACCTACATCGCAGGGACTACTACAAGCACTGCAAACCAGTCTTCTTACTGTCCTGACGTTTGACTATAACGATTTATATGCTTGTCCCTTCGCCGCGATCGATCCTCTGGACCACAGAGTGGTTTGCACATTTTATAAGTCCCACAACACGGCTTCATGTAGTGGATCGGTCAGAGCAGTAGGAAGAAGCGCACAGAAAGAGCGAGGAGTACAGAAGGTTCGCACAAGCAGGTAGTGCTCCCGATTCTTCCGTGGTGATAGGCGCCTGTTCCGCGTAGCTCTGTATACGACGACCATGGGGCAAGGCTGAGGTATCGCCCACGGACTCAGATATGTCCAATTCCCCGTCCCCGCCTTCGAAAGCTCCTTTGCCACCTTCACAACCGCCAGTGTATCGCCCAAAAGCGTCATCCATTGCACTCAAGGTAAGAAGTACACCATCTGGATGGGCATACGAAAGCAAAGTCAACAAGCCAAGTCGGGACGTTCTATCTCCTCCAGTGGGTCTATACTTTTTCTACGGCACTCTTCAGGATCCTGCAATGCTGGCTGAGATCCTCGACCTGCCTGCTACGCCTTGCCTTCGTCCGCCACATGTGATTGGCTATCACCTCGAGCTATGGGGCCAGTATCCAGCGCTGGTGATTGGGCCCACCGATGCGGTCGTCAGAGGTTCCTCGTGGGAAGTTTCTGACGAAGACGCCGCCGGGAAGCTTGCAGATTACGAAACGAGCCATTACGATGCTGTGCCTTGTAATATCTATGAAGGGAGAGAAGACGACAACGAGGAGAAGGTCCCGGGCTTTACGTTCATGTTCTGTGGCAATCGACGGGATCTGACTGAAGGATCCTTCGATCTTGATGTGTGGCTCAGGCGCATGCGAAGGAAGCCTCTCAGTGAGACTTGATGCATCTAAAGATTGCACCACAAGCAATGCCTTGTCGCCACTGTGCGCAGCTTTGCACGATTGTTGTGGCTAGCTCTACAGAGAATGGATTTTCCAAACATACCGCCCAGCTACTTGATTGTTTTCCTTAGCTTGCCGGGATGTCAAATTTTCGTCAGGAAGTGCAGGGTATGGCGTAGTTGTGCTGCTGAGGGTTATTGCGGACCGAGGTCGACCGCGAAGAGGAGCCCCGGGCAGTCTCACAGTCAGACACTGCAACAGCCTTCGGTAAAGGCCGTGCCATAGTCCGAAGAGGCGACTGTGCTGGACTTGAATCTGGTCTGCTGTTCCCCTTACAGTCTGATCATATTGGACTCTTTCGTCCGAGCGAAAGCGGCGTCTCTATGCTCGGCCCCTACCATCACCATATGCAGAGACCTTCCAGACGCAGTCATCAAGAAGACATCAGCAATACATAGAAGCTTGACTCGTGTTCATCCACCGAATCGCTGATAGTATCCTAGCTGATCACTATAGATTCGTAGCAGCCCCTACATCACTGCCTCTGACGATGCGGCAACGCCTTCGTCTCCTGCATCGTCGCCGCCCTCACACCCTGCAGGCAGATGCTCGCTCTGACGGTTGCTCCGTTACCAACGTCGAACTTGCTTTGCAGTATCATGTTTGGTGCCTGCAGCACATCCGCAAACGGCACATCCACCCCGCCTGTCTCCTTCTCCCCATTCATGAGTGCAATCCGGAAGCTCTCAGCTCCGCTACCCACCATATCCGTCGTAACGGGAATGCGAAAGTTCTGATTGAACGTCGGATTACTGATGTCCGTACCAGGTGCGTCCGTCTGGATCGACGTCTGAAAGTGGTGCTTGCTGCCCCATTTTACCACCACGCTCGGCTTGAGCTCTTCACGCTGACCTTTAATGCCGAATGCGCCTGCAACAAGGATGGTGGCAAGCCCACAGAATCGGCCATCTCCATGGTGATCGGACGCAGAGAAGCTGCCACCATCGGCTTCGAACATGAAGAACTCGCATGCTAGCGATACCTTGCCCTCCGTCTGCTCGCCTTTACGCACCATGTCCAGCTCCTGCCTACCTCCAGCTAGCAAGATATCTTTGACTAGAATGACGGCGAGACCGACCTCTTCGTCTTCACCGACGTCCGCATCCTCAACACTGACCGTGATAGCCTGGTCAAAATCGGTGACCACAAAGTCATGCGTCTCGCCCCACGTCGGAGTGGTTGTGTTGTTCTTAGTGCTCGTCTTCCACGACTCCTCGGCACCGACAGCAACTCTGGCGTAGCAGTCCGGACTTGCGCGCGTCAACTTTGAGAAGAACTTTTTGGCGGACGACTTGGCCTCTTCGGCGAAACCCCACGCTTTGTCGACGGTGATCCGAACGATACCAAGCGGGTACAGGTGGGTTATGAAGTAATCGTTGTTTGCAGCGATGTTCACCAGGTAACGGTTTGGTAGGACAGCCATGCCCTCGATGATGCTGAGAATTGTCTTGCGGACGGTGCCATGAATGATGGAGAAGTCCGCCACGTTGGCAGCACCGGTAAAATCCAGCTCGAGCACTGGCGGGTTGATGAAGGCCACTTGAGCGGCTCCAATCTGGAAATAAGTTTAGTTCAGAGAACGGCAGGCCACCACAATACAGTGAAGCATGTTACATACCAGCGGAATAATGTTAGTCAGAGGACATAACAGAGTTGAGAGCCTGCCCCGAAGTCGGACACTTTTGACGCCCTGATGACTGTGTTCAGCATATCTAGGCAGGTCTGGTTACGCAGAAGAAGCGACTCACAAGTGTGGGAATCATTTCGCCATCGAGCTGGATATCGCATTGACCTTCCCAGTCAACGTTCATGTCCAGCTTGATGCCGTTCGTTTCGGTCTTCGTAGCGAGGACGTTGGACAGTTTCATGGGGACTGGACCAAGATCGATTTTGGTGAAATGGAGAGACTTCAGTGGTCCCGGGAGCATGGTCTTGAACATGGGTTCGGCGATCTCCTTGGTCATCTGGCTGCCGGCAGCATTGATGTTGGGCCATAGCTGCGCGACGATGTCGTTGAGGAAGGCTAGATATCTTTTTGTCAATGAATGCTCAAAGTGCTGCGAATGAAATAGTAGCTAGTCGAATCGCTGAGTGGTGGCTTGGGGCGTGTTCCAAGATGATTGCCTTCAAAAGTACGAAAGATGTTCTATCGAGCCAAGTAGTAGAGCTTGCCTAGGCTCATACCACGCTGCAAGTCTTCACTTGATGTTCGGCAACGGTTAGACTCCGAAGAAGTCCAGCTTTTACTTACCCACAGACTCTCCGCCTCCCTCGGCGGTCAACTTCTCGACTAGATTTGACATCTTGACGAGAGTATGATCGGTGTGCGGTCACCAGGATAACTTTCGAAGGCTGTCGATGTACGAAGACAATATATTTCTCTAGATGATATTCTTACCAAGTCAGGGCAGTTAGAAAAGCGTATTGAGGTGAAGCCAAGCTGGTCATAGGGATGTTGTATGTGCACACCGACACGCGAATTGCGCGAGTAACGGTGGTCGCCTGGACGAGCAATGGGCGCACGTGCTTGTTCGCTGGCATTGGGCAATATTGCTTTTGGGCGGCATGTGACAGGCAACTAGTGAGAACAAGCGCTGGCTTCCCCACGAGTGGCAACGATGTCGGTGTGCTTAGCTCATGACGATGAGGAGGCAATGGCTATAGTAAGTCAGGTATAGCAAGCAACGTGGTATCCTACGTTGTTGTGAAAAGACTTCCCTGCTGTAACATTGTCGTCGTTCTCGCATACGGCTAAAATGCACCTCACATGGTGGCATGCTGCATGACCGATGAGCCTCCTCGGAACTTGGCAACGTTCAGCCCCCATTTCGTGCATATGCCGTTGCGGCGCAATTACCGATCACGTTGCTCGGAACAAGTCACGCGTTTGGCACGCGTTATCGAACTGTTTTGTAAACGCTGAGATGTGTTTCAGGGGGATGGGCACGCGGGACAGCGAAAGTCATGGCAACGAATGAAGGTCTCACAGATACAATTTGATCGCGCGTGTTTCGACTCTCACAAAACATGACCTCAGACAGTTGCTAACTTGCTATGCTGATATGGAAAGAGATCCATTGCGGTCCAGATCATCGAGCCTCGACGTCATACCGTTGCTGACTCGTATACCAGCAAGGTTGATAGCAGAGTGATCGCGATCGATGCCAGGTTCAGCGGCGTTCAGCCACTGCCAAGCATATAGCGCCACCGCTCTAAGCTCTTTGGGTTTCCCCCGCAACATATGTTCCTAAGTAAAGTTTGATTGCTCTACAGGGTGTTGTTGCAGTCGAACTCGTTCAAGATGAAATCTGGTGCCGCTGAAGAGATTGCACATTGCTTTCAGTGTGGAACGTATATCTGCTTACGCACGATAAAAGATGTGTGTTGATAAGAGTGATTCCATATCAGCGTTGTTTGTGCTACGAGGCGTGGTGATACATGCTGCAGGTCAGGTTGCAAGACCAATGAAGGAAGTATATCCTCGGCCCGTGGAGCGGGATACGCAAATCACTAGCGACGGTTGGCCAGGGGCCAATGCATGGGAAAACAGACCGTGCATGAGCTCCAAGTGTTGCTACCAACTCGAAACCTTGGAAGTTAGCCTGTCCCCTGCTGCCGCATTAATTTGACAACCCGATCCCGAACTCGCAGTGGTAACTACCCGACGAACCATTAGCCAGCCGGTTCAAAGCAAGTGCAAAGCAAGAAACAACACGGGAATGAAACGTGACGTTGGCGCCGTCGTACAGGGGCAAGCCACCGCATAAACAGTCGCACTTCCTCCTCGGACTTCCCTTCTTTCTTCCTCCACCACTGTCAGACAACAGCATACCTTCACAGTGAGCTCACTTTGGATCAGCGGAGTATCTTCGTCTTCTATCAGCTTTAAGCCGTCCTCGACAATCACAACATACGCTTAGCTGCCAGCTTTCCAACCACAATCCACCATGAAGACCACTCTTGCGATCCTCGCCGGCGCCGCTCTGGCTGCTGCGCAGAACCTCGACTCGCTGCCACAGTGCGGTGTAAGTTGCCACCTTCCGTTCACTTTATCGCCAGATCAGCCTCACCTCACTGCCACGTGTTTGACCACGTGCGGCGCAATGTCTGACATGAGGTACAGAAAACCTGCATCAACAACATGATCCAGATCGCCAGCTCTCAGCTTGGCTGCTCCAACGGCAACGTCACCTGCTACTGCACGGAGCCTGACTTCGGCTACGGTGTGCGCGACTGCGCCAACCAGGCCTGCAGTAACACGAACGACGCCCAGACTGTGATCTCGTTCGGCACCTCTTACTGCTCCAACGCCCTCGCCGCCTACTCTTCGACTGCTTCCGGCTCCGTCACCGCATCCGCTGCCTCCATCCTTTCATCTGCCGGCGGGAGCGCATCTACCACGGGTTCGTCTTCGGGCTCTTCGTCGGGCACAGTGACGGCGACCGTTACGGCATCCTCCTCGGGTACCGCTGTTGGTGTTGTTGGCGGCGCATCTGGCAGCAGCGCATCGTCGACTGCCACTGTCACGTAAGGCGATTTGTCTCAGGTACAAAAGGCATCATGCTAATAACCTCTTAGCGCTACCGTCACCTCTGGCGTAGCGAACGGCACCGCCGGGGCTGGGTCCGAGTCTAGCAGCGCGATCACGACATCCGCCTTGACTGCTCTCGTCTCCGCCTCTGGCTCGTCTTTCACCACTACGACCGGCATGACCACGATCTACAGTGGTGGAGCAGCTGGCGCCACAAACGGTACCGAAAGCAGCTCTGCTATCTCGACTTCCACAAACGCCAACGGCCAGGTGACTACGATTTTCGGTGCTGTTGGTGCTGGCGCGTCTTCGGTGGCGAGCGGGGCGTCATCGGGTATGTCCTCCCTCGCTCCTTTGTATCGTTGTAACGACTGACGATTGTGTATAGCTGGCTCGGAGGGTACTTCCAAGGCTAGTGGAGCAGCAAGCACGGTTACGAGCGGCGCTGAGGGTGCGGGAAGCACTGTAGCGAGTGGTGCAAGTTCCGCCGGGCAGGAGGCTACGAGCGCGGCCGGATCTGCAACCTCTGCCGGTTAGTTGCATTGCCCATGTACTCCTTGTTCAGAAGATCATACTGACATCGTCTAAGCTGGCTCTGCCGCCTCTTCCGGCAACGGTGCCGCCATCCAGACCGCCGCGCCAATGCTTCTCGGCGCTGCTGCCATGGCCATCTTCGCCTTGTAAGAATCTGCTTCACGGATGAACTTCAACAACGTCGCGCTCGAGCAAGATCAGGGTGGATGAAATACGTGCATATATACTTGGATGCACTCTTCATGAGTTGTTTATGGATGCAGCATGGGCGTTCGGGCGTTGTCCCAGCGAGCGCGAAAGAATTGATTCTGCGATGATACCAATACTTGCATGGATGAATGAGTATGGGCTTGTTTCGCCTTTTACGGCGCGATAGGATAATTATAATAGCGTTTACTGAATGAAATGGCATGAAGTCAATAAGATCTTCTTCATACTGCAGCTGAGGTTTAGACAAGGTTCTTGACATGTCGTTGTTCGCATTTCAACCGTTTCCACCCAAAACCTTACCTCGGCTTCAGATTTCAATACATCCACTTCGTGGGTCAATGACGTGGCGTTCGAACGCGGCCAAGCGCACACGAGAGATCAAACTGGATGAAAGCTGCCATAACTACTGCAACAACATCGAACAAGCCCGCCGTCTGAAAGCAGCGCGACTTCTACTCTAGATCACATCGCAGTATCCGTTGCGCCTATGGCGTGGAGTCCGCATGGAGATGGAGGCATTGTGGATCTGCTTGCCGCGACTCGCGACATGTTTGTCGTAAGACGAATATGTAAATCTGTCTGTCTTCCGTACATGAGTCTACCACTTTGGGAATCGTGGACTTATGACAACCAACGACCTGATCCTGTAAGAACACCTTGCGAAGTCTTGTGCACCGCGCCACCCGTTCGCTACCAGCTGCTCAGGTACCCGGAAGTTCTACGCCAGAGGGCTTGTCTGTCACAATGTTCTCTCGAACAGCCAGAGACAACCAACGGCTTAATCTCGATCCGGAGAAGCAAGCACTGCAAGTATCTCCGCGAAGCCAGAAGGTCATCAGCCGCTATATTGCCTAACGACCGGCCGGACATCTTCGAGATAATGAGGAGACACGACGATTGTTATCTTGCCTGCAATGTAGGGTTCATCTAATGTCTCTGGTTTGTGAGACTGGTGCCTCTATGTAACAAATTTCCAGGAGCACCATCAGTCTGAAAAATGTGCCAGGCCCGGTCATCTCCATCCAAACGTCTTGCCACTGTCATCCAACTATGCTATATAGTGTTGACGCATAGGATCGCGCTCGCCTTTCGCCGCCCGGTCGGCAAGACAGGGGTTGATGACCTTCTGGCTTCGCAGAGACACTTGCAGTGTTTGGTGTCTCATGAGTGGTAAAGACGACTTCACCTACTCCCTTCTTCGCGATACTGCAAGGCAAGCATTTCTCGATGGCGCAGCAACGCCGTGCGGCTTCTATTGCAGCAACGCAGCAAATCCCACGCCTTGTTTATCTTGTCATCTTCTTCATCTCCTTGCTCTACTCCTACATCCCTATCGACACGCCCGACTGCCGATGAACGAAAACCGCGACCTACCCCTTCCCGTTCGTACCTTGCATTCAGACCCTGATCTGCTTGGTCGACACGACAGATTCCTCCGACATCACCCCCTTGCATAGCCTCTTCGCAGCTTGTACCTCCCGAAGCCTGGCAGGAAGTCATTGTTTACGTTTACGCACTGCTAACGCCAATAGAGACCGAGCTCACACTGCTAGGTGCTCGGTTGTATCAACTCGGCTCGGCGCTGGAGAAGGATCCGGTGTTCCTGGAGAGTCTGAAACACCAGGAGCTCGCCGTACGACCAGCCGAGGCGAACAGCAGGGGTATGGATGTAGATATCAGAGACTGGAGCCGGCTACAAGGACCGGTCATAGTCGGGGTCAGCGCGCTGAAAGCAACAGATATGCTGCGATTGCAACGTCTTTGGCTCGTGAAGGTGTGGGCGGGAGAGGCGAGGATGAGGGGCGTTGTCTGAGCAGCCGAACAACAGTGTGTGACGAAGCAGCGGTACAGGACCTCGGCGACAACGCTTCAAAGCTTGAACAAAACGGAGGTGGTATCGTGCAAAGCGAACGTATGATACACCAACTTCACCCAACGTTTGTAGATCATGTTTGCTGCGCTGTGAAGGATCTCGCTCCAGACAAAGTTGCTCAAAGGCCAAGTATTGCATTCAGGGGCTCTCTTAACGTTGTCTGAAGACATGGCGTAGTTCGTGAAAGGGTTTGCTCGTTGGTACATGTAGCCACTCGTCCTCCAGAACATGCATCTTCAGACCAGCTTGAGAGGAACATGAACGGAACACCGACCCCCAACGCCAATCGCCTCTCCGATCAGCTCAAGATCTGGTGTGACACATGCCCCTACATAGACCCACAACCAGCACTTGCGGCGTTGAACCAGAAGATGCAATCTCTCGGACGCTTTGGGAACGCCACACTGCTTGAGACAATCTCGCACTGCTACCGGGATCTCAATAACCTACATCAGGCGGTCAACGAGCTCTGGAATCAATTGGAGCAGCTCACGCCCCTAGGCAACGTGCTGCTGTTTGATCACTATACCACAATACCCAACGGCACAGGCGGACAGATTATGCTGCAGGTCAGGGACGTCCCGATGGAGAACGGGTTGCGTTTGAGGTTCATGG
>Ga0268244_10000979_pt1 | contig 10464 bp, 7 predicted proteins | sample AgamicMgSfe_FD_200258 | JGI IMG/M metagenome (GOLD analysis project Ga0268244, IMG submission 200258) | Agave microbial communities from Guanajuato, Mexico - Mg.Sf.e (v2) (version 2) | ecosystem: Host-associated > Plants > Phyllosphere > Phylloplane/Leaf | place: Guanajuato, Mexico | collected... | reverse complement strand
GCGAGCAAGAGAGGCGACGAGAGGCGGCGATGAGACGTGCGATACTGATACGGATGTGGGACAGCTTCGTCAAGACCCTGACGGGCAAGACCATCACCCTCGAGGTGGAGTCGAGCGACACGATCGACAACGTCAAGAGCAAGATCCAGGACAAGGAGGGCATCCCGCCGGACCAGCAGCGCCTGATCTTCGCCGGCAAGCAGTTGGAGGATGGGCGCACGTTGAGCGATTACAACATTCAGAAGGTACGAACCCATACTCCGGAAGAAAAGCATTGCGGTTCCAGATGAAACGGTGTGATGGTTGGAGTGGAAGCCAAGCTTATTGGGGGAATACTGAGAGAGAAGAATGGCGATCGCTGACATTTTCATCTCAAGGAATCCACCCTCCACCTCGTCCTCCGTCTCCGCGGCGGCATCATCGAGCCCTCACTCAAGGCCCTCGCGTCCAAGTACAACTGCGACAAGATGATCTGCCGGAAGTGCTACGCGCGCCTGCCGCCGCGTGCCACCAACTGTCGCAAGAAGAAGTGTGGCCACACCAACCAGCTTCGCCCGAAGAAGAAGTTGAAGTAGACGATTCTCTCCTTCTTCTGTGGACTGTGGTGGAGGGTTGGCATTGGTCAGATGTTCGGTAGAATATGGGTGGGACGGCGACTATTCGTGAGGCGTTTTCCATGAGTGTTGCTACCGGTGACATCGGAACAGCCAACATCTTCACCATGAAATCGTTCACGTTATTTACTGTCATGCGTAGCTTTTCGTGAGGTCTTGTGGTCAGGTTATAAGGGTTAACGGATATGTACTACCGCGATCCAACCTTGCACCACAACTAAAGGTACTCTTTGAGAGCAGGCACACGCCAATGTCGCCACCATCCGATCAAGGACGACACCTCGTCCGTCTCCTGCAGCCGCAACCCAGCACTGGTCTCCGGCCCAAAAAACTCGCGAAAGGCATCCGCCAACAATCTTTGCTTGAGCTCCATGTGCTTCCCCGGCGCCGTGCGAAACACCAACCCGCCCTTCTCATCCAACTTTCTCAACCCCAGCCAATCCTCCGTATACATGGTTCGATTCCGCAACGGCGTCACCTCGCCCGACGTCGCATTCACCTCTGCCCACCATCCGCTCTCCTTCGGAATCACCGTCTCGTCCTCCCCAAACACATACATGACGAACTTCTCCAACGCCGCAATCTTGACCTTATACCCTTCCTTCCTGGCTCCCTCACGCTCGTTGTTCACGTCCGCGAGGAAATTGCTGTGCGCGAGATACTCCTCGGATACCTCCCCTGTACTCTCGTTCCGCACGCGATAGTACTGCGCCGGCACGACGCGGCTCTGCACGTACTCCGTCCACGCGTTGCCCTTGATCAACGCCGTCGCGCCCCGACACACGAAATCGTAGTCCCCGCACGTCTGGAAGCGCTCGATGCCGTTGTGCTGGCTGCCGAACGTCACCAGCGACCGCACGCTCAATCCGTCGCACCGCTGGAGTAAACCGCGGAGGAACTGTCCGCCTTGACTGAACCCCAGCGCGTCGACTCGAACCTCCTCCCTCCCATCTGAGGAGGATGACGACGAGCGCAGGTGCGGGTCGGCCTTGATGTCCGCGCACACCTGCTCGATCTGCGTCGAGACGTTGCCGAAGAAGGAGGCGGTGCGGTCGGCGTTGCCGTCTTCGTCGAGGCGGATGTAGTAGACGTAGGTGTCCGAGTGGATTTTGCGGGCGAGGGCGCCGGCGGCGCGGAGGCCCTCGGCGTCGTGTTTGTCGCCCAGGCCGTGCCAGATGAGGAGGGGGAGGGGCTTGGAGGATGGGAGGGCGGAGGTGAAGGCGAGGAGAGAGAGGAGGATTGTGGTGGGGAGGTTGAAGAGGCGCATGTCTGGGTACGTCGTGTTGGGTTTCCCTACAGGCGAAACGGAGAGGAGAAAGGGAGAAAGACGAGAAGTGTAGAGATGGCGAGGATGATGATGCAGCGTTCGATCTCTCCCGATCGATCTCGGTCGTTACACGAATCACGATGCGCTAGCGGGAGCTGCCGGAAACCGGAAACCGGAAGCGGGGTAGAACCGAGAGCACGTGGGGCGATTCACATGACGGTAGGCGTCCATCGCAAAACAACAACAGCAGCAGCATTTTTCTCCTCTCAATTTACTCTTCTCATCTAACATCACCTCTCCCCATTGCCAACAACCACTCAGACACGCGACCACCATCTCCATCACAACAACGCAAAACGAAACACGCAAATACCCAGACGATCGCTCGAACATGCGAAAGCGACACCACTCAGCCCTGCGCATCACCTCGAGACAACGCGCCGGACGCCTTGCCCGACATGGTCCACCGGTGACATCCATTCGCTCATCCCACCATCCAACGACGCTCTGATGCAAAAGCTTCGACATGGGAAGGAAACGTCATCGCGCAAGCGTATACAATCCAGCGGGTAGCTGCCGCCATCGCATCAAGCAATGAGCGTTCAGTGACGCGGACGCTTCCAGTAGTATTGCTATACGCGAGGACTCAGTCACGAGATCAGGGCGTAAAAGAAGCAAACGACGTACCTTGTGCTGCTTTCTGGCAGCGCGAATGCTGGTCTTGCCCAAACTTTGCGTCACGGTCTCCCGCCGCATCTCGTCCGTGTCCATCTCGGGCACGTAATAAAACTCGGATTCCAACAACTTACCGGCGGCATCTCTGCCCTCCCGGCTGATCTCACCGACGCAAGGGATGCCGTCCAGGATGCCCTTGAGGTCCGACGAGGTGAGGCCCTTGGGTGTTTCGGCCTCTTCAGACTTGGTCATGGCACAGCGAAGCTCTGCTGGGAGATTGGTGTGGATGGTCGACAACGGCAGGGAGTGGATACGTGAATAAGCAAGCTGGTTGATGACATGGTTTTTGATCGGGCTTGGGTTGATCTTCGACCCGGGCGGGGTGCGACCGGGCGAGTTGGTGGATGACTGGAGCGGTTTGCGCTTACGCTCCGGCGACGACGGCTGGAAAGACTGGAAGCGATCCAGAATGTTATCACCAAAGGGACCGAAGGAGTGGACGATAGGATCATTTTCCTCGTCATGCTCGGAGAAGTCTTCCACGTCGGAGGCATTGGTGGAACGAGAAACCTTCAGGAGATCATCGGCGGACTTGGAGGCGAAAGCCTGGACGGGACGGAGAGCAGCCGCCGGCTTCGGGCTCGGGTCTTGCCGGGCCTCCTCGTCTGAGCTGTGGTCCTCGTATACCTGGACGGGACCGTCGTCGCCCTGGTCGGCGCGGAAGGTGGAGGCGAACGTAGCGCCGAGGTTACCGGCTGGCGTTGGCGAAAGGGGTGACTGCGGAGCCGGAGGGAGGAAAGGCGGTGGGCTGGATGCAATCTGCGGAGCCGAGGTGGGTCGGCGCTTGGACGGAGACTCGATCGCCCACGGTGACCTCGAGCCGATCGAGGGGGGCTCACGACCGTCGTCCTTCGGCCACACGAGCATGACACGCGTATCCTGCACGTCGACGATGATCTGCGTCATCGGCTTGTCACAAACAAACGTCTTGCCCTTGGCCAGCTCCACAATCTCTCCCCGACAGTGTACCTTTGCCCCGTTCCACCCCAAGCACTCCACCTCCACCATGCCGGTCGGGTATGAGGGGTCGGCGGCGTGATATGACGCGCGTACGTGGACGCGTGAGATGTGACGGTTGGCGGACAGCTGGTAGTCGGAGGAGTTGCTCGACCGGCCCATGAGGACGGGCTCGCCGTTGGCGTGGAGGTCGAGGGTAGGGACATCGCCCAGCGGAGCGCGTTCGGAGAGGGTGGAGACGGTGCGTGGGAGGTCGGGACGCGTTATCCGACGCGAGGGCGGGGACGAGGGCGGGAAGGCGGTGGAGGAAGTAGGGATGGGTGTAGGGTAATACTTGCGGTCATCTGCTGCGGCCAGGTCATCGAATTTGCGTTTGGTGGTCGTTCGGGGCAGCGGTGAGGAGGACAGAGGCTCGAACGCGGGTAGGAGGGAGGGACGACGCGGTGCAGCTGCGGCGTCTTCGCTCCTTTTGGACTCCATCGCGGCGTAGCTTCCTTTGCCTGCTTTTTCGACGACGCGTACGAGGCGGGATTGGCAAACGCGAGGACAATGCTGCTATCCGCGTGTGGGAAAATGGGTCGTGAAAGTCTGTCAAGAAGCTGCGAGATGCCCCCAACTTGATGGAGACGCGTAGACGGGTGTTAGTGCTTTGTGATCATGTCCCTGACACGTACAGACGACTGATGAGAGATGGAGATGGAGGAGTAGGAGGAGGAGGAGGTCAAGAGTTGAGGGCCATGATTAGGGAAATGATTGGAATGGATTGCGTCTCGCGGATTTTGGGGAGAGGTCGACGGTGCCAGGAACACGCTAGGTACGGTCAACGCGCTGCGTTGCGCTTGGGCGCTTTTCTTTCTTTTCGCCCGGGCGTGTCGCGCGAGGTTTTGCCGCCGCTGACTGATTGCACGTGCAGCTGAACATGTACATGTTAATAAGATATATACACAACCCTCATGAGCATTAAACATATACGCGTCTATAGATCAGAATTGACGTACAGGAACATATATGTAGATGTACACAATGTTCATTGATAGATGTGCAAGTACACAAATGCATCCAAGAAACATGAAAGCCTTCACCCCGCGTTTCTCTCCGATGCCGTATGACGTCTCGCATGTGGCTGGGAAGAAACACATCTGCATGCCAGGAGAAAGCAATAGCCCCTCCTCTCGCCAGTAAAGTGATTGACTGATGGGCCAAACTGTGGAAGTATCATCATAGCTAATGCGTGATCTTTAGATCCTGTCGTGAGTGCATGCATGTGACCCACGCTTCGGTGACTTCTCCTGGCCACCGCTCTCATCCGTTGTCCATTAGATAAAACGAGACAACAACTTCACACGTCGAGCGCCCCAACCACGAGAAAGAACCAAACGAAAGCAAAGCCAACATGGCCCTGACAGCCATCACCGACGCCCTCCGCCAATGCTTCTTCATCCCCACCCCAACCTTCACCGAACACGACCTCCCCGACCAAACCGGCCGCGTCTTCATCGTGACCGGCGGCTACGCCGGCGTCGGCCTCGAACTGAGCCGCATCCTCTACAGCCGCCACGGCACCGTGTACATCGCGGGCCGCTCGTCGACCAAAGGCCACACCGCCATCGAAAGCATCCAATCCCAGCACCCGTCCTCCGACGGCCGGCTAGAGTTTTTGTCCCTCGACCTCGCCGACCTCAGCACCATCAAACCCTCCGTCGACGACTTCTGCCGTCGCGAACGGCGCCTCGACGTCCTGACCAACAACGCCGGCGTCATGACGCCGCCCGTTGGGTCCCGGACGGCGCAGGCCCATGAGCTGCAGATGGGCACCAACTGTCTCGGGCCCTTCCTCTTCACCCAGCTCCTGACGCCTCTCTTGCGGAAAACCGCCGCGGCCAGTCCGCCGGGTTCCGTGCGCGTGACGTGGGCGGCCTCGCTCGCGACGTTAGGGGCGCCGACGGGAGGGGTGCAGTTCGAGGGTCCTTCTTCTTTTACTTCTTCCGGCGGAGGAGCGAAAGTCCACGATATCCGTGGCAAAGACTACACGCAGTCGAAAGCGGCGAACGTCTTCCTGGCGCGGGAATTCGCGCGACGGTTCGGTGGTGGCGACGATGATGGTGGTGACGGCGTGGTGTCGAACGTGTGGAATCCCGGGAATCTACTGAGTGAGCTGCAGCGCCATCAGTCCTGGCTCGAGCACACCATCACCAAGGCGCTGTGCTATCCGCCCGTGTTGGGCGCGTATACGGAGCTGTTCGCGGGTTGGGGCGAGGAGGCGGGAAAGGCGGGGAATTGGGGGAGGTATATTGGTCCGTGGGGGAGGTTCGTGTATTTGAGGGGCGATATTGATGGGAATGAGGAGGGCGCGAGGAGGTTTTGGGATTGGTGTGAGGTGGAGACGAGGCCGTATGCGTCTTGAACATGAAAAGGTTGAGGTCGGGGAAAGGGGATGCAGGCTATGTCAATTGACGGGATGGAGGATTGATGAGTTGCTAGAAAGTATGAAGGAATAGATTGATTGACCGCTCTTAGCACGCTTGTGGGTATCATTCGGCGAACTTGGAGGAAGCAAAACCGACCGTCCCAAGAAGACATAACATGTACAGTGCGTTGTTCGCATGGTGGCTCCGCGAAAGTTTTTGTGATTCCGAGCACAACATCCAGATAAGGGGGTGTCCGTAATTATTCTCCAGTCACTCAGTCGTTCCAACGAACGTCCGCGATACGGGAGATGAGTGAGAACAGCTAGACCTCAATGCCCAATCCTGACGGCATCGGGCTTACAGATCGACTTGCAGGAGTGCGGGATCCGGACAGCATCGGACTGACAGACCGACTCGCAGCCGGCGGCAGAGGCAAAGGTACCGAAGGCGGGGGCGCCGGCGGACCCAGCCCGACGATCGGGATGCCGAGATCCAGCTGCGGCAGGGACGTGCGTGCCCGCGGCCTTCTCCCGCTAGCCCGCGACGCCGACCGAGACGGCAGAGGTGAGACACTTCGCTCGGGTAGCGGCATCGCCATGTCGGCGGCCTCTTCGGGTAAAGGAGGCGCGGCGAGTGGTAAAGCGGAGGTGGACTGGGCGTGCGGGTCGGGTGGTCCTGCGGTTCCGAGGTAGGGAGAGGAGCGGGAGGGCTTGAGTCGGCGGATCGGGGATGTGAAGGAGCGGGCTTGTGTCGCTGGTGGTGGAGGAGTGGCGGTGGGTCGGCGGATGGACTTCAGGAATGGCGCGTGGTCGGCGCGGATCTGGATGCTTGGTGGTCGCTTGAGCGTCGGTCCATTCGCCTGTGCTTGGGCCTGGCTTGGCTGGAATGTGGCGGACGACGTGGGCGAACGACTCGCTGGTAGTGTCGGCACTGGCGATGGAGGCAGCCGAGGTGGGAATAGGGACAGTCGGCTCGCAGGCGTGTGCGCGGGGTGTCTTGACGGCACATCGGGCTTGGGCGATTCGGGAGTCCTTCGCACCGGTGAGACTGACGGAGACCTGCTCGCGTCGACCTTGGCAGTGAGCGTGTGAACGGCGCGCTCCTCTCCCGCAGATTCCAGCCTGTTGAACATACTGCCAGCCTTGCAGGGTGACGGAAGACGACCATGAGCTGGTGAGGAGGGGTTGATCTTGAGTGGGAAAGTGAGGGGCGGCGTTGACAGCTTTCGCGGTTGTCGTGATGGCTGAGGCGTGCGTGACCTTTTTGGCGCGTTTCCCACACTAGGATCACTCGGCTGTACAGAAGACTCAACTGCGGACGTTCTTTCATCCAGCGGTCGCTCGCTCATCCAAGGGAACGACTGCGGCAGATCACCGACCAACGACTCACGTCTCGTGGACTTTTCGGGTAAGTCCGGCGGGCCCGACATTTTCGAGTCGTGCTTGGCCCTGGTCTCCGCCGCTGTACTTGAGTTAGACTCGCGGCTCGTCATACCAATCGATCGCTGGGTTGCTGGCAGGGCCGGGAGTGGCGAGTGACGACCAGTCACGGGAGATTCTAACGGAGGATCGAGCGCATGTTGTGCCTGTGTCGGTGCCGACAGACCCAAGGTGGGCAGTGGTTCTCTGGGAACCGGCATAGCCGAGCGCCTGCGCGACTTGGTATAGGACGAGAGGGTTCGGTAGGAAAAGTTGAGCGGAGATGGATCCCTAGTGGCCTCGGAACTATCTCTGAGAGTCGGATCCAACGGTGGCGATCCACTGAGTGAGTTCGTTCTTGAAGTTGCGACTGTGGTAGCAACGGTGGCGCGGGACAGTCGATCGTGGCTCCGCAAGCTGTTCAGCCGCTGCTGATCTACAGATGCTGCCACCGACGATGTAAGAGACTGGACGTCGGCTTCCTGGTGAGGCCGCGTTGACGACGAGTCGACATGGATGGCAAGTTGCGCAGCGGCCTGCTCTATGCCGTCAATGGTGGCCGTCTCTGACCCCTCGTCTTCTTCTCGAATCTCTGTTGGAAGCGGTAGATCCGTCAGTCCCTCAACCGAAGCCTCGCTCACAAGCGTGGGCTTCCGGCGTGGAGTTTGCTCCGGTCCGGAATCACCGTCCATCGCAGAACGCGACCTCATCTGCATGGCAGTGTCTGACCTGGGGGAACATCCTCCTAAGGACCCAATCTCTTGCCGGATCGCCATCATCCACGAATCCATGTCTTCTGCGCTAGGCATGACCAGTAGAAGATTCATTGCCACACGCTTGTTAGCGGGATTGCGGAAGCCAAGCTTCGCAAAGAGAGAGCCCGACCGGGCGGCTGGTTGCTGGCTTACGGTCGAAGATACCTGAAGAACATAATGCTTGCCGGGTAGAAGATCGCACGCAAATGCTGCCGAATCCGTCCCGAGCTGCAATACTTTCTCGGGCAAACGATCACTTGGACCGTTTTCCGCATACTGGAGCAGATAGCCTGAGGCGATCAAGATCACGAACTTCCGCGGTATATCGACGTGCGCGAACGAGGTGGTAGCCACGTGCCTCAATGTCGTCTTTGCAGGCCGCTTCAGATCCAGGCTCGGTGCAGCTTCCATGCTGTTTCTTGGTGATGGATGCGAAGACATAGGCTGTGAGCCGCTCACCTTCCGACCCTTCGACTTCTGTAACACCGTCTCCGCCGTCGACATTGTGACCTCGAGCACAGCGTGCTTTCTAGACTGGGCGTATGCTTGGAACAGCGGCGGCGGGTCTAAGGACATCGAATGTGTTGTCGAAGCGTCTCTGGCGTTGACCTTTGCGGTCGATCCGCTTCCGACTTTACGAGAGGACATGGCGCTAGCAGAGCGCGACGACGCATCGTACGGATGTACATGGACGACCGGCTCGGGTTCGACGGCATGTAGACCTTCGGTGGCCAACGGGGGTGGGACGACCAAACCCTGCTCAGCATATCCTCGAGCCTTCTCGACCTTGGGTTTGGTGAAGAGGGCGAAGATAGACATATCGGAATTTTGCGACAGCGGTCGAGCTGCAGGCGCGTCGACGGTCAAGGGCGAAGGTGGCGTTGCATTTTGCTGGTCTGACAGCAGCAGCTGAGAATGGGCCGGTTGCAGGTGTAGACTTTGGCGGTAAATACGGCGTCGGTGGTCGTCCGAGAGTTGACTGGGCGGCGGCGGCGGCGGCGGCAGCGGCAGTGATGATCGAGGATGGGAGAGGTTGAGACAATTTTCAAAGTCCGGGTCGTCGACGAGGTCGAATGAGATTTCGCGCGGGTCCATCGATAATCAAGCGCAAAGTGCAGGTCTCGCCTGCAATCTCCGACTTCCAGATGCGCCGAGTCAGAGACTCAGAGTCTCCGAGCGCCGTGACCAGCCTCGAGATGGTGGATTGATTGCAGCTTTTTCGGATTGTCGCGTGTAGATTGAAGTGCTCTGGGGAAGCGATCGGCGAAATGAATCGTCAGAACGCCTCGGGAATCTAGCAGAACGGAGAACCCTCCAGTTCGCGCGGGGACGAGACCCGCGACAACCTTGGAATTCTGTTCTTATTGGAAGTAAATAAGAGTCAGTAGGACTGGTGCCGTTGATTCGAGATAACAGAAGACGCGGTGGCTCGGCGCTGCTGTACTGTATGTATGGTAGTGAACGCGATGGGCGCAAGAATGGGTGGAGGAGTTGTGCGACGGAAGTCGGAGGGTGGCGGAGCGAGTGCGACATACCAGATGGAGATACTACTACATGTAGCTGATCGTTGGTTGGACATCTTTTGGGACTATCTGTCGTTCGCTTCCGCGAAGGCGTATTTGTGCCGTCGGCAGCTGGTCCAGACTCCAGGTGATGATCGAGAGGGTGGTGAAGACACCGAATCAGACGCGCGCGTGAGGTGTGCTGACCCTCGGCGCTCGAGAGCCAGACTCGTGAAAATCATAGTACTGTACCGTCGAACCCTGTACCGACTTGCGCCCTTCCGCGCTAAATAGGCGTGATCCGTTTGTCAGATTGCATCTAAGATCCCCTTGTGAACGCGAGTGCTTCTTCCTTGTACACTGATCATCACGTATAATAAGACCTTGCCTTATACCAAACGCTGACGAATGTGAGGCGAAGTGTATGCTGCTGACCGGCGGTAAGGCATCATCTGCGCATTCTACACCCCTGTACCGTGATCGACCTTCTCCGGCGAGGCCATTGCAAGGCAGGGCTGCAAGGCCTTCATGGCGATGATGAAGACAGGACTCGAGGGCAGTCGGTCGATGTCACTGTCGACTGGGGGATGCTGAAAGATCGATGCGCCAGCAAAAGACCACTGCCTCTGCTGCAGCTTCATGCCGGCCCGTGGACGATGTTCCGTCAGGCAAACGGCAGATGAAGTCGACGTTTGTCGAAGGGTATGTACACAGATACAGATACACAGAAAGGTACATATGGGCTTCAGGCTTCGATTCGTCCTGTTTGCTCGTGCGACGGGCGATCGAGCGCGGGCTTGCGTTCCTT
>Ga0268244_10000975_pt1 | contig 10500 bp, 6 predicted proteins | sample AgamicMgSfe_FD_200258 | JGI IMG/M metagenome (GOLD analysis project Ga0268244, IMG submission 200258) | Agave microbial communities from Guanajuato, Mexico - Mg.Sf.e (v2) (version 2) | ecosystem: Host-associated > Plants > Phyllosphere > Phylloplane/Leaf | place: Guanajuato, Mexico | collected... | reverse complement strand
CGTATCGCATCTCGACCAACGCCGTCACAAATGCCGCACGTTGGCCTCTATACGGCTCTGCTGACCTCCACCATCGTCCTTGCAGCGCTGTTCACCGCACTGCCCTACTACGACACCGAGGCTCCCATGATACAGCGTCTTGCCCATCTCACGGCCAGTCTCAAAGCACCCAACAACGTCCTTGCCTTGCAACAACAGTCCCTATCGCGTACGATGTCGACCACAACGACCATCAACGGCACTACCATGCCCGCAGGCTGGCACTCCGGCCCCGACGACAGCTTCCATGGCAAGATCACGGAAGACGGGCCGTTCAAGCCGGAGAAGGATCGCTACCACCTCTACATCGGGCTGTTCTGTCCGTTCGCACATCGGGCGAACATTGCCGTGCATCTGAAGCAGCTGGACAAGTATGCAGGCATCGAAACGAGTATTGTGAAGCCGTATCCGAAGGGCAACGACAAAGGGTGGCCGGGCTGGCAATTCAACGTGAAAGAGGACCAAGGGACAGATCGGTGGTACGAGGGTGCGACGCTGGACAGACTCTTCGGGAGCAAATTCCTGCACGAGGTGTATTTCAAGGCCGAGAAGGAGTACAAGGGGCGGTACTCCGTGCCGGTGCTGTGGGACAAGAAGCTGGACACGATCGTCAACAATGAGTCGGCAGAGCTATTGCGAGACCTACAGACTGCGTTCAATTCGCTGCTGCCGCCCGATTTAGCAGACATCACGCTCTATCCCGATGAGTTAAGGGAGGACATCGACCGCATCAGCGACTGGATGCAACCCGACCTGAACACGGGTGTTTACAAAGCCGGTTTCGCTCCCGATCAAGCCACATACGAGAAAAACCTCCCGGCTCCCTTCGCCGCACTCAACAAGTTGGAGAAGATCGCCCACGCCCACGGCGGGCCGTACATCCTAGGCAAATCGATGACGGAAGTCGACGTGCGCGCCTACGCCACGCTGATCCGCTTCGACACGGTCTACGTCCAGCACTTCAAGTGCAATCTCGGCATGATCCGGTACAGCTACCCGGTCCTGCACAACTGGCTGAAGTACATGTACTGGGAGCACCCGGAGTATCGAAACACCACCGATTTCCGGCACATCAAGGAGAATTACACAAAGTCTCACACCGACATCAACCCGAAGGCGATCACGCCTGTGGGGCCCTGGCCGAACATCGACAAAGGGTTCGAGACGGATCTCGGCAAGCTGGAACCAGGTAGCATTGATATGCCCGAGGTGCTGGAGTACGAGAAAAAACTCGGGTGAGGACACCGAGCAGATTGTGATGAGCGATGTGCTGCTGTCACCGCCCCTCATCAGACGGGAGTCTGGCTGTCTCCGCATACCTACTGCCTGCGTCGAAGCGATCTGGATCGCGTGAGAAAACGACAAGCTTAGCTTCGCCGGCCGGGAAAATCGGGCACCAATCTGCCGAACATTCAAGACGAGCCCAGGCGGGTAAACTGCCACATCCGAGACCCCGAGTACTCCTGTTACTTTGGAGACCTTGAGTGTGGAAAACGGACACTTTCGAGCAATATCCGGTTACGGCCGCAAAACGCGGTATCGTCGATAATCACGAAGTCAGGAGGCACGAGGTACCTGCGGTACATTCTTCAAGGGGAGAAGGACGGGTCCGTCGCGAGGAGGGAGCTTGGTACATCGCCAGGCGTGTCTGATGTCAGCAGAACATACCTGTACATGTAGCATATGGACAGTCTGGCCATGGGCTGTTCTTCGTGGCTCAAATACATCTATACCCTATAGACAGATTCAAACGTACATGGATATTGAGCTCGGTCACAGGACATGGACCCATGCTGGCCGCAACAGCTCAGAAGAAACCTCGCAGTGATAATACTATGACATACATATCGTCTGAGCAGCACACGGACATCGATTAGCATAGCTCAGCGATGATGCCTTCGCCACAGATCATACACATCAACGACTATGACACTACTCGCCTACTATACGATATCGTGGTTCGATGAGACATACTTGTATGACGGGAGGAAACGAAAATCGCGGATGGAAACACAAATATATCAAAAAGAGGCAATGGAGCCAAATGGATGGTAGACAGACGGGTCGTGGCCAGGATCGCGGTACAGCAGGAGAAAAGTCCGCAACGAGTGGCGTCTTGCATGGACAACGGCCTGGAGTGAAGGGCTGACTCTTGGCTGCGGCAGACGTCGAGACTTGGGGCGTGGGTGCAGCAGGTTCTTGCAAGGTGGGGAGCACGATATTCAGGGGTCAGACTGGTATTTCGAGTCCGACACTGGGCATTCCGGAGGATGACCGTCGTGCGTAGAGCCGACCTGGATGAGTAGGTATGGGGCATGAGTAGGGTGCGTAGTCAAGACATGCATGGTGTTTGTTGATCCAGATCCTTTCCTCTCCACGATGAAGACGCCGTGCACGCAGTACCACATATCGATCAACTCAGGACGATGACCTCGATCAGGAGTTTCCATTTAAATGGCGAGTACGCATCATCCACGTCACGAGCAGGGCGGCAAGACCTTTCCGGCGGCAAACTCAGCGAGCCAAAGGAACAGCGGTTGTAGTACCCTTCGTGAAGCAAAAGGACAATTGAAATCTGTAGTCGAGCCAGCCCAGTCATCCCGCGCCATTCCATGCACCATGAAAAGTCGTCATCGAAACGCTCCAATCCGGCCGACCACTTCCTCGTGGTTTATCAAAGATGTGTCCCGCCAAATGCAGAACGGAGAAAAAACCACAACCTCCACCGGTGCAGGCACTATCTCGGCCCGACGAATGTAAAGAGAACAGCCGACCGATGAGGCATGAAAAAGCAGAATTCCGGAGCCAGTGAGTAAAGGCGAAGTGGAAAGACTGATGCGGAACACCCGGGCAGAGCCTGGTTTAGCTGTGATGCCATCGGAAATAACCCACCCATGTCCACGACGAGAAGCCGAGGCTAATGTGGTCAACGATCTTTCCTGGTGACACCGGTGCCACTAGGGTCCAGTCCGGGATGACGGTGGCCGGACCAAGCACACAGGACGGGAAAGAATGCAGGAAGGCACCGCAGAAGGTCATGGCAATTCTGTTGGTGGCTGCAGAACAGAGTAGAATACGAAAATTGGCGTGTTCCGTCCGATGTAGGGTAAGATTGGCCCACGAGCGTGTCCTCTCGCCCAGGTGACGGCTTATCCTAACCTATTGGAGTCTCCGGCGCCGCGAAGAATGGCTATCCTCGCCCGAAGATGACACGACAGTCCTCTCACGTCCATAGACCGCTTCCCGTACAGGATTCGCGCTCTGTCTGGGGTGGGTTGACAAGGGGGGGTCCCGGCCTCCTGGTGGATAGGCCGGCTCTCTGGTTTGTACACCATTCCCTCTGGTCTGGCCCGATGGAATTTGTATTGCTGACGCGGATGCATCAGTCCGGGCGCCATTTGTAACATAACTAACGATACTTACGTCGACCATATGGGTCGTACTGTGGCGGCAATGAGCCGTAAGGACTGGAAGTGTTAGCTGTGTGCGATGTCCGCGAGCTACACCCAATGCTTGCGAACCTTGACTGTGGCGGGTTGAAAATGGTATCTCGGTCCCGAGCATTGACCGAAGAGGTAGTGGCAGCCGGACTTGGGTATGCATACCTTGGGTCCGTATAGTCGGGCTGACTATTGTACCTTGGATCACGTGGATCCCCGCGACCTGGAGGCGGCGCAGGCTGTCCGTATGGGCCATTCCCGTACTGTGGAGGCTCAGACCTACTTGGCGCCATGGCAGGCGGCGGTTCGTAAGCCGAAGCAGACGTGACCGGCACGTAATAATTGCCCTGCCTCACATATCCGGGCGGTGCACCATCGTTGGGCTGGCCATGATTGGGGGGATACCTTGAGTCTGGGGCATATTGGGACGACACTGGCTGTCGACCGCAAGTGGAAGACATTGGCTGTTCCGGCTGATACTGTCTACTGTCCGACGGGTAAGTCCGGGGATCCGCTGGGTACGACGGTCTGCTGTCCGGCTGGTATCCGCGCTCCGGCTGAAACCTCCGGTCAGGCTGTGGTGGCGCGTCAATCTCCATCCTATCCGTCGGCATCCTGCTCACTGGTAACCTGGCCGACACGGGTGGTCCATATGGTCCATCCAGGGATGGCGAGTCTCCTCCTCCGTCACGACGGGGTGGTCTGCCAGCGTTGGAAGCCTGGTGTGTCGAAGATCCCACATAAGGTTCTACTACCAAGTCAGGTACTGTAGTCCCGCGGCATCGTGGATATTGTTGGGCTGTAGCTACCTCTTGTACCGGTCATGCGCTGCTCTTGCCTCCATTTGACAGAATCTGCACGCAGATCTGCAAGCATTGCCTGCGAGGAGCGGTCAGATGTACTCCGACCCGTGAGTAGTAGGGAGGCGGACGTACAGAGGTGAGGTTTCGGTACGCCTTGATCCAGTATCCTTGAACACCCTGATTCTAGTAAGCATGTCATACCGTGCAGTGCAGGTCGCGAGGGCCTGACCTCGTTGTCTCCAGTTCCCATGCCAGGCCGTACGGTCGCATCGTTCCCAAGGTAACGCTGGATATCCGCGGAAATGACATGACGGTCTATGCCTTCACCTGGTATGAACCACTGGCGCGCAATCTCACGGGAAGACATCCTGCTTCACGGGCACGAAGGATCCGTATCCTGGTGCGGTGAGGTTCCTGCTCCGGACTCTCTTCTCCCCTTGGAAATGGCAGTCAAAGGTTATAGATTAGAAAGGAGTCCTCATAGGCGGCGTGGGGTTTCCTCGCAGGCACTCAAGTGGGATCGCACCGTTGCCTGGTCACGAGGATCGAGAAACAAATCGCTGAGACGGCCGGAAGGTCAAGATCCTTGTGGACAGCTATCTCCAAGGGAAAAGACCACTGGCGACTCCAAGTGCACACAAGCAACAGCCCAGCGAACCTGATTGAGAGCACTGATGAAGTGATGGAGGGTGAGGATGTAGTTGCGCTGAGGGTGAAAGAATGAGCAGGGTAGACACAAGTTCACGCAACGGCTAGGCAGGTCCGTGTGATGAGAGGGGCAGCCACCCGGTGCAGTGTGCGGTCAGACCCTCGCTCCTCCTGGATTAGCGACTTTCCGCGAACGGCTCGGTTGATGACCTCCGGCTCACGATTGGCTATGAACGATGGTCTTTGATTGTCGCGCTGGTCGGGCCTGGGGTCGGGCGATCGACGGTACAGTAGTGCACAGCGAGTCGAGGTGGCAGAGCCGCAGAGCAGGCGGTGGCGAAGTCTGATGGGGATGCAAAGAAGTGGGTGGCGGCAGTGTAGATGGTTGCGAAAGACAAGATGGAAGAGCAGGACGAAAATGAGAAAGGTGAGCCGATGTTGCCGTTAGTATTTGCCACGGCTCACAGTAAAGAATTGCGATGAGTTGATCAGGTGCGGTGGTCAGCGACGTGGCGGCTTTGGGTTGGGCTTCGGGCAGCAAGCGCTTGGCGTGGTATAGTAAAAAGTCACTACTGTCTCTCACATACCGCGCTACCCTCGGCGCGTCGTTCCGCCTACCGACGCCTTCTCTTGAGTACTACTACCACTACATGTATGTATCTTCCTCACCACCACCACGGACCCACGACGTCTCGTTCTACAGCGTCGCATCAGGCGCAAGTCGACCGGTCTCGCGACTAGAGCTGCAGGACAGGGTGTGCTCGACATACTACAGCCTGCGCCAATCCGCCTCATACAGCACGTTCTCCTGCGGGCCTTCTCCGTGAAAAGCTCATCATTTACTGCTGTTTCAGCGGAAGACTACGACGAGACGCGTTCGACAAACAGACCGTGAAGCCGTTGTCGTCGTCGGCGCCATCGATTGTCCAACGATCCATGTTCATGTCCGTCCATGCTACGCCGAGGAGTCCCGAAGCACTACCCACCTGATCGCCTACAGCAACCCAAGTTCCATAGGTCTGTCCAACATGAACGAGGTGACGAGAGAACTGTAACCCCCGAGGCCCGACAGCCCGGTGGACTCGACGTGAGTCTTACGGATCGCTATTCCTTAATCTTGTCTGCCCAAGGCTATCGTGCAGATCCTAGTGCTTGATCGGATCCGCACAGACTTCTGTTGTGGTATGTTGGGCGCTGTCCCAATGTCGGCACTCCGGACATTGCCTGCTGGAAACAGACTGGACTGACTCCACTCGCCCACGCCACTTATTGAAAAACGCTATACTCGTTCTTGGGGCGCAACGAACGTACTGGCCAGATCTTCAGGGAGATGTCCGTTTTGTCGCAGCATGCGGCTCTGGAGACTGAGCTTGTTGGATGTCTTTCGATCGACACCTCTCCGACTCTACCCATACAGGTCTTATGGTAACCATCAAGACTCTTGCGCGTGTAACCTCAAGGCTTGACCTCACCTGCCATATACGCTCGGCTCATTCGATGCCATCTCACCATCAGATCGTTTCTGCTGACATAGAAACATGTTTTCTGCAACCCACACAGTCCAGGTCGTGTCCGTCGACCTCTCAACGCCCGCAACCTGCTCGACTGCAGACGACACTATCAGAAATCTTGCATCACATGTGAAATCAGATATTGCTGCGGTGATTGGGAATGGATTGGGACGTGATATGGCAAGCTCAATCAGGAGGATTACACATTATATGGACATCCCACAACACCCAGAACGTGCAAACATACATATGTACTCCTCGCAACCGAAACCCCTTGAAGCAGCCAACGCCTGACTTACCTGTTCGCACGCGGATTGCGAGACCGAAGACTCGGAAGACCTTGCCTGGCCGTCCTCGCCTTCAACGTGTCGATCTTCATTGGCTTTGGTCCGACCCGCTTGACGATGCGCTTCGCCTTGGTAGTACTCTTACTCTGCAGCGACGTACCGTTGATCTTCATCTCGTCCTCGAGAGCCTGTAACATTGCTTCCAGCTCGTCAATCGTTGAAAACGACGAGCGAGGGCTTGTGACGGTGGTGGCTGGCGGCGGATGCGACTGCACGAGAGCCACAAGGTTAGTCGAGGCCGCAATGGCTGTGTGCGAGACCGTACTGCTCAGCATGGTCTTGCCCTCGGGGCCGGCCCGCTTCAGCACACTCAACTCGACGCTGCCGAAGCCCTGCTCGTAGTCGGATGTTTCAGGCTGGAAGCAGATGACCGCTGGCGTGTGGAGACGCATCGCCTTCAGCAGCATGCATTCACGCTGAAAGCACCGAAGAGCATTGACGGTCTTGCCAAGCGCATCGCCCTTGATGCTAGCTGTGTCAAAGAAGGCGAGGGCCGCAACATAGCAGAAATCGAACAGAGGACGCTTCGAGATGTCGTCGATTGACATGTTGATGCATCTACGCAAGCTGCGCATCAGCGACATGTCAAAGTACGCATCGAGCGCGTCCCTGTGATTGTCAGCGAGCAGGACCTTGGTGATTGAAGACGTACCGGCGGCTTCGATCGTGGCGACATCCATCGTCCCCATGCGACCGAGAGATGCGACATTGCTGTTTGCCGTTGCAATCAGATGGTCAATGTGCATATCCAGCACATGAACGACCACACGGTCGAACAGACTGACCGGTGAAAACTGCTTCACGAGTGCGGAGACGTCAGTGCCGCTGCATGCAGGCTCAGTGCAGGTGCCGATGTTGTAGCAGATGAAGTACTCACGCTCGTCGAACCTGTCGACATGATCGGTAGTGCAGTGGCCGCAGGTGTAGATGTTGGTGACGAGCGTCGTGGCGGCCATGGTGTGGAAGCACGAGACGATTGCTGGGTGGGTTGATACTGTTGGTGTTGAACTGATACCACGGAGATGCCAGATCTCTGCCGGATGAAGCGGTATGCACAGGTCGGCGAAGGCACGACACATGATGGAAGATAAATACCCAACCGGCCGTGTGCCGGGTGAACGGATTCTATTGTCCCAGGACAAAGTCGACTTCACGCGCATGATGAAGGAACCTTTGTTGTTGCTTTATTACATTGTTGCTTGACAAAGCATATCAAAGCAAGGCACGGCTACACCGCCGCTTTGTATTCTATCTATGGCCATAGATGAAGAAAGCCATTGACCGAGAGAAAGAAATGTCTGGATCATTTAAAACGACAGCCAAGTCTTCACCGGGAGTGCACATTCGATTCTCATACCATACTGATCTAGCAAACCCAAACAAGATGGACACACCACCGAACACCATGGCGAACCAACCCCTGGACGACCAACACCGACGCGCGGAAGCCGTCCGTGAATATCTGAGCTACCAACGCGCGATAGGAAGACTCTGGGAGCACTATCTCGAGCTCGGCATCAAATTCTACGGCATCCGATCCGAAGTCATATACTCGGGGCATGTCTGCCCCGGGACCAGAATGGAACTGATGAGCGGCTTCCACAGGAGTCACAAGATGGGAGTTTACCCTTTTGAAATCTCGCTTTCGTTTTTGGATGCGGATTATGCGTTGCGGCGGGCGAGGAAGGAGCTGATGGGCGACGTTGGAGATGAGCGTGACGGTTCCCATGTGAATGATATCGAGGACGACAATGAGGGCGGCGATGAGGGCGGCGATGAAGGCGACGATGACCTTCACGAAGGGGGCGACGATGACGACCCGGACGACGATAATGTAGCTGAGGATGACTTCGATGCTGAGGCCTTCTTCGACGACGAAAGGGAGTCCGACTACCTCGCTGAATTCGAGGACGACGACTACGAAACTGTCGAATCCGACGATCCAGCTCCTCATGAAACACCCAGCGACGTGAATGCAGTCGAGAGATGTCGATGGTCCGATTGCGTGTGGAATGTGTACGTTCAATACGAGGCCATCGAGGACAGGATGTGCAAGCTGGGCGCCGCCGTCGACGATCTGATTGCTGCCAGCAACGCCATGGAGGCGAGGGGTGAGTTACAGCGTTCGGATTCGGAGGCCCAAGCACGGGAGGAGGAATTTCTGTGGTGGGCGAAGCGGATGGACTTATTCGCGAACAGGGTGCGGAAGATGTGGACGATGCCCGAAAAAGGTGCGGAAGCGGTGGAAGAGCCTGAAGCGACATGCTGAGTGACACATTTCACGTCCGGCCCTGTCCAAAGGTGAGCTCAGTTTCGATTGCACATTTGACGAAGACGTCAGTCTCATCCACTTCATACTTGTACCTCTCATACGCGTCAATTTTCTAAGTGTTACGATTCCTTTCCATTCCATTCATTTCAAGACATTCGTTGCCTCCTGACACTCCCCTTTTTCCCTCCCACTCCGTCAGTCGCAACCCCCGAAACCGTCTGCCAGCCAGGATTAGTAGCAATATCTAATGTATTTCCAATATCTTAGCACGTACGGCCACAGGTCGCAGAGAACAGACCATCCCGTTCGCTCTGGTGTACTTAAGCTGCGAACCGGCGGATTAGTAGTACGGTGGGTGACCACGTGCGAATCCCCGCTGCTGTACGTTTTGCTTTTTTATGATGGCCTCATATGAATATGATAGGAGACCCCCAATGCCTTTCGTCACCCTTTCTAGCGCACTCACACCTCATTTTGCTAGGTATCCTACACTTCTCGTCTCCTCTCACCCGTCCTACTCAATGTCCACCCTACGTTCGTAAGACACCCACAAATCCTCTTCTTGATACACCCCCCAACGTGCTCTTACACGCAGCACGTATCCCGGGACACCATACCATTCGATGACAATCGCACCAACGAAGGAACCCATTACTTCTTTCCATATCCATTTTCTGATTTTTCTGATGATACCTAGAGTGGGGATACAATAATGCGCAAACAAAGACTCGCAGTCAAAAACCCATTCACAATCCATCACTCCGTCCCATTCAAAGACCAAACAAACAAAACACAGCGGAGGGGTAAGAAACAAGGGGAGGGGATATTGAACGCCAGTGAAATGCCAATGCCGATGCCCAAAGTTGCGAAAGCGACCAAAACAAGGTTCCACAATGCTGACAAAACCGCCAACGTCTCTCCTCCTGCCTGTACAAAAAAGCAAATAACGCCCAATGCTAGAAGAACAGGCCAAAACCTCACAACGCGCGAGCAGAGCAGGGGCAAAGACAAGCCAGGCGGGATCAAGTGCGCGCAGTCCGTCCAGAGCACGACTTCAGAACCAAAGCCACACTCTAGACGAGCCACACCCAAACCCACCACGACCAGCTCCAGCCCCAGCCCAGCCGAACCAAACCAAGAGCACAAACCAAGACAGCAAGAAAGACCTCCAGCGCAAATGCGCTGGCCAACCGCTACGCAAACGACGGCGGCGGAGGCGGGATTCCACCTTCAGCCCCGGGTGTTTGCACCGCGGGCGTGCCGGCCGGGACAGGAGGGGGAGGCGGATAGAATGCTTCGTCGTACTGCTCGTCGGGACCGACGGGTTCGTACTCGTCGCCGTACTTTTCATCGTCGTAATACTCCTCTCCGTCCGGGGGCGGCAAGTTGGGGTCGTAATTCTGTCCGTTCGTCGAAGGATGCGGAGGCGCGGTGGTGGCG